>MDTD01112100.1_pt1 | contig 12963 bp, 11 predicted proteins | sample 811221 | NCBI WGS metagenome assembly MDTD01 (sample SAMN05326646, study PRJNA326480) | marine metagenome | isolation source: seawater | place: Pacific Ocean: South West | collected 2011 | reverse complement strand
CCCAGTCCCCATTTCCCGATGCAGGCGGTTGCGTACCCTCGTTCCTGAAGCATTTCACCGATGGTCCGCTCCGACGCGGGCAGGGGATACTGGCCCTCGGGCTCGTCCTCGCCCCAGCCTCCGTTCTCCCAGTTGTTTCGAACGACCGCATGGCCCGTATGTTGACCGGTGAGCAGGACACAGCGGGACGGCGCACAGACGGTGCTTCCCGAGTAATGCTGGGTGAACCGGAGTCCTTCCCGGGCCAGACGATCGATGTGAGGCGTCCGGATCTTGTCCTGCCCGTAGCATCCCACCTCCGACCAGCCCAGGTCGTCCGCGAGGATGTAGACGATGTTGGGGGGACGCGGATCGGCCACGGACTCCGAGACGGGGTCCGGAGCCGAGGCGGTCAGCACGGCGATGATGGTGATCCAGAGTGTCATGTCCAGAGTCTACCGACCCGTCGACGCTCACCGGTCACCGGTCGGATAGAGTCCGGGGATGCCCTTCCGCATTGCGATCATCGGTGCCGGAATCGTCGGTCTGGCGACCGCCCGATCGCTTCAGCGGCAGCTGCCCGCGGCCTCCCTGATCGTGATCGAACACGAACCGGCCGTCGCCCGTCATCAGACCGGTCGGAATTCGGGCGTGATCCACTCGGGCATCTACTCCACCCCCGGATCCCTGAAGGCCCGGACCTGTGAGGCGGGCCGGCGTCTGCTGGAGGCTTTCTGTGACGACCGGGGAATCGCCTGGTCCCGGTGCGGCAAGGTCATCGTGGCGACCGACGATCGGGAGTGCGAGGCGTTGGAGGGGATCCTCGAACGGGGGCGCGCGAATGGGATCGCGTGCACCCCGCTTACCAGGACCCAGCTCTCCGACCGCGAACCACGGGTACGGGGCCGCGCAGCGATTTTCGTGGCCGATACCGGCGTCGTGGACTACGGCGAAGTCTCCCGAGCGCTCGCGGAGGAGATCCGCGGAGGCGGTGAACTCCTTCTGGGAACCACGGTGCGGGGAATACGAACCCGGACCTCCGGCATCCGGATCCTGCTCGACCGGGATCACCTCGACGTCGATCTCGTGGTGACCTGTTGCGGTCTTCATGCCGACCGGATGGCCCGGTCCTCCGGACTGGACACCTCCCTCCGCATTCTTCCCTTCCGCGGTGAGTACTGGACCCTCAAACCGCCCGCTGACGCACTCGTTCGTCATCTGGTGTATCCCGTTGCCGATCCGAACATGCCTTTTCTCGGCGTGCACTTCACCCGGGGGATCGATGGCCGGGTCGAGGCGGGTCCCAGCGCCGTCCCGGCATTGGCTCGGGAGGGATATGGATGGCGGGATCTCTCGCCCCGGGACGTTCTGGAGGCAGGACTGGACCTTCGGACCTGGCGACTGGGACGGCGGTGGTGGAAAGCGGGAGTCCGCGAGATCCATCGGTCCCTCTCCCGCCGAGCCGCCTGGAAGGACATGAGACGGCTGCTTCCGGATCTGCGGATCGAGGATCTGGTCCGGGGCCGTTCGGGCGTCAGAGCCCAGGCCGTTGATCCCCGCGGTCGGTTGGTGGACGACTTCGTGATCCGTTCCTGTGGAAACATGGTTCACGTTCTGAACGCGCCATCGCCGGCCGCCACGGCCTCACTCGCCATTGGTGACCATGTCTCCCGACACGTCATCGACCGACTGCATCGGCGGGCCTGAGCCCCCCACGGGATACACGCGGATCATTCCGGGCGAACGACGCCTCACCCGGATTGGTCTTCCGGCGGTACGCTTACCCTCGTCGGTGACGCTCACCGTCCCTGTTCCGACTTCACCCCGTGCCAAGGATCCTGCCATGAAGCATCCCCTCACCATCATCGCCCTGATCAGCTTCCTCCTCGGCAGCTGGTGGACCGCCAGTCAACCCTGGGCCACGGCCCACTGTCAGATGCCCTGTGGCATCTACGACGACCCGGCCCGGATCGCCGGACTCAAGGAGGACGCGCTCACGATCCGCAAGGCGATCACGACGATGATGGAGCTGAATCATGACCACGAGGATCATCCGGATCACGACGCCCACGCGCTGCTCCACTTCAACCAGGCCACCCGCTGGGTGATGACCAAGGAACAGCATGCCCAGAACATCCAGGACGTCGCCTCGGCCTACTTCCTGACCCAACGCGTGAAGGCGGTTCCCGCCGGGGATCCGGGATATGACACCTACGTCTCCCAGCTGGCCGCTTTCCATCGGGTGATGGTGGCCGCCATGACCTGCAAGCAGACCGCCGACCTGGCCAGCGTGGATGAACTCGACGCCGCCATTGCCGTGGTCTCCCAGTGGTACTGAGAAGATCGCCGGACGAGCCCTGACGACCTACGGATCGGCGCCCGGGCCGGCCTGCATGCCGTGGCGGACGATCATGCCCGAGACGTAGAAGTTGATGTCCTCGGCGATGTTCACGCAGTGGTCGGCGATCCGTTCCTGCAGTCGTGCAATCGACAGGATGTCGACGGCCACCGCCGTGGTGTCGGAGGACTGGGGCGCCTGGCCCTGGACCCACCAGAACACCTCGGTCTCCATGCCGTCGACGAACCGGTCCTCCCGATGCAGGTGCTCCAGAACCTCGGGACGCTCGTCGGCCAGCGCCGCGACCACCTCCTGAAGCATCGACAGACAGCGCCGACCCATTTCTCCGAGGATGTCCGGCGGCTTCACCATGGGCTGGTCGCAGAGATAGATGACCCGTTTGGCGATTCCCTTGGAGAGATCCCCGATCCGCTCGAGATCGTTGGTAATCCGCTGGACGGCCAGAACGAACCTCAGATCACCGGCCACTGGTCTTCCGAGCGCGAGGATCCGAAGGCAGTGCGCCTCGATCGTCACCTCCATCTCGTTGACCTGCTCATCCTCGGACCGCACCGACTTGGCGAGTTCGGGATCGGAATCATGGAGCGCGCGGAGCGCGCGCTGGAACTGCTGTTCCACCAGACCCCCCATGGCGAGAACCTCGCGGCGGAGATCCGTGAGTTCACTGGGCAGATCAATGGCCATCGTTGACACTCCTTCCACAGGACGTCGAGCGCATCATCCGAAGCGACCGGAGATGTAGTCCTCGGTCTCGGTCTTCTCCGGAGCCGTGAAGATTCGTTCGGTGGGACCGCTTTCGACCACGCGCCCCACGTTGAAGAAGGCGGTGTGGTCGGATACCCGGGCGGCCTGCTGCATGTTGTGAGTGACGATGATGATGGTGTATCGCTCGCGGAGTTCGAGGATGAGTTCTTCGATCCGGGCCGTGGCCTTGGGATCCAGGGCCGAGGCCGGTTCGTCCATCAACAGGACTTCGGGGCTGCAGGCAACGGCCCGGGCAATACAGAGCCGCTGCTGCTGGCCACCGGAAAGCGAAAGACCGGACTTGGTGAGCCGATCCTTGACTTCGTCCCAGAGCGCGGCCTGCTTGAGCGCCCGCTCGACGATCGCATCCAGCTCCGATCGGTTCATCTTCCGCGACAGACGGAGACCGAACGCCACGTTTTCGTAGATGGATTTGGGGAAGGGATTCGGTTTCTGAAACACCATGCCCACCTGGCGGCGGAGGTCGACCACATCCAGCTGCTCCGACAGCAGATCGGTCCGACCGAGGGTCAGACCCCCGGAGGCCCGGGCGGTCGGAACCAGATCGTTCATGCGGTTGATCCACCGCAGGAACGTCGTCTTGCCGCACCCGCTGGGACCGATCAGCGCGGTCACGCAGTTCTTGTACATCTTCAGGTCGACCTCGTGCAGGGCCTGGAAGTCCCCGTACCACGCGGAAAAACCCTGAGCGGCCACGGCGTCCGCCGGCGCGGCCATCGCTTCACCACGGTCTCCCGATGACGGCCGAACGCTGAAGGCGGGGCGGCCGACGGGCGGTGGTCCGGGGGACGGATCTGAGGACGTCACTGGAGGGGCTTCTGGAAGCACTGGCGAATCACCACGGCGATGGCGTTGAAGATGAGAAGAAGAGCGAGCAGGACGACGATACCCGATGCGGCCACCGCATGGAACTCCTCCTGGGGCCGCTGGGCCCAGTTGTAGATCTGAAGCGGCAGCGCGGTGAAGTCATCCATCATGTGCTGAGGGGTGAACCGGATGAACAGGATGCCGGTCAGGACCAGCAGCGGCGCAGCCTCGCCCATCGCCCGGCTGATGGCCAGAATCGAACCGGTCATGATGCCCGGCGTCGCGGCGGGCAGGGTCACCTTCCGGATCATCTGCCACCGGGTCGCACCGCAGCCCAGCGCCGCCTCCCGCAGCGAGGCCGGAACCGCCCGGATCGCCTCGCGGGACGCCACGATGATGATGGGAAGAACGACGAGCGCAAGGGTGAAGCCACCCGCGAGCACCGTTCCCCCGAAGGGCAGTTGCAGGTAGTACCACGACCGATCCTCGTAGACCTGGCTGGGTTCCGCGGCATCGGAGCGCCAGACCGCACCGGGATCGTCGCTCTCGGTTCCATCGGGAACGATGGTTACCGTGACCGGGCGACCGTCCCCGTCGACGCCGGCCATGCCGTTCCGCAGCGGAGACGGTGGCGACTGCGGGTCGTCCAGCGGAATGCTGATGGCGCTGCCGGAGGCGGTGAGATACGACGCCTGGTGAGAGGCACCGATCTGGAAGGCTGGATCGTTGATGGGACCGAAGAACCCGAACATCCGGGCGAAGATGGTCAATCCGATGATCCCGTAGACAATCGAGGGTACGCCGGCCAGGTTGGACAGGTTGAGATCGATGATCCGGTGGACTCTTCCCTTCCGCGAATATTCCTCCAGATAGATCGCGGTCGCCACACCGATGGGGATGGCCGTCAGCGCGCACACGATGCAGATCCAGATCGTTCCCCACAACGCAGCCTTGACACCGGCATTCTCGGGTTTTCTCGACGCGAAGGAGTCCAGCAGATCCCAGCTGAGGTAGCGCCAGCCGAGGTAGCCGATCGCTGCCAGGAGAACCATCAGCGCCAGGATCGAAAGCCCGGTGACACCGAGACAGAACCCGTGGAACATCCGGTCACGATGCTGACGGCTGAACACCGGATTTCCGGCGTTCGGGTTGTCCGGGGTCGACGCCCGTCCGACCACCGTGACCAGGCCGATGAAACCCGCGGCCGCGATGAACCACGTCAGCCATGACGATTCCGCCGACGCCGTCACCGGCATGAAGACCAGTCCACCGCCGGCCATCAGGGCCACGCCGACCACCAGCAGCCCGATGCCCCGAGGACGGTCGCCACAACCGCGCCGATTCCGGATGATCAGCCCCAGGACGACGCCCGAACAGGCCACGAGCACCACCACGAGGATCAGTTCGAGCACCCACCACCACGATCCACCGGTTGCCAGGACCTCCCGGGAGATCGTCGGACCCATGGTCGACAGGACGCTCATTCGTACACCTCGCGGAAGCGCTTGGCGACGATGGCGCCGGACCAGGTCAGAATGAGCGTCATGATGAAGAGAACGGCCGCGACGGCATAGCTCGACTGGTATTCAACTCCGCCTGCTTCCGCATCCCCCAGGAAGATCTGGACGATGTACCCCGTCATCGTCTGAACCTGCCGGGTAGGGTCCACCGCCGCCGTCACACCGTCCTGCACGATGTTCACCGGGAGCACCCCCGCGGCCAGGGCCACGATCATGGTCTCCCCCACCGCCCGCGCGATGGCCAGCAGGAAGGCGGCCACGATGCCGGACAACGCGGCCGGGATGACCACTTTCACGGAGACATCGAACTTGGTTCCACCGAGGGCGTAGCCCCCCTCCCGCAGTGAACGGGGAACCGCACGCATGGCGTCCTCTGAGATCGACGTCACGATGGGGATGATCATGATTCCCACCGCGATCCCCGCGCTCAGGGCGTTGTAGAAGTCGATTCCCTCATGAATCCAACGCAGCGATGGTGTGAGAACCATCAGCGCGAAGAAGCCGTAGACCACCGTCGGGATGCCCGCCAGGATTTCGAGAATCGGCTTCACCAGGTTTCGCACGCGGGTCGGGGCGTATTCGCTCAGGTACAGCGCCGTGACCGTACCCGCCGGCAAGGCGACCAACGCGGCAACCGCCGCGACCAGCAGGGTTCCGCTGACCAGTGGCCAGATGCCGAAATGCTTTTCCGAACCCAGCAGAGGCGACCACTCGCCACCGGTCGCGAACTCCCAGAGGTCGACGCTCTCGATGGTCAGGAAGGCCAGGGCCTCCGTGGCCAGAACGATCACGATGAAGAAGGTCGTCGCCACCGAAAGCAGCGTGCAGGCCAGCAACGTCCACTTGACCGTTCCCCCCAGCAGAACCTGTCCACGGCGCGACCGCGCACGACCCGGAACCGGATCGGCGGCGGAGTTGACCAGAGATGAAGGAACGCTGCTCACGATCGAACGAGGATCCGCGAAAGGTGGGTTGAAATCACTGATAGACCTGGGTCAGCGCGCCTTGGATCGATTCACCGGACGCATCATGGAACTGCGTGCCGATCCGGCGCTTGGCGAAGTTCGCCTTGGCGCGGCTGTACATCGACTCCGGCAATCTGACGTAGCCCACCTCCCCGGCCAGCTCCGGACATTCATCGAGAAAATACTCGACGAACCGGCGAACCTCGGGTTTACGGGCCGATCGGGCGTTGACGTAGATGAAGAGCGGACGACTGAAGGGGGCGTAGGCGCCCGATTCGATGTTCTCGACGGTGGCCATGACCGATTGGCCCGTGATGGGATTCCGGACGGGAACGGCACGAAGCTTGTCCTTGTTCTCCATGTAGTAGGCACAGCCGAAGAAGCCGATGGCATCTCGTTCTCCGGCCACCCCGTTGACGAGAACATTGTCGTCCTCGGAAACGGACATGTCACTCCGGATGGATCCCTTCTTGCCGGCGATCACCTCCTTGAAGTAGTCGAACGTCCCGGAATCGGTCCCCGGCGAGAAGATCTTGATGGGACGATCCGGCCATTCCTCCCTGACGTCGGACCATCTCTTCGCGGCGGAGTCCGACCGGAAGATCTTCTTCAACTCGTCCACGGTCAGATCATCGATCCAGTCGTTCTCCGGGTTGACCACGATCGTGAGCCCGTCGTAGGCGATCGGGATCTCGATGAAGTTGATCCCGTTCTCCTCAATGATTTTCATTTCCTTGCTCTTGATGGGTCGGGAGGCGTCGGAGATATCGATCTCGTTCGCGGCAAATCGCTTGAAACCACCTCCGGTTCCGGAAACTCCCACCGTCACGCGGACTCGGGGCGCATCGTCGCTGAAGCTTTCAGCTACCGCCTCCGTGATGGGGAAGACGGTCGACGAACCGTCCACCCGAACATTCCCCCGAAGAGATTCCAGATCCTGGGCGAGGCTGATCGACGATCCCAGCAGGGCGATGCCGCCGAGTACGGCTGCGGTTCGAGTGATGGAACGGGGCATGGTGAACATCTCCTGTGAATTGATTGGGCGGTCGGCGCCCGAGGCCCCCGAATGGTGCTGTACCTCTGTTCAGAATGTGTTCACATCCACCTCGAAACCCTCTTTTCCTGGTTTCGTCCCTCAGGACGGTGTCAAATCGGCGGACGGCGACGAATCCGGATCGGTGTCCGGGTCGGACGGGCGGCGGGTCGGCAGGGTCAGGAAGAAGGTGCTGCCCACTCCCACGGAACTCTCGAGATCGACGCGGCCGCCGTGGATCAGGGCGATGTGCTTCACGATGGACAGACCGAGGCCGGTACCGCCGAGATCGCGACTTCGTCCGGAGTCGACGCGGTAGAACCGCTCGAACAGCCGGGGCAGATGTTCCGCGGCGATGCCGCACCCTTGATCCTCCACCGCCATCCGGATGTCCCCCATTGCATCCGCCCCGGACCGAAGCGTGATGGTCGTCCGTTCCTCGCTGTACCGGATCGCGTTCTCCAGCAGGTTGATGATCGCCTGATCCAGGAGAGGTCGATTCCCGAGCACCATCAGGCCATCCTCCGCTTCCACCCGGATCTCGATTCCCGCAGCCGTCGCGGCGGGACGACACAACGTCGCCGCTGACCGCAGAAGATCCTCCACGATGACCGGCTCGAGTTGCAGCGGCATCGAGCTCTCTTCGTCGGATTCGATCCGGGAGAGCGTGAGAAGATCCTCGATGATCGAATTGAGTCGAACCGCATTGCGTTCGATGCCCGCCAGCCGGTCGCGTCCCGTCTGATCGGAAACACTGTCGCCCAGAAGTTCGACGTATCCCTGGATGGCGGTCAGCGGAGTACGCAGCTCATGCGAGACGTTGGCGGCGAAGTCCTTCCGAATCCGCTCCAGACGGCGGAGCTTGGTCGTGTCGTTCAGGATGACGAGAATTCCGGTCATCGCCAGCGTGGCACCGCCGTAGAGTGGCTCCACGCCGACTTCGACCGTCCGTCCACCCAGAGACTCCAGTTCGAGTTCACGGAAGATCATGCGTCCTTCCTCGACGCCATCGGCGATGGCGGCGAGCAGCGAAGGATCTCGGACGACCTCTTCGAGCAGCCGTCCGCGGATATTCCGGCCCAGCAGACTGAACATGCGAACCGCCGCCGGATTCATGGTGAGGATCCGCCGGGTCGTATCGAGGGCGATGACCCCGTTGCTCATCGAGGTCAGGATGCCCTGCGTCTCGCTCTGGGCCTGCTCCAGGGCCTCCATCCGAATCTGGATGGTGTGGCCGGTTCGGCCGAGTCGGGTCACGATCCGGGCGAGCTCGCCGCAGACGCGCTGAGAAAGATTCCGGGTCGATCCTCGGATCGGGTCGCAGTCGCCCAACCGTCGGACGAGATCGTCGACACTTCTCAAGTCCGTCACGAGACGACTCCGCATCCACCAGATCACCGCGACGGTCGCCACCATGACCAGCACCATGAGAATCAGAATGACGACCGCCAATCGACCGGCGGTATTCTGGACGGCGTCCATGTCGATGGCGACCCGGATCACCAGGCGATCTCCCGCGGAATCCGCGGTCGTCGCCGCCGCGAACATCATGACCCGGTCCAGTTGCATGCTGTAGCGGACGGCGAATCCCGACCCACTGCGGAGCGCGGACTCGACCTCGGGTCGGTAATTCAGGTCCTGGTCCGCCGGTTCGATGACTCGACGATTGTCGGAGCGCACCCTTCCGTCCTCGGTGATGACGGTCAAGCGGATGTCACCGGGGGCCAGCAGTCGATCGGGGTCGACCCCCCGGTCGACCTCACGCACCATGAGCTTCACCAGGTTCTCGAGCCGTCGCTCGGTACGGGAGACGGCCGCCTCCTCCACCATTGAGCCACCGACAAGCGCGAAGGTGATGCCCAACGTCAGCTCGATCAACAACAGAATCGAACCCGCTCTCCAGAACAACGATTTGGACCCTCGTCCCAGCACGACTTCTCCTCGTCTTTCACCCGTCGACGTTGAGCCGGTAACCGACCCCACGAACGGTCTCGATCATGTTCCCGGAAGAACCCATTTTCCGTCGCAAGGCCGTCACGTGGACGTCGACGGTCCGGCGGGACATCACGACCCGGTCGCCGTGCAGGGCGCCGATGATCTGATCCCGGGTGCGCACGAACCCCGGTCTCATCGCCAGGTAGTTCAGGATCTCGTACTCCGAGAGCGTGAGGTCGATTTCCTCCCCGGCCAGACAGACCTCATGACGGTCGTGGTCAATGGCCAGAACACCGACCGTGATGGTCGCCGAGGACGTCGGCGGCGACGACGGCGGCGGCGGGCCTGATCGACGGAGCAGATTGTTGACTCTCGCCATCAGCACCTTGGAACTGAAGGGCTTGGTGATGTAGTCCGAAGCGCCACTTTCGAGACCGGTGACGATATCGGCTTCCTCGCCGCGTGCGGTCACCATGATGATGGGAATCCCCGAAGTCGCTTCCGATCGCTGGAGTTCACGACAGACTTCGATCCCATCCACGTCGGGAAGCATCAGATCGAGCAGGATGAGGCTGGGATGCTCCCGCTGGGCCCGGGTCAGTCCCTGCAATCCGCGATGGCTGACCTGAACGCGGTATCCGGCTTGCATGATATGGGTCGCGAGAAGTTCCGCGATTTCCGCTTCGTCCTCGATCACGAGCACGGACGGTCGATCCGGTGAGGGAGACGGAGTGGACATGACCCGCGATAGGGTAATAGCTCTCCGGAAGGCGAAGAGGACGTTCGACCGGGTACACCGAAATTTAGCGCGAGGTTCCGACCGCGATCCCCTCCCGGAACGCCTGATGCGGACTCCCGCGGCGTTCAGGGAAAAAAGGCCGAGGTGGGATTCGAACCCACGAATGACGGATTTGCAATCCGTTCCCTTAGTCCACTTGGGTACTCGGCCGGAGTCCTCCGCTGATGTTCGCTCGGGGGAGGACCGGTCAGGATACACCCAGCGGCACCGACGAGCAAAGGATGTTCCCGAGAGGCGTCAGAATCCCGTCGATCAACGGTTCCGTCCGGATAACGACTACGCTACCGACATGAACATCCGGCCTCTCTGCGTCATTTGCATGCTCCTGATCTCCGTGCCGGCGATGGGCGAAACGGATCCTGAAAATCCGGCCACGACGTCGGATCGCCCCCGCAGCGCCCTGCTGGCGGAAGGATCGATCGTGGTGGACCTGAAAGGCACCATGGTCCGCTCACCGGATGACCACCTCTGGTATTTCCGAGGACATTCCGAGACCCGACCAGGTGATCAGCCCCTCCAGGAATTCACCCTGCTTCCGTGTCGCCTGCTCGAGAACATGGAACGACGCCTCGACGGGCCGGATGGGTCCACGGGCGTTTTCAGCCTCACCGGTGAGGTCTTGACCTACCACGGTGAGAACTGGCTGCTTCCGCAGCATGTGGTCTGGTTGACCGATCACGCCCGGAGGGCGGAGCCCACGGAAGAGCCGGCCGGTCCGGCAGAGGCCGACCCGGACGGTGAACGGCCGTCCTCGCCGCGGGACCAGGGCGACAGCATCGCGGACATCGTTGCGGATCTGCAGGCCAGCGTCGGACCTCTGCGACGAAGCGTGGACGACCAGGCAGACCCCCCCACCGCCGAGGTCGCCCCGGACGGAAGACGACTGGTCTCGCGACGTGGCCGGCTCGGACGTGGACCGACCGGCGCCTGGATCTTCATCCTCGATGCGGATACCACCGGACTGCGCGATCCGTCCCTGGTCCTGCTGCCTTCCAGCCGTCTGGGACAGCTGGAGTCCTACGCGGGATACGGATGGATGGGCAAGCCCATGCTCATGAGCGGAGAGATCTTCACCTATCGCGGGCGACGATTCCTGCGGCCGACCTCGTTCAAGATCGTCCAGGAACGGCCCAATCTGATCCGGTGACGGATCGAACCCCTCAGCACATCTTGACCGACGTCATCACGATGGGCTCGACGGGACGGTCCTGACCGTCGGTCGCGGCCCCCCCGATGGCCCGCACGGTCTCCAGACCCTCGATGACCTTCCCGAAGGCGGTGTACTGTCCGTCGAGATGCTGACAGTGATCCCGGCCCAGGCAGACGAAGAACTGACTCCCGGCCGAATCGGGATCCTGGCTGCGGGCCATGGAAAGCACACCCTCGTCGTGCGGTCGGTCGTTGAACTCCGCCGGCACATTCCAGCCGGGACCACCGGTCCCGTCACCGGTGGGACATCCCCCCTGGATCACGAATCCGGGGATGATCCGGTGGAAACCCAGTCCGTCGTAGAACCCCGACGTGGTCAACTTGACGAAGTTCTCGACGTGCCCCGGCGCCACGTCATCCCACAGTTCAACGGTCATGGGCCCGTGGTTCGTCTCGATCACCGCTGTCTTGTAGTCGCTCATGCTCGGGCTTCCTGCGGATCATCCGCCTTGGTGGTTCGGGGGGTCAGCGAAGACGCTGAATCAGGCTGGCCCGGACCGCTTTCGCATCGGCCTGGCCGCCACTGGCCTTCATGATGTGACCCATGATACGCCCCATGGCCGCATCTTTTCCTGCCGCAAAGTCCTCGGCCGCCTGGGGGTGGGCGGCAAGCGCCTCGTCCAGCCAGGCGTCCAACTGGCCTGCATCGCTGACCTGGAGAAGTCCCTCGCGTTCCGCGACGGTCTCGGCCGCCTCATCGGTCGCGCAGAGCAGTCCGAAGAGTTCATCGGCCGCGGTCGATCCGATGGCGTCGGAGGACCGCAGGGCCACGATTCCGGCAATCTGATCCTCCGTGATCCCGAGCCGTTCGACGGCCGTTCCCCGTTCGCGCGCGAGGCGAACGCCCGCATTGAGCAGCCACTTGGCGACCTGTTCCGCGGCGGCGGCGGTGTCCAGTCCGGCGTGCGTCGCCGCCTGCTCCGCACATCGCTCGAAGAAGAGGCAGAGATCGCGCTCGTCAGTGAGGGCGGCCGCATCCTTGGACGCGAGCCCGAAGGAGGACTCGTAGCGATGACGTCGCTGCATGGGGAGCTCCGGAAGCTGTGCCCGGATCCGCTCCCGCCACGCATCGTCGATGATCACGGGGAGGAGATCCGGATCCGGGAAATACCGATAGTCATGGGCGTCCTCCTTCTCCCTCTGCAGCACCGTGATGTTCCGCTGGTCGTCCCAACCTCGGGTGGCCTTGGTTCCGGGACCCATTTCCAGACCGTCCTCCCGCCACGCGACGATCTGCCGTTCCTGTTCGTGCTGGATGGCGCCGAGGACCGCCCGGAAGGAATTGAGATTCTTGATCTCCACGATCGGCGTGGCCACCGTCCGGCCGTCATCGAGCGTGAGTTCCAGATTCACGTTGGGCTCGAACCGCATGTGCCCTCGTTGCATGATGCCTTCGGTCACCCCGAGGAAACGGCAGATGTTCCGCAGCTCGCGACCAAAGGTCACACAGTCCTCGGCACACCGGAAGTCGGGCTCGGTGACGATCTCCAGGAGGGGCGTCCCCGCACGGTTGTAGTCGATCAATGATCCGTCGTACCGCTTGCCCCCCGGGAGTTCATGGCCGGTCTTGCCCGTGTCCTCCTCGAGGTGGG
>MDTD01188118.1_pt1 | contig 12964 bp, 9 predicted proteins | sample 811221 | NCBI WGS metagenome assembly MDTD01 (sample SAMN05326646, study PRJNA326480) | marine metagenome | isolation source: seawater | place: Pacific Ocean: South West | collected 2011 | reverse complement strand
CGGTTGGATATTTTGTGCAACCAACGACTATCCTTTGTGAAGACCCTAATTGGGAAAGCATGGTTGAAGAGATATTTGGACCAGTTCTAAGCGTTTATGTATTCCCTGATAATGAATGGAAACAAACTCTGGAACTGGTTGATAAAACTTCGGAATATGCTTTGACAGGTGCTATTTTCGCAAGAGATAGAAGAGATATTGAATATGCTTCAAAGAAATTGAAATACGCTGCAGGAAACTTCTACATCAATGATAAACCAACAGGCTCTATTGTTGGACAACAACCATTCGGCGGTGCAAGAGGAAGCGGTACAAATGACAAAGCAGGTAGTGCGGCGAATTTGACTAGATGGATATCCGCTCGTTCGATTAAGGAGAACTTTACCCCTCCACATGATTGGACTTATTCCTTCCTAGATTGAGATTCCAGTCCCAATGATGATGCCTTTTTCTGATCTGTGATGATTGATGGGCGAACTGAGGGACTACTCAATTATTATACGCAATGATGTTTTGTGAAAACCATGGAGCAGAGTTACCCATTAACACCTTTTCCGGGTGATGTGGGTTTAGCTAGCCCTGCAAAACCTTGGATGACGATATATCGCATGTTGGGAATGGTTCTACTCTTGTATATTTTATCGCAGTTCGTAGTTTTGATTTTCGTCGGCTTACTGGACTCAGATTTTGATGGTTTGATTGGACCAAGTGACCCACTCATGGCTATTTTTGGTTCTTCGTGTTCCCTTCCACTGATTGCCTTGGCAGTTTACATGACCAGGCCTAAATTAACTCATGTTCTACGAGCATTTCCTCATCAACACGGCCAATATAATCACCAAATTGCTCATGGAAAATATCTCCAAACGCCCTCTCCCACAGTCTTTCAACACCATCTTGTAATGAGGGATGTTCCTTTACAAATTCCAGAAGCAAAGGTGCTGTGGATATCTTTCTTCTCTGGAGTCATAATTTGTGCCATGGCTTTATTCCCCCTAGTTCTAGGATTAAACGCAATTAGCATAGTTTTAGCCTTGATTGTGGCTCTTCCTGCTTGGATTATCGGATTCTCTACCCCAGTATTCGCTTGGTGGGGATTCAGTAGCCGTTATCTTGGAATTGTAACCACTCAAAGAGAGGGGGAAATGATGCTGATTGCAGGTATGCTCTCTACTTTTCCAGCCCTTTTAATCAACTCAATTTTGTTTCCATCAATGCTGTATGAGATAGTAGGAATGAATCCGAATGTAGATTCACTATTAGTTCAAAATCTAACAATAGTGGTCTCTGCTCCTGTAGGTGAAGAGTTGTGTAAGTTGATTGCAATTCTTTGCCTATGGAAACTCATTGATTCACCGCGTAGAGGTTTTCAAATCGGATTTACTGTTGGTTTAGGTTTTGCCATGCTTGAAAATTTGCAGTATATTTTAGTCAATTTATTAACAGATCAGTATGCTGCATTCTCCTATTCCTTTACTGCCATTTTGAGAGGTGTGGGGTCAATTCCTGGACATGCTTTGTGGACCGGGTTAACTGGTTATGCGGTTGGCTGGTATGCATACAGAACGAAAAAATACAATTCTTTCGATGATGTAGGAATCGACCATAATGTAAAGAATTGGATAACCTTTGATTCAAAGACTGGACAGCAAATAAGTTCAGCGGGTGATGGAACAATACCTTCTTCCTGGTTGGCTAAATTCATCTTAGGAAATAGTAATTCGAGTAGAAAATTACCAACCTCTATCAGCGGTGGAGTGTGTCTTGCAATCCTTGGTCATATGTTCTGGAATGGCTCTTCTTTTATTGTTAGCTTTGCTCTTAGCGGATTAGACGAGATTATCCAAGTTTTAGGACAGTTAATTTGGATTGCAAATATGGTTGTATTGTTATGGCTTGCAGGAAAGATAATACTCCAAACTGCAATAAAGTCACCAACTAAGTAAATTAGACAATTTATAGGCAACACACATTTTACCTATTAATTGCTGGATTAAGTTATGTCGAGCGATTTTGGAGCGCTGGTTCCAACCTCGACAGAGAGTATTATAATCACATCAGGGCTTGTTTTAGGGCTTGTAATTGCCGCAACAAAGGCAAACATTCTCGATAAAAACGGAATCATTGCTGCTGCTCTACTTGGTCTTATAGTAGGAGGCCTTGGTGGATGGTATTGGCTTCTTACTCTGTTAATTTTCTTGCTTACATCTCACAAGGTCACAAAGTACAGATTTGCTGAGAAAAAAGAAAGGGGTATGTCAGAATCTGATGATGGTCACAGAGGTTGGCAGAATGTTATAGCAAACGGTGGACTAGCTGGCTTGGTTTCTATAATTTCATTTTTCTTTGGTTCTGAAGATTTGGGCTCAGGATACGTTGTATTTGCTTGTGCGGTTTCAGTCGCTGCAGCCGACACATTCGCTAGCGAAGTAGGATGCCTTGATGATAGAGTCAGAATGATTACGACAATGAAGAAGTGCGAGCCTGGAGTTAACGGAGGTTGGTCTCCATCTGGACAAGCCGCTGCATTGATTGGCTCTTTGGTAATCGGTTTATTCTCAATACCTTACATGTATTTCATAGATTTTAATATGCTAAATGGATTAGTTTTGATAACTGGAATTGGATGGTTGGGATGTCAAATAGATTCTGTCCTAGGCGCAACACTGGAAAATAGGGGTTTCCTAACAAAGGGCACAGTAAATGCCTTATCGATAACTTGTGGAATATTTTTAAGTTCATATCTGTTAAATTGGGTATTCTTTTGATATACACTCCACAGTTTCTTTATTGAACTACTTCGATGTGGGGTGGCTATGAGTAGGGTAAAAGCCGTTGCTTTCTCCGCTCTTTTACTCTTAACTATCCTAATGGGTACTATCAATACAAGCGCCGAAGACCAAACATGGGAAGCAGGTTTTGTTGAGTGGATGGTAGAGGATACGCACAGATTGTACGTAGAAGGAAATGATACTGAGGATTCAGTCCTACAGCGCTCTTCACCTGACTCTGTCGAGGGCAGATTCACCATGTTGGGTACACCTGGTTCACAATTAACTCCAGTATTTTCACTTACTTCGCAACCAATTGTGAATCCCATAAATGCATCCATATCTATGAGCGTATTTTTTTCAGCAATCCTCGAAAATTCTCCTGAAAGAGCTTGTACTTCACTGAATCCATTGACTTTGAATAACGCACCAACAGTATTCAATTATGTTGTTTCAGTCAGTGGAAATACCATTTATGATCAAACAGTAAGTGCTGCATTAGGTGAAGTAGCAGAGGGAACTTCTCAACTTTATGAAGGCGAATTTGTTGACATGAATCTAAGCATGGCTGCCGGAGAGTCATTCACTCTAACGGTCTCAATGTCACACTCATGTCCTGGTACAAGCGCTAGTATGCTCTGGGGTGGTCAAGAGCAAAATGCTGGGGGCATTGTACTAATTGGTGACTTCTTCAAACCACGTGTTGAGATGAGTATTGATTCTCAAAATATTCCACACATCACATTCTATCCAGAAACACCATGGGGAGAGGATGACATTGCTATCACCAATGGGAAGAAGGGGGTAAATTGGTGGATATATGCTCCTGTGAGGGTTAACGAGTATTACGCTACGGACCCTGACTTGCAGAGAGAAAATTCTCTGAACAGAGGAATGGGAGAAAGAACTCTTCCATCTGGAGAGAAGGTTTGGACTTGGACGGGGACTGAAAAATTACCAGACGGACTGGTTAACCTAGAGGTATGTGTATCATTCGAAGGCTCAGATATTCTAGAACCATGTCATGCAAGAGGTAACCTTAGGGCTGAAACCCCTATGAAAGATTCTGGCTTTGCTAACTCAGCACTGATATTAGGAATAAGTTCCTTTGTTTGTTTAGTCGCATTCATTGCTAATGGATTTAGACAAGGTTTGTTGCTCCCAGTTCCCATTATAGTGGCTCTAATTTTGTTAACAGCTGGAATGCTTCCATTAGCATTTATCCAACCTAATTTAGGCAGTGATGCTTCAATTGACCAGTCAACAAGAATCTATGAAATGGGTTTGGTAGATTCACAAGGAAATGAGGTAAAAATCTCTGACCTTCTGAAAGGACACGATGCCTTAGTAATCGGAACAATTCTACCCGCAAGTGAAAATGCTCTCGACCAAAAAACCGAATTCTTGAGTATCCAAGAAAAGTTTGGTGAAAGCGTCGCGATTGTCCAGATAGTTACTGGTCAAGACTCTTACATTGCTGATTTGGTATTCTTGGAGAATGAATCAAATGTTTCATGGCAGTTCTTATGGGACGAGGGAGGCGAATTTACCAAATCTTTACCCACAGGCGAATCAGATGCAGTTTTGTTAATTGATTCAACAAATAGAGTAAGTTATTCCCAGTCACCAACCGCTTCCTCAATACAGATTGAAGAGCAAATTCTCTCTCTTAACAAAGGTGGAGGTAAAGGAATTTCTGTTTACTTCCAACTTGCTTTTGGTCCTTGCTTATTCTTACTACTACTCGCACTCCCTAGAGAGGGGTGGGTTAAGCCAGAAGAACCACTTCCACCAGGTGCATTGTGGGGATCAATAATTCTGTGCTCTGGATTGGGTGCATTATTAGCTCTAATGCCTTCTATAATTATCGCATTCATGCCATTAGGCTCATCGATTAAAGCGCTATCTGATTTTGCAGTATTGGGATGGTTCTTGTGGGTTTCAATTCATGCAACTAGAACTACCTCTCCTCTCGAGGTTCGAATTTTATCAGACTTTATTCATTCTAAACTCCCAGAATCCTTCAGCAATTGGAGGGACATTGAAGACCTTAGAAGAGACGTCCTTCTTGGGTTCATGGTTGGAATGTTCACATGGATGATTGAGCCATCTCAGATGGCTCAAGCAGTGGTTGCACCTGCCTTGACAAATATCGGCGGAATTTTCTTTTCAATCATTAACCTATTCATCAATTTGCTAATTGTTGGTATTGTGGTTTTATTCCTAAGGATTTTATCATCTTTCGGTGGACCATTTTCAAGATTATTCGGTAAGTATGGGGCGGAGGCATTCGCTATCTTGACTTTCCTAATCCTGGTGCCGATTCTGATATGGGTTGGAACCAATAATCTGCTCAACTTATTCGATTTAGGTGTCATATGATTTGATTTATTTGGGTTAAGGTTCAGTCAAAATCCTATGAACCAACCTATTGCGTGGAGTAAATCGAGAACAAATAGAATGATCGAGTGTGAGGTCGCTTTCTGCAAAGAATACTCATACTTCCAAAAACCGAGCAAACAAAAGATTCGAACCCCCTGGGAAATAATGCTATACTGTAGTAGGGTTTCAATAAATAAATATCTGGAAATTCTTAACCAAAAAAGGGGAAGATGCCACTACTCCTTATTGTATGATAACCTTGAATTTCTAATTAGACAAGAATCAAGTCAGAATAATATTTTATTGAAATCAAGAGAAATACAATTACAAAAAAAATCTAGAAATATCCCTTTCATTGATGAAAATATGCTGCAAAAACATGTTGATTATGCAAAAAAGCGAGTTGCAAGTTTCCTGCAAACACCTCTGATTGACGAGTTAGCGAAGGCACATACCATTTGGTATCAAGTGGATAACTTGAATTCCTATTGGGATAATGGAAAGCAGATTTTTTCTGCTCCGAATTTAGTAATTGAGTCAAATAATAATATCAGATTAATCACCTTTCAACTTCAGAATTCTTCCTCAAAAATTAACCATTCCAGAGTAAGTTACGGTCACTTAATTTGGGCATTAGAAAATGAATACTTACCAGATGAACCTGCGCTTTACAGGACTGAAATTTATTCCTGGTCTGGTTCAGGTTGGGATACTTATGAGCAGCATTTGGATAAGACGGAGGTCATGTCATTCAAATCTCTGACGTCCAAAGATATTGAAAAAATGGGAAATTTAATTTCAGAGTATAAGAAAAGCGGTTATTCAAATCTAAAAGGTCCTGAATCCAAGTTAACGTGTAAGAGATGCAGAAATCTTGATTTCTGCAATTATTCGCTTTTAGATTAGAGATACAAGATCAGCCAAAACTGCCTCTACATCCTGAGCTTTGGTTACTCCACTAGCAAGTAAAACACCTTCAGCACCAAGTTCAATTGCAGTAGCTACATCTTTTCCAGTCTTCACCCCAGCACCACACAAGACTCTAACATTCGGATTAATTTCCTTAACAACTTTCACAGAATCAGAAACTATTGTTGGGTCAGCACTGGTCACGGAAATATCTCCTCCGATTAATTCTGGGGGCTCTACTGCAATGTAGGTAGGACCTAATTTAGCCAATTCTTTTGCCTCATCCACATCAGCTGCACAAGCACAAATGGGAAAACCTTCAGGCAACATTTGCATCAAATTTGCTACGTGTTCGATACTGACTTTGTGCTCTGCGTGATTGATTATTGTTCCTTGAGCGCCTCTTTTGATAGCGGTATCAGGGTGTAACCAGCCTGTATTTGAACCAAAACCAATAGGGTCCAGATGCTGAGTCCATACTTTCACATTTTCTGCATTTTCAGAAACACTACTCAGGTCAAATGCAGATGTGACAGCCACTATTTCAACAGAATCACTGGTTACTGATTCCATTGCTAGGGCCAAAGTATTTGCATTTTGAGAACTTGCTGATTCATAGGTCTTGAAATTGACAACTATCAGGGGTTTGGACATATACGCCCGTCAGCATTCTCCTTTTTTGAATTAGTGAGAAATTAGTTTGGTGGCCATTGACCCCCAACTTGAAAGTGGTTTGCGGGAACTTGTGCTCCGTGGTCTACTACTACTCCATCTAATTCTGCTCCTTCGAGAATAGCTGCGTTTTCTCCAATTAAGCAATTTCTCAGTTTGGTTCTGCTTGAAACCTTCGCCCCAGAGAGCAAAGTTGTTGAAATAATCTCAGAGTCTATCATAGAGACATTCTTTTGGAACATTGAGTTTCGGTGTTTTGAATTATTTATTGAAGCAGATTCAACATTTTCGAACCATGAACTATGCAAAATTGAGCCTGTTTGGAATCTAGACTGTTCGATACAAGTCCTAACTCCATCCATCCATGCAGGTGGCGTACCTGCATCGATGAAGTAACCTTCGAACTCCATACCATTCAAGTCTCCCTGTGAAGCAAGTATTGGAAATACATCACGTTCCAAAGAATGCCTGCCATTGGGCATATAGGAAAATATATCTTCGCTCAAAATGTAAGATCCTGCATTGATTAAGTTAGAAAAAACTTCTTCAGGCTTAGGTTTTTCTTTGAATTTTGTAATTTTCTGATTATCATCCAAACCAACAATTCCAAAACGAGTAGGATCGTCTACTCTCCAAAGCCCAAGAGTTCCAATCCCTCCATTGTTGGAGTGTAAGTCAATAATTGATTGGGCATTTAGCGAGGAAATAATATCACCATTGAAACAGGCGAATGTACCCGATGCTATGTCCCTGCAATTACCCAATGCCCCACCGGTCCCGAGCGGTTCAGTTTCTCGTACAATTCTTACATCAAAATCAACTTCATTTTCTTTGAAGTAATTTTGGATTTCATCCACCATGTAACCTCCTGCGACAATCACCTCGTCCACTTGGTCTTTCGGCATGCACTCTACGACTCTCTCAAGAAGTGTTTTGTCGAGCATTTTGAGCAGCGGCTTTGGTATTTTGTGAGTCCATGGTCTCAATCTTGAGCCCACTCCTCCGGCAAGGACCACAACCTGCATCGAGTCAACCACTAGTATTCACTTATTGAACATGCTCTATGCCTGAGAATTATGCAAAAAAGTGTATCCGCATTATTCAAAGGCGGAGTTCATTTCCCCCAGTTTGGTGGAAATATGAACATTCACGAGTACCAAGGAAAAGCACTCTTTGAAAAGCATGGAGTGAACGTGTTGAAGGGCGTACATTGTACCTCCGTACAAGGTGCATTGGATGCATATGACAATCTGAATTCGAAGGTTGTTGCAGTTAAATCTCAAATACATGCGGGCGGAAGAGGAAAAGGAACCCTTTATTCTCCCGAAGACCGTTCTCTTGTAATGGAGGGCGGAGTCAAAATTGCCTTCAGCAAAGAAGATGTCGAAAAATACGCTACAAACATCCTCGGAAATATCTTGGTAACTATACAAACTGGAGAAGAAGGAAAAGTTGTAAACAATCTCTACATTGAATCTGGGTGTGATATTGCTCATGAATACTACCTTGCCTTGCTTGTAGATAGAGAGGCAAAGTCAGTTTTAATCATGGCTTCCACTGAAGGAGGAGTAGATATTGAAGAGGTTGCAGAGCATACACCAGAACTACTTCACAAGGTTCATGTTGACCCTAACGCTGGTCTTCTTGGTTATCAAGCAAGGGACCTTGCACTAAATTTAGGTTTGAAGGGTGCAGCCCACAAGTCCTTTGTCAAGATGCTAGGGAAATTATACAACATGTTCGTTTCAAACGATTGTGCTATGGTAGAAATCAATCCTCTAGTAAGGACTGGAGATGATGAAATGGTTGCCCTAGACGCAAAGATTGGATTTGATGAAAACGCATCATTCAGGCACAAAGAATGGGAAGATGTAAGGGACTTGTCCGAAGAAGAAGATGTGGAAATCAGAGCAAAAGAAACAGGTCTTTCTTATGTTAAACTGGATGGAAATATCGGTTGCTTAGTCAACGGAGCGGGTCTTGCAATGGCTACCATGGACGTAATCAAGTTGTACGGCGGAGAGCCAGCTAACTTCTTAGATGTAGGTGGAGGAGCAAATGAGGAACAAGTGAAAACAGCTTTTTCCATAATCTTAGAGGATCCAAATGTCAAGGGAATTTTGGTCAACATCTTTGGTGGAATCATGCGTTGTGATATCATCGCAAGAGGTGTGATTGCTGCAACAGAATCGCTAGGTCTAGAAGTTCCTCTTGTTGTTAGGTTGGCAGGAACGAATGTAGAGGAAGGTAAGGCTATCCTTGCCGCAAGTGAATTGAATATTTACCCAGCCGACGATTTGGCAGAAGGTTCACAGAAAATTGTTGAATTGATTTCTGGAGGTGATGAGTGATGGCAGTATGGATTCAAGAAGATGCAAAGGTACTAGTTCAAGGAATTACAGGAAAACAGGGTAAATTCCACGCTGATAAGATGGTTGAGTACGGAACAAATATCGTTGGCGGATGTACTCCAGGAAAAGGAGGAATGACCGTTGAGTTACAAGGTAAGGAATTCCCTGTTTGGGATTCAATGTTTGATGCAATCAAGGATACGGATGCTGATGCAACTGTGATTTATGTTCCACCACCATTTGCTGCTGAAGCAATTATGGAAGCTGCAGATGCATTTGACTCAATTAAGGGTGAAGGCGTTGTAGTCTGTATTACTGAAGGAATACCGACTCTAGATATGGTTAAGGCAGTATCATTTGTTAACAACCGTCCTGGAGTTCGATTAATCGGTCCAAACTGCCCTGGAATAATTACACCAGGCGAATCTGGTGGAGCAAAACTTGGAATCATGCCAGGACATATTCACGCAAAAGGAAGAATTGGAATTGTCTCTAAGTCTGGTACTCTAACATATGAAGCAGTTGCCCAAACAATGAGCATTGATGAAGGGCAATCAACCTGCATAGGAATTGGTGGTGATCCAGTTAATGGTACTGGTTTCATCGAATGCCTTGCTGCATTTGAATCAGATGAACAAACAGAAGCTATCGTAATGATAGGAGAAATCGGAGGAAATGCAGAGCAAGAAGCAGCAGCATGGGCCGCAGAGAATGTGACCAAACCAATCGTAGGATTCGTTGCTGGAGCTACCGCACCACCTGGAAAGAGAATGGGTCATGCAGGAGCAATCATCTCTGGTGGAAAGGGTACTGCAGAAGAAAAGTTTGCGGCATTCGAAGCAGCAGGTATTGCATGTGCAAGGGATCCTTCTGAATTAGGAAGTGTATTGCTAGAGTCTCTGAAGAAAGCAGGACTCAGATGAAAACATCCTTTAGATGTTTACTTCCCTTGTAAACCAGTTGGTTTTCCTTAGCCATCTTTATCATTTCTTTTCCGGATTTACTATGCGCATAGAAGACTTCCCCCGGGCTTACTAGTTCATTCCATCTGTGTTCGAACCACTCGGCTTCTACCTTCCTGTTAGCAAGGCAGCTTGGTACCTTGTGAAACATTACCAAATCTTGTCTTTCACGCCTTAGGTATTTGGCAAGAACTTCCGGGAGGAGTTTAGATAGGAAGGTTTCATCAAAAAATCTAGCACTCCTAGGTATGACATATCTAGCACCATCCAAGTCTCCAAATACTTCCGAGATTGCTTGGGCGAACAATTCGGACTCTTCCTCGGTACAATTTTCAAGATAGTATCTATACCAACCTCCCCCACGCGAGCCTCCTTTTACTTCTGACATTTTAGAGATTAATTTACCATCTTGCATTGCCTGTGCTACGGCTCTGATAATTGCTATGTTTAGCGAATCTTCAGACCAAACTTCCATTGAACCAAATTTGAATCCACCACCACCGCCTTGTGCTTGATTTTCGAATTCCAAGGATTTTCTTGGAGTTGACTTGAATGGTCTGCCAATACCCCAAAATTCTCTGGTTTCTGCTCTTCTTCCTGCTCTTTCAAGCATTTCTTGATTGATTACAGCCATTCCTTCATTTATTCCTTCTGGTTCAAGTTCAGTAAATGCTGCATGTACATGTCCAACTCCCTTTTCTATAGAGCCATCATCGCACACTCCATACAAATTCTTGTGCTTCTTTTCAAATCTCTCATAATCATCAAATCCTTTGATGAACTCTTCTGCTAAACAGATTATGTCCCAATTATTTGCTACTTTTTCAGGCCATTGTTTGTCAAGTCTCATTGATCGTCCTCTGAGTTGGTTAATACTCATCGAAGTTGTTACAGTGGTCATGTCGATTAGAACGTTGATTTTAGAAGCGTCCCACCCCTCACCAAGTAGACCCCTTGTACCGATTAGGCATTTTGTAAAACCTTCCTGGAAAAACTCGGTTACCATCGTGGAGTAGTATCTAGGTGCCCAGTCTTTTCCACTTCCATGGATCTGATGATATCTGCCAAATCTTTCATCTCTGAATGATATGTTCACGTTATTATCACTAACCCAGGATTCAGCCTTTTCCATAAATCTCTGCGCAAGGTCATCATCCACTAATAGAGTGCTTCCAGTCATTAATACTGGATCTAAACTATCTCCTAATTCACATTCTACTAAGGATTTGAATATCCCTATTGCTCCTCCAACTTCATCGGAATGGATTTCTTCAACTAGTGCTGTTGAGGATGTCTTTTCAAAATCAGAGACTATCACACACCGAATTTTCTGATCTAAAGCATCAATTTCGACTCTGAGTATTTCCGAGATCGCCTCAGTTTTTGCTTCTGCATATGCAAGGATTCTGCCAACTGGAGATGCACAAGGTCTAGATCCTGACTCCGTAATTTGATATCCTAATAATCTGAATCTATCTGTAACCTTCTGTGCAAGTTCGTGGTCTAATTTACTACTAGACCTTCTAAGCCCAAATCTAACATATCGCTCTAAAACCGGCCTTAGAACAAATATGGGGCAAATCTCAGATTCTTTTTGTGTAGTTGCATAATATTTCGGTACTTTAGCAGGTAATTTGTGTCCAATGTGGATTAAATAAGCTATTGCGGAAGATGAGAAATCGGGCAAAGCTTTGCTGAATTCACTCCAATTCAAACCATGTCTTCCGGGTATTTCACACCCATCTATTGTTTTATACAACCACTGAGGCAGTGGTAGTGCTCTGTTCTTTCCCTCTTTTTTTGTTGATATTTCATTTACAATTTCCATGAACGCCTTATCTGCGTTTGCTATGTACTCCAGTTCCTTAGGATTAGGTCTCACAAAATAACTCAGATCTTGATAAGGTGCTAGGTTTGAATCCCTTACTAACGCTGGGATTGGTACCTCGTAGTCTATCTCTCCTAGAAGTTCAAGGTAATGCGGAGTTTCTGCAATGTCAGGATTAGGAGGAGTTGCTGTCAGACCTAGTATGAATGGGTCCCCAAGTTCTTTTTTTAATTCGACCAATACTTCGCCCCAATGTTCGGTTAAATGATGACATTCATCCAATATAATCAACTGAATATTTGCCTTCTTTAGGGTCTCAATTGACTCCTTTGATGATTCACTGAGCCATGCAATTTTACCATCCACTTCGGAAGCATTTTGTCTAGCCTTTTTCCTATACTTTTTCATCTGCTTTTCAAAATATTCTTGATTCTTAATCTTTAGGTCATTTAGCCAACTCCGAGCAGAAGCGTCATCTAATGCTTCTCCATCATCTATTAATTTTTGAATCCAGATTTCTAATCCCTGTGATTCTAAATCATCGCTTTTTGTTTTCACCATGGTAAGTGATTGATAAGTCAAAGATGTTAGTAATGCGTCGTCTCTTGGTTCAAGAGCAAGGCGATGCTCATAATCAGATAATTCGAAAAGTGAAGTTCTTGCAATCCATTGTGCCTGAATAGCTGAATTTGGTGATAATACTAGAGCTGGAAGCTTCAGAATATCTGCCCACACGTGCAATCCAAGAATCGTTTTACCAGATCCGGGAGGAGCTACTATGTACAATTGCTTTTGATTATCATTCAATTGTTCTCCAATCACTTGACTTGCAGCAACTTGTGAAGGTCTTAATGTTCCAGAGAAACCGATTTTAGAGAATGGATTTATTGACATCAATAATCCTCAAATCACCTTGGAGGTCCTCTTTTTGGTCCTCCAGGTGGTCCAGATTTCTTAGGTCCTGGTGGTCCGGACTTCTTTGGTCCTCCCGGGGGTCCACCTTTTGATGGTCCTGGCGGTCCGGACTTCTTTGGTCCTCCCGGGGGTCCACCTTTTGACGGTCCGGGTGGTCCGGATTTCTTTGGTCCT
>MDTD01045598.1_pt1 | contig 12964 bp, 10 predicted proteins | sample 811221 | NCBI WGS metagenome assembly MDTD01 (sample SAMN05326646, study PRJNA326480) | marine metagenome | isolation source: seawater | place: Pacific Ocean: South West | collected 2011 | reverse complement strand
GATCCTCGCTGCGCCGCATTGCCCGCAGAATCGAACAGCGGCGCAGCCCACCGCGCCCCGGGCATTGCCGGATCAGGTCCTCCAGCGCGGTCTTGATCTCGGTCAGGCGCTCGATCTTCCGGTTCACCTCCGCGAGCTTGTCGCTGGCCTGCGCCCGCACCGCCCCGCAGTCTCCGCCATGGCTCTGCAACGACATCAGGTCCTGAATTTCGCGCAGCGAGAAGCCGAGCTGCTGAGCCTCCCGAACGAAACGAATCTGCTCGATGGTCTCTTGCGGGTACTGTCGAACGCCGCGCCCGGCTTTCGGCCTGGGGGGCTGGGGGACGATGCCCTGGCGCTCGTAATAGCGGATGGTCTCGACGCCGACCCCGGCGGCTTTGGCGGCTTCTCCGATACGCATTGCATATCCTCGTTTGCAGCAGTATCCGGACCTTCCCGCTCCGCCGAATGCGCAGTCCTCGTCCTGGAGCCGGGGAGAGGGGCGCCCGCGGATCGAGGCCAATGAACGGTGGGGAGCGAGCGTTGTATCATACCGACATCGTCTCGGGAGCAGCAGATCGTGTGCTGGTTCAGGACATCCGAGACGTCAGGCAGCCATGCCGAGTTCGGCAAGGTACTCGTCAGGGGTCATGAGGTCCAGGCTCTGGTGTGGCCGGAAACCGTTATGGTTGTAAGCGCCGAACGAACCCCGTTCTTCATTGCTGCGAGGCATGCGCAGAATTCCGGTCCCGATAGGTGCCGGAGTCGAGACATGCCGAAGCAGCGCCGCAACCCCAAGCAGTGGCAGGCGATCCTCGCCGACTACGAGCGTAGCGGGCTGAGCGCCGAGGCGCTGTTCGTGTTCTGGTCGAGGCGCCGGTGCTCGAGCTCTCGGAGGCCCAGCTCAACCTTCGATATCCTCAGAATGGGTGCCCGACCAACGACTCAGTTATGGCGTGTGACGGCCTGTCGCGATATACTTGTCGGCCATGGATGCCGCGTCGCTCTCTGCTGAGAATACGAAGCTCCGGGAGGAGAACGAGACTCTCACCCGCCGCGTCCAGGAGCACTTGGAAGCGCTCCGCCTCCAGATCCACCGCCAGTATGCGGCCTCCAGCGAGCAGACTCCTTCGGGGCAGACGCAGCTGTTCGACGAAGCAGCGAAAAACCCGATCCGGAGCCGGACACGACGGGCTGACGCCGCTCAGAACCTGGCGCTTCGCCGTCGCAACCTTCCTCGGCATTATTCCAGCGAGCCTTCTGCTCGCGCATTTTGGCGACGAGTTCGCTTCCGGCAACTTGTGGCGCGCCGGCGTCACCGTCCTGGTGCTCGGCCGTCGGATGGAATGTTTTCTCGGCGCGCTACCGATCGGCGTTGAAGAACTTGTTGGACCCCGGACGGGTGTCAGCCGTGACGGCGCGGGAGGCCGCCAACCGTACTCGGTCACAGGAAAGCTTGCGGAAAGGAGAGACACGATGATGGAAGTAGATGAGGGAATGTAAGGCATGTGAACCATGGGTCCACACCGGATTCTGATCCCGTTGTTCGTGGGCTTTTAATGTCCATGTCGAAATGCAAAGATCTTCCACCGTTGGATTGGCTACCAAGATGCTCAGCGAGCAAGGGAGATCAGTGAATGCGAGAGGTCGGGGTCTTTGCGGCGTTGTTCTTCGGAATGGCTGTCTTCGGGAGCGGAACGCCGACGGCCAAGGTCGTGACTGACGGGTTTCCAATTTTCCTGGCGCCGTTCCTGCGGCTGTCGCTGGCGGCCCTGCTCACCACGCCGCTACTGATTGTCTACCGACGCGAGCTGCGCAGCATCAGCCGCCGCGACTGGCTGCTGATCGGGGGAATCGGCGCCATCGGTCTCGTCGCCTTTAGCCTGTTTTTGCTCAGCGGCATGACTCTCGTCAGCGGGGTCATTGGCGCCGTGGTGATGAGCAGTAGCCCCGCCGCCGTCGCCCTGGGCGCAGCCTGGTTCCTGGGAGAAGAACTTGGTCCGGCCAAGATCGCGGCGGTCGGCCTGTCGATCGCCGGGGTCGTTATCATCAACACTTGGAGCGCCGAATTGGGGAGTCAGGGCGTCTGGGGGTCGGTCATCGGCAGTCTGCTCGTGCTAGGGGCAGTGGCCAGCGCGACGGCCTACTCCCTCTTCGCCAAGCGCGTCACCAAGGAGGTGCGGCCGGTCCTGCTGATTCCGCTGGCAGCTTGGACCGCGGCGGTCCTTTTCGCGGGGCCCGGCCTCTATCAGGCCGCGCAGTTCGACTTCGCAGCCCCCGGCACCGAGCAGTGGATCGCTCTCGCCTGGTGGGGAGTCGGTCCCTTCGGGATTGGCACGATGCTGTGGTTCTACGGCCTCAAGTCGGTCCAGGCGAGCACGGCGTCGGGCTTCATGGGCGTTATGCCGGCCAGCGGTCTGCTAGTCTCGTACGTCTGGCTCGGCGAGGCCTTCCACTGGGTCCACCTTGTCGGATTCGCCCTGGTGCTCGCGGCGATCGCCCTGGTGGCCTGGGCCCACCGCCGTGGCGAAGCTACCGCCGCGGCCGAGGGACGGGCGTTCCAGGGCTGCACTGCCTATCCGTGCTGACGGCGCAGACCGTCTCGACAAGCAGCCTTGGCTGAACGATCTGTGATAACGCGATTCTCGTCTCACTCGGGACGGCGTATATCGTCCTGGCGATCCGTTCGCAGAGCCGTCCACATCCTGCGCGCCTGTCCGGAGCGGCGGCATCCTCCGGGTCTTGGTCCCCGCCACTCCGCATGCTCCATTAGGGCCAGCCTTGCGACACCGCCAGAAAGCGCCGGGCGTTGTGGGCCGTCGCACTCGAGTAAGGATCCGGCCGACCATGGACACGCTGAACTCGACGCCATGCTTACGCTGAAGGACCTTCGAGATCGGCAGTTTTCCCCACGCCGGAAAGCGCCGCTGCAGCTGCCAGACGAGCTTTTCGTCATGCTTGCGCCACTCCGGGCTCCGGTGCCGTTGCTGATGCTGTTGTACGCGTTCGGAGGGCCGCTGTGGCTGCCTCTGGCGGCGGTCATCAGCGGATTGAGTGTTGCGTCGGTTCTGACCCTGGCATTCGTCCCGGCACTCTATTGGCTGATGAACCCGGCCCAGACGCCGGTTGAAACCGAAGATGCGGTTCGCGCATGGCTAGAAGCATGGACTGGATCGAGGGGTGAAACCGCACATCATCTCGGTCCGGCCTCCCGTGGCTCGAGCCCCACCCCTCGCTCGGGTGCACGCTCCAGTAGTCTGCCCTTCCAGAGGTAATAGATCACCGGGATGACGAGCAAGGTCAGGATCGTCACGCTCACCATTCCGCCTACCATGGGCGCGGCGATACGCCTCATGACTTCCGAGCCGGTGCCGCCGCCCAGCATGATCGGCAAAAGACCCGCGATGATGACCGTCACCGTCATGATGATGGGGCGCACGCGCAGCAACGCGCCGTTGACGACGGCCTCGCGCAGGTCTTCCCGGGTTACGGGTGAGTCCGAGCCTGCTTTCGCCTGCTGTACATGCCGCAGTGCCTGGTCCAGATAGACGATCATCAGCACACCAATCTCCACTGCCACACCAGCGAGCGCAATGAATCCGGCGCCGACCGCGACCGATTGGTTGTAGCCGAGCAGATACAGCAGCCAGTAGCCGCCTACCAGCGACAGCGGCAGGGTGCCCAGGATGATCAGTACCGAGACGACGTTCTTGAAGTTCATGAACAGGAGCAGGACGATGATGCCGATAGCGGCAGGAACGACGACCCGTAGCCGTTCCGCGGCGCGCTGCATGTACTGGTACTGACCGGACCAGCTCAGGGAATAACCCGGCGGCAGGTCCACGTTTTCCTCGACGGCCTGCTGTGCATCTTCCACGTACCCGCCGAGGTCCTCACCGATCACGTCGATGTAGATCCAGCCGTTCAGGCGGGCATCTTCCGTGCGAATGACGCCAGGACCGGTCTCGACGCGCAGGTCGGCGACTGCATCGAGGGGTATCTGGTCTCCGCCCGGCGTGATGACGTTCAGCGTGCGGAGGTCGTCCAGGGACTCACGCACGTCGCGCGGGTAGCGCAGGTTGATGGGGTAACGCTCGAGCCCCTCCACGCTTTCTCCGACGTTCATGCCGCCGATGGCGGAGCGCACGATGTCGTGCACGTCGGCGATGTTGAGGCCGAACCGGGCCGCGGCCAGCCGATCCACATCGGCGGTAATGTAGCGTCCGCCGGTCACCCGCTCCGAGTAGACGGAGGCGGTGCCGGGCAGGGCGCCGATCACCCGTTCGATGCGTTCGCCGATCTCTGCGATCACGTCGAGATCGGGACCGGCCACCTTGATGCCGACCGGGGTCTTGATGCCCGTGGCGAGCATGTCGATGCGGTTCTTGATCGGCATGATCCAGGTGTTGGTGAGGCTCGGTACCTGCACCAGCGCATCCAGCTCGGCTTTGAGCTTTTCCATGGTCATACCCTCGCGCCATTCGGAGCGGGGTTTCAGGCGGATGGTGGTTTCGACCATGGTCAGCGGCGCCGGATCGGTGGCGGAATCCGCCCGCCCGGCTTTGCCGTACACGGTCTCGACCTCGGGCACCGACATGATCAGGCGGTTGGTCTGGGAGAGAATCTCCGACATCTTGCCGGCCGATGCAGCGGGGAAGGCGCTCGGCATGTACAGCAGGTCGCCCTCGTCGAGCTGAGGCATGAACTCGCTGCCGATGCGGGAGAACGGAATCCACGTGCTCGCCAGCACCGCCAGCGTGAGGAGCAGGGTGGCCAGCGGATGCTCGAGGGCGAGATGCAATGCCGGCCGGTAGCCGGCGATCAGCCCGCGGTTGACGGGATTGTCGTGCTCGGGCTTCACGTGGCCACGGATCAGGTAGCCCATGAGCACCGGAACCAGCGTAATGGAAATGCCGGCCGCGGCTGCCATGGCGTAGGTCTTGGTGAACGCCAGCGGCTTGAACAGACGGCCTTCCTGCGCCTCCAGTGCGAAGATGGGCACGAAGCTCAAGGCAATGATGAGCAGCGAAAAGAACAAGGCCGGGCCCACTTCGCTTGCCGCATCGGCCACCGCCTTCCAGCGCGTCTCGCCCGTGAGCTTCTCCGCCGAGTGCTCCAGATGCTTGTGGAAGTTCTCGATCATGACGATGGTGGCATCCACCATCGCGCCGATGGCGATGGCGATGCCGCCGAGCGACATGATGTTGGCGTTGATGCCCTGCATCTGCATGACGATGAAGGCGGCGAGAATGCCGAGTGGCAGGCTGAGAATGACCACCAGCGAGGAGCGGAAGTGCAGCAGGAACAGCATACACACCAGCGCCACGACGACGAACTCTTCGACGAGCTTCTCGTAGAGCGTCTCGACGGCCCGCTCGATCAGTGCCGAACGGTCGTAGGTTTCGACGATCTCCACGCCTTGGGGCAGGCTTGCCTTCAGCGTCTCGAGCCGCTCCTTCACCCGCTCGATGGTGGCCTCGGCATTGCCGCCGAAACGCATCACCACCACTCCGCCCACGGCTTCGCCCTCACCGTTCAGCTCCCCGATGCCGCGTCGCAGGTCCGGGCCAAGACGGACCTCGGCGACGTTCTTGATCAATACCGGAACGCCTTCGTCGGTGGTCCGCAGAGGAATGTTCTCCAGGTCCTCCACGGCGTCGACGTAGCCTGTGGCCCGGACCATGTACTCGGCTTCCGCCATCTCCACCACGCGGCCGCCGGTCTCCATGTTGCCGCGCTGGATGGCATTGCGCACCTGCGTCAGCGGTATTCCGTAGGCGCGCAGCTTCACCGGATCCGCCACCACCTGGTACTGACGCACCATGCCGCCGATGCTGGCTATCTCCGAGACCCCCTCGACCGTCTGCAGCTCGTATTTCAGGAACCAGTCCTGCAGTGCGCGCAGCTCACCGAGGTCGTGCTTCCCGGTGCGGTCGACCAGGGCGTACTGGTAGACCCAGCCGACGCCGGTGGCATCCGGGCCGAGCGCCGGCCGGGCGGACTCCGGCAGGGTGGGTGCGACCTGGCTCAGATACTCGAGCACGCGTGAGCGCGCCCAGTACAGATCAGTGCCGTCTTCGAAGATGATGTAGACGAAGGAGTCGTTGAAAAACGAGTACCCGCGCACGTTGACCGCGCCGGGCACGGCCAGCATCGCCGTGGTGAGCGGGTAGGTGACCTGGTCTTCCACCACCTGAGGCGCCTGACCCGGGTAGGTGGTCTTGACGATGACCTGCACGTCGGAGAGGTCTGGCAGTGCGTCCAGCGGCGTGCGGAACATGGACCACATGCCCCAGGCGGCGAGGCCTGCCGCCAGCATCAGAACCATGAAGCGGTTGTGCACGGACCAGCGGATGATGCGCTCGATCATGACGCGTCTCCGTGCGCGTGCCCGGAGTCGCGGTCGATGTCATCCTCGCCTTCGCCCTGTGGTGCCCCCTGGTCCTCGTGGCCGGCGTGGCCGGGCTCGGCGCCGTTGGCGCCCGCCTCCTCGGTGCTCGCCGACGAATCTCCCAGCATGCGCAGCAGACTGGCATCGAGGCTCGCCTCCGAGTCGATGAGGAACTGGCCGGAAACCACGACCCGCTCGTCGCCTGAGAGACCGGCGACGATCTCCGTGCGTCCTTCACTCTCGATGCCCGTTTCCACCTCGGCCGGCCGGAAGCGGCCATCCTCCAGGGCCAGAATCACCCGGCTCTGCCCTCCGGCACGGATCACGGCCTGGGTGGGCACGTGCAGCGCATCGCGCCGCGGCGCCACCTTCAGGGTCACCTCGGCGTACATGTTGGGTTTGAGCACCAGGCCGGGGTTGTCGAACCTCAGCCGCACCCGCGCTGTGCGGCTCTCCGGGCGGATGGTCGGGTAAACGTAATCCACCAGCCCTGTCCAGACCCGTTCGGGCGCGAACGGCAGGCGCATGTGCGCCTCCTGCCCCTCTCGAACCCAGTCGATGTGCTTCTCGAAGACGTCCACGTCCACCCACACCTCCGACAGGTCGGCGAGGCTCATGATGGTGGTGCCAGGCTGCACGTACATGCCCTCGCGGACGCTCAGCATCAGCAGAAAGCCGTCCTGGGGGGCACGGATCTCGAACGACTCTTCGACGCTGCGACGCTGCTTCACCGCTTCGATCTGCTGGGGAAGCATGCCCAGCGCCAGCAGCCGGCGCCTCGCGGCGTCGATCAGCGCGTCGGAGCCCGTGTTCAGCGCCTGGAGATACTCGCTCTGCGCGCTGACGAGTGCGGGTGAGTAGATCTGGAACAGCTCTTCGCCGCGCTCCACGGCCTGCCCCTCGGTGTCGGCCGCCAGGCGCTCGATCCAACCCTCGGCCCTTACGTGAACGTGAGAGACCCGCTCCTCGTCCGGCGTCACGAGACCGACGGTTTCGATGTTCCGGTGCAGCGTGCCGCGGGCGACGGGTGCGGTCTTGACCCCGATGTTGTTGACGACTACGGGATCGATGCGAAGTCCCGGCCCATCGGCAGCCGCGGCGTCGGCGGAGTCTGCATACACGGGCACCAGATCCATGCCCATGGGTGACTTGCCCGGCTTGTCGGAGCGGAAGTTCGGATCCATCGGGGCAGCCCAATAGAGAACCTCCCGCTCGGAAGTTGCGTCCTGGTCAGACGCCGGCGCGCCGCTGAGCCACCAGGCGGCGCCGAAGCCGACGGCTGCGGCAACCAGGGCGATCGAGCCGATTCTGAGGAAGTTCATGACGATTCTCCAGCGAGGTACATCAGCCGGGCCCAGGCCTGTCCCTGCCGAGCCTTCAGCTCGGCGAGCTTCAGGGCGATCTCGAGCTCCGCGAGCTGGCTGCGAATGAGCTCGGCGAAGTCGGTCTGGCCGTTGGCATAGGTCGTGACGGAGGCGTCCGCCGTCTCTTTGGCGCGTTCTGCCACGGCGGTCTGGTAGAGGTCCACGCGCTGGCGGAAGTAGCGCCAGTCGGCCCAGGCCTGGTCCAGGCGCCGCTTGAGATCCAGCAGCGTAGCGTCGCGGTCGAGCAATTCGGCACCACGTTGGCGAACGGCGGCAAGACGGCGGCGGTCCTGACGTTTGTCGGTGAACAACGGCAGCGAGAGGGTCACCCCCAGCGTCGCGAAATCCGGTCTGTCGTCCCGGATTCCGTAGCTGCCCTCCAATGCCAGCGCCGGTTTGTAGGCTTGTTCCGCCAGCTCGATGCCGACGGCGGCAGCCTCGATTTCAGCTGACTCCGCCGCGACGGCCGGATGCTCGGCGAGATCTGCGACGAGGCGGGCGAGCGCCGGTGGCTCTTCGAGATCCGGCCAGCCTTGGGGGAGAGGCGCGGATGCGTACTCGCCGACATAGCGGGCGAGGGTCGCCCGGGCGAGTTCCGCCTCCCGCTGATGCTCGGTCAGGCTGTCGTCCAGCAGCGAAAGCTCGAGCTCCGCACGGAGAACCGCCTGGGCATTCAGTCCGCCGGTGGCGAACCGGGCGGCCAGCGAGTCGATCTGCTGCGCGACGGACCGCCGGCTGTCGGCGATGATGGCCATCGCCCGGGTCCGGTAGGCGAGCTCGAGCCACGCCTCCCGGGTTTCCAGGGCGATCTGGCGTGCTTCGAGCAGCAGGCGGGCACGCTCGGCGTTGGCCTGCTCCTCGAGCCGTCGGCCCCGAAGGGCCAGGGTTCTGCCCGGCGGGAACTCCTGACGCAGCCCCACCTGAAACTGGGTCATGTCGGCCTGATCGAAGGCGAGCGTATCGGTGGGCACGTTTACCAGCCGGGAGGTGACGCTGGGGTCCGGCAACTGAGCGTCGGCGACGGCCTGGTGCTCGATGGCCTCGGCACGCGCTTCGAGCCGGCGCAGCGTCGGTTCTTCGGCGTCCAGCGCGAGCTCGACGGCCGCCTCGAGGGTCAGAGGATCCCGTGGCGAGACATCGCGGGTCTCGGCATTGAGGATGACCGGCAGGAGCAGCACCGGCAAGGCTGCCAGGGCGGCCACAACGAGATTCGGATTCATAGAAGCATCTCCAATCGGGCGGCAAGCCACGGCGCCATGCCGCCGTGGTGGATGAGGGCTCTGGCTGGAAACGCTACTCGTTGAACCGTGCGTTCAACAGATGGGGGCGAAGAGGCGCTGTCGTCGGCACCGGAAGGTGGGGCGCTTCGTCGTCGGGACCGTGTACGCCCGCGGGAGCGAGGTCGCCGATCGGAGGCCTCGCGAACCAATGGGGGACATCGTTCGGGTCGTTGCCGCGCGCTGGGGTCAGCGCATCCGGCTGATTGCAGGAGTTCGCTTCAGGCTCGCCATGGCCGCCGGGCCCGCCATCGGCGCAGTGGTGCGGCGCGCTCAGGTCGCTGATCGATGTGAGCTCTCCTGGCCATGCCGACACGCAGAGCGAACTCAGCAGCGTCAGGCTCGTCAGCAAAGCCGCCATGATCCGACGGCGTTTGGCGCTGCTGCGACTGTGGGGGTTGCGGTGTGTGGCTTTCATGACAGGCTAGCACGCTACAACCTGTGTGCGGGTTACAGGTCAATCCCCGGGAGTTCCGGGAAATGGCGGCTGGGTCGGGAGAACTTCTGTCCTTAGAGGGATGCTCGACGCAGCAGCTGAGCATTGATCGCCACGATCACCGTGCTCGCCGACATCAGAACGGCTCCCATCGCCGGTGCGAGCAGTATCCCTGCCCAGGCCAGTACCCCGGCGGCCAATGGGATGGCGAAGATGTTGTATCCTGCCGCCCACCATAGGTTCTGCAGCATTTTTCTGTAGCTCGCCCGGCTCAGGGCGACGATGCGGGCGATGTCACGTGGGTCGCTCCTTACCAGCACCACGTCCCCGGCCTCGACCGCCACATCGGTGCCGGCGCCGATGGCGATACCGATGTCGGCGGTGACGAGGGCCGGCGCATCGTTCACACCGTCACCCACCATCGCCACCCGCTTGCCTTGAGCCTGCAGTTCCTCGATCTTGGCCGCCTTCTGTTCGGGAAGCACCTGGGCAAAAACAGTGTCGATCCCCAGTTGCGCGGCGACAGTGTCCGCGACAGCTCGTGAGTCACCCGTCAGCATGGCCACTTCGATGCCGTCGTCGTGCAGCCGTTTGACAGCCTCGTAGGACTCGGGCCGGATGGCATCGGCAACGGCGAAGACGGCGAGAGTACGGGCACCCTCGACGAGGTAGATGGCGGCCTGCCCGCGACTGCCGAAGTGCTCCGCAGCTTGGGTGAGTTCGGCGTCCGGTTGTATGTTGCCTCTCGAAAGCAATGCCGGTCCGCCGATCTGCAGCCGGCGGTCATCCACGACCGCTTCGACCCCGTGGCCGGGCATTGCCCGGAATTCCGTCGCTGCCGGAATTTCCAGGCCGCGGTCTCCAGCGCTTTTCAGAAGAGCTCGCGCAATCGGGTGCTCGGAATCCTGTTCGACCGCTGCTGCCAATCGCAGCGCCTCATGCTGCGCGATGTCGGTGGCGGAAACCGTCTCCAGCACCCGATGTTCGCCCAGGGTCAAGGTCCCCGTCTTGTCGAATACCACTGCATTCAGGCCTCGGGCCTCCTCCAGCCCCCGCCGGTCGCGCACCAGAAGGCCGTTCTGAGCGCCGAGGGTGGTGGAGATGGCGATCACAAGCGGAACCGCAAGACCCAGGGCATGGGGGCATGCGATGACCAGCACGGTGACCAGGCGGCTGATCGTGAAATCAAGCTCCGCCCCGAGTGCCAGCCAGATACCGACCGTGAGCGCCCCTGCAGCGACCGCGGCGATAGTGAGGTAGAAGGCGGCCCGGTCGGCCAGCGCCTGTGCCCGCGAGCGGGACGTCTGAGCCTGCTCCACCAGCCTCATGATGCCTGCCAGAGCCGTGTTCTCGCCGGTGCCGATGATCTCCACGTGCAGAGAGCCGTCGCCGTTGACCGTGCCGGCAATCACCTCGTCGCCCTCGTGCTTCTCGACGAGGTTGGACTCGCCCGTGATCATGGATTCGTTGACGCTGCTCGATCCGCGCTTGACGCTGCCGTCTGCAGGTACGCTGGCGCCAGGCCGAACGAGCACGACGTCACCGCTGTGAAGCTTGTCGACAGTCACTTCTTCGGTCTGACCATCGTTGGTGAAGCGCACGGCAGTGTCGGGCAGTAGTTTTGCCAGTTCCTTCAATGCGCCCTGTGCCTGATAGATCGAGCGCATTTCGATCCAATGACCGAGCAGCATGATGGTTACCAGCGTTGCCAGCTCCCACCACAGAGGATGGCCAGGGTACCCCAGCGTCACGGCGATGCTGTAGACGAAAGCGACGGAGATGGCCAAGGCGATCAGCGTCATCATGCCTGGGAGGCGATCCGTCAGCTCCCGGTACGCGCCGATGAGGAAGGGCCAGCCGCCATAGAGGTAGACCACCACGCCGAACGCGGGAGCCATCCAGAACGAACCGGAAAATGCCGGCGCGCTGAATCCAATCCACGCCTGCACTTGCTCGCTCCAGATCAAGGTCGGGATCGTCAGCACGAGGGTCACCCAGAAGCGGCTGCGGAACATCTCGGTGCTGTGACCTGCGTGCTTGTCGTGGGCTGCGTGCTCTCCGGCTCCGGCGCGGTGTTTGCGCTGCTCGCGCGCCGCTTGCTCGGCGTGCCGGTGATGCGCTTCCTCGTTCGCTGGTGATGTTGAATGATCTCGGCGGCTCACGACTGCCTGGTGGCGATATGTGAGCCAGCGAGAGTAGTTTGAAGCGGTAGTCTGGTGCAATGTCCGCTCTTCGGCCGTCGGCTGGCGTCAGCATTGACCTGTGCCCGACTCACAGGTTGTAGCCTGCCCGGCATCCTGCAAAGGCACACACGACAACAGAGGCACACCATGCACCACGAAAGCCTGGATGCGTCCGAACTGGCGCGCCTGGACATGCACTGGCGCGCGGCCAACTACCTTTCGGTCGGGCAGATCTATCTGCTCGACAATCCGTTGCTGCGCGAACCCCTGGCGATCGAGCATGTCAAGCCCCGGCTGCTCGGCCACTGGGGCACGACTCCCGGGCTGAACTTCATCTATGCCCATCTCAACCGGGCGATTCGTCGCGCCGACCTGGACATGATCTACGTGGCCGGGCCGGGCCACGGCGGGCCCGCTCTGGTGGCGAATACCTGGCTGGAGGGCAGTTACAGCGAGCTGTACCCGGAGGTCAGCCAGGATGCCGAGGGCATGCGGCGGCTGTTCCGGCAGTTTTCGTTTCCCGGCGGGGTGCCGAGCCACGTCGCGCCGCACACACCGGGTTCCATTCACGAGGGAGGCGAGCTCGGCTATTCGCTCGCCCACGCCTACGGTGCGGTATTCGACAACCCGGAGCTGATCGCCGCCTGTGTGATCGGAGACGGTGAGGCGGAAACCGGCCCCCTCGCGGCGGCCTGGCACTCGAACAAGTTCCTGAATCCGGTCACCGACGGGGCGGTGCTGCCGATCCTGCACCTCAACGGCTACAAGATCGCCAACCCGACGGTGCTGGCGCGTATCCCGCGGGCGGAACTGGAGAGCCTCCTGGTCGGCTATGGGCATCATGCCTTCTTCGTCGAGGGCTCGGATCCGACGGCCATGCACCACGCCATGGCGGAAGCACTCGATCGCGCGGTCGAGGCGATTCGCGAGATTCAGCAGGCCGCGCGGCATGGCGGCAGCGCAGAGCGGCCGCGGTGGCCGTTGATCGTGCTGGTGAGCCCGAAGGGCTGGACCGGGCCGCGCGAGGTGGACGGGTTGCCGACCGAGGGCTCATGGCGTTCCCATCAGGTGCCCCTCGCCGGGCTGCAGGAGAACCCGCAGCACCTGGCGCAGCTCGAGACCTGGATGCGCAGCTATCGGCCCGAGGAGTTGTTCGACGAATACGGCGTCCCCGTGGCCGGGGTGCGTGAACTGGTCCCGGAGGGGACGCGCCGGATGGGGGCCAACCCCCATGCCAACGGCGGGCTGCTGCTCAAGGATCTGAGTCTACCTGGCTGCGAACCCTACGCCGTGGAGGTTCCGGCTCCGGGCGCCGTCGACGGCGAAGCCACCCG
>MDTD01000395.1_pt1 | contig 12965 bp, 14 predicted proteins | sample 811221 | NCBI WGS metagenome assembly MDTD01 (sample SAMN05326646, study PRJNA326480) | marine metagenome | isolation source: seawater | place: Pacific Ocean: South West | collected 2011 | reverse complement strand
TCAGAGGGATTTGTTGAAATTTTAAATATTTCTTTTTTCAATACTTTTTTTGTATTAGCTGAAAAGTAACCTTGACCATTTATAAATTTATGATCATAGAGTTTATCAGTATGAGACTTACTTAAAATTTCAATCGAATTTTTTTCATCTGCCCCATTTATAGAATACCATAATGTTGCTGATAATTTATTATTTAGTTTTTTTTTTGACAAATACCAGGTACCTTCATCTTGATGCCAATCATAAACAACTCTTTTTTGATTTGGCAGTCTTGCTCTAAATGTACAAATTTCAAACTTACGAGGATTTTTAAATATTAGTTTAAAAGCTTCGAATATTTCCTTTGAATTAATTAAAGAGTTTAATTCAAATGAATTATTCATTTCGTTCATTAAATTTGACCAAAACTTATCACTTGGAATATCTTTAAATTTTAAAGAAAGTTTTTGATTTAAAGAAATATTCTCATCGTGATCAACTAAATAATCCTTTGTAATTTTATAAAGTTTTCTTTGAACATCCAAAAAGTCTTTACCTACTTGAATTTTAAATACTTTTGAATGACCATTGTTATAAAAATCTTCTTTTATCATTTTTTAATTCCTGCGGTTATAAAAAAACCTGGATAATAAATTTTTTTTTCTATTTTTTCTCTGGCATATTCAATTAGTTCTTTTTCTTTTTTTTGAATAACTTCCATTTCCTCCTCTTTAAAATGATTTATACTAGTCCCAGAAAATTCGTAATTATTCTTTTTAAAAATATTCAGAACTTCGCTTAGAGTGTGTTGCGTTTCGTGCGGGTGCAATACTTGATCCCTAAACCAAGATTTTAGATGTTTTTCATCTGTCAATTTATGTAGTTCTTTGTATCTTTGAAATTTCTGATTTTCATCTAAATTATTTAAAGAATTAACAAAATCTAAAAAAGGTTTTCTCGAAACTTTATGATACAGCCCAATGTAGATTACTGTTCCTTTAGATCCAATTGAACATATATGATTAAGTGCTTTAAGACAGTCTTTTGTATGATGCAATACCCCCATACTAATTATAAAATCATGATGTTTTTCTTTATAATCAAATAAATCCATTACTTTAAAGCTAACCTCATTTTTTAATTTTTTTGAAATTTGTTGACCAAAATTTACAGCAACTGGATTAATGTCTATACCAGTAATTTGTTTATTTTTTAGATGATAGCCAATGTTATTTACAATCCATCCACCACCACAACCTACATCAAGAATATTTTTAGACTTAAATAAATTTTCTTTTAAGAATGGATAAGTATTATAAAGAGGATTAGATATTATGTTATCACAAGCTTTATCTAAATCTTCATAAATATTAAACGGCATCATTTTATAGAATTCTAAAACTTTTTTTGTTACTTCATCCATTTTATAATTCACCCAGGTTATTCGATATGAAATTACTTATTTTTTCAGCAAGTATTTTATATCCTTTGTCAGCAACATGATTTCTATCAATAAAAATCGTCTCATTAAATTCGTCAAAACACCTCAATAAACTTAAATTTTTAAAATATTTTGTATCTTTTATATTATTGAATATTTCTTTTTCTAGCTTTAAGTATTTTTCCTTTGTGAAGTTCTTTCTCTCAATAGGTTGAAACTGTTCATAGCTTTCTTCAAACTTTGATTTTTTTTTTTTAAATAAAAGATCTGGCTGCAAGATATTAAATACCGGTATTTTTTTTATATCACATAAACTTTTAATAAAATCTATTTTCGAATTATACATTTTTAAAGCAATATTATTTTGAAGCGGTTTCTTAAAATAATAAAAATCTTCATTAATTGTTTTATCTTGTCTAAAAAATTTAAAAAAAATTTTTCCTAGCACTTTAAAGAAGTTTCTTTCTCTAAAAATTCCAATTTTATCACCCCACAAGTAGAAATTTAAAAAATCCTTATATAAAAAATTTGTTTTATATTGATTTAGATATTCATAATTTATATCGTTACAACCACTAAAAATTATTACTACAGATGGATTTAACTCATGAAATGAAAATATAAATGAATTTAATTCTTCGATGCTAGAGTAACTTTGCTCAGCTAAATTTATTATGTTTAAATTAATATTATATTTTTTTTTTAAAATTTCTTCTACCTTATAAGATAATATATTTTCATTAGAAGATGCACCAAATCCCCATGCAACAGATCCACCTAATAATACACAATTTTTTTTATTACTAAAATTTTGGATGCTTTTATTTCTTAAACCATTTTCATTTATAGAAATAGTTTTAAGTTTCTGATTTGGGTATGATCTCCAGCCGGTAAAATTATGAGGCACTATCTTCAATTTCTTTTTTACATCTATATATATTTGACGTGATATTTCTTCATTTTCAAAAGCATCACTGTCCCATCTTTCAACAAAATTCATTTAAATAAATATTTATCAATTAAAATTATAAAAATTTTATTTTAATTATTTAAACAATATCTTCAAATTCTTATACAAAATTTACAACTCTAATATTGTTAAATAACAAATTTAAATTATTCAATGCGTATAACTCTTAAATAATTAGTTGTAATTAAAAAAGTTTATTTTAGAATATTTTTATGCAATTTAATAAACATTTTTTTGAGCAAAGTGTGGATACAATAAGAAAAATTGATCATAAAAAAATTGAAAATATTGTAAATATTTTAGTCAAAGTTAGAAAAAAAGGTAGACTATTTATAATTGGTGTTGGAGGGAGCGCTGGTAATGCAAGTCACGCAGTTAATGATTTTAGAAAATTATGCAAAATAGATGCATATACCCCCGTTGATAATGTTTCAGAAGTCACTGCAAGAACTAATGATGAAGGTTGGGAGACAGTCTTTTTGGAGTGGTTAAAGGTTTCAAAAATTAATAAAGATGATGTACTAATGATTTTTTCAGTTGGTGGAGGAGACAAATTAAAAAATATTAGTGTAAATCTTATTAACGCAATAAATTATGCAAAAAAAAAAAGAGTAAAAATAATTAGTATTCTTGGTAGCAATAAAGGTTATGCATTCAGAAATTCTTTTGTATCAATATCTAATCAGCCAGATGACAATAAACTTATAACTCCTATTTCAGAGGCACTTCAGGCTTTAGTTTGGCATTTGTTAGTTTCTCATCCTAAACTTCAAGTAAATGACACAAAATGGTAAAGAAATTCAATATAGATATTTATGCAGATGGAGCTAGTTTAAGTTCAATTAGAAAATTGAACAAATTCAATTTCATAAAGGGATTTACTACAAATCCCTCTTTAATGAAAAAAGCTGGCGTACATAATTATAAAAAATTTGCAAGAAGTGTTCTGAAATTGGTTAAAAAAAAACCTGTATCATTTGAAGTTTTTTCTGATGATCTTAAGATAATGGAGGATCAAGCTCGTATTATTAGTTCATGGGGTGAAAATTCTTATGCTAAGATACCAATTACAAATACCAGAGGAAAAAAAACAAAAGATATAATTAAAAAATTATCAAAATCTGGAGTTAAGATAAACGTAACAGCGGTTTTAACACTTGATCAAGTAAGAGATGTATATAATTCAGTTAGTAATGATGCAGATATAATATTATCAATATTTTCAGGTAGAATTGCTGATACCGGAAGGGACCCAATTCATTTATTTAAAAAAGCAATTAATATTTGTAGAAACAAAAAAAAAATAAAATTACTTTGGGCAAGTACTAGAGAAGTTCTAAATTTATATCAGGCTGAAAATATAAGAGCTGATATAATCACTGTTCCTTATTCAATTTTATCAAAATTAAATATGTATAATAAAAATTTGAAAAAATTATCCCTTGAGACAGTTAAAACTTTTTATAACGACGCAAAAAAAGCAGGGTTTAATTTAAATTAGATTCTAACTCTATTAGATGAAAAATATTTATGAAAAACCTCTTTTTCTGGGTCTCACCCATATAGGCCAAGTATTTAGTATTGGATGGAGTGAAAAATTTCATGGATGTAGTGTCTTTGATTTTAATAAAGAGTTATTAAATAAATTTGAAAACTCAAAGTTAACTGATGAAGAACCCAATTTAATAAAAATTTATAATAAAAATAAAAAAAAAATTTATATTTGTAATTCAGAAAAAGATATTAAAAATTACAAAAATATTTTTTTAACAATAGATACTCCTTTGCTTAAAGAAGGAAAACCAAATTACAATTATATAAAGACCTATATCAGAAAGAGTGCTAAATATTTTGCAAAAAACGCCAATATTATAATTACAAGTCAAGTATATTGTGGTTTTTGCGACGAGCTATACCAAAAAATTTTAATTAATAGAAAAGATTTAAATATTATTTATATGGCGGAAACATTAGTAATGGGCAATGCTCTTAAAAGATTTTTAGAGCCTGAGAGACTAATTTTCGGAGCTCGAAAAAAAATCAAGCTGTTTGATATGCTTAAAAATTTTAATTGTCCGATATTCATTTTAAGCTACAAACAAGCTGAAATGATAAAAATGGCTATCAATCTTTATTTGTTAACAAGTGTTTCTTACGCTAATTTACTCGATATTTATTGCAGAGAATTTGGTTTTAAATTTTCCTCCATAAATAAAGCTATTAAATTAGATAAAAGAATTGGACAATTTTCATATATATCTCCATCTTTAGGTATAAGTGGTGGACATCTTGAGAGAGACTTGTTTTCAATAGTAAAAAGTTCAAAAAGTTTAATTGTTAAAAGCATATTCAGCAGTTTTAAGCAATTGAGTAAAATAAGAATGAAACTATTAATTCAATTGTATGAAAAACTCTCAAAAATTGAAAACTTTAAAAAGATAATATGGATTGGTCCTTCGTATAAAAAAGTTTCATTTTCAATATTAAACTCACCTTTTTATCATTTTAGAAAATATCTTCATTCACAAAATGTAAAACTTTTTTGTTATGATTCATATTTCGACCTGAAAATAAATAAAATTGAGAATATTATTAAAAAAATAGAATTAAAAACTTTTGTTAAATCATTAGTGGTATTAAATTATATAGATAATCACGATTCAAAAAAGCTAAAAAAATTATTAAAAAATAATAAAATAAAAGTAATTGATATAGGTATAAATAAAAATTTGAAAATTTCAGAAAAAAATATAATTTCCTTATTAAATTGAATGATAAGATACGGATTAATTGGATGTGGAAATATTGGTACTAAAAGAATTCTTTCAATTATAAATGACAAAGATTCAAAATTAGAATATATAATTGGTCCGACCCATAATAAAAAAAAATCTGATTGTAATGGAAAAAAACTCGCAAAAAAATTTAATTGTATATTTAGTACAGATAGAAAAATTTTAATTGATTCAAATATAGACGCAGTAATTTTAAGTACTGGTCCCACTTTGTTTAAAAAAATTGGAGCTGAGATATTAAGATCAAACAAACATTTATTAATTGAAAAACCCTTAGGTAAAAGTCTTAAAGATGCGAAATATTTAACAAATTTGGCAAATAAAAAAAAATTGATTTTAAAGACTGGTTTTAATCTTAGGTATGATAGTGGAATTATGAAAGTTAGTGAAATTATAGATAAAAAAAAAGATTGGAAAAATATATTTTATTAAAAGTACTTATGTAAATGGAAGCGTGCTCACTAATAAAAATAAAGTTGGTGCCTTATCGGATATTGGAAGCCATAGTATTAATTTAATTGAGTATTTTATTAAGAAAAAAATCAAAAAAATTCATTGTGAAAAAATTTCTCATGAGCACAAAAAAGATGATAATGGCTTTGTAATTTTAAAAATAAATAATATCCTTTGCAATATTCACTTTAGTTTTGTTAGATGGAAAAATAAATTTTCTTTGGAAATATCAGGTGATCAAGGATATGTTAAAGTTCAATCTCTTCCAAAATGGGGTAAGCAAACCTTGACTTTGGGTAAAAGAGTATTTCCTTCAGGTAGACCAAAAATTATAAAAAGATATTATTTTAAAGAGAATTCGTGGTTAAATGAATGGTTTTTTTTTAAAAAACTAATTAAAAATTCTGACTTATCAAACAATGAAGAAGGTTTGGAAAATATGAGAATTGTAAATTTAATAAATAATCTTAAATAGCAAATTTAAAACTCAAAATTATAAATTTTTTCTTAAAAAATATTTAATATTTTTTGCCAATTTAATAATATGCTCTTTATCTACATATTCCATGGCTGGCAATGTTAAGATTTCTTTAGACAATTGCTCTGTTATGGGAAGTTGAATTTTTTTATAATTCTTTTTATAAACACTCATTTTATGAACTGGAATTGGGTAGTGAATTTTTGTGTCAAAACCTTTTGATTTTAAAAAACTTTGAAGTTTATCTCTCAAACCATTTTTTACTTTGATTATAAATGTTTGATATATGGCCTTATTACCTTTTTTTACGACAGGATATTCAACTAAGTCTGATATTATCTTTTTATAAGTTGAGACATTTTGATTTCTTTTAAAAATTACTTTTGGGTAATCCTTCAATTTTATCCTTAAAAAGGCAGCATGAAGCTCATCCAATCTCATATTATGAGACCAAAAAACACAATCATCTCTAGATGAATGACCATTATTTCTTGCTTTAATTAACCAATTGTAAAATTTTTTATTATTTGTTGTGATTATCCCACCATCACCTATAGCATTTAAATTTTTTAAAGGATGCAAACTGAAACACCCAGAAAAACCGAATGATCCAACTTTTTTTCTTTTAATCATAGCACCTGCTGCTTGAGCACAATCTTCAATAATTATAATCTTTTTTTGTTTACAAATTTTTCTGATTTTCTCAATATCACAAGGAATACCGCAAAGATGAACTAATATTATAGCCTTTGTATTTTTATTAATATTTTTTACAATCTCTCTAACTGATATTTGATAATCATTATAATTGACATCAATAAGCTTTGCTTTTGATCCTGAGAGAAAGATTGTTGATACTGTTGATAAATACGAATTTGACACTGTTATTACTTCATCACTACTTTTTAAATTTAAATATTTTAGAGATAAATATAATGCATCAGTTCCATTGCCAACTCCAACCGCATATTTAGTTCCAATATAATCTTTAAATTCCTTTTCAAAATTTCTCACATTTTCTCCGAGTATAAAATTACCCGAGTCCATAACTTTTAAAAGTTTACTTGAAAATTTATTCTTATAAGTTTTATGTTGTTTACCGAGATTTACATATGGATATTTTATGATGTTCATTTTAGATTAAAGTTATTAATTTTTTTTTTTAAAACAAGTTCTTAATTTCATAAAAACCCTTAAAATTTAGTTCTGTTAGTTTTTTTTGCCATTGTTTAGAGGTCCAGCTAATTTTTGTTGTAGGTTCCCATTTTTTTAACAAATTTGATTGATATACGTTTTTTACCCCTTGTATATGTAAATAAATATTTTTTTTATTTTTTGATACTCTCATTATTTCTCTAATTACCATATTAATTTTGCTTAATTTAATTAATGGTATCGTATCTTTAGAAATAACTAGATCAAAAAAATTATCCTTAAACGGTATACCCTTTTCAACATTTAAAATTTTAATATCTTTTCTAATATTTCTATTGCTGTGTTTTGCTGCATATTTACTTATATCTATTCCAAATATTTTCATGCCTTTTTTTTTTTAATTCTGACAACAAATAACCTTTTGCACATCCAATTTCCAAAACTTTTGAATTTTTTTTTAATTTGAAGAATTTTATAAATTTTGATGCAGACTCATTAAATCTTCCATCGTCTTTGTACCCACCATATCCAATACCTATATTATAATCATCAAAATATGATCTGCCAAATTTATAATAATTTTTTAAACTTGAAATCTTAATTTTCTTCGAGCCTAAACTTTTAAGTATTTTCTTCCTATCTTGGATTTTTCTATTATTTTTACTTAAAAAAAAATTAAATTTCATGATGGCTTATCAGTTTGTGGTTTCTTGTTTCATAATATATAGATCATGTCAATTGAGATAAAAATTCAAAATGAAAAAAATTTTAATTTTTGGTGGATCTGGTTATGTTGGAAGTAAATTAATTACTACCTTGTTGAAAAAAAAATACAAAGTTATTAATTATGACAGAGATTTATTTGGCAACAAGCATTTGCCAATTAAAAACAAAAATTTTCACCATGTTCATGCAGATGTAAGAAATATTAAAAAAATTAAACAGGTTTTAAAAAAATTTGAGCCATCAATTATAATTCACTTAGCTTGTATTTCTAATGATCCAAGTTTTGAGCTAAACTCAAAGTTATCCAAAGAAGTAAATTATATAAGTTTTAAAAAATTGGCAAAAGTGATTAAAAAATTTCAAATATCAAGATTCATTTTTGCTTCAACTGCATCTGTGTATGGTCTATCAAAGAGCTTAAAAGTTACAGAAACACATAGTTTAAAACCCATTACACTTTATAATAAGTATAAAGCTGAGTGTGAAAAAATTTTTTTAAAAGATTTTCCAAAATATATTGAAAAATGTGTAATAAGACCTTCCACAGTATGTGGTTTAAGTCCAGCCATGAGATTCGACGTTTCAGTTAACATATTAACAAATTATGCATGCAATAAAGATTACATCAAAGTATTTGGTGGAAATCAAACAAGACCAAATATTCATATCGACGATATGGTTCGTCTTTATGTAAAATTAGTTTCATTAAAAGATTTTTCAAAAGTTAATGGAGAAATATTTAATGCTGGTTTTGAAAATTTGAGCATAGATAATATTGCAAAAAAAGTTAAGAAAATAGTTGAGAATACACACAAAAAAAAAATTAAAATTATTAAAGAAAAAACTGATGATAAAAGATCATACAGGGTGAATTCAGATAAAATAAAAAAAGTGATTGGTTTTTATCCAAAAAAAAGTGTAAGTCATGCAATTAAAGAAATGGCTAATGAATTTAAATCTAATAAATTAAAAGATAGCTTCACAAATATTAATTATTTTAAAATAAAAAAATTAAAAAAAATTAGATTTATTTAGTCTATTTATAAAAGATGAAAATTTATTTAAGTAGCATAAATAAAAAAATAGTAACACCAAATCAACTTAAATTAATTATAAAAAAAAAATATAAAAATAAAACTATTGGTCATTGTCATGGCACCTTTGATATAGTTCACCCAGGACATATCAGACACTTCATATATGCAAAGCAAAAAGCAGATGTCTTAATAGCATCATTAACAGCAGATAAATACATTACGAAAAAATTTGATGGCACATTTCTTAATGAAGAATTAAGAGCCAGAAACTTAGCAGCGATTTCAATTATTGATTATGTGGTTATTGACTACAATGAGAAACCTCTGAAATTACTTAATGAAATCAAACCAAGTTTTTTTTTAAAGGGGTTTGAGTATTCGTCTTTAAAAAACCCTAATACATCTGAAGAAATAAAAGTTCTAAAAAAAAATAATGGTGAGATCTTATTTAGTCCTGGAGATGAAGTTTATTCATCCACAACAATTCAGAATATTTATAAACCTAAACTCGAGCTTGAAAAACTTTATTCAATAATGGATTCAACCAATGTTAGTTTCAATTTGATAAAAAAAAATATAGAAAAATTTAATAAAATGAATGTTACGGTCATAGGAGATACTATTATTGATAAATATGTCTATACCGAGATACTTGGACAAACAAATAAAACACCAACATTTAGTGTAAAAAAAATGTATGATAAAGTTTTTCTTGGTGGTGCTGGAATTGTAGCGATGCATCTTAAATCACTGGGAGCAAAAGTGAAATTCATATCAGTAATTGGTAAAGATAAATATGGCAAGTTTGCAAAAAGTGTATTAAATAAATTTGGCGTCGAAACTAAATTAATCATAGACAATTTGAGACCAACTACGATTAAAGAGAGATTTTGGGCAGAAAACTATAAATTATTACAAGTGGACACTCTTACAAATCAGTCAATTTCAGAGAAATTCCTATTTGATATTGCGAAATTATTAAAATCTTCAGATTCTCAAGCATATATTTTTTCAGATTTTAGACATGGCATTTTTAATAAAGAAAACATTAAATTTTTAAGTAAAGCATTGCCCAAAAAAGCTATTAAGGTTGCTGATAGTCAAGTCAGTAATAGATGGGGAAATATTCTTGATTTTAAACATTTTGATATTATTTTCCCTAATGAAAAAGAGGCAAGATTTGCACTAGCTGATCAAGATAGCCCAGTTAGATTTCTAGGCACTGAAATTTTAAAAAAATCAAAATCAAAATTTTTAATACTTAAATTATCTGAAAGAGGTATATTAGTTTATAAAAAAACAGGATTGCTACCAAAAGATTTTTATCCCATCGGATCTTTTGTGAAGAACTTGGTTGATGGAATTGGTGCAGGAGACGCATTATTAGCTGCATCAACTCTAAGTTTCTTAACTTCCAACAAAAATATTTTAGTAAGTTCTATAGTTGGAAATATAGCAGCAGCAATTGCATGTGAACAACAAGGAAATATACCTATTAAAAATAATCAATTACTGAAAAGACTTAAAGAAATAGCGGGTGATTTTCAGTAATAAATAATTAAGACTTTTTTTACAAATGAATAAAGTAATTTTATGTTTTGATCTAGATAACACAATATCTACAACAAAAAAAAATTTCTATAAATCTTCAAAACCAAAAAAAAAAGTTATTAAAATCATTAACTCTCTTCATAATGAAGGTTATTACATTAAAATATTTACATCTAGATTTATGGGGAGAAGCAATGAAAATATACTCAAGGCAAAAAAAAGAGGATATAATCTAACAAAACAACAGCTTAAAAAGTGGGGTTTATCTTATGATAAATTAATTTTTGGTAAACCATCATATGATTTATTTGTAGACGACAAATCTTTAGGTTTCAAAAAAAACTGGCCTAAAACTTTTAGAAAATTTTTAAAATATGATTTTAAAAAAAATTAATCAAATATTACCAGCAAATATTAAAGTAGATCTTGCTATTTTATATTTTCTAATAGTTTTTGCTGCTTTGCTAGAACTAATAAGCCTCGGTTTAATACCTTTATTTATAAGCTACATATTATCTGAAAGTTTAAGTAATATGTTTGAAAATTTCAATATCATATTTTTATTAAATCATTTACCAGGTAATAATAATATAATTAAACTCTCTATAATAATTTTTTTAATATTTCTTTTTAAACTAATTTACATGATATTTTTATCATATTATGAATTAGGAGTTATTAGAAAAATAAAACTCTTTTTTTCAAAAAATGTTTATTCATCGTATTTGAATAAAGATTATAATTTTTTCTTAAAAAAGAATTCTGCTGAGCTGAGTAGAAATATAATTAATGAGACAGAAAATGCTGTTCAATTCCTTGCATGTATTTTAAGTATTTCTAGAGAAATTTTCTTAATATTTGTTATAGGTTTTTTACTAATAATTTTTGATCCATTAGTGACACTTATTGGTATATTAATTACAAGCTTATTTGTTCTTATATTTTACCTTCAAACTGATAAAAAAATAAAAAATATAGCTTTATTTAGAATTCGATTGCAAGGAGATTTATTTAAACATGTAATAGAAACATTTTCCATTATAAAAGACATTAAGATTTATTCAAAAGAAAATTTTTTTATCAAAAAATTAATAAGTATTAGAAATGATTTGGATAAATATTTACTTAAAAGAGATTTTTATATTAAATTACCTAAAATTGTTTTTGAATTTTTAGCAGTAAGTTTAATTGTTTTTTTAATAATTACTTTTACTTTATTGAACAAAAATACTGGAGAGTTATTCACACTATTAAGCTTGATGGCTGTTGCAGTTGTAAGGTTATTACCATCCTTTAATCAATTATCGATTTCATTTGCACTTTTTGGTTCATATAAAAAAAGTTTTGAAATTATCTCACAAGACATAGAGTCATATTTTTCAAGAATAAAAATTAAGCAAAATCTCAATTCTTTAGAAAAAGTAAAACAGTCTAATAATAATTTAATTGATATAAAAATTGATAATGTTTCCTTCAATTATGATGAGAACAAAAATCCTGTATTAAAAGGTATATCTCTTGAAATAAAAAGAGGTGAGATGATAGGATTGGTTGGAAAGTCAGGAGCTGGAAAAAGTACGTTAATAAACTTAATACTTAGCTTGCTAGAACCTAAAAAGGGAAAAATTATCTTTCCTAATCAAAAAAAGTGTGGATTTGTCCCTCAAGATATTTTTTTATTAGATACAAGTCTGAGAAATAACATCGCTTTGGGTCAAAAAGAAGAGGACATAAATGAAAAAAAATTAAAGGATGTAATTCATAAAAGTGAGCTCACGAATTTTGTAAAGAAGCATAATAAAGGATTTGATTTAATATTAGGAGAGCGTGGAATTCGAATTTCTGGAGGAGAAAAACAAAGAATTGGTCTAGCAAGAACTCTCTATTCAGATAAAAAAATAATAATTTTAGATGAGGCTACTAGTTCCTTAGATAACTACACTGAGAAATTAATTATGGACTCAATTATAAATCTAAAGAAAGATCTAACAATAATTATTGTTGCTCATAGACTTACAACTTTACGACATTGTGATAGAGTGATTTATTTAGAAGAAGGATATATTAAAGACCAAGGAAAATTAGAATATCTTCTCCAAAAGTTTCCAAATTTAAATATGGATGTGAATAATAAAAAGGATGAATGAAAATTATTTTTTTTTCAAAAAAAATTAAACAAAGTAAATAATATATATTTAAAATGTTAAAAGAGGATGAAAAGTTATTTGATGTTGAAAAACTTAAAGTTAAAATATCTGAGACTCCAACATTATCATTCGTTAATTACACTGAACGAATTCAATTGTTGAAAAAGATTAAAACAAAAAATGTTATGATTTAAATGAATAGTTATAAAAATTTGTTAAAGAAAAAGAATTAC
>MDTD01054471.1_pt1 | contig 12967 bp, 12 predicted proteins | sample 811221 | NCBI WGS metagenome assembly MDTD01 (sample SAMN05326646, study PRJNA326480) | marine metagenome | isolation source: seawater | place: Pacific Ocean: South West | collected 2011 | reverse complement strand
TGAACATGCAAAACAATTGGTCAAGTCATGTGAAAGTTTACAGGAAACTATATACAGCGGTGATATGTTGCGCTCGGGAAAAGGAGTTTCATATGAGGACTCTGTAAAAGCGATTATATCTTCACAGGAGTATTGTGAATTATTTCCGAGTAGTGAGGATGAGGTCGTTATTTTCTTTTACACGGGCGGAACAACCGGCAGATCTAAAGGAGTCATGTTAACTAATAACAATCTGGTGTTTAATACAAATTGTACCATTCCTTTATATCGCATGAAGGAGCACTGGGCATTTGTAATTGTCGGACCGCTTTTTCATGTGGCGGCAGGCTCCAGAGTTTTTAGTTGTGCTGTTCTTGCTGGCCACGCCGTTATTTTGTCAAAATTTGATGTTACCGCACTTTTGGGCGCTATTGAAAAATACGAAATCAACTCGGCTACGCTAGTTCCCACGATGTATCAATTAATCTTAGATCATCATGATTTTTGTTCTTTTGATCTTTCTTCCTTGAAAATGCTGGCTTCGGGGGCAGCACCATTGTCTGATGCGTTGCTCCGGCGAATTTTAGAAGTATTCCCCACAACAGAGTTCTTTCAAACCTACGGCATGACTGAGGCTTCACCCGTTTTGACAAGTTTAGATTCCAAATACCATGTCCTTGCGGGGCCTAACTCAAAAAAATTAGGCTCTGTGGGGCGATCGGTTGAACATGTTGATCTGATTGTAGCTGATGATCAAGATCGTGAAGTGCCCCCGAATACGATCGGGCAAATTTTGGCAAGGGGACCAAATATTATGAAGGGATATTGGAAGTTAACCGACGCTACCCAAGAGGCCCTTAAAGGAGGTTGGTATCATACTGGTGATGCTGGATACTTGGACGAGGAAGGATTTCTTTATCTAGAGGGGCGTGTCAAAGATATGATTGTGTCGGGAGGTGAAAATATCTACCCCATTGAAGTTGAGAACGTACTAGAAAACCATCCTGCGATACATCAATGTGCCGTCATTGGAATTCCACATGATACTTGGGGCGAGGCCGTTCACGCTGTAGTTACTCTCAACAAGGAAAGCAAAGCTTCGGAAGAGGAACTAATTAAATTCTGTAAAAGCGCAATAGCGAGTTACAAATGCCCAGTTAGTGTAACGTTCAGACTCGATCCAATGCCACTATCGCCGATCAATAAAATCCTGAAAACAGAATTACGGAAACCGTTTTGGGAAGGTCGAGGGAATAAACTTGTTTGATGAGGAATGAACAATAAAATCACGGTAATTAAGGGTTAATTGAATTCATCAGCACTTTGTTAGAGTATGAACAAATTGCTCAAGTGCTTACAGGGCTGACAGTCAACCAGCAGGTGTTGTTTGTTCTGGAAAGTCGGAACACCTGTGATGCCAAGTTCTCGGCTTTTTTACCAATCCTCATCTATATCGCTGATGTTTCTGCCATCTACAAAGTAAGCTCTACAAATTAAATCGTGTATTTCAGACCTCTCATTTTGAAAAATTCCCGCCCCCCGGTTTTCCAAACCTACTCTTACTGAATTGCTTTTGCAATTTACTAAACAAACTAGGATGACTGGCATGATTGGGGGTATACTTACTGACTATTTTAAGTTCTCCAATAAGCGGGAAATATCCAATTAAGCGGGGAAATGATTTAACTTTTCAAAGTGAGGTGGGGTAGATGCGCAAACTAATAGCATTATTTGGCGCGACGTTTTTATTAACTAACGTATTTTCAAGGTCTTACGCTCAGGGAGACGAAGAGGCATTAGCCATTATTGTTCCGGGCGGAGGTACCTATAGCCGCCCAATATCTACTGATTCGGAAGAGGCGCAAGCCTTTTTCGATCAGGGGATTCGTATGGCATGGGGATTTTATTTTCCTGAATCTATTGCCTCTTATCAGGAGGCGGCCAGGCTTGATCCGGATAGTCCGATGCCACATTGGGGGATAGCCCATGCGGCAGGACCTAATCCAAACAGCCGATATCAAAGTTTGCCTGACGATCCACAGGGCGCCGGACTGGCTGCAATTCGCCGCGCAATAGAGCTGGCTGATAACGGTTCACAGCTCGAGCGAGATCTGATAAATGCGACTTATGTGCTCTACAATAAAGATGCCGTATCCGACGATAGAGAAAGAGATTTTGCGTTCTTGGCTGCTATGCGGGAGCTTCATGCTAAATATCCTGATGATGCGGATATCGCCACTATATTCGGCGAGGCATACATGAATACGACCCGTTGGGATTATTGGGAGTCTGATGGTACGGCAAAGCCAGGTACCGCTGAAGGAAAAGCGGCGTTGGAGGCCGCAATGGCCTTGGAGCATGATCACCCTGGGGCTAACCACCTTTACATTCACCTAATGGAGGGTTCGGATCAGCCGGAACTAGCTATGCCTGCTGCTCAGAAACTAGAGGGCTCTTTGCCTATTTCTGGCCATATGGTCCATATGCCAGGGCACATATACTTGCGTGTTGGCGAGTATGAGAAAGCTATTCTGTCAAATGAGCGGTCACAAATTGTAGACGATCAATTTGCCGAAATTTGGGGCGATACAAATTTTCCTCTGATTGGTACCTATCCTTTATCACATAAAATCCACAAGCCGCATGCCTTAGATTTTGTTCGCTATGCAAATATGCTCCAAGGAAACTATGCAGATGCCAGTGAGGCCGCTTATCGTAACTCTGGGCAAGGCATGGGAGCACTTCGAGGCAGCAATAAGAATACAGCCCATGCTTGGATGATGGACAAGGTCTTTGGTAAATGGGATAAGATCCATGCAGCTAATGCCGAAAATAAAGAATTAGCGGACACTCCTTACTTAAAGGGCATGTGGTCTTACGTAATGGGCAGCGCTCATGCAGCGATGGGTCATATTGGTCCTGCAGAGGCAGAATTAGCAATTATCAGAGAACAAATTTCAGCCGAAGGTGTGAACGACTCGGGAGTTGGTCCGACGCCGGCGGATCATGTGCTCAGTTTAGCAATGCATGCGCTGTTAGGAGAAATAGAACAGGCAAAAGGAAATCTTGATGGTGCAATTTTGCATTTTGGTCATGCGGTAGAATTTCAAGATAATTTGAATTATACCGAGCCGCCTGATTGGTCTCATTCGATTAGACTATACTTGGGTGCTGCGCTTCTAGAAGCGGGACAGGTCTCTGAAGCGGAGGAAGTTTATCGAAAGGATTTAGAATGGAATCAGCGAAATGGTTGGACAACTTTTGGTTTATATCAAGCGTTAGAGGCTCAGGGTAAAGATCAAGAGGCTATTATCGTAAACCGACAATTTGAAGAGTTATGGCGAAACGCCGACGTCGAATTAACGCGTTCAAGACTATAACCCATAGTTATTTGTAACAAAACATGCAGAGTTTTGCTCTGCATGTTTTTATCCAAAGAAATTAATCAAACCTTAAATTAAGCCATAGTAAGTCAAGTTTAATTTTCCTCCAAAAAGGCTGAGTAACCCATAATGGAAATACTTAAGAATCGGGTTATGCATTAGAAATCTTACGGCTTTTTCGATTTTCAAGAGATTATGAAAGAACCCGAGTTTTTTTGTCGATTGGCAATAGAATCAGATGTAGCATCAATAGCCGAATTGATGATGCTATCGATCGAGATTAACATGAAAGAATTTCTGAGCCCTGAGCAAATAGAAGCTAATAAGGAATCTATGGGTGTAGATCTCATGTTGATCGAAGACGGCACTTATTTCGTAGTTGAGACAATTAACGGTGAGCGTAGGCTTATGGTTGGCTGTGGAGGTTGGAGTAAGCGGAGAACGCTCTTCGGTGGAAATCATACGAAAGGGCGAGATGACAGTTTTTCTGATCCTATAAAAGAGCCTGCTAGAATTCGAGCGATGTATACCCATCCTGATTGGATAAGAATGGGAATAGGCTCTCGTCTTCTAACTGAGGGTGAATCTGCTGCAAAAAAGGCCGGCTTTAAAGAAATTGAATTGGGTTCAACTATTCCTGGCGAGCCACTCTATCTGGCAAGGGGTTATTCTGAAATTTCCAGGGAAAAGAGAGTAGCAGCAAACGGCCATGAAAATATCATTATTAAAATGCGGAAAAGCCTACAGTAAGTTTGAGTTTTAGCGCTCTCAAAGTATTTCTATGTTTCAATCGAGAACAAATTTGTCAGAACAAAAGGAGTTCAACGCTCGACTAAGTAATGTTCTTGAGCTGCGAACATTTATTCAAAAATATCCAGAGTTATTTGTGATCACGGGAGCTGGAATCAGCCGTGGTTCTGGTATTCAAACATATCGGGATGAAGCTGGTAAGTGGAGAAGTAACAGTCCGATACAGCATTCAGAATTTCTTACCAAGGAGACCGCTAGAAAAAGATACTGGGCACGAAGTTATATAGGTTGGCCTAACGTGGCTTCAGCAAAGCCCAATAATGGTCACAAATCATTAGTTAGACTTGAATCTAAGGGTTATTTATCAACCCTAGCAACGCAGAATGTCGATCGACTCCACCAAAAAGCCGGACATAAAAGGGTAACGGATCTTCATGGACGATTGGATCAAGTTGTTTGTATGGATTGCGGTTTACTATTCTCTAGGCATGAAATACAAACCTGGTTGGTAAAAAATAATCCGTACATCGTGAATATGAAAACTTTAAAAAATTCCCTAAGACCGGATGGAGATGCAGAAGTCAGTGAAGGGCACATCAAAAAGCTTAAGGTGCCTGAGTGTCCGCAATGTTGCGGTTTGTTGAAGCCAAACGTCGTTTTTTATGGAAGCACTGTTAGCAAAGAAATTGTAAATTACCTATTTGACCGGTTACGAAAAGCCAAAGCTTTACTGATTGCTGGGAGTTCGTTAATGGTTTATTCCAGTTTTCGTTTTTGTAAGTATGCAAAAGAAAACCATATACCTATAGCTTGCATAAACCAGGGGCTCACAAGAGCCGATGATCTTTTCTCTCTTAAGATAGATGGAGATTGTTCAGAGGTGTTAAATCAATTGGTTGATTGTATGTAAGAAAAAAATTATAAGCTATTCATCAATGCAAATTAAAATCTGCATTGATGAAAAATTTTGCTGTAACTCGGACTATCTTCTGAGATTTCGAATATTAATTATGTTGTCCTGATTGTCCTCGGGAATTGCGCATAGTTTTCCCATCGGCTTGCTTTTTCCGGCATTTCCTCTGCCGTAAGCTGAACGTTGCCATTTACATCTGTAGCCCTCGAAACTATTGTGTGATCTCCGGGCACAGGGTCCCAATTCATCGTAAATAGCTTCCACGAATATTTAGTGGACCTCGAGTCAATCGTCGCTTCTTGCCAAGAACCATTATCAATCTTTACTTCGACGTTTCGAAGCGGGGTCCCATCTGTCAACACAAAACCGGTTATCTTATGCTGATTGCCCATCTTGGTGACTCTAACTATTGATGATTTTAGCTGAATTCTAGTGACTGAATCTTCGACCCATCTTTCTTCATCGCCAATCATTTCCTTCTTTAAAGTAACGTAGTCTCTACCCATAAAGCGCCCCATATGACGTCTATCTTGTACGTGTATTTGCGTTAGCCATTTCACATTTGCCACACCGTAAAACCCTGGGACAAGAAGGCGTACTGGCCGACCATGGCTTTGGGGTAAACTTTCGCCATTCATTTCAAGCGCTAAAAGGTTTTCCTCGCGCATGGCCTCTGCAACAGGAAGACTTCGGGAAAAAGATTGCTCGACTTCAATATCCCTATTCGGAATTTCTTCTGTTCCGCTATCGGCACCAAAAAATACTATTTCTGTTCCCTCATCCTTTACTCTACTCGCATCAAGTAAGTCTCGTAGTCTTATACCTTTCCAATTCGCGTTTCCAATCAAGCCTTGAAATCGGCCTGTATTATTTCCGCCGCATTCAAAACCTGCATCGATATCTACATGATTCATGTTTTGAAGTTCGCTCAGACTGTATTCCATCTCCTGGTCGACTAATCCAGTTACTTTTAGTGTGTACTCTGTCAGATCCAGCTCTGGTTGGCCATAATGTTGTACAACATAGAAGTCTTGATTATCGGTGTAGAAGTCGGAGATCATTCTAGTGTCTAACCAATGTGGCGCCCCCGGTCTTGCAGGGGGTCTGCTGTAATCCTCTGGCATATCCGTAAATAATACTAATTCTTCACCTTGCGCAAGTGCTGGAAGTATCCACTGCGGTATGCTCGCGAGCGTTCCGGCGGCCACGCCGGTATTGACTGTTTTTCTGATTGCTTCTCTTCTAGTAATTTTCTTGTCGCTCATAATGCTGTCCTCTTTTAATCGTTCTGTTTCATTCATAAAATTCGTAAGCCTTCCAATGGTCCTCTCTGTATTTATTGGGGTTTGCTAGCACCTTCGTCCTTGCTTCCGTCACTTCTCCAACTGTTAATTTTTTAAAATTTTTGGGTAGCGTTTCAGCATTGAATTCTGCTAACAACCAGTTTAAAACTTCAGTTAGTTCTGAATTTGAAATTGGTGCATGTGCAGACCCCGGGACTCGAGCCAAGTATCCACGCATGGCATTCACACTCATCATTTTGCCAAGCTCATCATGAAGAGTAGGAACATTGGGTGGCTTGCCTTCACCCATTGGGCGATGGCAGCCGCTGCAATACAAAAGATAATTCGTCCGAGGACTGGCGGCAAAGACCGCGAAAGTGGCCTGTAATAAAAGAAGCGCTAGCGATGTTAGAACGAGTTTTCTTCGCATGGTTTGACCATTATTCGTCTGCCGCGCCTAGCACTAGTGACACAGTGCAATGATAACTTGTATTTTCGGTACCGAAACACCACAGCACGGTGCTGCTATTACTATTGAAGTACACGGGTTTGTCGCCTTCCGTATTATGACAACCGCATCGAGAGCAGACTGCTTTTCCGCAACAGTCGTTATAAGACATCAGATAGCTGCGTCCGTCAGCTGGATTTGTACATGTGCCAACCCAAGTTATAGGTGATGCTTCAGACCCTGGTGGACATGAAGTGTATGTACCACCGCAACAAGTGCACAGTGTTCCGCTCATGGCACAGTAGCGCCAATAATCGCAGCTCTGGGGATCTCCAATCTCTTGCACCGATTCCTGAGCAAATGATCGAGCAACAGGCAATAATGGGAACGAAGCTGCGCCAGTTAGGAATAAGCCTAATTTTGAAATAAAGTTTCTCCGAGATAATTTACGAGCCATAGCTAAGCTTGTGCGGCGTGCGCTTTCGTCTATCCAGTAGTAAGTACGATCGATAATAGCGTCTATTCTCATTACATATTTTCCGCGGCTGATAATTTGGTTTCTGGTTTTACTGATTCTGACTTAGATGCAACATACTCTTGCACTGTAGCTATACCTGTATCCATTGACTCGATGAGACTCTCAAGGTGCTCACGGGTATTTACTAGACCTTTACTCCTTAGGATCCCATTGCCGTCGATTAGGACCGCAAAAGGAAGCTTGCTGACTTGATAGTACATCCCAAGCGCCTCTGATACCAAGTAAGGATAATCCTCAATTTCTAAATCATGAATATAATTTTTGTGCTGCTTTAGATCTTCACCATCGCTTGCGAAAAACAAGCGTATTTGGTTTATTTCTGCTTTTGCTAATGATTTTGCGGTAGGGACTAACTCTTTGCAAACTGGACAAGTTGGTGAGATAAACAAGACCAACGATGCTTTTTCTTCTTCTTGAGTTCCGCCGAGTACCACGGAGCTACCCTGAAGTGAACTGGTCTTTATTTCTTCGGTAATTTCTCCGATCTTGGGTCCGGATGTTGGTTGAAGAGCACCTGCTGGTGCCACTCGCTCATGCAATATGCCAACTTGTCGTGTAACCGCAAACAAAAGGATTGTTAATGCGACTACAATTACCCATAAAATTATATTTGAAATTATCAGCGCGTCATTCACTGAGTTTTCTCCAAGAGCTGATTGCGTTGTTATTTCGTAGTAGCTGGTTGGCAGCTGCATAGATCGCCACAATACATATAAGGCTGAATAATAAATTCATGTAATCCAGATAATTAAGAATTCTTGAATTTGAAGGTAGAAGTGACCCTATCATAATTACCATTAGACCAAGGTTTCTTATCACAAGGCCCAAAGATAAATGTGAGCCATTTGTTCGGTTAAGAAGCCTGTCAAATTTGGAGAAGCCACACCCACAATCAATATATACTCGCCCCCGAACAAGATTTATGGTTATGGAAAGTGTGTAAATGCTGAGTAAGCAGATGCTCACAATAGGTATCGCGGATGATTGAATAAATAGCCAGCCTGCGGCGAGTGTTAATTCTGATAAGGCAAGTATTAATACTATGGTTTTAGAAAATTTCGGAGGAATCAATTTATAATTTTCAATGATCCCTTGAAATTCAGAGCGGTTCGCCAGTTTGTGTAGCCCAGCTATTAAAAATAGCAAACATGCGCTTGTTGATATGAGGAATTGAATGACGGAGTCTATCATCACTATTAATCAAAGGTCCTCAAAAGCCGTTGACCCGGGAATTTGGATGGATCGCTCGTAACTCAGAGTCATAGCGTTGTAGACATGCGACCCTCCCTCGCTGTCAACTACTAACAGTTTTGGATTTTCTTCTTGAGTAACGAGAATGCTATTGGCCGGTGTATCTAATAAAATTTTGCCAATGCGTCGCTCTGAATTAGAGTCAAGCACCCAAATTTCTGTTCCTGGTTCATGATGTGTGTCAATTGGCCCCTCATGCATTGCCACGTAGACTAAACCGGTCTCATGATGAGCGGTGATGATTTCATTTCGACCTCCTGGCCTCCAATTCTCCTCACCTTCTAAGCGCGGATGCCATCCGTCTTCAATAATTATTTGATCATTGTTGGTTGAGGCATGGAATATGGTTCCGGAATGCGTAATTAAAAACCAACCAGTGCCACTGGACGCAACTCGGTCAAAAATTGCATCATCCATTACGCTAAAAAAAATATCGCTACGAACACGATTAGCTTCAAAGCCGCTTAAGTCGAGTTGAATCAACTGAAGTGTTCCGTCACCACATACTTGCAAAAAATCGTTTTGGGCAACTGGCATAATTACCGCGCAGCCAGGTGTAGAGGCCTCATGCGCAAAAATTCTGTCTTCTACATCTACGATGGAGACTGAGTGGCCGGGATTCATGTTGAGCACAGCCAAATGCCGACCGTTATTTAGTAAGCCCATGTGGCTTCGCACTGGCAATCTGGCGATATAATTTGGAATCTCAATTTCAGCTATCGGACTTAAATTTTCATAATCATAGATAGCTACTATATCTGTGCGCTCGCCATGAACACCCCGAGCTAAATAGGATTCAGCCGCATAAAATTCTTGGCGGGGTGGTGAGAAAGTCACTGCCGGAGTATACCTTGATAGCGATAGCATGCCTTTCATTTCGCCATCTGTTGCATCAAATATGTACCCACCATTACCTGTTTTACCTATGAACCAGTTTGGTCCTACATCAGGCATAGTTTCAACACTTATTTCTTCTGGAACGATTTGTGCCGCTGCGAATTGAGTGACAAAATTAAGAACTAGAGCTGTTCTAAATACAAGGCTCATCAGATCCACTCCTCCAATAATTTTTGCCGCAATTTAAACTGCGAACTTGGAAGTCAGTCTATCTTAATTATCATTAAATGGCTTTATATTCATAGATTAAAATAAGAAATCTCGCTAGTCATGATCATAAAGGGTGCTATCTTTATCTCCTATCATGGATGTAAGTAACATTATGCTATTCTTCCATCTAATCTGATTTTGGAATCAGCGTATGGATCCCAATGCAGCGAGAGAGGCAACTTCGATGACGGCTTCTAGCCCCCGTTTACTTGGGGTGATATGTTTGTTTAGCGGGACGTTTGCTCTTTTATTAATCAATTCTTTTGGCTGGCGCCAAGGCGCCTTGTTTTTGGTTGGGCTTTCTGCGGGGATAATTCTTTATCACGCTGCTTTTGGATTTACCAGCGCTTGGCGCGAAGTCGTTAGTTCAGGGCGAGGAGCTGGTTTGAGGGCCCAAATGCTAATGTTGGCTCTCACGGTCTTGGTTTTAACTCCGATTATCGCTCAGGGTGAATTATTTGGTCTTGGATTGAGGGGCTCTGTGGCACCTCTAAACTTTTCCGTTGCATGTGGGGCTTTTATGTTCGGTCTTGGTATGCAGTTGGGCGGGGGCTGCGCATCAGGCACTCTTTACACTGCGGGTGGTGGAAACGCGCGAATGTTTATTACATTAATATCCTTCATAATTGGCTCGCTTCTAGGGACTTGGCAGTGGTCCAGTTGGCAAGACACTCCAGGAATAGAATCAGTCTCTCTGACCGCAAATTTCGGCCTAATTGGAGGAATTTTGGTCAGCTTTATGATATTCGCCGGCATTTGGTATATCTCAATTTTGTATGAAAGAAGCCGGAACGGAACTGTAATCAGTGAACCGCGTAATGGCTTTTCAGTGCTTCGAGGACCTTGGCCCTTATTAGCAGGCGCGTTAGCATTGGTTCTAGTTCAAGTTGCGACTTTATTGCTGGCAGGAAGACCTTGGGGTGTAACATCGGCTTTCGCACTTTGGGGTGCAAAAGCCGCTGGCAGCTTAGGTTTGGACGTTTCGGCATGGCCATATTGGAGTCGACCTGCTTCCTTAAACTCGCTTAATCAAAGCCTCTTCAGTGATGTCACCACGGTAATGAACCTTGGGATTATGCTAGGCGCGGCAATTGCTGCTAATTTAGCCCGAAAATTTAAGCCATCACTAGCTCTGCCGTCCAAACACATTATAGCCGCTGTAATCGGTGGTTTGCTGTTAGGTTATGGCGCCCGAATAGCGTATGGCTGCAACATAGGAGCTTATTTCAGTGGTATCGGTTCCACGAGCCTACACGGTTGGCTCTGGTTTTTATCTGCTTTTGTGGGAAGTATTCTTGGAACAAAGATTCGTCCTTGGTTCGAGCTGAATTAGTTTTCGATTTTTATTACAAAACGAAGTATAAAATATCTTGTGGAGTTTATTGCAAAGAGTATTAGTATGAAAAAGACAATGCTTAAATGGTTAAACCTCGCGAGTCTCTTAGTTGCCGCAAATACCCTTGCACAAATCCCCCGATATGAGCTCGATCTGCAATGGCCGCAGGTTCCAATGAGAGGAAATTGGTTGACAGGGGGCATCGGTGGGATGTGTATTGATCGAGACGACCATGTGTTTTTGTTAAACCGCCAAAACGTTGTTGGCGCCGACCTTGACGGCGCAGAGTTGGCGCCACCTATCATAGAACTTAATCCTCAAGGCGAAGTTGTCAGAGGTTGGGGCGATTCTGAAGTCTTAGGTCCACGGCTTCATGATTGTCACGTGGAGCAGGATGGAAGCATTTGGGTAGTCGCTGCTGGCACAGGATACATTCAGAAATTCTCTCATGATGGTAGTGAAATTTTATTGCGGATAGGTCAGAAAGGGACATTTGACTCTTCTGACGGCTCGCGACAAGGAATTCCTTTGAATTCAAATACAGCTCAATTTTTCCTCCCGGCAGCGATTGACGTTGATAAAGATACAGGAGATATCTATGTTGCGGACGGGGAGTTGCCAGGAGGTAATTCAAGGATAATAGTTATGGATAAGGAGGGCCAATTCTTAAGACAGTGGCCGCTGTATAGAACAAATTCAGATCAAGGTATAACTCCCTTGCCTCACTGTTTGCGGCTGTCAAACGACGGATTGGTTTACGTCTGTGACCGCCAAGCGGATCGTATCCAGGTTTTTGATAGGGATGGTAATTTCGTAAAAAATATCTTTGTTAAGTTTTCTGCTGTGTCTTCACCATTGGGCAGAATCAGTGGAGGCAGAGGTTCGGCAGTGGTGTTAGCTTTCTCCTCCGATGAAGAACAGGAATTCATGTTTGTGGTGAATCAGAACAGCGTGATGATAGATGTGCTTGAGCGAGCAACTGGGCGTGTTGTAACAAAACTAGGTAATGGGCCCGGACGCTACAGAGGCCAGTTTACTCTTCCGCACGGGATCGGAGTTGACTCTCGAGGTAATATTTACATTGCTGAGCAAGAAGGGAGGCGTGTTCAGAGATATAATCTCGTCAAGTAAACCACTAGAAATCCAGGAACTTCTTTAGTTCGTTGTCTGCATAACCCGCTTCTCGCAAAATTTCTTCAGTATGTTCGCCAAGTTTAGGCGCGGCAGTTGGCTGGCATTTTTCACTTCCGCTCACTTCAAATGGGCTACTAATCGTTTTCATGGGTCCGTAATCTGGATGCTCAAACGGCACAATTACACCGTTTTCGATTTTTTGAGGGTCTGCAACGGCTTCTTCATAAGTGAACACCTTGGAATGTGGGATGTCATACTCGGTAAGCCGCTCAAGCCAGAAATCCATATTTTCCTCCAGAAAGGCTTCACTGATTTCCTTAATCAGCAGCGGCATATTTTCAATACGCTGTTCTTGTGTTGAGAAACGGTGATCAGTTATGAACTCCTCACGCCTTAATGCCTCGCAAAGAGAATTCCAATCACGCGGTGCATTCACTAATGTTAATTTTAGCAGCAGATTGTCTTTAGTCGCATAATTTAAAGAGCTGAAGTTATAAGCTCGATCTCGAGGCCTCTTCTCTCGGAATTCAGCGTTGGACAGCTGCGCTTGTAACATAACTGAGTTCGACCACGCTCCGTTTGCAAGCAAGGAAGTGGTTACCTTACAACCTTTCCCAGTTTTTTGGCGTTTGTAAAGACCACTCATAATAGAGGCAAATAGAGTCATTCCGCTTGGATGATCTCCAGCGCCAAAGGGGAAGTTATGAAGCCAACCCTCATAGGGGAAAATGTGATTCTCGAAAGCCGATCTGGTCCAGTAACAGATAGTGTCGTATCCTGGTTTGTCTTTTTCTTCACCCTTTTCACCGTATCCAGTTGCAAGCGCATAAATAAGTTTAGGGTTA
>MDTD01058164.1_pt1 | contig 12968 bp, 7 predicted proteins | sample 811221 | NCBI WGS metagenome assembly MDTD01 (sample SAMN05326646, study PRJNA326480) | marine metagenome | isolation source: seawater | place: Pacific Ocean: South West | collected 2011 | reverse complement strand
CTCAACTACTTGTTTAGCCAATAATTCAAGATTACCGAACTTTAGGTTCCCTTCAAGTGATAGAGATTTCATAATTATTAATTATATAAAGCAAATATAAGACAAGATCTAAATAAATAGATCCATACTTAGCATCTTAGTGTATATTAATATAAATTTTCACATTTTTAATTGCCATTTAAAAACCTTATTTTCATAGAATTAAGCTAGCATTAATACAAACTAAACACTTTCTTAATTAATACCAGAATCATGAAAATCTACTATTTTTTAGCACTTTTTTTATTGACAATTTTTACATCTAATCTCAATTTTACCTCAGCTCAAGATGCTTGTCTTGTTGGGCAAGTGTATTGTGATGTTGATAATAGCGGTAATTTCAATCTCGGTGACATTCCCCTAGATTCGGTGCCTATGATATTAAACTCACCCTCTCTATCTCATGTAGATACAACTTTATCAAATTTTAATGGAAATTACAATTTCATCCAATATCCAGGAATCTGGGGTCAAAGCTCAACAATTGCTATTGATTCTACGTGGCTTTCCACTAATGGTTTTTATGTGAATAACAACCCTGTTAGTTTTATCAATGCTATATGCTCCTCTCCTCAACAAACAAACATTATTAATTTTCCAATTCTTGGATGTGGAACAGTTCAACCACCATCAAATATGTGTTTATTAGGTCAGGTTTATTGTGATATTGACAGCAGTGGAACTTTTACACTTGGTGACATTCCATTAGATTCTGTTCCTTTAATTCTAAATTCATCACAAGGTCAACTTTCAGCATTATCAAATCCCACAGGAAATTACAATTTTACCTATCAAGGAACTGCGGGTCAAAACTCCACAGTTGCTATTGATTCTGGATGGCTTTCCGCTAATGGTTATAGTACAAACATCAACCCTGTTAGCTTTAATGATAGCGCTTGTATCAACACTCCTATTGGAATTCCAGGAGCAAACATTATTAATTTTCCAATTCTTGGATGTGGAACAGTTCAACCACCATCAAACATGTGCTTATTAGGCTTGGTTTATTGTGATGTTGATAGCAATGGAACTTTTACACCTGGAGACATTCCATTAGACTCTGTTCCTTTAACATTAAACTCTACTCAAGGACAATTATCTGCTTTATCAAACCCTACTGGAAATTACAATTTTACTTATCCAGGAACTCCTGGTCAAAGTTCAACAATTGCTATTGATTCAGTATGGCTTGCATCTAATGGTTATAGTACAAATAGCAGCTCTGTTACTTTTAATGACAGCGCATGCATTAATACTCCTATTGGAGCTCCCGGAATAAATATAATTGATTTTCCAATTCTTGGATGTTCAACTTTTCCTCCTCAAATTGACATGTGTATCTCAGGAGTTATTTATTGTGACCTTGACTTAAACGGAGTTTTTAGCATGGGTGATATTCCCATTGATTCTGTTCCTGTTTCAGTAATTACCCCACAAGGATCCATTTTGAATACTTTTACAGATGCTAATGGCCTTTATTCATTTATATATCAAGGAACTGCTGGACTACCAAGCATTGTTAACATAGACCCTATTTGGTTGGCTACAAATGGTTATTCTGGCAACCCTGTTTCTAATGCAATTAATACACCCTGCCTTCTTGGTGGCGTTGTAATAGATTTTCCTCTTAATGGATGCAATCAAGGTCAGAACAATATGTGCCTTTCTGGACAAGTTTTTTGTGATTTAGACAGCAATGGAATTTTCAATTCAGGAGATACACCCCTTGATTCTGTTCCTGTTTCTTTAAATCTTGGTTTTTCAGGAACCATGTCTGCCATAACTGATCAAAATGGATTTTATAGTTTTACATACCAAGCAAATATGCCTTCTGTTGGAATTGTTAGTATTGACCCTAATTGGCTATTGAATAATGGCTATTCTTCACTTGGATCCAATCCTCAAACTGTAGTTGATGTTCCATGTTCATCTGCCTCTGGAGGATCAATTGCAAACTTCCCTATTAATTGCAATACAAATAACCCCAATCCAAACAATATGTGTTTGATTGGATGGGTATTTTGTGATGTGGATAGCAATGGTGTTTTAAATCCTGCTATTGATTTATCTTTAGCTCAAGTTCCTGTTACTATTAGTTTCATAACTGCACCAAGCATTAATCTCACAACTGATATTACAGGCCAATTCAATGCTGTTTATCAGGGAGTTCCTGGTGGTGCTTTTACAGCATCAATTGACAATGCATGGTTGACAACAAATGGATACACTTCAAATTCAGTATCTGCAGGGAATTCATCTTGCATGAATCCACCATTAAACATTGATCTGCCTGTATATGGATGTGTATCCGCTGGTATTAATGAGCAAGAAATAAAAGTGATCAAAATATATCCAAACCCATTTAAAAACATCCTTAACATAAGTGCCTCAGAAGAAATTTCAAGCATTCAGATGATTGATTTATCTGGAAGACTTTTAGTAGATAAAAAAATAACATCAGAATTCACTAGTCAAATAAATATTTCTAATATTATTTCTGGTAATTATATTCTTATTATTAAGACTACTTCAGGAATATATGAGGAAATGATATTAAAAAGGTAATTATATTGATTCCAATATAAAATCAAGCATCAGCTTGAAAAGATGATTTCTTGTGTTTCCTCCATAAATACCGTGGTCTTTATTTGGATATACAAATAAATCAAATTGTTTGTCTGCTTTAACCAATGCATTTACCATTTCCATTGTATTTTGAAAATGAACGTTGTCATCTGCTGAACCATGAATCAATAAGTACCTACCCTTTATTTTATCAACAAAATTTATAGGGGAGTTATTGTCATAACCAGAAGAGTTTTCTTTAGGAGTCCTCATGAATCTTTCAGTATATATATTATCATAATACCTCCAATTGGTAACTGGTGCTACTGCTATAGCAGAACAAAAAACGTCTGCTCCTTTTGTAATTGCAAGTGATGACATAAATCCTCCGTAGCTCCATCCTTGAATTCCAATTCTGTTTTTATCTATATATGGAAGAGTTGACAAACTAATGGCTGAATTAATTATATCCTCCGTTTCCAATTTACCCAATTGTAAATACGTTGATTTTTTAAACGCTTCTCCCCTATACATTGTACCCCTTGGATCAACTGAAAAAACGATGTACCCTTTTTGTGCCAGCAATTGATAAAACATATATTTCATTCCACCCCAGGAATCAGTAACTTCATTATGACCAGGACCACCATAAACAGTCATGAAAACAGGATACTTTTTATTTGGATCAAAATTTAATGGTTTAATCATCCATGCATTTAATAATGTTGTATCAGAGGGAATTGTTAGAAATTCTCTTTTAGATAAATTATATTCACTCAATTTTTTATTGAGTCGATCATTACTTTCAAGCTTTCTCAATTCTTTTCCATTGTTTAAACACAAGCTATAAACTGGAGGTTTGTTGGCATTGGAATGTGTTAATACAAAGCACTTCATTCCTTTTGTGAAACTTGCATTGGAATAGCCTTTCATTGGGCTGAGCAACTGTTTTTCTGATCCTGCTACATTGACTTTATATATTGATTTTGAAATAGGTGAATTTTCAGCTGAAGAATAATATAAAAACTTATTATCATCATCTATTCCTAAAAATTCAATTACATCCCAATTTCCATTGGTTATTTGTGTTTGCTCACCTGAAAAATCTACCTTATATATGTGATTGTAGCCATTTTTTTCAGATGTTCTTAAAATAGATTTACCATCATTTAAAATCAATAAATTATTATCAATTTCAACGTAGGTATCAGATTTTTCTTCATGAAAAATTATTTTTTTGTATTTTTTTTCAGAAAAATCAACAAGGTGGTATTTCAAATGATTTTGATGCCTATTTAATGATAAAATCACTAATTGATTTTTATTATCAAAACATTTAAGTCTCGGTAAATACTCATAATCATTGATTTCAACCTTTTTTATTTTTGAACAATTAACAGAAGCAATATAAAGAGAGACTTTACTATTATCTTCTCCAGCTTTTGGATATTTAAATTTGTATGTATTAGGATATAAATCATTATAGTAGGTCATATTAAACTTTCTTACTTTTTTTTCATTAAATTTCAAAAAAGCAATATACTCACTATCATGAGACCACTCATATGCCTTGGTAATACCAAACTCTTCTTCATAAACCCAATCAGTTGTACCATTAATCACTTTATTTCTTTTACCATCTTCAGTGATTGCTCTAATTTTACCTGTTTTTATATCTTTGACGTATAAATTATTTTTATATACATAAGAGACTTTTTTTCCGTCAGGAGAATACTCCGCAAGAGTTTGAGGAGAATGAGATGCATCTAAAGGTATAAGCATTTTGGTATTTATATCATATAAATAATAATCTGCTGAATAACTTCTTCTATATATGTATTTCTGATTACTTAAAAGCAATATTTTGGTTTCGTCTTTATTGAACTGGTAATCATCTATTAATATGGGTTTATTTTCCATCACTAAATCTGATCCTTTAATCAAAACAACACCTGTATCTTTAGGGTTTGTAATCGAATATTTAATTATAGATTGATCAGCTGACATTTTGGTGTAACTTACCCCATCATTCATTGATCTAAAGCCTTTAACTCTTTTGGATAAAAACTTATAGTTTTTCCATATATCTTCTACAGTAATTTGTTGTGAAAAAGAAAAAAATGAAATAAAAAAAATGGGTAAAAAGAGTGCTTTTTTGATCATCATTTAAAATTTAAAGATTGAATTTAACAAATGTTAGAACAATAAAGCACATAATTAAATTATTTGTTCACAGACATTAACAATTTCATAATATTACAAGCACAAAAAAATATGTACATTTGGTAAAAATCTAAATTATTAAATTTTAATAAAAAAATTATGAGAAAAATATTACTTGTTCTTTCATTGATACTTAGTTTTCAATCTTTGTCTCAATTAACATGTTCTCAACTATTTATATCTGAATATGTTGAGGGATGGTCAAATAATAAAGCCATTGAGATTTACAACCCAACATCTAGTTCTATTGATTTAAGCAACTATTTTATTGCTAGATATTCTAATGGCTCTAGTGCTGCCACAAATGCAAATGCAGTTCAACTTCAAGGTACAGTTGGAGCTCATGATGTTTATGTTGCTGTTCTTGAGAAATTAGATTCTGCAGGGCAAGGTCAAGAAGCACCTGTATGGGATTCGTTGCAAGCAAAGGCTGATGGATTTTATTGTCCCGATTATAATGTATCAAATGCTTTCTATTGGAATGGAAATGATGCTATACTTCTTGGTGCTGGTGTTCTAACATCTAATGCTGGAGATGATGTAACAACTGCAAATGGTTTTGCAATCGTTGACATATTTGGAAAAATTGGTGAAAACCCAGCCAACTCATCTGGAGTTGCAGGAGGAACAGGAGCTGGATGGTCTACTGACTTTCCTTACAGTACTGGTCTTGGTGTTATTATTTCAACAGATCACTCACTCATCAGAAAGTCAACTATTGATTATGGTGTAACATCAAATGCATCATTCTTTAACATTCTTGATGAATGGGATTCTATTCCTGCAGTAGTTGTTAGACTTGATGCTAATGGAGATACTCTTTTTGGAACTAGTGGAAATCCAATACTAGATGGAAATTGGAATTCTTTAGGTTCTCATACCTGTGATTGCAACCCTGCATCTATTTCGGATATTGATAATGACAATATTAGTTTGTATCCAAATCCATCAAATGGAACATTTTTTATCAAACACAATAATTCTATTGAAAGTGTTCAAATTCTAAATGCCCTTGGACAAAAAATTAACACAGTTTCTTCAATATCAAACTCAATATCCATAAATCTTGGCAGTAAAAAAGGGATTTATTTTGTTAAAATAAAGATTTCTTCAGGAAAAGATATTGTTCGTAGAGTTATTGTAAAGTAATTAATAAAGGCCCACGGGCCTTTTTTTATTTAAAGAAATATGAATAAACTATTTTCTAGCTTTTTTCTTGTCATTTGCTTTGCTGGATTTACTCAAAACAACAAGGGTACCATTTCAGGTATTATTAAAGACAAAGAAAGTCAAGAATTTATTATTGGTGCAAAAGTAAATATCGACAATAAATATCGAGCATTTTCAAATTATGAAGGTAGATTTGAATTGAAAAATGTTCCTTATGGTTCATACAAAATGGTAGTTTCCATTTTTTCATTTGACACTTTAATAATTGATGTTAGTGTAAATTCAACTTCCATTTCTCAAAACATTTTTCTTTCCTCTTCTCAGTCATCACTTGAACTTGAAGAAGTTAAAATTATCGGAAACTTAGTACAAGGAAACAATGTACCTATTGCTGTAACAACGATACCTACAAAAAAAATTGTTGAAGAATTAGGCTCAAGAGACTTACCTATGCTTCTTAATGGTACAGCTGGTGTTTATGCTACACAGCAAGGCGGTGGTGATGGAGACTCAAGAATAAATGTGAGAGGTTTTGACCAAAGAAATGTAGGTGTAATGATAGATGGTGTACCTGTCAATGATATGGAAAATGGAGCTGTTTACTGGTCAAACTGGTTCGGTTTAGATGCTATAACTTCGACCATTCAAGTGCAAAGAGGACTTGGAGCGACAAAAATTGCCATGCCCTCTATTGGAGGAACCATTAATATTATTACGCAAGGAATTGGAAGTAAAAAAGGTGGTAGTTTTAAACAAGAATATGGGACAGGAAATTTTTTAAGATCCTCATTTTCATATAATACAGGTATGACAAAAAGTGGATGGGGTCTTACATTTTCAGGTTCATACAAAAGAGGAGATGGATGGGTTGATGGCACTCAAACAGAAGGCTATTTTGGATATCTTAAATTGTCAAAAAGAATTAAAACACACTTAATTACATTATCTGCATTTTCTGCACCTCAACAACATGGACAAAGATCTTACAGTCAACCGGTTCAATACTGGAGTACAGATGCCGCTACCAGTCTTGGCATTTCAATTGATTCCAGTCAAAACTACCTCAATCAAGGCATTCAGTTTAATCAACATTGGGGTTACAGAACCATTGATGGAGAAAAACAAGCTTTTAGTGAACGTCTAAACTATTATAACAAACCTCAAATTACTCTTAAAGACTTCTGGAAAGTAAACGACAAACTTTCTATTTCAAATTTAGCATACCTATCTATAGCCAGTGGAGGTGGAACTAGAATTTTTAACGGCAGCTCATTAAAAAGAGATAGCACAGGTCTTATTGATTGGGATCAAGTGGTGTTAGACAATCAGGTTAGCTCTTTGTTTGGTGGGCCAAATGTTGATGCTGCATACCACCCTACACTTCTTAAATCTAATAATGTTTTACTTGCAAGTGTAAACAATCACTTTTGGCTTGGCTACCTTGGACAATTTAGTCTCAAACTTTCGGATCAAATTTCTTTTTCTGGTGGATTAGATTATCGTTTTTACAGAGGTGAGCACTACCAAGAAATTAAAGATCTATTGGGTGGTGATTACTTCATAAGCACCGCAAATCAAAATTCAAGTTCTGTCATGTTGGTAGAAGGAGATAAAGTTGCAAAGAATACATACAATGCGCACCGTGGTGGCCTTGTTAGTTGGTCGGGGGCATTTGGTCAAATGGAATACAATGGAGAAAAATGGTCCGCATTTATAAATATTTCTGGGATTGTTAATTCTTACAAGGGTATCGATTATTTTCAAAAAAGAGAGTTGAATTTGGGTGATACTGTTTTACAAATTGGAGCCAACGACACCATTACATATAATGGAACAGATTACACTTCAAATTCATCTGGACTAGAATATGTTCGAACAGATTGGAAACACATACCGGGTTTCACCATTAAAACTGGAGCTAGTTATTCTCTTACCAAATACTCAAATGTTTTCGTTAATTATGGGTATTTATCTAGAACACCTCAATTTAGCAATGTTATTGACAACAATACAAACACTTTTTTTAAAGAAATTGTTAACGAAATGATTTTGGCTCTTGAAGGTGGATATAGTTTCTCCAATCGATCTTTTGGAATTAATTTAAATGGATATTTAACCAATTGGAAAAACAAACCTTTTCCTTATGGAGTATCTGTTCCTGACCCACAAGATCCTACTGAGACTTTAAGAATAAATATAAATGGAATGGATGCAGTTCATGCAGGGGGTGAATTTGATTTGGCCTGGAAGATAAACAAATATGTTTCTACTGAATTGATGGTTTCTCATGGCGATTGGATATGGAATTCTAGTAAAACCATTTTCATTCCTCAGTATGACTCTCTAGAAATTAGTTTTGATGCCACAGGAGTTCATGTAGGAGATGCTGCTCAAAGTGCTTTATCTGCTTCCATACGATTTGAACCTTTTAAAAGCTTTTACCTTAAATTTCAGTTTCAACACTTTGACAGGTATTATGCCAATTTCGATCCATTTAGCCTTAAAGAAGAAGATGGAAATGGTGGAAGAGAATCTTGGAGAATACCCGCTTATTCTATGCTTAATGTGTTTACAGGATACCGTTATAAACTCAAAAAATTTGTACTGTTTTGCAACGGCTCAGTAACCAACCTTTTAAACAACTACTTTATCACTGATGCACGAAACAATTTTAATGCACCATTTAATTTTGATGCTCAATCCGCAAACGTTATGTTTGGTCAAGGACTTCGTTTTAATGTATCTTTAGGAATTCAATTTTAATTTATTATGAAATATTTATTAAGCTCATTTATTATTTTTTTATCTATATGTGCCTTCGCACAAACAAACATCGCAGATGCAAGAAATATGTCAATTGGATCTACAGTTACCATCACGGGAGTTGTAACCAATGGACCTGAACTTGGAGCAATTCGTTACATACAAGATGCAACAGGTGCGCTTCCTGCGTACGGATCAATGCTTAACAGTGTTTCTCTTGGGGACTCAATAACAGCAACTGGAGAACTGTTTGATTTTAATGGCTTACTTGAAATCTCTCCAACAACTAACTTCACCAATCATGGGCCTGGTACTTTACCCCAACCATTAATTATTCCCTTAACAAGTGCTGGTGAGCCTTTGGAATCTCAATTGGTTCAAGTAGAGAACATCAGTTTTGTTAATACCGGAATATTTGCAAGCGGAAATAGCACTGTACAAGTTACAGATGGTGTTAATACATTAGATGTAAGAATCAATGGAGGAACCAACATTGCAGGAACAACAATTCCCACGGGACCTATTACAGTAGTTGCTCTGATGGGGCAATATGGATCAAATTATCAATTGGTTCCAAGAAGTACAAATGACATTACTCCATATGTAGCTCCAGATAAGGAAATTAATATAAAACTTGGTGGATCTACTGTTTTAAATAATGGAACTTATATCGTTGGTACAAATAGCAACACGGAATTGATTGTTGAAAATTCTGGGACCCAAAATCTAACGATTTCTGGAACTTCTTTGTCAGGATTAAACGCCGTTAATTTTTCTACTAATCTTAACAGTACAATAATTGCTGGTGGGAGCAGCGATACTTTTAACTTGAGTTTCAACCCCACTGGTAATGGTTCTCATTTTGCTGCCATCAGCATTGACAATGATGATATAGATGAAAATCCTTACGTCATTAATTTATCTGCCATTGGACTTAACAATCTAGCTACTGAACCACTTTCAAATCCATCCACATTAAGTTTTTCAACTGTTGAGGCTTATACATTAGTTGGTAATTTTATAGCAGGAATCGGAGCTGACAAATATCTTGTTTTATGGAAAAATGGATCTGCCATTACTGCTGACCCTTCAGATGGATCTACATATTTAAGAGGCGATGTTGTCGGTGATGCAAAAGTAGCTTACGTTGGAAATGGAACTTCATTTACACCAAGAGGAATTGTTGCCAATCAAACTTATTACTTTAAAATATATGCATTTAACGGATCATCCGGATATGAAAATTATCAAACCATTGGACCCGCTCTTGGATCTGCAACAAGTCTTGGAGCACAAATAGGAAATTACTACAATGGAATCAGTACTTCATCTAATTCATTTTTAAATGATTTAAGTAGCCTTATAAATCCTCATTATGAAATAACTTATTTTAATTACAAACAAACCATGATGAGTCAATTTGAAATTAAAGACACCACCAATGGACAGTCGTATGTAGAATGTGTTTATTCAGGTGAAAGAAAAGTTTTTAATGACCCTTTTGATTGGTCTGCTGCAGGATACTCTAGAGAACATACATTTGCTCATTCATGGATGCCTAGTTACCCTGCAAATTCGCCAGAACTACCTGAATACAATGATCAACATAATTTATATCCTGCAAATTTAAGTAATGCCAATACACCAAGAAGTAATTTGCCACTCATGGATATTACAGGAAATGTTGTATTCAATTACCTAGAAGGAAGTGTCGGTTACAATGGACAACAAATGGTATACGAACCAAGAGCCATACACAAAGGAAATGCAGCTAGAGCAATTATGTATATGGCAACGTGTTACAATGGACAATCAGGTTACAATTGGCAAATCCCAAGCAACCAAAGCCAAGAATCCCTTAAAAATTGGCATTTTAACGACTTACCTGACAACTATGAAATAGCGCGTCATGAATACATTTTCAATCTTCAAAATAACAGAAACCCATTTATTGATTCGGTTGATTTTGCATGTTTTATTGACTTTTCAAATATGAGTTATTTACCTAACGGTTGTTTTACTGAAATGCAAGATTATTTATCAAATAACTTATCTGTATTTCCTATTCCATCTGATGATAAAATTTATGCTCAAATAAATGGTGTCAAAATCAATACTTATCAAGTCTTTGATCTTCAAGGAAAGATCGTCTTATCCCATGAATGCAACACCTCAGCTGCTCTTGAAATTGAAACGGCAAATTTAGATAGTGGATCATACATCATCGAATTTAACACAGAATTGGGATCAATTAAAAAAAGAATTATTATTAGATAATGAATTCAAGCAAAGTATACATAATCCTTTTATTTGGTTTTTTATACTCCTGCTCATCACGTGTCATTTATTACAAAGAGGATTCCAACCTTCCTTTATACAATTCAATTCAATCAACGAACTCTATTGATTCCATCATTAAACCTTATAAAGATTCGATGGAACAAGAAATGAATGAAGTTCTTGCCACATCAGATTATGATTTTATTGCAAAAAGACCTTCTTCTAATCTAATGAACTGGGTTTCTGGGGTTTTATATACAAACGTATTAAGAAAAGTAAAACTGGATGCACCATCATTTTGTTTGCTAAACTTTGGTAGCCTAAGATCAACTATAAACAAAGGGAATGTAACACGTGGAGATATTTTTAAATTAATGCCTTTTGACAATCAGGTGGTGGTGGTCCAATTGCCAACATCAATTATCCCAGAAATTGAAGCTTATATTATTAAAAGTGGTGGCGAGCCTATTGCAAATGCAAGAATGTCAAATAACAAACTTTCGATAAATCATTTTTCTTCAGATAAGAACAAGTATTTTTATGTAATTACATCAGACTATCTTTTAAATGGTGGGGATCATATGACATTTTTTCAAAAAAACATTAAAGTGATTGATCCCAACATTTTATTAAGAGATGCATTAATAGAAGAAGCGATCAATCAAAAAAAACTAATTGACGTAACTGATCCAGGTATCAAATAAAATATGAAGAGAAAAGATTTTATAAGAAATACTGCTGTTGGGGCCACAGGTCTAATTTTGACACCATATTTGTATTCTCAAAACAATTCTTTGTTCAAGAAAAAAAGAAAAATTACCATTCTTCACACCAACGACACACATTCAAATATTGATGCTTTTCCTGATAACCATGCAAAATACCCTGGCTTGGGGGGAATTTCTAAAAGGTACTCTTTAATTCAAAAAATAAGAGAAGAAGAAAAAAATGTATTGCTACTTGATGCAGGTGATATTTTTCAAGGCACTCCCTACTTTAATACCTTTAAAGGAGTTCTTGAGATGAAATTAATGAGTCAACTTCAATATGATGCTACTACCATGGGAAATCATGACTTTGATGCAGGCTTAGAGGGTTTTTACAAAGCAAAAAAACATGCAAACTTTCCTTTTTTGTGCAGCAATTATGACTTTTCTCAAACCATATTAAAGAACAGTACTCAAAAACATACCATCATCGAAAAAGGAGGCATTAAAATTGGAGTTTTTGGTATTGGTGTGGAATTGGCCGGATTGGTTCCAAAAGATAAGTATGGAAAAAGTAAATATCTGGACCCCATAGAATGTGCAAATAAAGAAGCGCTCATTTTAAAAGAAAAAAAATGTGATCTAATCATTTGTCTTTCTCATTTAGGATATGAACACAAAGGAGAAAAAATTTCGGATCTTAAACTAGCTAAATACACCGAAAACATTCATCTCATTATTGGTGGGCATACGCATACTTTTCTTAACAAACCAACCATTGAAAAAAACAGCAGAAACGAAGCTGTACTGATCAATCAAGTAGGCTGGGCAGGCGTTAATTTAGGCAGAATTGACATCGAAATTGAAAGTGGATTCTTTAGTGGAAAGCCCATAGAAATAAGGTGATTCATATTCTACCTTACACTCTGCCAAAATATATATATATTTAAAAAAATTAGAATTATGAGAAAGTTTATTTACACACTATTTGTTTTCGTTTTTTTATTCGGATTGTATTCTTGTCGGGAAAAAATTAAAATTCCAAAATGCGAAGAAATTAAAGGAATTAAAATTGAAATTGAAGAAGTACATCATCTTCCAAATAATTTAGATTATCTAGAAGAAGATGACGAATATTACTCTCAGTGTAAAAAATATAAAGACTACACAGGAATTCTTAAAATGTGCAGTAAAGATAGATATATTATTAATTATGCAAAT
>MDTD01028891.1_pt1 | contig 12968 bp, 10 predicted proteins | sample 811221 | NCBI WGS metagenome assembly MDTD01 (sample SAMN05326646, study PRJNA326480) | marine metagenome | isolation source: seawater | place: Pacific Ocean: South West | collected 2011 | reverse complement strand
TCCAATATCGGATGCCATCCAATCTTGTAAGCCGGATGTTGGGATTGCTGAAGGCAAGTAATCCAAACGAGCAGCTGCCCCATAGAGAAAAGGTGGAATAAAGATGCGGAAGCCGCTTGCTGCTGCAAGGCCAACTCCTAAAGAAATAGCAATTAGAAGTTCAACACCATTCATTCAGTCACCTCTTCTATCCAAGAAGAATATCCTTCAGACGCCTTTACAATATTCCATATCACTTGGGGCACATCATACGGACTGGTCTTCTCTATAGATCTAGCAAGATTGGCGGCTTTTTCGGAAGTTGTTGTGAAAGTTAGGCGCCATTCTTCATCAGAGGTTACTTCTCCATCCCACCTATACATTGAACGTATACGTTCAATCTGTATACATGCTGTAAGTAAATTTTCGATGTGGGTGTGAGCCCATTCCCCTACTTCAAATTCTTTCCAAGCACCGGGAAGGGTCGTTACCATCTTCACAACAGTCATCAATACATACCAATCGTTTCGCAGATTGAATCTATCGGACTAGTGGGATTATTCAAGTCCCATCACTCTGAGAGTATTGTATGGGCGTTGATTGGAGTGTCCCTATTGAAACCGGGCCGGCGCCAGAAGACGGAGAAAGCTTCGATATTATTGTAGTTGGAGGTGGCCCTGGTGGATCTGCTGCTGCAAGTTATGCAGCACTTGATGGTAACAAGGTACTCCTTATTGAGAAGGCGGTGTGGCCTCGTGACAAAATTTGTGGAGATGCTGTTGGCGGGAAATCTCTTCGCCATGTCAAGGAACTTGGAGTAAAAGAAATGATTGAGGCAACACCACATTTTCGTGTTACTGGGATGATGTTTAGTAGCCCCAATGGTAACCAAGTAACTATCTCCTTACCAAAGGAAGAAGTTGAAAAAAGAGAAGCTGGATATGCTCTACCTAGATTACAATTTGACTACATGATGTTTCAACGTGCTACAGAATTAGTAATGCAGGCTGGTGGAAAGGTTGTCCAAGGAACTGCTGTCTCAGACGTACATCATGATGCTTCAACTAAACAAATTACAGGAGTGACGCTCTCTGGTGATTGTAATTCTACGCATATGGCTCCACTAATTATCGGCGCAGGGGGGTATCTTTGTCCTGTAGCCAAGAAAGTCGTTGAAGAAATGAATGAAGAGAAATTGCGTGATGAGGCACACTATTGTGGAGCATATCGAGAATATTGGAAGGGTGTGAAAGATGTGGGTGCAGAAGAAGGTTCCATTGAGCTGCATTTTGTAGATGAGGTCGTGCCTGGATATTGGTGGATTTTTCCAGTGAATGAAGAGGTTGTAAATGTTGGAATAGGGATGGTGAATGCTGAAAGGAAAAAACAATCCGGAATTAAGAAATCACTAAAAAAATTGCAGCATTATCTCATTCACGAGCATCCTAGATTCAAAGAACGATTTGCAGATGCAACAGTTGTTGAAGGTAGTGGGAAGGGGTGGGAACTCCCCTTCGGTAGCCCAAGGAAAGGAGCTTCGATACAACCACGACGTACTGCAATGGCGGGGGCAATGTGTATAGGAGATGCTGCTAGTTTAGTAGACCCATTTAGTGGAGAAGGGGTTGGGAATGCTTTACTTTCTGCAAAGTTAGCAATTTCACTTTTCGATCGAGAAAAACACTCTGATGGATTCCCTTCTAATCTCGCAGAAGAATATATGACCAAACTCTGGGAAGAGTTGGGACCTGAGCTCTCTAATTCATTCAAGATTCAAAAAATTGTAAGAATGAAACGTCTCATGAATCTCTTTGTAAAAAAGGCAGCAAAGCGCCCTGCTTTACAGGATGCTTTGACCGATGCGTTAGCATCGAAAGAAGCTCAGAAAAAACTGCATAATCCTCTTTGGCTCGCTCGGAACATTTTGTTGTAGAGGTGCATCAATGAATCGAAATCTCGATGGTATCGAGATGGTTTTGCTTGATTTAGATGGTACCATTCATCTCGGAGGTGTGCCGATTCCAGGTGCTTTAGAATTCATCGAGCGATGTAAAATGCGGAATATTACACCAGTATTTCTATCTAATAATTCGAGTCGTTCTGTCAAAGAATATATTCTGAAATTACACAAAATGGGAATTGACGCGAAAGAAGGGGACGTGCTCCTCTCAACCCACGACTGTATCCGCTGGCTAAAACAGAAAGGGTGGTTGCGGATTCATTGTTTTGGTACCAGTGGGATGAAAGAAATGATGGAAGAAGCGGGTATCGATTGTTCAAGTAAAATGGTTGATTGCGTTGTCATTGGATATCATACTGACCTTGTTTATTCTGATTTGCAACGTGTTTCTGAATTACTACATAGAGGGGTTCCTTTGATTGCCACACATCCAGATATTGTGTGCCCCTCACCAGTTGGTGGGTTGCCGGATGTTGGTGCAATCTTATCAATGCTTGAAGCCACAACCGGGGTTAAACCAGTTATCATCACTGGGAAACCCCGTCCTGAAATGATCATAGGTCGGTTAAAGCAGGATGGGATTGATCCGTCTCGAGTCGCAATGATTGGTGATAGAATCTACACTGATATGGCAATGGCGCATGCTGCAGGTGTGCACAGTATCCTAGTCTTAAGTGGGGAAGCAAGTAGAGAGGATCTCAAAGAATTGGATTTAGTCCCATCTCTTGTAGTGGAATCTGTAGATGCGCTTCTTCGGTGAAAAAGTTCCAGAATTGAGCTCTGTGGTGAAGTTGTTAGTCCAATAAAATGACCATTCTTAGAATTCCATGACCCTTGGTGTTCAATACCCCTCGTACAACCTTGCATGACGTGTCTTCAGATTGGGATGGATATAGTACGGAAGAGTGTGATCTGCTTGCACTTCCGAATTGTTCACAAGAACCAGTTCTACCTTCTGAAAAAGAAGTAATCGAACGGTTATGTGATAGTGGAATTCTAAGTGATGTAAAGGTATTTGAGGCTTTAAAATTGTCAAATAGGGGGTTAGCGATTTGGCCTTTGCCTTCTGGTATAGCTATCAATAGCTTAGGAGCCTCTGCAATAGCCCTACCTTGGTGGAAGGCAAGTCATGAGTCCGGCGCTTTGCTCCCTTCCCATTATGAAACTGCACAAATTATGCAAATTCTGCAAATGGAAGTGGATACTCGTGTCCTTCTGATTGGTCCGCGTGGCAACTGGTGGACGGAAATTCTACTACGATTGGGTGCAAATGAAATTCATGTAGTTGAAGCGAATACTGAACGAAGAAGATTTCTTGAAATGAATTGGAAAGATAGAGGGTTGGATTTGCTTGCAATAAATCATGGATGTCGTGTAACATTCCATGATGCTGATTGGTTAGATATCAATAGAATGAGTGATGATGGTGAAGTTTGGGACCGAATTCTCATTACCGGTGCTTGTGATGTAATGCCTACAAAATTGTTCAAAACACTACGCCATGGGGGTGTTGGGCTTGTTCCAATTAGTCCAGATGGAAGTCCCGCAATTAAGTGTGTAACTCCTGAATTAGATGGTGGGCTGTTTGTTCGTACTGTTACAATGTGGATGGTTGACCCGTTGAATTCTAGAATTCAAAGACGTATGTTCCCAAATAGAGAACAGCGAGGAGTTTTCGCAGATATACATGGACGTAGTAAAGTCATTGATACTAGTTGGAATATTCCAGAACAGGGCTGTCTACGAGATAGAGCCGGCCCAGCTAGACTTCTTGATGCAATGGATCAAATTTGGAATGAAATGGGGCTTGATGTCAATGAAGATGAAATCGATGTACAAATGGCAGATCGACTTTTCAGAATGGGTAATGTGATTCAAAATATTGGAATGTTTGACTATGCTGCTGAACATTTTGGAGCGTCTTTTCATCTTCATCCATCAGCAGAAGCCGCTACAATGATTGCTTGGACTTACAGCATCATGGGTAACGATTCAGAGGCTATGGCTTGGTGTCGAAGGGCCATTGAAACAGATCCTACCTTAGGTGATCCTTGGAATGATATCGGTGCACTAATGCTTTCACAAGGGACAGTTGAAGGGGCGATGGTTTGGTTTAGAGCTGCGGTTCAAGCCGAACGATCTCTCAATCCGGGACATCCGTGGTCAAATATGGCACGTGCCCATTTGATGCTCAAAAATCATGCAGCCGCATTTTTCGCCGCACAAAGTGCTGTGAATTATCTACCTGAAGATCATGAATTGCAGATGCTTTTGGATGAACTTGGAGTAGAACTTTGTTGAATTCTTATTCTTCCAGGGGTATTGATTCATCTTCACTCTTGCGTAAGAAAGACGGGGCCCACCAATTCAATGGCCCCATTAGCCGCATCGTGGCAGGAACAACAAGCGCCCGGACTAGGGTTGCATCGATGAAGATTGCGAGGGCAAGACCGAGACCAAATTGTTTGATTATAGCAACAGACGCAAAAATTTGTGCTGCAAATACTAGTATCATAATCAACGCGGCAGCAGTAACTAAGCGGCCTGTTTTCTGAAGGCCATTTGCGACTGCGGTTGTATTGTCGCCAGTCCTCTCCCACTCTTCATGAATACGGGAAAGCATGAGCACTTCATAATCCATCGAAAGTCCGAATACTATGCAGAATAGCATCACAGGGGTCGTTGGATCTATTGGTTGAGGAGTGAAATTCATGATTTCATCAAGACCAAGATTTCCTTCTTGGAAAACAAACACAAGCATACCAAATGTTGCTGTAACACTAAGGATATTCATTACAATCGCTTTGAAAGGAATTATCACAGAACGAACTTGAATGAAAAGAAGAATGCAAGTGGAAATGAAAATGAATGCCATTGCAATTGGGAGATTATCAACAACTGCATCGAGTACATCTAGGTTGTAGGCGGCAAGACCACCTATCAGAATGGCTTCTTTTGATACACCAAGTAGTTCAATTTCATCATTGTCGCGGTTTTCGCGTAAATCCTCAACAAAATTCCTTGCCTCAGCAGTGTTCCATTCAACCCCTAGTGTGATTAGTAGATATGTGTGATTTGTCTTCTGGCTAATGAAGCTGGTCTGAAGTGATTCTCTTAGACCAATTTGTTGGGGAGTAAGATATTCGTCAGGTGTTGTCCAAAATTGGACTGTGGAATCTGCACTCATAGTGGAATCGAAATATCCTGGTGCAAGTACAGAAATCACTGATTCAGATTCCATTAATGTCGAGGCGTAGGCATGAACACTCCGAAGACTTTCCTCGCTCAATACGTCCTGATTATCTTCAAGTTCAACAAGAAAAAGGAGTGAGTTATCCGAGCTCTCCACCCAAATCTCTGACATTTCTTCGAGTCCTTCTCGAGCCAAGTCATCAGGGGGTAAAGAACGAATGCTAGATACTCCATACTCTGCTTGCAAAAATGGGGTGCCAACACCTACTAGCAAAATGAGAATAGGGGTGAGAATTACGAGTGGGCGATTCATAACTTGATTTGCGATCCATGACCAAAATCCATTATCTGAAACGGTATCTTTCATGCCAAAGGGAATGCGTATTGAATTAATTCGTGGGCCGAGTAATGCGAAAAGCGAGGGTAGCATTATGATAGACGTAAGCATGGCCATACTAACTCCTAGTGTTCCGCCAATTCCGATTGATGGCGTACTTGTGTTTTTGAAGAATAAAAGCCCCAGAAGACCGACGGCTACGGTTAATCCTGAAAAGAATACTGCGCGTCCTGCTGTAGCTGTTGTGATGGCTATGGCTGTTCTTATGTCGTGACCTGCGTTGAGCTCTTCCCGATAACGATAGATCATGAATAATGAATAGTCAATCGATACACCTAACCCGAGTAGGGTGATGATGTTTGAAGCGAAATTATTCACAGGAATGCCTTCTATCGTAGACAACCATATGGTTATTCCAATCGCGCTTATTACAGTAAGGAGACCCACTCCCAATGGCAATATTCCTGCAACAAATGAACCGAATACTACGAATAAAACTAGGAGGACGAATGGAGCGGCTCCAAGTTCTGAACGGATTAAATCATCTTTGAGACGTATGTCGAATGTTGAATCAACTGCTAGATTACCTGTGATCCAAACCTCAAAGTCACCATCTGTTGAGGTTATTGTTTCCTCCATCGCCTTCCAATTTTCAATCAGGAGTGATTTTGCCTCCGTTCTGGGCAATGTGACCTCTACGAGTGTGCGAGATAATCTACCATCTTCACTCACATATTGGCTAATATTTGCTGAATCTACATTCCAAGGATATGTGATAGATACTGCGGGATCCTGACCTATGGAATCTAATATTGATTCAATTGCTGTTTGAATTGTAGGATCATCATAAGCGAGTGGGCTATTTACCAAGACGTAGAATCTCTCTGTATTTTCTGCTTCTACATCTCCGAATGAGTCTCCCATAACCTCGAAAACAGTTGTTGATTCGAGGTTACCTTCACCAAAGGATTCCGCCCAATCAGGAGTTAAAAACACACCAAGAGAGCCTAAAGATAAGCAAACTACTAGTCCCATGACAAATACTGTCTTTGCACGATCATGTGCAATGATTCCTAATTTGTACAAGCGGCGATTTTGAAATATTTCGGGATTTGAGCCGCTTTCCATATTTTTGGGCGGAGGAGGGGGCTATTTCAAGCCGTGCTAATTAGCATGAAAGTGGATTTGTGATGATTAATGTAAAAATCATTCAATTGCTTGAGGAACTATGAGGGCCGGGGTATTTGTACGATCGATGAGCGGGAGTTCCAATGTAGAAGATCCGGGTAATACATGAATTTGACAGGACGGTCCACATGCTGGTGCGAGGTAGTCCTCTCCCTGTTCAGACAAAATGAATCGTAAACCATGTCCTGCTGGAAGAATGGCGTCGATTGCTTGGAATTCCATCATCATGGTTACCGTTTGACCTGGGGTAACAGTTTGTGGTTCGTATCCACCTGCATGATACCTAATGTCCATCGTAGCATGACCTAGTCTTAGGCCTGTTTCAGAATCTTGCATTTCTATGAAAACTTGGCCACCATCGAAGGTTGCAACCGCTAAAAGATGTAAACTAACTAAACCGGAAATGTGAATTTCTGATTCGCTCAGAGCTGGACATTCAACTGTGACTATTTGGCCGCCCCCTACCACTGGTGCACCTCCACCAAGAAAAACACCATCATAGCTACATTGAGAAAGAGGGATTGTGGTACGTTCAGCATCTTGTGGAGGCCAACTATCTTCAATTCGCCATTGACCATCGTTGCGTTGAATCTGAGCGTTTAATTCGGGTTTTGGTCCACGTTCCATCAAATAATACTCAAACCATTCAAAGAGATCTTGGCCCCAATCCCAGCGAGTCATATTATCGAAAGCTTCGCCACCATATCCTGAGTCAATATCATCGTGTTTTTGCCATTGATCTGGATAGTCGTGACCCCATTGACCAAGCATTCCACGCACCTCAAAACCCGCATCAACATAGGATTGATACCAATTTGTTCCAGGTGGCCCTCCAAACACTTGGTGGGGATCTACATTCCAATCTTGCATTCCTTGAACCCAATATATGCTGCCGTCCCAATTTAGGAATGCTTTGTCAATATGGCTTCTCTCATTGTAGTAATTCTCCATGTATGGGTCCATTTCTCCACCAATATAGGTGACGGGGCCTGCGAAGAGGCCTTCTACAATATCTGGACAAACATTGTCTAAATCGTCTTCATCATAATCAACGGTGCTTGAGAAATAATTCATGTGCATGACTTGAGAGCGCGCTTCTGCACTTCCATTTTTGTAAAGGAGAGGATGGAGGGCTGTTGTGCCTGAAATTGGGACTATTGTCTTGAGATAGGGGCTCCCTATTGCAGCCGCCTCCCATTGAGTTGCGCCTTCGTAAGATTTGCCATAGAGTCCCACATTTCCATTGCTCCAATATTGTGTACCTAACCACTCCACAGCAGCATTAATTCCAAGACCTTCACCAGCACCACGATAATCGAAACATCCACTACTCTCTTCCGTGCCAAAAACTGCTACTTGAGCAAAGGCATAACCATGTGGAACGAAATTTTCGAAAATGAATTCTCCGCGACCAGCCCCCACTATATTTGTGGGCGTCGATTCTGAGCCTTGGGGACCGTACGAAAAATAAGGGGAAATAATGGCGATGACGGGGACTTGGGCGCCCTGTTCAGTATTGTTAGGCAACCAGTAGGAGAGGTGGACTTCTGCTTCATTCGGTCCGGTTTCCCACACTGATGATGTATCAACTGAAATTAGGGCTTCTTGTACTTCTAGAGAGGAATAGGGCCCTGGTTCAAGAACAAGGCTGTATGATCCTGAAGTATTCCATTCCAATGTATGGCGGTCCCATACTGATGGATAGGGTGTTGTGGGCTCTTCTGGAGGAGGGGGTTCTTGGCCGAGGCATCCAGAAAATGCTGCGAGAATGAAAAGAAGGGACACACCTGCAGATGGCCACTTCATGTTGTTCCCACTAATGTGTTTGCCATAAACGCTGAGATTGAGGGGGTCGAGTATTCATAGGGATTGAATAAACTCGGTCTTCCTGCTCATATTGATGCATGTCCTTCAGTTTGTGTCCTGGTATCCCCAAAATTCTGAAGATATTTCTGGTTCATTCTTCCAAGAATTTGCTAATGACCTTGTTAAAAATGGGTTGAAAATTGGTGTTCTACATGCTAAATTCATTGAAGGGTTATTCAATCGTGAAAATAAGAATTCCAAACCAATAACGTTCACTAATGAAAATGGTGTAATTGTTGGACGTTCGAAAACTCGAATTCGCATCCCCGGGCCAACTCGACGAATCCCTGCTTTGGAACGACGGGATGTTCGGATTCGTTTAGAGGCTGGTCGATTATTGTATGATGAATATGTGGCGAACAATGGCACCCCTGATATCATTCATGCCCAAGCATGCTTTTGGGGAGGCGTCATTGCTTCTTGGATCGCTAATGAAGAAGAGATTCCGTTCATAGTAAGTGCGCATTCATCTGTCTTTGGTCGGGGACTTGTAGGTAAGAGGGAAAGGGTGTTGGCATCTAAAGTTTGGAGAAATTCAAAACAAAATATTTCAGTTAGTCAAGTAAATGCAGAAATTATCTGTAATATGTTCAATTTACCAACGGATTCTTTCGAAATCATCCCAAATGGGATTAATTCCGAGAAATTTGTAGTTAGTCCAGCCCCAAAAAATCCATTCAAGTGGATTTGCATCGGAAATTTAGTCAAAAATAAGCGGGTTGATTTATTGATAGAGGCGATGATTTCGATGCCGCAAAATCATCGACTAGTTGTGGTAGGAGATGGGCCTATGAAATCGGACTTAATTAGACGTTCAAAGGAGCTGGGTGATCGGGTTGAATTTCTCGGAACTGTAGATCGAGAAAATATTCCTCGTTTACTTTCAGAATGTCATGCACTCGTCCACCCAAGTCAATTCGAAACTTTTGGGGTTGTCTTAGTTGAGGCGATGATGTGTGGGAGGCCTGTTGTGGCTATGCGCTGTGGGGGCCCTGAGGAAATTGTTGTAGATACAACAGGGCACCTAGTTGAGAATGGGAGTGTGGAGGGGTTGATTCAAGCAATGAATGCTGTATCTGTATCTGATTGGGATGCTGAGAAGATTGCTAAATATGCTCGTTCCACATTTGATAGACAATCTGTAATTCGACAATTTGAAATGATCTACAATGAAATTGCTAATCAATAGATGGAAAGGAACGATTGAATTACAGGACGCTTGTGGAGTTGTATGATGGATTTGTTGAAGCGGCTCAGTTTTGGGCTGATTCCTAGGAGGTTGAAGTTCGATACCTCAGGCCAGTATTGGGAGGATAGGTACGCCTTTGGGGGTAATTCTGGAGATGGGTCATATGGTGCCCTTGCGGATTACAAAGCAACTCGAATCAATACCTTTGTACGAGAGTATGGGGTGGATTCTATTGTCGAATTTGGGTGTGGTGACGGCAATCAACTAGCTATGTTCAAGGTTAAGGAATATGTAGGGCTCGATGTATCTCCTACCGCGGTCAAGCACTGTAGGAAAATTTTCAGAAATGATTCTACGAAGCGATTCATCCACCTTACCTCTGATGATGATCTCGTAGAAGGTGATCTCGCATTATCTTTGGATGTTATTTACCATCTTATTGAAGATGAGGTTTTCGAGACGTATATGAGGCGGTTATTTGCTTGCGCGAAGGATCATGTCATTATTTATTCATCAAATTCTGAGGAACCTTTTGGGGACGGATCTGTTCATTGTAGAAATCGTAAATTCACAGATTGGGTGAAAGAGAATCTTTCAGATTGGGAGTTTGTAGGTGTGGAGTCTAATCCACACAAAGATCAGTCTATTGCGGACTTTCACTTTTTTTCTCGGCGAGGGTGATTTTGTGTCAGTATGTGTTGGAATTATCGGTACTGGATATTGGGGGCGTAACCATGTGCGAACATTTTGTGCATTGAGGGATGAAGGTGTCGTTGACGATGTAATTGTGTGTGATTCAGATGAAGAGCGCGCTGCTGCAATTGGTTCTGAATTTAATTGTCGATATACTACAGACGCCGAGTCCCTATCATCTCTAGGCGTCAGTATGGTGACGATTGCTACCCCTACTCCAAGTCATGCAACACTCGCAATTACAATGATGCATTCTGGATTGGATGTACTCATTGAGAAACCATTGGCAATGGGAATCAATGAGGCAGAGACTGTTATTCGTGTATCAGAAGACACTGGACGGCTTCTTCTGGTTGGCCATGTATTTCGCCACCATGCAGGAGTCAGGGTTGCTGCTGAAATGATCCAGGCTGGAAAATTAGGACCGATTAGGCATATTGTGAGTGAGCGTCTTGCTGTCCGTGAACCTCGAGAGGATATCGGTGTCATCGCAGCATTGGGTATTCATGATCTCGATATTTGTGTAGACTTACTAGGTGGTAATGCACCGATTTCAATCTCTGGAATGGCAAGTATGTCCTCAATCAAAGGAATTGAAGATCACGCTGAACTCCAACTAGAATTTCCTCCAATGTCAACAAGCGATGAGGCCATAATGGCGTCAATCCATCTTTCGTGGCGAAGCCGGACACGTGGGAAGGTGCGGTCATTGGAAGTAATTGGGCGAGATGGTAGCCTACATGTTGACTACATGGATCATTCAGCAATCTGGTTTCATCCTCATCCAGGAGATGCTCATGGAGAAGTATATGGTGGATTTGGGGCAGCACCACGAAAACGAATAGATATTGAAAATTCAGAGCCCGCTTTAACTGCTGAGCTTCGTGATTTTGTACTTCGATCGTCAGGTCAACGAACGGGGCCTACTCGTAATGGTGGAGATGTAGGCCTCAAAGGAATGAAATTAGTAGAAATGGCTCTTCGTGCAACCGGTCTTCTTTGAATTCAAGTTAATTTGCGGGCAGGGTTGCCTGCATAAGACCCTGGTTCTGTGATGTCTTTAGTAACAACTGATCCTGCGCCAACGACTACATCATCACATATGGAAACGGGCAAAATTGTGGCATTAGTGCCAATACTAACTCGGTTCCCAATATGGGTCTCTTTCCATTGAGTTTGATCCCCCCGTGCAGGACCACCGATGCTGAATGTGTCATTGATGAACATCGCACCATGACTGACAAAACAATCCTCACCGATGGTCACGAGTTCACAAATAAATGCGTGAGATTGGATTCTTGTCCTTGCTCCAATAGATACCTGTCGTTGAATCTCAACAAAGGGTCCGATGAAAACCTCGTCACCTAGTGAACATCCGTAAAGATTCGATGGTTCAACAATTGTGACGCCTTCGCCACATTCCACGTCGACGAGGCCAATCTGAATACACCGGGGGTCCCCCATAACAACGGCTTTGAGTCGTGAGGAATTAATCTGACCCTAATTATTGATTGAATAATTGAACTGCTGTGATTACTCGTTGTACTTCGTCATCAGTCAATAGAGGGAATACAGGTATTGAGACTATTTCATTACACAACTTTTCTGTAAAAGCAAGAGTCCCTAGTTTTGATTGTGGGTGTTTAGAAAATACTGGTTGTAAATGACAGGGGATTGGATAATGGATTCCTGTACTTATTCCATGATTGGACATATGATCTATGAAGGATTCACGGTCGGATACACGGAGAACAAATTGGTGCCAAGCGTGAATTGCACCGGGTCGAATTTTTGGTAATTCAAATTCAGTGTCTGAAAGGGATTCTAAGTATCTATTCGCGATCAGATTTCTTCTTTCTACCCAGTGATTCAAATGTTTCAATTGTACTCGACCGATTCCACATTGTATCTCAGATAGACGGAAGTTGGTACCAAGAATGTCATTGCGGTATTTATCACTTCGACCATGGTCGATAAATAAACGAATGGAGTCTGCTAAATCTTCTCTTGTAGTGATTATTGCTCCTCCATCTCCACCAACTGCCATATTTTTACTTGGGAAAAAGGAAAATGTTGCAATATCTCCGAATGAGCCAATTCTACGATTGTTCAATGACCCGCCGTGACCTTGTGCACTATCTTCAATGACTGGGATTTGATGTTGTTTTGCGATTTCAAAAATTGATTGATCCACTGGTTGACCATAGAGATGAACGGCAATGATAGCTTTGGTTTTCTCAGTAATTGCAGACCTCATTGATTCTGGATCAATAGTGTAGTATTCTTCTTCCACTTCAACAAAAATTGGAGTCGCACGAACAAGTTCAATGCACGTTGCACTTGCAATATATGTGTGGCTAGGAACTATGACTTCATCACCAGGTCCAACACCTAAAACATGGAGGGCTGCAATTAGTGCCACAGAGCCATTACTACACGGAGTACCCGCATATGCCCCACAATATTCCGCCCATTCTGCGCCGAAGGCTTTGGATTCTGGACCTTTGATCCATGCTCCTGAATCGAGAATATTTTGTGTAACTTCTCGCATTTCATCATCAATG
>MDTD01088501.1_pt1 | contig 12970 bp, 23 predicted proteins | sample 811221 | NCBI WGS metagenome assembly MDTD01 (sample SAMN05326646, study PRJNA326480) | marine metagenome | isolation source: seawater | place: Pacific Ocean: South West | collected 2011 | reverse complement strand
CTGAAATCCTCGACCCACATGGCAATGGGCGCGAGTTCAAACATCTGTTCAAAAGAGCTGTTTTCCAACTTAATGCTCATCATTCGTGCGTCCCGTCAGCGAAAAGTCAGACGACCGATATGGAAACCGAGGTGCAATGACATGTAAGCGCAACCATCGGTCCACTCTTTTGCCCGTATCGCTGATCGCGACTCAGTATTCTCATTTGCCGACTTGGGACTATAAGGCTATCTGCCGGAATTTGCCGCCCGCAATTTTCGGGTTCCGCGTCGTTCCCGGCGCAATGATGCCTGGCCCGGTTCCGAACGCGGCTTGCCTCCCCGACACGCTGGGCGGGCGACAAATGCTATTCTCTTGCTAGATGTATTTGACTTGCAGAAAAACCACAACCCTCCGCACTGTGTTGCCGGCTGGCGTTCCCCCGCGCTGGTCTGCGAGGAGGCGTCATTTCAGGCATTGAGGACATATTCGCCGGCTGTGGCCGGTTTTTCGGCTTGATTTTTATTGCTCATGGGCAAAAATTGCGTAACAAGGGCACGGGCTGGCGCAACGCCGCCGGTCGGACAATCAAAGCGGAGCAAAAGCGATGTCGGCGAAGATTTACCGCCCCGCCAGATCGGCGATGCAGCAGGGCAATGCCAAGACCCATGAATGGGTGCTCGAATTCGACCAGCAGGCGCCGCGCACGATCGATCCCTTGTTCGGTTACACCTCGTCCTCCGACACGCTGCAGCAGGTCAAGCTTCGCTTCGAGACGCAGCAGGATGCCGAGGATTATGCCCGCCGCAAGGGCATCGCCTACCGGGTCATCCCGCCGAAGGAAAAGACGGTGAAGGTGGTCTCCTATTCGGAGAACTTCAGCCCCAACCGCACCCAGCCCTGGACCCACTGATCGCGATCCGCCGCCGTCAACGCGGCGCAAGGGCTGCCTCAGACTTGCCCTTTACGTCCTCATCAGGCATTGATGCGGCCGATACCCGGCCCCTTAGCTCAGCTGGATAGAGCACCGGCCTTCTAAGCCGACGGTCGCAGGTTCGAATCCTGCAGGGGTCGCCAAATTTTTCAATGACTTAGGTGTTCTGCCCACGGGCCTTTTTTGATCGGTTTACACGTCGGTTTACAATTTCCGTGCCCGTTGTGTTCTTTCCATGCGTTTTATGACAGCATCGCTGGCCTGCTGATCGTCTGCCAGATAGTGCTTTTCAAGCACCGATCGGACCTCTGAAATCGTGTGGCCGGAGATGCTGGCGATTTGTTCGACGGTCGAGCCCTCGCGGCGGCGGGCGGTGATGAAGGTGCCGCGCAGATCGTGGAAGGTGACGCCGGATATGCCGAGCGCGATCATTTCCTTGCGCCACGATGTCTGGAAGCCGTCCTGCGTCCACGGCCGGCCGCGACTGTTCGTCAGGATCCGGGCAGAGCGCACCTTTCGCGCTTCCGATTCGGCCTTCAGCCTGTCCAGCAGCAATTTGAGCGCCTTGTGCACGCGCACCTTCACTCGCCTGCCGGTCTTGCCCTGCCTGAGCATCAGATGCGTGCCGTCATATTGCGGCCAGGTGAGCGCCAGAATGTCGCCCTGGCGCTGGCCGGTATAGATCGCCACCTCGAGGGCGGCGACGATATGCGGACGGCCCTGGCGGCGCACGGTGGCGATCATGGCATCGGTCCAGACATATTCGCGGCGCGAGCCGCGGTAGAGCCGGTCTATGCCCGCGCACGGGTTCTTCTCGATATATTCGTGCTTGATGGCATAGGAAAACACCTTCGAGAGCGAGAACAGAAGCTTGTCCGCCTTTCTGGGGTTTTCCGAAAATGAGCGGTGCCAGTCCCTGATATCGCGTTTCATGCCGCGCTGCTGGGTGAGGCGGGCAGGCATGCGCGGCCATTGTTTCTTGATCAGGCGGAACGCGTATAGATGGTCGCGGCGCGTCGATTCCGACAGCGCCATGAAATCGGGGTTGGGTTTGTCTTCGGTTCCTGTGAAAAGCTCGATCAGGGTTTCAAGCGTCAGAACGCCATCCGTTCTGGCCGTGAGCGTGTGGTGGCGGTATTCGGCAATGAAAGCATCCTTGTCGGCCGGATTGGCGCGGATGCGCGGGCCGCCGCGCCAGGCGTAGTGATAGATTGCGATGCTGCCGTCGGCGCGCTTCTTCCTCACACGGTGGATGCCCTTAAGCTCCGTCACAACCCGCACCCCTATTCCTCCACTCGAAGTAGGACTCGATATTGTCCAAGTCTTCCGGCGCGGCCGCGCCGTCCCTCTCCGATATTTCCTCTTTTTCGGCGTTGATTACAACCGTGCCGTCGGGGCGGACGCTGACGGTGCGGATATCGACGCCGGCCGCCCTGACGCCAAGAATGGCGCGCCGGACCGCATCTTGCGTGAAGGGTATGGCGCGCCGGCCCATCAGCCTTTCCTCCATTGCTCGAAATCCCGAACCAGGCTGCGCCAGCGCCTGGCGGCGTCCGGATTGGTGTCGAGGTCTCTTCGGCTCTTGATCGCCAAAAGCGACCTGACGCGGGTTGCGGTCTTCACGTCGTCTGTCGGCAGTTTCAGGTCGTGGCATTCTGAAAGGAACCGCTGAAACGCCGGTTCGGCGCATTTCATGGCGCATTCGGCGGCATAATCCTTGGCGCCGGGGGCTGCGCGGTTTGCTGCGCGGGTGGCGAGTTCATCGCGCTCGCGCCTGATGGCGATCAGATGCCGGCCCGTGGCCTCGAGTATGTCCAGCAGATCCTTGATGATGTCGATATGCTTCAGCATCAATTCCCGGGTTGCCGGCGGGCAGGCATCGGGGATGACGGCGATCGCCTCATCCTCGCCCATGGTGGTGATCATCAGATGCAGTCCGTCCGCATCAGCAAACACGTCCTCATGCCGCACCGCGCCGGCAACAAGAGCGCGGTAGGATGCAAGGCGTTCTGCTGATGGCGGGCGTGGTTTGGTCATGGGCTCAGTCTCACCCTGGCCTCGGCCTGAAACTGTTTGAATGTGAGGTCCAAATCGCAATCCGATGCGCGCAGAAAGGCAGAATAGCGGGCCTTGGCGCGGGTTTCGGCCACTTCGGTGATGGTGATGCCATCCCATGAGATATAGAAAAGCCGGTGTCGGTCGCCGATTTCCTTCAGGTGGTCGCGCAGGGCCGCGCGGCCGGCAGGCGTGACGTAGAACCAAACCAGACTTCTTGCGAATTTGCTTTTCGCGCCCTGCGTCCAGTGCGACGATGCGGTCATTTCCGCCGCCGTCTTGCTGCCGGCGTCGGCGGCAAAATGGTCTCGGTATGTTTCGCCCATGGGATCGACCGGCCGGCCAAGCGCGTGGTCGATGTGGTCGAAGTGCTTGTCCTTGAGGTAGCGGTTGACCTGCATCTAAACCGCCTCCGGATCGAATTCATCCGGCGCACCGCAGCTGCGGCAGTTGCCGTCCTCGAGGTCTTTCTTGAAGTCGTCCCATTCGTCATCGCTGTCGAAGTGGAAATCGGGCTTCAGGCAATCCCCGCAGAAATTGCACCAGAAGCCGTGGTCGTTGCGAGTCCACCAGATGATGTTGTCAGACATCGCCTAACCTCCCGCCGTCGCTGAGAACGTGGCCTCGATGACATCACGCCGCTTTTCGAGCAACTGAAGGCAGGCTTCCACCTTTGCGGCGGTCGTCATGTCTTCGGTGAAATCGGGAAGTATCTGCAGGCCGCAATCCTCGCCCTGTCCCTCCGTCAGCATTGCCTCGATCTTGGCTAGCTCGGCTTCGGCCTTTTCTGCCCGCGCCCGCTGCTCGCGCAGCATGGCAAACGGGTCCGAAAGGCCTTCGTCCTTTGAAAAGATTTCATCCCAGCGCCAATCCCGAATGGTGTTCGCGAAATCGCGCAGATCGTCCGCGTCGTTGGTGCTGCCGAAATAGGCGCGATCGCCTTCATCCTCGATAGCATCGGTGATCAGCGCCAAGCGGTCGCGCATGCGCCGCAGCAGGGCGGCCTTGGCATGGTTTCTGGCCTTGTGGTGATTGGCCTCGATGCGCAACTGGTCGAGCTTCACCGCGGCTTCTTCCAGTTGGTCGGCGGGGACATCCGCGCGGGCGATGGCCTTCATGTGCCATGGCTCGATCGCGGCTTCGCGCTCGGCCTCATCCTTGGTGTAAAGGCCTGCCTCGCTGATGTGCGTCGTGTAGCCGGAGCGGTTCGGGCGGTAATAGTGGCCGTCCTTCTTGATCAGGTGGGTACGATCAGCCATTGCCCGGCTCCCCGGCAGGCCATGCCTGCGGCAGCGCGGAGCCGGTGGGCTTGGCGGCCTGCTTGGCGCGGATTTGCTCGACCTTTGTCCAGACGCGGGCGAGTTCGGTTTCGCCGGCTTCGTGCATGTCGAGGCGATGGGCGAGGCAGAAGGCGGCAAGGGTCACCATCGTGCCGCCGACTTCCTGCGCGGGCTCGCCGGGCGGTTTCGTCCAAGTGTAATCTGTCAGCGCGGCGATGCGCTCGCGCGGATAGCCGACGGCCTGCAGCAGCTCCAGCACTTCCTCGATCAGGCGATCGCCGCGTTCCAGCCGGTCGGCGCTGATCTCGGCGCCGAAGCAGGCCTGCATCCACGGGTCAACGCGCTTCTGGAACGGCTCGGTTCTGAAATCCCGCATCGCAAAGCTGCGCATTTCCTGCCGGTCGTAGTCGTAGGCGTCGAGGATCCATTGCGGCTCTCTGTGCCATGAGGTGGCCGTGAACTTCACGCCGATCGGCCGCAGGAGGCGGGTGGCGGTTTCGCCGCGCCAGTTGGTGTAGGGCATCACCAGCGGCGGCTCGGGCAGGCGGTCCAGCCTTGCCGCGCCCTCCTCGATGACCACGCGGAAGGTGGTGGTTTCGCCCCAGAACCAGGCCTCGATCTCCGCCATGTAAGGCGGCGTCCATTCAAGAGGATCGTTTTCCTTCTCGTTGGCGATGAGCTCGGGAATGCTCGGCATCATGCTGTCGTAGTCGTTGGCCCAGAGGCAGAAGCAGTTGGCGTCATCCGGGAAGGGCTCGGACAGGACATATTCGCCATCGGCTTCAACCGTGATTTCACGGCGACCATAAAGCCGGTTGCTCTCGAATGTGATCAGATCGCCATTGGCGACGACGATGCAGTGCGAGCCGGCGTCTTCGATATCATCCTCGACCGGCACCAGAAGCCATTTGCCTTCGTGCTGGCGCAGAAAGGCGTTGGGGTCTGCTTGCGGCAGCGGATTGCAGTCATCGCACCATTCCCGTGGAATGAAGCGCGTGACGGGCGTATCAGGCTCGGGCTTTTCGGGCATGGGAAAAAGAGTTTTGTCGCTCATAGCAATCTGTCCTGTCTGGTGATGTCGCCGGCGCGGTGGCGGGCGCAGGTGGGGCAATAGTGCTGCCAGCTGCCCGCGGTGCGGCGGATAAGCCAGCTTTTCGCCCTGGCCTCATCGGCAAGGTTTCGCCGCGCCTCGGCATTGGCGGTGACGGCGGCGGGCGAGGGCATGGTGAGGTCTTTCGGCTCATAGCCGCAGCCATCACAGCGCAGCGCAAGGGTGCCGGACTGGAAAAACATGGTCATGGCCGCGCCTCCGGAAAGGCATCGTGCAACACGCCGTCCAGCAGCCGGCCGGCGGCGGATTTGCCGACCTTCTTGATCGCCTGGTGCGAAGTGGGCGGCTCAAGAGCGCGCTCGGCCGACCACGGAGCGTGATCGAGCGTCGTGACATGGCCGCTTCTGCTGAAAGCGAGCCTTGAACAAAGCTCGTCAGATCGCTGTTTGTATTCGTCGTCGGGCTCGAAGGGCCAGCGCTCCAGCTTCCATTCGCATGGCCGATACGCGCCCCACTGCTTGAAATTGAACGGCACGCCGGCAGCGGCGCACTGGTCGCGCAGCGCGCGGACCCAATCCGGGTGCATGGGGCGGGCATCCGGGCCGCTCTCGCCGCCGGCGACGATCCAGTCGATCAGCCGCCGTTCATCAATCACATATTGAGGCGCGCCGTCTCTGTCTTTTGGGCCTACATGGCAGACGTGAACGGCCTTGCGGTCGGGGCAGTTCGTACACGGTTGCGCCTCGCATTCGATGCAGCCCCAAGCGTCGCCGTTTGGCATTTCGATCAGTGGTGACGGCCAGTCAAGCCAAGGCTCTAAATTCAGCGGCCCCAGCAGCGGCTCGGCGGAAATCCAGCGCAGGGCGGCGGGGGTGTCGAGGAGGAGGGGAATGCGCTCGTCGGCGCGGGCCTGATCCTCGACGCTGACGCCGAGCCAGACGTTGGGTAGGGGCCAGTTTCGCAGATCCAGCGCAGGCGGGCGAGGCCCCGTCTCGCCGATCGCCGCGACATGGTTCATCGAAGGGTGAATGTGCTTCGGGTTCTGGCGGCGCATGTATTCCCGCATCCGCTCTGGCCGCTTGGTCAGCACCTGAAACGTGTGTTGCGGGCACAGCGCCATGACGGCGAAGATGCGGTCCAGCCATTCATCCTTCACGCCGTCGGCGAACAGACCGCCATGGGCGGCGACGAAGATGCGGCGGGGGCGCTTCCAGGTCAGCGGCTGGGTCAGCCATTGTTCGTTGAAGCGCACCTCGCCGGTCCATACCGGGCCGGCTTTCGAGGGACGCGTGAGCCCCTTGCGGCTTTCGTGGTGCTTCAGGCGGCTGCCTGCCAGCCGCATGGCATAGCAGTTCGTGCAGCCGGGCGAGACCACGGAACAGCCAGTGATGACGTTCCATGTGGCGTCTGTCCATTCGATCTTGGTGTTGTCAGCCATTGGCCGCTCCCTTCACAAGGCGGTGCAGGTGTTCGTTGGCCCAGGTGAAGACGTCGAGGCCGAGATAGCGGGCGAGGCGATATTCGATCTGCGCGCCTTGCGAGGTCTGCCAGCCGGGCAGCATGCAGATGGCGTCGGCCTGCAGGCAGAGAAAATCGCAATAGGCGGCGAAGGCCTTTCGGATGGGGAAGGTTTCCGGCGGGCCGTCATGCGGGTATTCGGCGGGGTTCGACACGGAAAAGCCCATGGCGCGCAGGCTGCGGGCGGCATCGTGAAAGGCCGGATAATTGTGTTCCGGCAGGCCGGTCATGGGGCCGGAGATGTATATCTTCAGGGCATCAGCCATAGGGGCCTCCAAGAAAGGCCTCCAGCCGCAGCCAGAACAGCGCGGTGAGGAGGATGAGGGCGAAATAAAGGGTGAGGGCGGGCAGGCGGCGGGTCATTTCGGCACCTCGCCGACCTCGACCATGACGGGCGGGTGCGCCGTGCCGAGGATGCGCAGCACCACGGGCTCGCCGGCGGCGATGCGTTCAAGCTCCGCCGGATCCGGCATCCATGCCGTTTCCATGACCGGGGTGCCGGGGCCGTTAACCGTGTCGTGAACGCGGGCATCGCGCACGGCGAGGCCGATATAGCCCTGGCTCTTGCCGATGATGCGGATGTGGTTCTTGATGATACCGGGAATCATGCCGCACCGCCTTCCGGCTTGGGTTCCGCGCCGACATATTTGGTGCCGCAGAACGGGCAGTAGCTGGCGATGATGCTTGTCGCCTTGGCCTTGCCCCGGCCTTTTTCGATCTGGCGGGTCTGGATGTGCGGGCGAAGGCCATCGACAGAGTTGAAGATGATATCGGCCTCGATCTCGGTGTTCCGTGCGGCCAGGGGACCTTTGAGGTCTTCCATGCAATTGCAGGTCATTCCGCTGCTCCTGTGATGTCTGGTCGGGCCGTCGACGGCGGGTCGATGTAGGCTTCCACGCAGGCGCGAAAGCGCTCCGGGTCGGGAATGCCGCCTTCGGCGATGCGGCCGTTGGCGGCGATCTGCCATGCCGCGTGGATCAGGATATTGGCGACGATCGACGTTGCTTCCGCCGCGGTCTGGCCGTGATCCACGAATTCGCCGGCGAGCCGAAAGGCCTCGTTGTTGATAAAGTCGCGGGCAAAGGGCATTGCCTGCCTTGCCTTTTCGGTGAACTGGAAAGTGTCGGCGGGCTTGGGCTCGCCGCCTTCGGCAATCAGGCGCTTGCGGGCATCACCGGCGAAGGGCCGCAAGGCGGCTTCGAAATCGCCTTTCAGCCAGTGGGCGATCGAGGCGTTGACAAGGCCCTGGCTGAGGCCTTCGGTGCGCAGTGCCGCGACGTAGGCTTCCATGGTGCAGGGGCGGGCGTCATTGGGCACGGGGGTGGCGGTCATGACCAGCCTCCCGCGATTTTCATGGCGGCGCTGAGGGCGAGAAAGGCAAGCGCGATGATGGCGGCAAGCTGCAGCGTGGTCGGGCGCTTTTCGATGGCGTTTGCGATCTCGGTCATGCGCCACCTGATGAGCTTCAGCGCCTCGGCGGTTTCGGCGGATTGAGCCGGGGATTCCGATATCGGCATCCGCACCCCCGTGCGATATGGCGCGGCGTCAGCCGCATGCCCGCCGCTGGTGCCGCCCGAAGGCGGAGTCAGATGGCCGGCGGCGTCGCAGGGCTCCAGCGCGGCGGCGCAGAAGGCCTCGCACCTGACTTCGCTGATGTTGAATGCGCCGGCTTCGGCGACGTGGGTTTTGGGCGTCACGACCCGCACCACATAGGGGAAATCCCTGCCGCGATTGATCTGCACGATCCTGCCTCGCTCGCCGGTCAGGCGGATACGGACAGGATCGTCATATTGAAATTCCTGCATTGCGGTCTCCCGTCTTCCGTTCGGGATGCCGGCGCGGGCGCGTCGGACACCGGAGCGGAAGGGGTTAGGCGGCTATGCCTGTTCGTTCCTCAAGGCTTTTGCCGTCCATGGACATCGTGTGGTTGATGCGCTTTTCGAGCGCGACATAGCGGCCATAAAGCTCGGGATTGAGCCGGGCAGCGGTGCGAAGGTCGCCAGTGCTGGCCATGATGCAAAAGATGCACGAAAGCCGCGTCATGCCGGCCGCATAGGCCCAATGCGGCTTCTGTCCGGCCTCTGCGATGGTGCGAAAGACATCTTCCTTGGACATGTCGAAGATCGGCAACCATTCATACCATTCACGGCCTGCCTTGCTGTTGGCCTCGCTGAACCGGAACGGGACCTTGCGGCTTCGCGCCGGGCTTTCATCGGCGCGGATGCCAACGCAATTGACAACCAGTCCGCCGAACTCCGGATGCGCTTCGAGATAGCGCCGAATGGTGCGTTCGATCGGCCCGCGCTTCAAATCGCTGGTGCACTGGCGGTGTTGCGGGCTCGGCCACATGCCGCGGCGCTCGACCATCTCCAGAAAGGTCTTGTTCTCGTTGCGGCAGATTTCGAGAGGGAAGTTGCCGATGGTGGCGCGGATATGGGCGACATTGCCGCTCCACTCGACCTCGCCGAGATCGGCGTGCACGGCGAGCAATTGAGAGGCGGGCACCAGTCGGCGCAACACCGCAGTCATCGCCTGGCTATCCTTGCCGGCGCTGTGGTTGATGACGAACAACGCGCCGCGCTCGATAAGGTCGCTGATGATGCTGTCCATTGCCATTCTCCTCAAATGCCGCCGCCGGTGGTGCTGAGCACCTTGGGCGGTTCCGGCGGCGGCGGGTTGTCAGGCCCGGGGATGGTGGCCTGATGAGGAGGGAAGATAAGGCGGAACACTTTCCGCGTCAATAGTGAAAGCGGAACATAATCCGCTTGGCGGTTTGTGGCGGTCGTGCGTCGGTGCTGGCTTGATTCGCGTTGGCTTGCCGCGCGAGGCTTTGGCGGTTATCGTTTTCAGGTTGCGGAAATGGAGGGATGGATGGTTAGGTCAGTTGTTATCGGGGCGATGATGGTTGCGCTTGCGGCTGGTTCTGCAACGGCGCAAGAGGCGCGCGATGATGTCGTGCGGCTCATGGGTGCGGGGATGGCGCTGACGACGTTCTGTCCGGATCTGCGATACAACGATGGTGCCTTCGAAACGCTCGAGGCGATCTATGGCATCGATATCGCGGATGACGACGACGGCAATGCCGTTCGCGCGGCCCGCAAGGCGGTGGGCGCGGCGCTGGAGGATGGTCGCAGGCCTGAGACAGTGTGCCCGATGGCACGGGCGTGGTTCGGCCCTGACGGCGCGGTTCTGCCTGGGCTGCTGATCGACAAGTGAGGCGCCCGTGCCGGAGTATAGCTATCGATACAGGAGCGCCGAGACGGGACGATGGCGCAAGCGCACGGCGTGGGCGGATGACGAGGCCGCGCTGCGCGCCGCGATAGAGGCGGAAGGCGCGCTTGAAATTGCCGATGTCGCGGAACTGCCGCCGGAGATGGCGAGCGCCGCCCAGCTGGATTATCTTCGCGATCTCGGCGGCAATGCGGATATCCCGCTGACGCGCTGGGAAGCGAGCGACTGCATTGACAACGCCTTGCGCGGCTGGCAGCCGGCGGGGGAGAGCGAGCGGCGCATTGCCGCCCTCTATGGCGTCGATGTCTCAAGGTTTGCATCCAAACACCGCGTCTATGACCGGATTTCGGTCAGTCTTGCCGAAGGCCGCGATGATGCCCGGTTTGCGGAATGGTTCGTCTGGCGGGTCTATCGCAATTGCCATGATCGCGGGGCGGGCGCGGGTATTGCCACGCCTGCGGATGGGCGCATCCAGAGCGTTGCGCGCGGGCTTGCGCTGGATAGAAGCTGGCTTGATGGGGCAAGACGCGTGGCGCGGGCCAACAAGACCGGCCTTCGCTGGTTCGGCGTCATCAACGGGCACAATGGCGAGTCGGATGCATCGCCGGCTTATCGGCGGGCGCGCAAGGCGCTGCAGGATGCCGGGCTGATACCGCTGCGGCGCAAGGCTGCGGCCTTTGACACGCCGCCGCCGGCGCGCAAGCCTGCGGCCGCGAAGCCTGAAAAGGGTGTGTCCGGCCTGCGCATTCTGCTTGTGACGGTGGTGCTCGCGATCGTGGCGTTCTGGATTTTCGGCGGCGGATCCTGAGGCTCGGCTATGCGCCGAAAATCTCGTTGATCGTGAGCACTTTGTGGCGCGCGACGATGTGCTTTTTCGGGATAATGATGTCGGTGCCTTCCTGGCGGGTCGGGTCGCGCTTCTTCAGTTTCACCGTGTCCGCCGTTTCACCTTGATAGATGCCGAGCGAGCGCTGCGGGCCGGTTCCGTGATCGGTGATCACCACGACGCAATCGCCCGCCCGGGCGGGTCGCGCCGGGTTGAGGAAGATCAGGTCGCCGGGAAAATATTGCGGCTCCATCGACGAACCTTCGACATAAAGCGCGTAAATGCCCTTGATGTGCGCCAGCGTCGGCGGCATCGGTATTTCGCCTGCCACGCTGTCGTTCATGCCGGCCTCGCCATTGGCGTATGACGCGGCGACCGAGCCGCGAATCGGAATGACGCCGGTGGCCGGCGCGGCCGGACGGGCTGTCTCCGGCTTTTCGCGCGCCGACCTTTCATCGGCGTCGAAGACCGGCTTTTCAGCGCCGCCATTCACCAGCCAGTCGATGCTCACGTCATAGGCGCGGTTCAGGCCTTCCAGCATTTCCATGGAGGGCTTGGCATCCGGCTTGCGGAAAAGCGAGCGCAACGCATCCTTGCTCATGCCCGCGTCGAGGCTCGCGCGCTGGGGTTTGATTCCCATGTGCTCCAGCAGGATCTTGATGCGGTTTTGAACATTGTTCGTCATGTGCGGAATTTTATCCGCAATATGCATGCGCCGATAGGCGGAGCAAAAACCGTTGACAAGGCGGAAAGTGTTCCGCATTGTACGGCCATGACAACACTACGCGAAAACCTTGTGCTGGTCGGCGATGTATTCTGCGCCGCGAAAGGCATTGGCCGCAAGCGGCTTTCCACGCTGATGCTCAATCGCGGCAGCACGCTCGACCGGCTGGCCACGGGCGAAAGCGATGTCACCACCGGGACATATGAAGGCGCGATGCGCTGGCTTTCCGACAACTGGCCCGACGGCGCGGAATGGCCCGCCGGCATCGAGCGGCCGCTTCCCGAGGAGGCCGCGCCATGACGCGCGCCACCATCACCGCCGCCATTGCCGGGCTCGCCGGCGCGGTTGCCGCCGCGCGGCTGGAGCTGATGCATCCGCTGGGCGGGCTGGCGCTGGGCGCGGCCTGCGCGCTGGCGCTGATCTGGGCGGCGGAAGGCGACAGGATGGCGCGGCAGGATTTTGCCGATGATCTGAAAGATGAATGGGAGGACCTTTGATGGCGCTTCCCGGATTGGAGAGACAGCATGGATGTGGCAATGCAACTTGCCGAGCTGCAGGCGCAGGTCGAAGGACTGAATGCCATCGGTGTGTTTCAGTGTTTTGCGCTGGTGATCATTGCAATCGCCGTGCTGGCGCTGGCATTCCGGATACTCTGATTTCCAAACAGTTTTCACCTTCCCCTCGCGCGCGGGCTTTTGAGCGATTTCACCGCGCGCCGACTGCCTCGCCCCTGGCCGCAGGTACTGCGTTGGCCGGGGCGGGGCTTTTTCGTTCGCATCCCGCGCCTCTCCCTGGGCAGCGGGCTGGGCGGCAAGTGCTTCTCCTCCTCTCCCGCATTTGCCGTTCGCGGCGGCGGGCCGTGATCCTCCTCCCCACGGCTCGCCGCGCTTCTTTTGCCTATCGATCGTCACTTCGGCCATTGCGGCCTCCCTAGCTGGTGCCCGCGCCGGAGCCTTCCGGCGCTGAACGGACCCTATTGCGACAGCTGATTTCCCGCCACGGGAAACGCCGCCGGGTTTTCCCGGCGCGGGAAATTTTTTGCGTTTTGCTGCGCTCTCGCGCGGCCAGGAAGGGAAGAGAGATGAGCCTTTCAGATGCATTTCACCATCGCCTCAAGGCCGCGCAGCGCGATCTCATTGCCCGCGCCGGCGGCATAGAGCGCACCGCCGACAAGGTGGGCTATTCGAAAAGCCAGGTGGGCCGCTGGAACAGCCCGACGGACCCCGAGCATATGCCGATCGCCGCCGTGGTGGCGCTGGAGGCCGATTGCGGCGTGGCGCTGGTCACCGCCGTGATGGCGGAGGCGGGCGGGCGTCGGCTGACCGACCCGGATGCCGACAAGGCCGCCGCCGTGTCGCTGATGCAGGCCTTT
>MDTD01016615.1_pt1 | contig 12970 bp, 11 predicted proteins | sample 811221 | NCBI WGS metagenome assembly MDTD01 (sample SAMN05326646, study PRJNA326480) | marine metagenome | isolation source: seawater | place: Pacific Ocean: South West | collected 2011 | reverse complement strand
TTCAATTTTATCTCCCATTTTTGAAATAATTTCTGCACTCGGACCTATAAATTTTATACCATGCTTATTTACGATCTCAGAAAATTTAGCATTTTCAGATAAAAAACCATAACCGGGATGAATAGCTTCAGCGCCCGTTAAATCAACAGCTGACATTATAGATGAGATATTTAAATAACTATTTTGAGGTTGATGTGATCCTATACAAACGCTTTCATCAGCCAATCTTACATGCATTGAATCTGAGTCCACGTCAGAATGAACTGCCACAGTTTTAATCCCCCATTCTTTGCAAGCTCTAATTACTCTAACAGCTATTTCTCCTCTATTAGCTATTAAAACTTTTTTGAACATTATTTTCTACTTAAGAACAACTAAGGTTTGTCCAAACTCAACAGGCTGGCCATCTTCTACCAAAACTTTTTTAACTTCACCATCCGAAGTTGAAGGTACATGATTCATTGTTTTCATTGCTTCAACGATCATTACAGTTTGACCTTTTTTTATTTTATCACCAACTTCTACAAATTTTTTTGCCCCTGGTTCTGCAGCTAAATATGCCGTCCCTATAATTGGAGATTTAACTCTAATCCCATCGCTATCATCAGAAGACTTTAGCACAGCTTTATTTTGAGGAACTACAGCACTGGATTTAATCTGTTCAATTCCCTTAGAAGCTTTTGAAACTTTGATTTTCGTTTGACCATCTTGATACTCTAATTCTGTTAATTCGAATTCTTTCAGATTTTCTACTAATTCTTTTATTAATTTTTTATCAATCTTCATTTTTATATAAATTTTTTCATAGCATTTAAAGACATTGTGTATCCAGCAATTCCAAAACCACAGATTACTCCTCTAGCTACATTACTAATAAGAGATTTATGTCTAAATTCTTCTCTATTATAAATATTACTAATATGCAATTCTATAATTGGAATTTTTAATATTTTTAAGGCATCATGAATAGCCACAGAAGTATGAGTGTATCCTCCAGCATTAATAATTAATCCATCTTGATTATTTCTAGAAGTTTGAATTTTATCTACCAGCTCACCTTCGATATTTGACTGAAACATGGATAGTTTAATATCATTTTTATTTGCATATTCATTACAAATTTTTTCTATATCTTTATATGTGAAACTACCATATTGATTTTTTTCCCTTTCACCTAAAAGGTTGAGGTTTGGACCATTAAGAATTATAATTTTATTCATAAATTTCAATACTGAATAACTTAATTATGGCGAAAATACAATTAAATGGAAAAAAAGTAGTTATTAAATCTAATTATTCAATATTTGATCTTTTGAAAAAATATAAATTAGTAAATAAAAAAGTTGCAATTGAACATAATGGATCAATAGTTCCTAAAACACGTTATAAGAAAAAACATTTAAAAAATAATGATCAAGTAGAAATTGTACATTTTATAGGTGGTGGTTAATTGAAAAAAGATATTTTTAAAGTAGCTGGCAAAACTTTTAAATCTAGATTGATAGTTGGCACCGGAAAATACAAAAGTTTTTCTGAGACAGCTAAGGCTGTTCAGGCCTCTGGAGCAGATATGGTTACTGTAGCAGTTAGAAGAGTAAATATTTTAGATAAAAAAAAGCCATTACTAACAGACTATTTAAATCCAAAAAAAATTACATATTTACCTAATACCGCTGGCTGTTTTAATTCCGAAGAAGCTTTAAGAACTTTAAGACTAGCTCGTGAGATGGGTGGATGGAAATTGGTAAAATTGGAAGTGTTAGGAGATAAAAAAACTCTTTTCCCAAATATGATTGAAACAATAGATGCAACTAAAGTACTTGTTAAAGAAGGTTTTAAAGTAATGGTTTATTGCACAGACGATCCTTTATTATCCAAAAAATTAGAAGATAGTGGTGCATCAGCAATAATGCCTTTAGCCTCTCCAATTGGGTCAGGTTTAGGTCTACAAAATAAAACTAATATCTCTCTAATCATAAAACAATCAAAGGTCCCAGTAATTGTTGATGCAGGTATAGGCACAGCTTCTGATGCAACAATAGCCATGGAGTTAGGATGTGATGGAGTTTTGATTAATAGCGCAATCGCTAATGCTAAAAAACCTGTCTTAATGGCAAAAGCTTTTAAAGAAGCAGTGGTGTCAGGAAGAAACTCATTTTTAGCTGGAAGAATGAACAAAAACTATTTTGGAACACCTAGCTCACCAACTACAGGAATAATTTAACTTTTCTTCTTCCTTCTCACCCAAAGTGTTCTAATTTTTTTTTTTAATTTTGTTTTTTTAATTTTATCTTTAGATCTATCAGTTTCTTTAATTTTATCTTTTTTATCTTTTTTTAATTTTTTATTTATTTTTTTAATTTCAATTATCGAATTTATATTCTCTATTGAATTAATTAACTTCTTTGATTTATTAAGTAAATCAATTTTATACTCGGGTATAACAAAACTATTGTTTGAAAATATTTTTATTTCGAAGGAATATTTTTTTTGAAAATATTTTAATTCTTCGGATAAATTATTTTCAATATAAAGTTTTGCCTTTTCAGGAATATAAACATTGATAATTTTTACCTTATCAGTAAATGCTAATTGTTGAGTTTTTTTTAAGACCTTTTGTGAAAACGAGTTAAGTGATAATTGCGTTTCCCATTTGATTGAGCCTTCACGTAATCTTTGTCGTGTCATTTCAAGTAGACCAAAATTACTAATTCTACCAATTTGTATTCGTGCTCTATCTTTTCTTATACTTTCTCTCATTTTCTTTTCAACAATTCTTCTATTATAAAAATTCATCATATCAATGAAATCTATAACAATTAAACCAGATAAATCTCTTAATTTGATCTGATGAGCGATTTCCTCTGCAGCTTCTATATTTGTATTAAGTGCAGTTTTTTCAATATTTGTTTGTTTCGTAGACTGACCAGAATTTATATCAATTGAAACTAATGCTTCAGTAGGATTAATGACTAAGTAACCCCCAGATTTAAGCTTAACTGTTGGTTCGTAAATATTAATTAATTGTTTCTCTATATTCGCATCATGAAATAAGGGTATTTTTCCTCTATATTTTTTTATATTTTTAACATTTTTTGGCATTAACTCTTTCATGAATTTTTTTGCTTTTTGGTAAGCTTCGTTTCCTTCAACATATACATTTTTTGTGTCATTATCATAAGTATCTCTTAATGTTCTTTTGATTATGTCTCCCTCTTCATAGACAAGAGAAGGAGCATTAGAGTCTAAAGCTTTTTCTTTTATTTCTTCCCACGTTCTTAATGTATTTTGAAAATCTTTGTTTATTTCATTTTTGGTTTTATTTGCTCCCGCAGTTCTAACTATTACACCCATACTTCTTGGAATATCAATTTCATTTAAAATAGATCTTATTTTTTGACGATCATCAGAATTGAAAATTTTCCTTGAAATACCTCCGCCTTTGGGAGTGTTTGGCATTAGAACCATATACTTACCCGCCAGAGATATAAAAGTTGTTAAAGCTGCTCCTTTTTGCCCTCTTTCCTCTTTAATCACTTGGATCAAGATTACTTGTCCTGGTTTTATAACTTCTTGAATCTTATATCTTTTAATACCAAAAGATGATTTTACTTGTTCGTGATAATCATGCTTCTTTTTCTCTAAGAAATTTTGTTCACTATTATTTTCTGCTTTATCTTCCTTATTTTCTGTAATACTTTCTGATAAATTATCCTGATTTATCTCAATTGTTTTTTCTTTTAAATCTTCTCTTATTTTTTCCTCTGCAACTCGAATTCTTTCTTTATCTTCTGATGGTAATTGGTAATAGTCAGACTGAATGTCATTAAAAGCCAAAAATCCATGCCTATCTCTACCAAAATTTACAAAAGCTGCTTGTAATGAGGGCTCTACTCTACTAACCGTAGCAAGATAAATATTATTTTTAAAGTTTAAATTGTTTTTATTTTCATACTCATATTCTTCAATAGAATTGTCTGATTTAAGAACGATACGAGTTTCATTTGGATGCGACGCATCAATATATAAGTTTTTTTCCATTTAATTAGAATTCCTGTTATTTTTTTTAAGTTATAAATTTTAAATTTTGTCATAGAGCTTTATTTTATACAAATTTTTGACTAATTATACATTTTTATTTGAAAAATGCCTAAAGATAGTCAGAATTGTTATTATAAACTTTAATATGTTAAATTATTTAAATTTTTCGCTAAAATTTATAATCATCTTCTTCGCTGTAGTTGTATTTTTTGCATTTTCAACTTTATGGTACTTTTCAATAGGGCTACCTGATTACAAAAAGCTCTCAAATTACCAACCACCAATTTCAAGTAGAGTTTACTCAGAAGATAGAAAATTAATAGCTGAATACGCTTTGGAAAAAAGGTTATTTATACCATTCGAGTCAGTACCTGAAACAGTTGTAAATGCCTTTCTGTCTGCTGAAGATAAAAATTTTTTCAACCATCCTGGAATAGATGCGAAAGGAATTCTTAGAGCAATAATAAATAACATAAAAAATATAGCTCAAGATAAGCGATTAGAAGGTGCATCAACTATCACTCAGCAGGTAGCAAAAAATTTTTTACTTACTAATGAAGTTTCAATAAAAAGAAAAATTAAAGAGGCTATTCTAGCATTTCGAATTGAAAGAGCTTATACAAAAGAAAGAATTTTAGAATTATATTTGAACCAAATTTATTTAGGTCAGGGAACTTATGGTATAGCTGCAGCTAGCTTAGAGTATTTTGATAAATCCATTAAAAATTTAAATTATTCGGAAGCCGCACTTTTAGCTGCATTACCAAAAGCTCCAAGTAAATATAATCCTTATAGATATCCAGATGTAGCAAAATTTAGAAGAAACTTGGTTTTACAAAACTTAGTAGATAATGGTTTTATAGCAAAAAATAAACTTAAACTATTAAAAGAAGAAAAAATTAATTTGAAAAAAAGAAAAATCGAAATAGTAAACGAAGCTAATTCTTACACAGAGGAAGTAAGAAGAACAGTAAAAAATATTTATGGTTTCGAAAAACTTTATTCTCAAGGACTAAGTATAAGCACTCCTCTAAATATTAATTATCAAATTCAAGCATTAAAATCCTTAAGAAAAGGAATAGAGGAGTATGATAGAAGGCGAGGTTGGAGAGGGCCAATTACAAATAAGATTAAGAATGCTAATTGGAAAAAAAATGTTTCTAAATACAAACTCGACCCATCATTAAGCTGGAATATTGCAGAAGTTATTTCTAACAATGATCGAGAAATTAAGTTTAGATTAATAGACGAAAAGAAAAAAAATTTAGAGGGCGTCATCTTATATAAAGATTTAAAATGGACACTTAAACAAAAAAAAAAATTACAAGATGTCCATCAAGTGGGAGATCTTTTTTTTGTAAAAAAAGAAAGTAATTTTTGGAAAATAAAGCAATATCCTAGAGTGAATGGTGGTATAGTAGTTTTAAATCCTTACAACGGTAATGTCTTAGCCTTGGTAGGTGCATTCAATTTTAAAACAAGTGAATTCAATAGAGTTACCCAAGCTAAAAGACAACCAGGATCGGCCTTCAAACCAATAGTATACGCTGCCGCTTTGGAAAAAGGTTTTGCCCCTAATTCTATTATTCTTGATGCACCATTTGTTGAAAGCCAAGGAGTTGGCTTAAAAAATTGGAAGCCTGAAAACTATGGAAAAAAATTTTATGGTCCCTCTACATTAAGAAAAGGCATTGAGTACTCAAGGAATTTAATGACAGTTAGAATAGCAAAAACTTTAGGCTTACAGGAAATTTTAAAATTATCTAAAGAATTAAATATTTATGACGATATACCAGAGTTACTCTCTGTTTCTCTTGGGGCAGCCGAAACTACTTTAATTGACTTAACATCATCGTACGCACCCTTTGTTAATGGTGGAAAGAAAATTATCCCAAAATTAATATCTAGAATACAAGACAGAAGAGGAAAAACAATTTATCAAGAAAAAAGCAGACAATGTATCGGGTGTGATAAGTTTATTAATGATGGTGCTGATTTACCAATTATTAAAAATACTAATAAAATTATTATAAGTGAGGAGACAGCCTACCAAATGACATCCATGTTACAAGGAGCAGTCGAAAGAGGAACTGCAAAAAAATTAAGAACTTTAAATGTTCCGTTGGCCGGGAAGACTGGAACTACAAATGATAATTATGACGCTTGGTTTATTGGTTTTTCATCAGATATTCTTATTGGTGTTTATATTGGTTATGATAATCCAAAAACTTTAGGAAAAAATGAAACAGGTTCAAAAGCTGCTTTGCCTATCTTTAAAGATTTTATTGAAAATACTCTTTATAAGGAAGATTTTAAAGATTTCAAAATTCCGGAAAAAATATATTTAACATCTTTAAACTATGATACAGGTGCAAAATCAGCTTTGGGTGACAAAAAATCCATTATAGAAGCTTTGAAATTAGAGGATATAAACAATATTAATAATAAAAACTTAATATCAATTCGCGATAGTGATAAAGAGATTATATTTAGGCAATTTTATTAATGGAAAACTTTGAAAATAATTTTAATTTATCGAAAAAATCCTTAGAAAATATAAGGGGGTATCTTTGATAAAGAAAATATTGAAAAAAAATTAAAAGAGTTAGATCAGATTTCATCTGAAGAGAATTTTTGGAAAGATCAAAATTTAGTTAAAAAGACGGTAAAACAAAAAAAATTTTTTGAGAATATTATTGATTCTTATAAAAAATACCTAGAAGAAATTGAAAATATTAAAGATTTGTTTGAGTTAGCTTCTCAAGAGAAAGATGAAGAAACTATTCAAGATTGCATCAAAAAAATATCAAAAGTTCTAATAGAAATTAAAAAAAATGAAACAAATTGTTTTTTATCAGGTGAAAACGATGACTACGATATCTATCTCGAAATACATGCTGGCGCAGGTGGGACCGAAAGTCAGGATTGGGCAGATATGCTTAGAAGGATGTACATGAAATGGTTTGATAAAAAAAGATTTAATTATGAAATTATTAGTGAGCATAAAGGTGATGAAGCAGGTATTAAGTCTTCAACATTAAAAGCGTCGGGCAGCTATCTATATGGATTAATGAAATCAGAGTCTGGAGTACATAGGCTAGTAAGAATTTCACCTTTTGATAGTGGAGCTAGAAGACATACAAGTTTTGCAAGTGTATGGGTTTATCCGGCAATAGAAGATGATATTAATATAAAAATAGATGAAAAAGATTTAAGAATAGACACATATCGATCAAGCGGTGCGGGCGGTCAACATGTTAATACTACTGACAGCGCAGTAAGAATAACACATTTACCGACAAAAATAGTTGTGCAATGTCAAAATGAGAGATCACAACATAAAAATAAAGAGACATGTTTTAAAATGTTAAAGGCAAGATTATATGAATATGAAATTCAAAAAAAAGAGGAAGCAAATCAAAAAGAAATAAACTCAAAAACAGACATAGGATGGGGTCATCAAATTAGATCTTATGTTTTACAGCCCTATCAATTAGTTAAAGATTTAAGAAATAAAACTGAAAATACAAACCCAGAAAGTGTATTAAATGGAAACATAGATCAATTTATCGAAGAAGGTTTAAAAAATAAATGATAAAAAAAATTTTTAAAAATTTCATTATACTTTTATTTTTATCTCTAATTATTTTCTTAATTACTCTCTCAACTATTGGAATTGAAACTAATAAATTTAATAAATTAATTTCAAATAAAATTTCTCAAACAAATAATATCAATCTTGAACTTGATACTCTTAATTTTAAAATAGATATAAAACAGCTAAGTATGTTTATAGAAACTTCAAAACCAAAAATAAGATATAATAATTCTACAATTCCTACCGAAGTAATAAAAGTATATATTGATTTTTTACCCCTTTTTAAAACAGATTTAAAAGTAAAAAAAATAAACGTGATTTTTCAGGAACTTGACTATCCAAGCATCAGAGAATTAATACATTTTATTAAACCTTCTAACTTAAAAAGTTTCTTAGAAAATAAAATATCTAAAGCAAATATAATTTCTGAAATAGAGTTATTCTTAGATAATGAAGGAACTTTCAAAAACTATATTTTTAAAGGTCAGGTAAAAAATTTGGAGGCAGACCTTTTAGACAATTTGATGATATCAAAAACAAGCTTTAATTTTTTTGCTGATAAAGAAGATGTTCTGATCAAAAATATTATAAGTAATATAGATGATATAAAGATAAATGATGGTGACATTAAGTTAAACTTAGAAAATGGAGTTAAATTAAATTCAAATTTTATATCTGAAATTAACTTAACAAATAAAAAGAAAGAAAAATACAAGGATATTTTTAAAAATTTCAATCTTTTTGGCAAAATTAATTTTTTAGATGGAAATTTTAATAATAACGTTTTTATCAATTTTGATAAAACTTACAAACTAATCGATTACAATTATACATTCTCTGGAAAAATTAAAAAAAGCAATCTTGAACTAAACGATGTAATAAAAAGTGATTTTATCAATGAGGAAATTCAAGAAATAAATTTCAAAGATTTAATAATTGATGCAAATTTTATGCCAAAACATTTTAAAATAAATACAAAAGGGAAATACTCAATTAATGAATTAGAATACTTAAAATTTGATTTAGACAGCAATATTAAGAATAATTTTTTGCAATTAAATGGTAATTTTGATTACACAAATAGCATTAGACTCAATTTTATAAATTACAAAAAACCAAAAGATACTAACGGCAACTTATCTTTTGAAATCGTTAAAGAAAAAAATTTAGTTAGTGTAAAAAAACTCAAATTTAAATCAAAAAACGATAATATAGAAATTAACAATTTAGATTTTAAAAATAATAATTTTAAATCTCTTAAAAAAATTGAAGTAAAAACAGCCAATAATAATTTCTCAATTAAATGGGATAAACAAATTTTAATCAAAGGTGACAACTTTGATGCTACGAATCTCCCAAAGTTTTTAAGCACGCAAAAAAGTAATAATAATTACAATCAAATAAATAGTAACATTGAAATTGATTTTAAAAATATAAAAGCTCCGTTATCAGAAAAACTTCAAAACTTTAGATTAATAGGTGAGATTAAGAGGGGTAAATTTATCAAAATTACTTCTAAAGGTGATTTTGGAGGTAATAACTTTTTAGATATTTCAATGCAGAAAGATGAAAAAACTGACAAAAAATTTTTAGAAATTTATTCTGATCTTTCTCGACCTTTATTAACAGAGTATAGTTTTTTTAAAGGTCTTTCAGGTGGTAAATTATTTTTCTCCTCTTTGATTGATGACTCAAAATCAATTTCAAAACTTAAAATTGAAAATTTTAAAGTTATTAATGCACCAGGCGTTATTAAATTGTTATCTCTTGCTGATTTAGGAGGATTAGCGGATTTAGCAGGGGGTGAAGGAATATCTTTTGACGTTTTAGAAATTGATATGGAAAAAGATAAAAATTATTTAAAATTAAATGAAATTCTTGCGTTAGGACCGAGCATGTCTGTATTAATGGAAGGGTATCAAGTTAAAGATGGAGTAACAAGTTTAAAAGGAACTTTAGTTCCTGCAAAAACTCTAAATAATATTATTTCAAAAATTCCAGTTATAGGCAGTATTGTAATACCTAAAGAAGTTGGCGAAGGGTTGTTTGGGGTTAGTTTTAAAATGAAGGGACCAAAAGGAAATATAAAAACTACTATAAATCCCATAAGAACATTAACTCCAAGATTTATACAAAAAATTATTGATAAAAATAATCAAACTAAATAATTTTTATTAAATAGTGTTTTTTTTTTCCGTGAGAGAGCTTTAGAGTATTATTTGCAAAATCTTTTAATTCAAATATTTTTTTATCGTCATTCATCAACTTATCATTCACCTTGATACCTTTATTGGCTATGGCTCTTCTTGCTTCACTCTTTGAGTCTAGTATTTTACTTTTTGCTATTAAATCCAAAATATTTATTCCTTTTTTAATTTCATTAAAATGAATGACAATTTCAGGTAATTCAGAACCTAAAATTCCCTTCTCAAACGTATCTTTTGCAGTTTGTTCAGCTTTCTTTGAAGCTGTTTCACCGTGAAGTATTTTAGTTGCCTCATTAGCTAATAAAATTTTTAGTTTATTTATATTATTTTCATCTTTAAAAATTTTTTCAGCTTCTCTTGTGTCAATCTCAGTAAAAAAATTAATAAATCTTTTCACATCCCGGTCATCTGTATTCCTCCAAAATTGCCAATATTCGTAAGGGGATAATAAATTTTCATTTAACCAAATAGCTCCTTTTTCAGTTTTTCCCATTTTTGCTCCTGAAGACAAAGTAATTAATGGCGAGGTCAAGCCAAAAGCTTCTTTTTGTAATTTTCTTCTAATTAAATCTACACCGTTAACAATATTTCCCCATTGATCTGAACCTCCAATTTGAAGGATGCAATTGTTTTCTTTAAACAACTGGTAGAAGTCATAAGCCTGCAAAATCATATAATTAAATTCCATATAACTTAGAGACTGTTCTCTATCTAATCTTAATTTTACACTATCGTATGTTAGCATCTTATTTATAGTGAAATGGCTTCCTGTATCTCTCAGAAATTGTATATAATTTAATTTAGTCAACCATTCTGCGTTATCTACAAAAATTGGCTTTGTTTTTTTATCTGATGTGTCTAGAATTTTATTAAAGACTTTTTTAATACTTTTAATATTTCTTTTAATATCATCTTTATCTAATAATTTTCTGGTAGTATCTTTGCCAGATGGATCACCAATTAATGTTGTTCCACCTCCTAGAAGTATTATTGGTCTATGACCATATTTTTGCATTAATTTTAAAATCATTATTTGCAATAAACTGCCAACATGAAGACTGCTAGCTGTGCAATCAAAACCAATGTAACCAGATATTGATTTATTATTGCAAATTTGCCCTAATTTATCCAAATTTGTACATTGGTTAAGATATCCACGATCGTGCATCTCTTTTAAAAAATTATTTTTCATAGCGATACTTTATTAAAGTAACTATTATACATAATTTATATTAAATAAATAAAAATATGCAAAAAAATTGGACTTCTTTAGGATTAATGAGTGGTACTTCTGGTGATGGTGTTGATGCTTCTATTATTAAAACTAATGGAATAAATAAATATGAAATAATAAGAGACAAATTCTTTGAATATGATTCTAAAATTTATAAAGATATTCACAATTTAAAAGAAAAAATTCACAACATCAGCCATCTCAAAAAATACAAAGATGAGTTAAATAATTTAGAGAGAAGAATTACAATTTTTCACGCAGAGATAATAAATAAACTAAATATATGCAGTAGGACTATAGTAGGTTTTCACGGTCAAACAATTTATCATAACTTCAAAGAAAAAATTTCAAGACAATTAGGTAATGGAAAACTCTTAAATCAATTAACTAAAAAAAATATAGTCTATGACTTTAGAAGAAATGATATTTTAAATGGAGGGCAGGGAGCACCTTTAACGCCTATTTTTCATCATTTGATAAGTATACAACATAAGATACAGACACCAGTTTGCTTTCTTAATATTGGAGGAATTTCCAACATTACAATTGTCAAAGAAGAAAGCGGTCAATCTAATCTTTTTAGTAAAGATATTGGGCCTGGAAACTGTTTGATTGATACATGGGTAAGAAAAAATTCTAATAAAAAATATGATGAAAACGGTAATTTAGCATTAAGTGGAAAAAAAAATGAAATTATTTTCGAACAAGCTCAGGAATTATACAATAATAGTAATATAAAAAAAAAATTATCTCTCGATACGAATGATTTTGATGTTTCTTTTATGAGAGGATTAAATCTTGAAGATGGTGTAGCTACCCTTACCGATTTTACCGCAAGTATAATTGGAGAGGAACTATCTCTATCTTTAAAAAATTTTAAAGATAAAATTAAGAATGTATTAATTTGTGGCGGAGGAAGAAAAAATAAAGTTTTAATTAAAAAGATAAATGAAAATTTACCAAATAATATTGATTTGAAATTAATAGATGATTTTAAAATTAATGGAGATTTTATTGAGTCGCAAGCTTTTGCGTTCTTAGCAGTAAGATCTATCTTAAAATTACCTATATCCTTTCCGAATACTACTGGTTGTGAAAAACCATCTTCTGGTGGAATTTTAATAAAGATTTAGATTAAAGCAGTTTTTTCCTTTAAATATTTTTCAATTTCTGACTTCAATTCTTTTTCTTTATTTTTAAAAAAATGATTTGAATTTTTAATTTTTGAAAAAATAACTTCTACGCCTTTTTGACTTTTAATTCTATTATCTAACTCATTTATACTTTCAGTTGTTACCAGTTCGTCATTTTCGCTATAAATAACCTGACCAGAAGTTGGACAAGGCGCAAGAAAGGAAAAATCATAAACATTTGGCTGAGGTGAAACCGCAATGAAATTATTTACCTCAGGCCTTCTCATAATTAATTGCATACAAATTAATGACCCAAACGAGAAACCAGAAACCCAACATTGACTATAATCTAAATTCTGTCTTTCGATCCAATCTAAAGCTGCTGCAGCATCAGATAGCTCACCTTGACCATTATCAAAAACTCCATCGCTTTTACCAACACCTCTAAAATTTACTTTAATAACTGAAAATCCATTTTCTAAAAAAATATTGTACATCAATTGAACTATTCTATTATTCATCGTACCGCCATATTGAGGATGAGGATGCAAAACAATTGCAACTGGAGATCCAAATTTTGGATTTTTATAATATTTTGCTTCAAGCCTTCCAGCAGGCCCTGGAATAAAAATTTCTAAACTTTTAGGTTTCATAATTGATAATGATTATTATTTCTAAAAAAAGTATTGGTTTTATAACACGTTTTTATGCGGCAAATATTTTTTTTTAATTCATACTGAAATGGTAGGATTTGTAT
>MDTD01197211.1_pt1 | contig 12972 bp, 18 predicted proteins | sample 811221 | NCBI WGS metagenome assembly MDTD01 (sample SAMN05326646, study PRJNA326480) | marine metagenome | isolation source: seawater | place: Pacific Ocean: South West | collected 2011 | reverse complement strand
TCTTTCGATTGAAAAAAATTATAATTTAATAACTAGTAAAACATTAAATGGTTCCCCATATTATATGTATATTATTGAAATACAATTAGATGAAAATATGAGAAAAAATTTTATAAAAACATTAGATTATCTTAATTATATCAAAATAAATGATTATATTATAGAAAAAACAGATATCCAATGGGTTAGTCTCCGTACTTTATTAGCTTGTATCGAAAGCGATCAAAATGAAATTGCATTTGGTTGGTTATTAAGGAAAGTATTTAAAAATACTCTCATAAACAACAAAGAACAATTTGTAAATATTTTTAAAGATTTAAATCACTCATGAACAGTTCTAAATTTTCATAATTTTTATAGAAATTTTTTTTTATCCATTTATCTGTATTAATCCATTCCTCTAATAGTTGTCTCTTAGTTTTTTCTTCTTTACCAAAAAAATGAGAAATGTCTTTTACTTTAGGTTTGTTAATTATTTCTAATCCTAAATATTTTAGATTAGATTTAGAAAATTTATGATATTTAAGTTGTCTCGATGTAGGTTTCCTAGCTATAATTTTACCTGTCTTTTTTTGTAAACTATACCTCAAATAACTTATAGCTTGTAAATAACTATCTGCTAAATCATCTTTTTTTTTTGAAATATTATAAATTTCTTTGATAACTTTACATTCATCTTTGATCATTTTTTTACAATAAATTATTGAAAGTTTTTTATTTTTTACGTATTGATTACAACCTGTAACTTCTACTTTAGGTCCTTCATAACATTGTAATTTATGTTTAGGACTGTATTCTAAAACTTTCATCTTTTTACATTTATCTACTACACCCCTTAGTAAAAAATAAGTTCTTATACATCCTCCTATAATTCTCATACTTGGATTAAATCTTGGTTGTTTTTCTATTAATACTATATCACTTTCTAAAAGAAAAGGTCTTTTATCTAATTCACATATTAAAGCAATCTGTTTATCTTTTCTTCCATATTCATTTAAATTTATATTCTCCCAATTTAATATTTTTTCTTCTTCATTAATAATACAAAAAGCAAGGTTTTTAATACCTACATCAAAAGATAATATTTTCATTAATTATAGTAAATTTTTTGTATATAACCAAGAAACGCATTTTGCGTCATTTAAAATTATTTTTTTATATTGTTTATTTTTATAATGGGTAATTCTCAAAATAAACATAACTCCTCTTTAATCAGAACTTCTAAGTTTGGTTGGAAACCTGACCTCCCAGACAATAGAGATCACGTTGTAGATTTTCCAGAACATGTTATTAACAGAATAGAACATAAAATAAATATTGGTAAATATTTCCACACATATTATGATGAACAAAATACAGGAATGAATACTGCTTGTACAGTAGCATCTGCTATTAATTTTGAAGTAGAAAGAGTTTCCGGTAGTAAATTTATCTCTTCACCATCATTTTTATATTATACTACAAGATATTTAGAAGGAAAAGAAGAATATGATTCATGTGTAGGTATAAGAGATACAATTAATTGTTTAAATAAAATAGGAATTTGTACAGAACAAATATTCCCATCTAGTAATAAAATAAATCATTCACCAAATACAGAAGAGTACAACCAAGCTAAAGAATGTAAAGGATTTATTTATAAAATTATCAAACCTAATCTTGAACAGATTAAAGCATGTATTACTTTAAGAAGACCTATTCTCTTTGGATATTCAGTACCTAAACAATATGATAATCCGAATTGGAATACTGAACTTGAACCTTTGATGCCTCCTAAAACAAAGGGTAAATTATTAGGAGGAAGAACAGGATTAATTATAGGTTATAATGATGAAAGACAAATATTAAAAGTTATGGATACTAGGGGTAAAAATTGGGGGAATGACGGTAATTTTAATATGCACTATAGTATGGTTGAAAAAGGATTGTGTATTAATTTTTGTACAATTGAAAAAAAATTAGATAATACAAGTATTTCACAATTAGAAAAACCAAAATATTCTGAAATTGTTAAAAAAAAGAAAAGAAAGAAAAGAAAGAATAAACAAAAAAAATCTTTAAATGAAGAAAGTGTTGAAAGTCTCAGTGAATATGAATCTGAATATGAACATATTGAAGACACTAAAGAAGATAAACCTCCTAGTCAATCAGAAATAGATAAACAAGTTGAAGAAATTTTAGGTGAAGAATTTCCAGAAATGAGTGATAATGAATCTAATTATAAAGAAATCAATATTTCAACTAAAAAAAAAAGGAGGAGAAGGAGAAAAAAGAAAAAGAAAAAGAAAGAAGAAGAAGAAAATGAAACCTTAAAAGAGTTCGCATTTAGAACCGAAAAATAATATTTACATTAAGTAAGTAATGAATCACACTGAATTAATACTTTGTATATTTTTGTTAATAATATTTATATTCTCTTGTTCTCCGAGAAAAGAAAATTTTACAATAAAAAGAAAAAAAATATCAAATATTAATTATTATAAAGGATATCCTGAGAAAGGGATGTACGTCAAAGATCTTAATAAAGTAGAACATTTTTGTAAAAAACATATTTTAAAAAATAAAAGGGTTACTAATAGAGCTATTGTTTTTGATTTTGATGATACACTTTTTTATACAAGACCATATAACCCTTTTGAAATAAAAGTAATAAAATATACAAAAAAAAATGAACCAATATTTTATTTACCACCTATAGAACAAATGTGTAATGTTCTTAAACTAGCTAAAGCTAATGGTTATATTATCATTATTATAACAGCTAGGCCACCAAGTAGCGAGAAAGCAACAATAGCTAATATGAATGCATATAAAATACCTTTTGACCTTATTTATTGTGATAAATATAAAGGTTCAAATATTAAATTTAAACCACAATTAAGAAAAAAATTAAGTAAAAAGTGTAATATAGTTATGACTATAGGAGATCAATGGTGGGATGTAGAAGAACCAGGTAAAAATTGCTTAGGTATAAAATTACCTACACCTAAGGATAAAAGTGTATATGTTGTACAAGAATAATTTCAGAAAAAAAAATGTTTTGTTATTTTTAAGATGAGTAGTTTTAACGTTAACAGTATCGTAAAAATAAAAAAACATAAAGATGAAAGAAAAAAACAAATTATTAAACAAATAATGAAAAAAATAAGGAAAAAAATTGAATTTTACGCAGTGCAAGATAAAGAATTTTGTACATTTGAAATACCAAATATAATGTTTGGGTTTCCCTTATATGATTCAAATAAAATAGCTTTAAAACTTTGTAAAATACTTGTTAAAAAAGGTTTTAAATCAAACATTATCAGCAGCGGTATTATTTTTATTGATTGGAGACAAGAGATGAAAGAAGATAGCAGTAGTAGTAGTGAAGATGAAATAGAAAATATAGAACAATTAGACCAAAAATATAGTCATTTAGCTAAAGGTAATGACAAACAAACAGAAGTATTTGAAGATTTAAAAAGAACAGCTAATAAATATAAAAATTCTTAAAATTTTTCATGTTTTAAAGTAATAGTAACTTCTTCATTAACAGTGTTTGACAAAACTCCTTTAATTCTTTTACTTATCATCGGAAATGGAATATTTATAATTATTCTATCTCCTGTGTTTATGTATTTTTTAAATTCTTGATATAATTTTTTAATAGGTTCGTATTTTGGATTTAATTCAAATTTAGTTAATTCTTTTATTAATTCTTTTACTTTTTCTTTCCTATTTTCTAGAGTTCTGTATTCGATAGTTTTAATTCTTTTAATTCCTTTTTTTTTCTTATTTGACATAATAATAAATACAAATTTAATTAATTAAATAAAAATACGAAAAAAAAATATTTTATCTATTTAGATATGCCAGCTCCACTTAACGTCGCATTTAATAATCAATATAACGACGTTATTCAAAACAAAGCTGTTAAAATTCCAACTTATGCAGAACAAGTTGCAAAAAGTAATGAATACAAAAATAATATGATTGATATGATGAATAAATCAAATACTGATACAAAAAGTACACCAAGATTCCCATGGCCAGTAAATTGTAAAAGTTATTATATAAATAAACCTCATCAAGAACAAAAACCATTTTACATCGGTAGAAGAGAATATTTTGAAAATTCTGGTCCTATTGTAACTAATTTCATGAGTAAGTTTATAAAAGATAAACAAAGACTTAAAATAATTCAAGAATGTCTTTGTTATTTTATAACTTTTATTATATGTGTTTTAATAATTTTACTTATCATGTTAATAGCTTTCTAAATCAACTATTGTATTTTTAGTGTATATTATATTAGGTTTCATAATTATATAAAATTTTTCGCGCTGAATATTTCTAAATTCTTTTATTGTCATATTTCCTCCGAAAACTTTTAATACTGAAATGTCTGGATTTGATTTAATCAAAAAAGATTCTCCTGTTAGGTCTTTAAAATATTTTTGGATTAATATATTATATTTTCCTTGATATCTTCTTGAAGAATAAGCTTTTACACAACCCCAACTACAAAAATTACCACAAACTTTATATCTATCTTTATAAAAATTAGTAGGTAAAAATAAAGGTTGTGTATTAAAAGAATGAGAACAATACCAACACCATAAATCAGTTTTATCAGGGATAATTTTACCAGGACTATTTATACTATCATAGTGCTTCATTATTCCTATGAAATTAATATTTTTATTAATATTCTTGTTGAATTTTTTTATTTTTTTATGTACTACTATCTCTTCTTCTTCATCAGATTCTTCTTCTGAATCTGAAAAATTTAAAGAACAAACTTGTTTTTTTTCTGTTTGTATAGTAGATATTACATTACTTTTATCATGTAATTTTCTTTGAATTTCTTTAGGATCTTCTTTTTTAGCATTCTGAACAATAATAGAAAGATTACCAAATGATATTTTTTGAGAAGGAAGGTCTTTATCAAAATTTTCATTACACTCTGAGAAATTTATTTTATTATCAACAATATCTATACTCTCACCAATTTTTGAATAACCTGTTATTTTATGTAATGCATCTATATCACATTTTTTCTTTCTTCCTCTCTTTTTTTTAACTTTTGGTATTATAATATCAGGCTTTGGCTTTGGTTTACGACCTCTTTTTTTTTTAACTTTTGGTACTATGATATCCGACTTTGGTTTTGGTTTACGACCTCTTTTTTTTTTAACAGGTTCAGACATTGATTATTTTATGGATATTTCTTTAAATAAAGTTTATTACTTAAAAAAATATGTTCAGTATTATTATCATGTATATTTTCGCAGCAGTAAGTACCTTTTTTATTTATCAAATGTTATCTAAGTCTTATAAGGATTGTATTAAACAATTTGTATTAGATACTTTTCATCTTCCAGAAGAAGAAAAATTAGAAATAAGGAAACCAGAAAACAATGAAATAGAAAATGTGTTCCTCATTAAAAAAAATGATTCATTTAATATTACCAACAAATACAATAACATTAAAGAATATTTAGGAGAAGAACTGGTTAATGTTAAAAAATTAGACAAAGAAGGAGATTATGTCCAAATTAATTATTGGATGAATAATGAAATTTATTCAGTAATGTACGCTGACAAAATTGTATTCCCAGTTTATACTCCAGAAGAAATAGAAAAACATCCAGCAACTGAAAAAAAAATTAAAACAAGTTATTTGAAATTAAAAGAAGATAAAGACAAACAAGAAGAATGTAAAGATATTATCATGAGTTATAGTGGTCCAAAACATAATTTCTACTCAGACAAAGAAAACATTAAAGATACTTTAATTAAAGATGTATTTGTTGATTACCCAAAAGACAAATACACAGACCTTGTTATCATTGACCAATTTGATAAAGAACACATTATTAAATATAAAGAAAACGAAAAAATATTATGGAACACATCTTTTTCATTGTCCAGTTTAGTTTTTAAGACTAAGTAAATCGTTTAAAAAAATAAATACTTATAATTTAATATTTCAATGAGTCAATACAATATATATTTTAAAACCGTACAGAGTTCAGCTATAAGAACTCTTATAGAAGCACTAAAAGAAGTTTTAAATGATGTTAATATGACATTTCATGAAAATGGAATTAAAATTATGGCAATGGATGGTACTAAAGTCGCATTAGTACATCTTAAACTAGTGGCAGAAAGTTTTGAAGAATGGATTTGCGAAAGAACTCAACAAATTGGAGTAAACATGTTAAGTCTTTTTAAATTATTAAAAACTATAGGAAGTAACGATACTCTTTGTATGTTTATCAAGAAATCAGATCCTAATCGTTTAGGTATTCAAATAGACAATAAAGATAAAGGAATGCAAATTGTTTCTTACCTTAATCTGTTAGACATTAACGAAGATGTTATTCAAATTCCCGACGTAGAATTTGACAGTGTTATTACAATGCAAAGTAATGATTTTCAAAAATTATGTAGAGATATGTTACCTCTTCATAATATCCTTAGGATTACAAGTACTAATGGAGAATTTGTTCTTTCTGTCAAAGGAGATTTTGCAGAACAAAGTGTTAAAATAGGAGAAACAGTGAATGGCTTAACTTTTTCAAAACAAATGGAAGCTGATAAGGTAGTAAAAGGAGAATTTGATTTAAAATATATTAATCTTTTCACAAAATCTACAAATCTTTGTAGCACGATAGAAATTTTTATTAGACAAGACTATCCTCTTATATTACTTTATTCGGTAGCTAATTTAGGTTCTCTAAAATTTTGCCTAGCACCTAAAACTGATGATTAAACTTTTATAGCTATAATAAAAAATATTTAAAGAATATTTGTTACTATAACTAGTATGCCTGAAGGACCAGAAGTTAAACATGTAGTAGACCAACTTAATAAATATGTTACAGATAATATTTGTATCATCGAAAATATAAAAATACATAGTGGAAGATATTCTAGACATGGATTACCTGAGGGATTTGATAAAATTAAATTTCCATGTTTACTTAAAAGTGTACATTGTAAAGGTAAATTTATTTGGTTTCAATTTGATAATTTTACAATGTGGAACACTTTAGGTATGTCAGGTCAATGGGGATTTATTAAAGAAAAACATAGTCATCAAGAATTTATTGTTAAAGGAAGTAAAAATTTTTTCTTTACAGACACTAGATGTTTTGGAACTTTAAAGTTTTGTTTCTCTAATGAAGAATTACAAAAAAAATTAGATACAATTGGTCCCAGTTGGTTAGAAAATTTAAAAGAAGAAGATTTTTTTCACATTTTCAGAAAAAAAAATCAGAAAATGAATGTATGTAAATTTTTGATGAATCAACGCTATACTTCAGGTATAGGAAATTACTTACTTTCAGAAATTTTATACGCTGCAAAAATAAATCCTTGGTTAACCCTTGAAGAAATATCAGATTCTGATATAATAAAAATATACGAAAATGCATGTAGAATATCAATGTCAAGTTATCTTTCAAATGGAGTTTCTGTGAGAACATATAAAGGTATTTATGAAGACAAAGGGGAATATACTTTTAATTTAAAAGCTTATGCTCAAACAAATAACCCTAGGATTGTGTCAGAAAATGGTCCACATAAAAGAACAATATGGTGGGATCCAAATAGACAAAAATGAAGAAAGCGTATAAAATAACTTTTTTTTTTCAAATTATATAATCATAAGATGAATAATCCACATTATGGTAATATGTATACTATTTCTGAATGTAAATCAGAATACTGTGATGGTTATGGTTCAGATATCATAACTGATACAAGAAGAGGTTGTGTAGTTTGTACCGTCTGTGGTGAAGTTCAAATATTGAAAATGGCCGTCGAAAAAGACTGGAATAATTATTCAAATGACCAAGGTGTTTTTAAAGATAAATCAAGAGTAGGTTGGACTGACCCCAATAATCCTTTTGATACTGGAGGTACTAATGCCATTGTTATTACACTTAAAAGTGGTAAAAATAAAATAATACACAAAACTAATTTTAATAGTAAACAAAGAGCTTTTTGGAATGTTTCAAAAATGTTAATGGACCTTGCTCAAAGAAAAGGTATTAATGATAATGTAATAAATAATACTAGGAGAATTTGGGGAGAAGTTATGAAATCTAAAAAAACTAATAGAGGGGGAGTAAGGAAAGGAATAATTGCATGTTGTCTTAGAAAATCTTTTGAAGTTTGTAACAATTCACGAACGAGGGAAGAAATAGCTAATTTAATGGATATACCTTTAAATGATATAACAAAAGGAGAACCTATTTTTAGAGACTTACTATTAGAAACTAAATATAAACATCTTTTAGATAATAAAAAAGAAACAGAAAATGTATTTTTCAGATACCTTTCTCTTTTAGAATTACCATTGTTATTTTCTAAGAGATGTTATGAAATTCAAAATAAATTAGAAGAAGAATTAGAAGAAGTTGCTCCAAAGTCAGCAATAGCTGGTATTCTTACATATGTAATAAAACATGAAAAAAAATTAAAAGTACCTTCTAAAAAAAAGATTGCAGAAACTATTAAAATTTGTAATCCAACACTCAATAAAGTGTTAAAAATTATCAAAAATAACTTATGATTTTTTTTTACCAAAATATACAGATACAGATCTTTGAAAATCAGGTATTTGTGGTACTTCAATTATAGGTTTGAAGTGATAAGGTGAAGTAGTTCTTGGTCTTGGTATTTTAACATTCTTTTTGGATTTTTTTTCTTCTTTATAATCTTTATATTTAAAAAACAATCCAAAAAGTGTATTTTTTAAAAGTATTTCATCTGGAGTACATAAACGTTCTTCAGGTAAAGAAGAAATTGAAGATACGTAGTCATCAAATTCAGTCATATGTAGAACGTCTTCTTTTTTATTTTTTATAATAAATTTTTCAATTTCTTTTTCTACCTTTTGTCTTATTTGTATATTATTCATTTATAATAATAACTTATATTTTTATTCGTATATTTTTTTTTAAATTAAAATAAGCTTATTATAAATGAATAAAAAATGGAATAATTATGAAGAAGAAAAAAAAAGAAGACAACAAATATTTCAAATAGCATTAAAAGAAGCTTTTAACATAGTTAAAGAAGCTGTTTGTTTGCCTGAGACAAATCTTAAAAAAATATGGGAAGAAAATTTAGAAGATAGAAAAATAAATTGGTTTCATGATCTTAAAAATGAGTCAGATGATATTGTAAATTTAGGAAAAAACACACAAACACCTATTACTTTTTGTAAAAAAAAACAAAGATTGAGAAATATATATTTTAGATGTAGTAGGTTTTTTCAAGATCAAAATTTTTTAAATTCTTGTTCAGAATATTATAAACAATTTGGTCTAAAAATAAATATTTCACCTGATAATATAATAAAAGGAAAATGGTGGGTTAATATAGAAGAAATAAATTTAAATAGTTGTACTTTATAATTTTTTTCTTGCATTATAATAAGAATGTTCTTTTGGTTAATAGTATCATTTGCTTCATTAGTAATAGGAGTAATATTAATGTTAAGAGGAGTAAAGAAATTATTAGGAGAAATAACTTTTAAAAATCCAAGATTAGAAGCTCCATCACCAGAAGAAATGGCAGCAGGTAATATTATACCTGTACCAAAAATAGATGTTAAGTTTGAAGTATTAGATGATGCAGCTTTAGTTGAAGTTAAAGATGATATTCTAAGCTTATTAAGATTAAATAAATGTAGAATACGTGTTATAAGTAGTATAATATCTATAATAACAGTATTATTAAGTACCATAATAATATTAGCCCAGATTAGGGGAATAGTTAAAAGAGCTAGTTTTAAAGCTAGGCATGTTAGATTGGCTAATAACCCAAGATTCCCAGTTTTTACTTTTGAAAAAACAATTACAATAGTAATATGTTTCATTAATTTTATATTAGCTTATAATAATACAAAATATTATGCTGATGATATTCAAAAACAAGATGATTGTTCTGATGGGAGTGAAGCAGTAAATGAAAATTTTGATGTTATTAAAACAAATGTAATAGTTATATTAGCAGGTCTTGCTATTTTTTTATTATTAGGTGTTTGTAAATTTCCCATAGTAGGAGATATTATAGGAGCTTTTACAGGATTTTGTATTTTTTAAAATTTCTAAAACGTTATTGTTTTTATAAAGATTATATAAACAATAATTTTTTATTTATTTATTTATTCAGCATAAGACATTAATTTTCCTACTATATTATCCATAGGAGTATCAGCGCCTACTGGGACTGGTCCTTGAGATGTTACTCTTTCACAAGTTTCGAAAAAATCTTTTCCACCATCTTGTTCCCCAGCTATTCTTAAACATATTTTTTTAATCTGTTCATCTGTTACTTGTTTGTCATTATCTGATAAAATTTGAGAAACTTTACCTTTAATTTTTAAAATTAGACCTTTATTCATCAACATTTCTCTAATTTTACCAATTAATTCTTTTTTCGAATGTGGAAAAGATTTATGGTAACTATCATATAAATTTTTTGGAGTAAATGGTATATTATTCTTAATTATGTTTTGTATAGTATATTTATTATTAGACGTGTATAATCCTTGAGCTTTCATTAAATCTTCAACTATTTCTTCAACTTTAGAATTATAATTAACTGCTGTTTTTTGAAAATTTTCTATTTTTGGTTCTACTGTTTTATTTCTTTGTTTGAAAAATAACCATTTGTTTTGGTAACAACAAAAAGTACCAATTAATAAAATTGATACAACTATTCCAATAATCATAATAGTTTTATTATCTTTACTTTCAGTTGGTACTATGAATTCTCCATCTGACATTATACAAACAATATTTATTTTAATTTTAAAATATAGCCGAGTAATATAAAAAAAAGAATTCTTTATTATTAGAATGTGTGATGTAATTTTTACACACAGAGCTTCCGGTAGGAAAATAAGAAATCATTTTCATTGGGATAAAGTTACTTGGACAAAATGTAGTTGTGGTTTGTATCATAGTAATAGGGATATACCTCCTGAATTCTGGAAAAGGAAATGGAAAAAGAAAAAAAAAAGAGAAAAAGTTGGCATTATGATTGTTAAAAATGATTATATATGGGTTACACAATCTTATAATAAATGTTTTGGATTTCCTAAAGGGGAAAAAGAACAGGGAGAATCCGATAAAGATACTTGTATTAGAGAATTTAAAGAAGAAACAGGTAGTATAATCGATGAAAACTTTTTAAAAGATTCTCAAAAAATATCTATAAAAGTAAGAGATATAAAATATACTTTTTTTGTATTATTTGTTAAAAATGATTTTAATATTAATACAAAACCAGAAGATGATGTTGAGATAACAAGTTTCGGTTGGAAAAAAATAAATGAAATACATGATTTACATCTTTCTAAAGCTATTAAAAAAACACTAAAAGTATTTTTTAATACACTCTATTTAAAAACAAATGAATTTAATAATAAATGAGTTCGGAAGAAGAAGAAATTGAAGAAGAAATTGAAGAAGAAATTGAAGAAGAAAAAGAAGAAGAAGAAGAAGAAGAAGAAGAAGTTAAACAAGTTAAAAAAGTTAAAAAAGTAAATAAAAAGCAAAATTATAGAAACATGAAAAAAAGAAAAAAAAGAAAAAAGAAAGATAATCTTAACCTGTACGATTATTTACCTTATGAAAAATAATGTTTGCTATTAGCAATGGGAAATACACCAACTCATCCAAAATTATTTGAAGTAGATGAAGAAATTAGAATTTTACAAGATGCTGTTAATGATGCAAAATTAAGAAAAGAGCAAATTTACCAAAAATTATTAATTGAACATCCTGTTTTTGCTGAAAAAGTAAATCAAAGTTATTACAGTTGGGTTATAGAATGGATTTTTGGAGAATAATATTTAATAGTTAATATTCCAAAACTATTATCTTTAATATAAGTATATGAAATACTTTTTTACATATAAAACGATGATGTTTTGGATAATATTTTTATTAGCTGCAGTCACATTCAGTTTTTTTTATATGGGAGAAAAAGCAGATACTTACAATCCTTGTAAAGATCCAGAAAAAAATATTAATGCTAATTTACAACAATCAATAGATAGTTCTAAAAATTTCTTTAAATTTGCAAAATTTATACCAATAGGTATAACATTGTTTATTTTAATATTTCTAATTGTAGGACATGTATTAAATTCTAAAGATGAGTATAGACAAAATGCACCAATTTGGGTATTTCTTAATTTATCACTAATATTCATATTGATTATGGTTACAATTATAGGAATAAGTCATGTTCAAAATTTACTTAAAATAAGACATTATCAATGTGGAAGTTCAAATGACGAACAGACTAAGTTATTAAAAACAACTGTTAAGTCATGTATAGTATCTATTGGTTGTATCATTGGAAGTTATATAGGTCTATTAATTAATAATTGGGTAAAATATGACGTTGATTCAAAATTACAAACTTTTGTCATTATACTATCTGGTATTTTAATGATAGGAGGTTTAGCTGGGGGTAATATGCTTGTTGATAATCTTAATACTAAGATATTAGGAAAAAATGAATGTGGACTATTTTCAGAAGAAATTAAAGCATTAGGTACAATAGGAGGCGCAATTGACCCATTTAAATTTTTAGGGTTAAATGATACATTTGGTAGTTTGTTACCTAAAGGGGTATCATTCAAAGAAAAGATAAATACAGATTTTAATAAAGGACAAACTCCAATTCAAGTTGAAGTTTCTGTTCAAAGTGGTAAATATGAACCAGAAGAAAGTGTCACTATTAAAGTAAAAACAGATCAAGAAATACCACTAGAAGCTGAAGTACCTGCTATGAAACTTGTGTTGCCTAATAATTTCATAATTCAAAGAGATATTGTTGATTTGGCAAGTTATTACGATGCTACTAAGAAAGTAATTAATAAACAAGCGGAAATACCATTCACAGGTGTTCGTTTACCAAAAAGTTTAGGTAAGACTGATAATATTTCAGTTCTAATAG
>MDTD01060113.1_pt1 | contig 12972 bp, 14 predicted proteins | sample 811221 | NCBI WGS metagenome assembly MDTD01 (sample SAMN05326646, study PRJNA326480) | marine metagenome | isolation source: seawater | place: Pacific Ocean: South West | collected 2011 | reverse complement strand
TGCCCCGGCAAATATGAATACGGTCCGATTCTCCGCGAGAACCTGACCCGAATCGAGATCGAGGGCTAATACGATGGCAATCCGACAGTTTCTCGATGGCATCGAGCATCACTTCGAGAAGGGTGGCAAGTACGAGCGCTGGTACGCGCTGTACGAGGCCATCGACACCATTTTCTACACACCTGGCAAGGTAACCTCCACCACGGCCCACGTGCGCGACGGCGTCGACCTCAAACGCATCATGATCACCGTGTGGCTGTGCACCTTCCCGGCGATGTTCTTCGGCATGTGGAACATCGGCTACCAGGCCAACAGCTTCCTGGCCGCGAATCCGGACGCCATGGTGGCGGACGGTGGTCTGCGTCAGGCCTTTATCGAAGCCCTCGCGGTGACCGGTGCCGGCGCCGGCCTCTGGGACAACTTCGTGTATGGCATGGCCTACTTCGTGCCGATCTACTTCGTGACCTTCGTGGTGGGCGGTTTCTGGGAAGTGCTGTTCGCCACGGTTCGCCGGCACGAAGTTAACGAAGGCTTCTTCGTTACCTCGGTGCTGTTCGCGCTGATCTGCCCGCCGACCATCCCGCTTTGGCAGGTGGCTCTGGGCATTACCTTCGGGGTTGTGATCGGCAAGGAAGTGTTCGGTGGTACCGGCAAGAACTTCCTGAACCCGGCCCTGACCGGTCGTGCCTTCCTGTACTTCGCCTATCCGGCGCAGATTTCCGGTGACACGGTATGGACCGCCGTGGATGGCTTCAGTGGCGCCACCGCCCTGAGCTGGGCCGCCTCCGGTGGCGTGCAGGCGCTGCAGGACCAGATTGGCTGGATGAATGCCTTCCTGGGTACCATCCAGGGGTCCATCGGCGAGACCTCCACCCTGGCCATCCTGATCGGTGGCATCATCCTGCTGGTCATGAAGATTGCCTCCTACCGCATTGTCGGCGGTGTCATGATCGGCATGATCGGTATGTCCCTGCTACTCAACCTGGTCGGCTCCGACACCAACCCGATGTTCGAAGTGCCGGCGCACTGGCACCTGGTGATTGGCGGCTTTGCCTTCGGCATGATGTTCATGGCAACGGATCCGGTGTCCGCGTCCATGACCAACACCGGACGCTGGTGCTTCGGTATCCTGGTCGGTGTGATGACGGTACTGATCCGTGTCGTCAACCCCGCCTTCCCGGAAGGCATCATGCTGGCGATTCTGTTCGCCAACCTGTTCGCGCCGCTGATCGACCACTTCGTGGTTCAGGCCAACATCAAACGGAGGCTTGCTCGTGGCTAAAGCAAAAGAAACCGTCTCCAGAACCCTGATCGTCGCGCTGGTGCTGAGCATCGTGTTCTCCGTCGTGGTATCCACGGCGGCGGTCATGCTGAAACCGGCGCAGGTGAAAAACCAGAGCCTGGACATAAAGACCAACATTCTCTCCGCTGCGGGCATGCTGCCGGCGGGGGCCAGCGCCGAGCAGATCGAGGAGCTGTTCTCCAGGTTTGATGTTCGTCTCGTGGACCTTGATACTGGGGAGTACGTCGAGCCGTCGGCGGTGGGTGTCGAGGATCCGATGAAGTTCGACATGTACAAAGCGGCCTCGGATCCGAAGCTGTCCACCAGCATCCCGGCATCCGAGGACGTAGCGGGCATCAAGCGGCGCCCGAACATTGCCAAGGTCTACACCCTGACCGAAAACGGCAAGCTCAAGCGGGTGGTGCTGCCGGTGCACGGTTACGGCCTGTGGTCCACCCTGTACGGCTTCATTTCGCTGGAAGGTGACCTGAACACCATCGAGGGCCTGGGGTTCTATTCCCATGCCGAAACGCCGGGGTTGGGCGGCGAAGTGGACAACCCCCGCTGGAAGCAACAGTGGGTGGGCAAGAAAGTCTACGAGGACGACATGACCAAGCCGCAGATTCGTCTGGTCAAGGGCGGTGTGGATGCCAACGCGCCCGACAAGGAGCACAAGGTGGATGCCCTGTCCGGGGCCACCCTGACCAGCCGCGGTGTCGAGCATCTGATCAACTACTGGCTGGGTGAACGTGGGTACGCGACGTTCCTCCAGAAACTTCGTCAAGGGGAGGTCTGATCATGGCAGACACATCAGCCAAACAGGTTCTCTTTGAACCGATTTTCAACAACAACCCCATCGGCCTGCAGATCCTGGGGATCTGTTCTGCGCTGGCGGTCACCACCAGCCTGAATGTGACCATTGTCATGTGCCTGTCGGTGATTGCCGTCACCGCCTTCTCGAACCTGGCGGTGTCCCTGGTGCGCACCCAGATTCCGGCCAGCATCCGGATCATTGTGCAGATGACCATCATCGCCTCGCTGGTGATCGTGGTGGACCAGGTGCTCAAGGCTTACGCCTATGAGATCTCCAAGCAGCTGTCGGTATTCGTTGGTCTGATCATCACCAACTGTATCGTCATGGGTCGCGCGGAAGGCTTTGCGATGAAGAATGGTCCGTGGCTGAGCTTCCTCGATGGTATCGGCAACGGCCTGGGCTATTCGGTACTGCTGCTGTTTGTGGCGTTTTTCCGGGAGCTGCTGGGCGCCGGTTCACTGTTCGGTGTTTCCCTCATGCCGACTGTCAACGAAGGTGGTTGGTACATTCCGAACGGCTTGCTGCTGCTGCCGCCGAGCGCGTTCTTCATCATTGGTCTGGCGATCTGGGGGCTGCGTACCTGGAAGCCGGAGCAGGTCGAAGAGCCTGATTACAAATTGTCTCGCCACACCGCCAAGGAGGCCTTCTGATGGAACACTATATCAGTCTGATCCTTAAGGCCGTCTTCGTCGAAAACATGGCGCTGGCGTTCTTCCTGGGAATGTGCACCTTCCTGGCCATTTCCAAGAAGATCGAAGCGGCGGTTGGCCTGGGCATCGCGGTGGTCGTGGTGCTGACCGTCACCGTGCCGGTCAACAACCTGCTGTACAACGGCATTCTGCGTGAGGGCGCGCTGGCTTGGGCCGGCCTGCCGAACGTGGACCTGAGCTTCCTCGGGCTGCTGACCTACATCGGCGTTATTGCCGCCATCGTCCAGATCATGGAAATGGTGCTGGACAAGTACATCCCGGCACTTTACGCCGCGCTGGGTGTGTTTCTGCCGCTGATTACCGTTAACTGCGCGATTCTGGGTGCATCGCTGTTCATGGTTGAGCGTGACTACACCTTTGGTGAGAGCCTGGTGTACGGATTCGGCGCCGGTCTGGGCTGGGCGCTGGCGATCGTGGCGCTGGCCGGGATCCGCGAAAAGCTCAAGTACAGCGATGTTCCCGAGGGTCTGCGGGGCCTGGGCATCACCTTCATCACGGTCGGTCTGATGTCGCTGGGCTTCATGTCCTTCTCCGGCATCTCCCTGTAACGCACCCGGTGATTCGGTTCAACGAAAAGGCGAGACCATGAATACAGAAATCATTCTCGGCGTGGTCATGTTCACCGTTATCGTTTTGGCGCTGGTCGCGGTTATCCTCGTGGCCCGCTCCAAGCTGGTTAGCACCGGTGAAGTGACCATTGAGATCAATAATGATCCTGAACATACGATCAAGACGGAAGCTGGCGGCAAGCTGCTGGGGACCCTAGCCAACAATGGCATTTTCCTGTCGTCCGCCTGTGGCGGCGGCGGTACCTGCGCGCAGTGCAAGTGCAAGGTGCTGGAAGGCGGCGGTGCCATGCTGCCCACGGAAAAGACCCACTTCACCAACCGCGAGGAGCGGGAGGGCTGGCGCCTGTCCTGCCAGGTGCCGGTGAAGCAGGACATGAAAATCGAGGTTCCCGAGGAGTTCTTCGGCGTCAAGAAGTGGGAGTGCGAGGTTATCTCCAACCACAACGTCGCCACCTTCATCAAGGAACTGGTGCTGAAGCTTCCGGAAGGGGAGGAAGTGGCCTTCCGCGCCGGCGGCTATGTCCAGCTGGAATGCCCGCCCTACGAGATAAGCTTCAAGGACTTCGATATAGAAGAAAAATTCCGCGAGGACTGGGACAAACACAACCTCTGGCGCTATAAGGTTGTCAACAAGGAGCCCACGGTTCGTGCCTATTCCATGGCCAACTATCCGGAAGAGAAGGGTCTGCTCAAGTTCAATATCCGGATTGCAACACCGCCTCCCGGTACCGACTACCCGCCGGGTATCATGTCGACCTATGTGTTCAACCTGAAACCGGGTGACAAGGTGACGGTGATGGGGCCCTTCGGCGAATTCTTCGCCAAGGATACCGATGCGGAAATGGTCTTCATCGGTGGTGGTGCCGGTATGGCGCCCATGCGTTCGCACATCTTCGATCAGCTCAAGCGCATCAAGACCAAGCGCAAGATCACCTTCTGGTATGGTGCGCGCAGTGTCCGCGAGATGTTCTACGTGGAGGACTTCAACAAGCTGGCCGAGGAATACGAAAACTTCGAGTGGCATGTGGCCCTGTCGGATCCGCAGCCTGATGACAACTGGGATGGCCCGGTCGGCTTTATTCACAATGTGCTCTATGAAAACTATCTGAAGGACCACCCGGCGCCTGAAGACTGTGAGTACTATATGTGCGGGCCCCCCATCATGAACGCCTCCGTCATCAAGATGCTGAAGGATCTTGGTGTCGAGGACGAAAACATCATGCTGGACGACTTCGGGGGCTGATCGAAACCGATGACATCCCGCATGCCACAACCCGTCAGGGTGGTCCTGGCCAGCGTCTTCGTGACGCTGGCCCTGGCGGCCCTGGCGGGTTGTTCGTTTGAACCTGAAGAAAAAGTCTGGGAGATCTCCGGCGCGGTCTTTGGCACCACGTACCACATCAACGTGGTGCTGGCGGGGGACGAATCACGTCTCGAGCCCCTGGCCGAGGGGATCGAGCAGGCACTGGAAACCGTGGATGCGGCCATGTCCACCTGGCGCGAGGATTCCGAGCTGTCCCGCCTCAATCGGCTCGAGGACCAGTCCCGGTGGGTGAGCGTGTCCGAGCCGCTGTACGAGGTGCTGGCCAAGGCTCAGGAGGTCTCGCGCCTGACCGATGGAGCATTCGACGTGACCATCGGCCCGGTAGTAAACCTCTGGGGCTTCGGGCCGGAGGCCCGGCCCGAGCATGTACCCGACGAGGTGGAACTGGCCACGATGCTGGCGCGCACCGGCTACGAGAAACTGGAGTTGCGGGCGGATCCGCCGGCGGTCCGGGCGAATCCGGCCCAGTACATCGACCTGTCGGCCATCGCCAAGGGCTATGGCGTCGATGTGGTGGCCCGCTATCTCGACGGTGAAGGTGTGGCCGCCTACTTGGTGGAAATCGGTGGTGAGGTCCGGGTACGCGGGCGCAAGCCCAACGGTGACGCCTGGCGTTTGGCCATCGAACAGCCGGTGTCGGAAAGCCGCCAGGTGAACCGGGTGGTTGCGTTGACCGGAAAGGCCATGGCAACCTCCGGGGACTATCGTAACTATTACGAATCGGACGGGCACCGGTATTCCCATACCATTGATCCGGCGACCGGTCGGCCCATCACCCACAATCTGGCGTCGGTCACGGTGATCGCCGACGACTGCATGACGGCGGATGCCCTGGCCACCGGCTTTGATGTGATGGGGTATGAAAAAGCGGCTGCCCTGGCAACCCGGGAGAACATTCCGGCGTATTTCATTGTCAGAACGAAAGACGGGTTTGAGACGCACCAGACACCGGCGTTTTCATCCTATTCGGTTCAATAAAGGAGGGGCATCATGGGAACCTTTCTCCTGGCTCTGTTGATTGTCATCCTGGTGGTCGCTGGCATGGCCATCGGGGTTATGTTCGGGCGCAAGCCGATCAGTGGCACCTGTGGCGGTATCGGTGCCCTGGGCATCAGCGCCAGCTGTGAAATCTGTGGCGGCGATACCCGAAAGTGTAAGGAAGAGAACGAGCGGCGGGAGCACGAGGAGCGCGTCGCCGATGATCTGGCGTACGACGCCACCAAGACCGGTCGCCACTGAGCCAGTAGTGTCGGTCATTGAGCACAAGCGTATTTTTACGACGTAGATAGGGAGTCACTGCGCGCATGGCAGAACATCATTACGACGTCGTCGTTATCGGCGCGGGTCCGGCCGGCGAGGGGGCGGCGATGAATGCGACGAAGCACGGCAAGCGGGTCGCGATCATCGAGGACAAGCCCACGGTGGGCGGCAACTGCACCCACTGGGGCACGATTCCGTCCAAGGCGCTGCGCCATTCCGTAAAACAGATCATCACTTTCAACACCAATCAGATGTTCCGGGACATCGGCGAGCCGCGTTGGTTTTCCTTTCCACGGGTGTTGCAGAACGCCCAGAAGGTGATCGGCAAGCAGGTCAAGCTGCGCACCCAGTTCTACGCCCGCAACCGGGTGGATCTGATCAACGGCCGGGCGGCTTTTCTGGATGCGCATCGCCTGGAAATCCGGGGCAACAAGTCGGTCGAGACCCTGCACTTCAAGCAGGCCATCATTGCCACCGGTTCCCGTCCCTACCTGCCGCCCGACGTCGATTTCCGCCATCACCGCATCTACAATTCCGATACCATCCTGAAACTGTCCCACACCCCCCGAACCCTGATCATTTACGGGGCCGGTGTGATCGGGTGCGAATATGCGTCCATCTTTGCCGGCCTGGGTGTCAAGGTGGACCTGATCAACCCCGGCAGCCGTCTGCTGTCGTTCCTCGACGATGAAATTTCCGATGCCCTGAGCTATCACCTGCGCAACAACGGGGTGCTGGTACGCCACAACGAGCAGTACGAGTCGGTGGTGGGGGATGACCATGGCGTGGTGCTGTCCCTGCAGTCCGGTAAAAAAATCCGAGCCGACGCCTTCCTCTGGTGCAATGGCCGCACCGGGAACACCGACAACCTGGGACTGGAGAACATCGGCCTGGTGCCGAACGGCCGGGGCCAGCTGGCGGTGGACGAACACTACCGGACCGAGGTGGAGCACATCTATGCGGTTGGCGATGTGATCGGCTGGCCGAGCCTCGCCAGCGCCGCCTACGACCAGGGCCGGTCGGCCTCGTCGGACATCGTCAAGGATGAATACTTCCGGTTTGTCTCGGACGTGCCGACCGGGATCTACACCATTCCGGAAATCAGCTCGGTGGGTAAGACCGAGCGTGAGCTGACGGAAGCGAAGGTGCCTTATGAAGTGGGCCAGGCGTTCTTCAAAGACTTGGCCCGGGCCCAGATCACCGGTGAAGCGGTGGGTATGCTGAAGATCCTGTTCCACCGGGAAACCCGCCAGATTCTGGGCATCCACTGTTTTGGCGACCAGGCAGCGGAGATCGTCCATATCGGCCAGGCGATCATGAATCAGGAAGGGGAGGCCAACTCCCTGAATTACTTCATCAACACCACCTTCAATTACCCCACCATGGCCGAGGCCTACCGGGTGGCGGCTCTGAACGGCCTGAACCGGATCTTCTGATCCGGGGGCGTCCGGGGCTCAGGCCCGGGCGCTGTCCGGCTCCAGGCCGCTGGGGTTTTCCCGCCCTTGCATCGGCAGGTTAAGCAGGGCGCGGGCCCGGTTGTCGAAAAACATCCGGCTGCTGGTCGGGTAATCGGTGATGATACTGTCCACACCCATGGCTTCCAGCTGCAGCATGTCGTGGATCCGGTTCACGGTCCAGGTGGAGACGTGCATGTTCCGTCGGTGAGCCGTTTCCACCATCTCCGGACTGACGATTTTCCAGTTGACGCAGAAGTACTCACAGCCGAGACGGATCGCCGTGTTCAGAGGGTTGGGAAACCGGCGCTCGGCCACCAGGCCGATCCGGATGTTGCGGTCGCGGCGCCGGATCTCCTTGAGAAACCAGGGGTCGGCTGAGGTGACGGCCGCCTGGCGGTACAGGTGACGGCGCTGGATGATCTCGGTCAGGCGGTTGCACAGGATATTGAGGCGCTGGCGGTTGTCCTTCTTGACCTCCAGCTGCAGGTGCTCCAAATCACTGAACAGGTCGAGTAGGGATTCCAGGGTCGGAATGCCCGTCTTGGTGGGCCAGGAACTGGTGTTTCGGCGCGCATCCATGTCCGCCAGCTCCTCGGTGGTGAACTTCCGAACGCCCCCCTTGGAACTGGTGGTCCGGTCCACCGTCAGGTCGTGCACCAGCACCGGCACGCCTTCCTTGGACAGCACCAGATCCAGTTCGAAATGTCGGATGCCATGGCGATAGGCATGAATGAAGCCCGGCAGGGTATTTTCGGGGGCTTCGCCCTTGGCGCCCCGGTGTCCGTAGACGATCATGGGGATTCAGCGTCCTTGATGCGTTGATACAGGGCCTGGCGCTGCTTCCAGGTGTCGTGGCACAGTCGGATGTCTTCCAGGTAGGCCGGCAGTTCGTGCATCAGCAGGGCCTGGGGACCATCGACCAGTGCCTTTTCCGGTTTCGGGTGGAAATCCACCAGCACCATGTTGGCGCCGGCGATCACCCCCTGGGCGGTGGCGTGCATGACGTCCAGTATGCCATCGGGAGCCTGGTCGCGGCTGCCCACGGAGTGGGACGGATCAATGCACACCGGCATCCGGGTGAGGCGTTTGACGGTAGGGACATGAGCGAAATCCACCATGTTCCGGTGCGGCTGGCCGGCCTCGGTTTTCATGCCCCGCAGGCAGAACACAACATGGGCATTGCCCTCGCTGGCCAGGTATTCGGCGGCGTTCAGGGACTCGTTGAGGGTGATCCCGAAGCCCCGCTTGAGCAGTACCGGATAGGTATTCTGCCGGCCGATCGCCTTCAACAGCTCGAAGTTTTGGGTGTTGCGGGTGCCCACCTGCAGCATGACCCCGGTGGGGCGGCCCAGTTTTTCCAGGCAGGTGTCGATTTCCTCAATGTGGCTTTCATGGGTGATCTCCATGGCGATCACCTTGATGCCATGCTTGCCGGCCTTCTCGAACACCCAGGGCAGGCAGCCCTTGCCATGGCCCTGGAAGGAGTAAGGATTGGTGCGGGGCTTGTAGGCGCCCATGCGGGTGCAGACCTGGCCGTTGTCTTCCAGGGCCTGCATGAGGATTTCCACGTGCTCGGGGACATCCACCGCGCACAGGCCGGCAAAGACGTTGAGATTGTCCTGGCTGAATTCGACCCCGTTGTAGGTGAAACCGCTCAGGCGGCGGTCGTCCCTGTGCCGGCCCAGGATCCGGTAGTCGTCGGAGATGCGGATGGCCCGCTCCACCGCCGGCAGGGCTTCGATTTCCTCCTTGTCCAGCGATTTGGTGTCCCCCAGCAGATAGATTTCCGTGAGCCGCTGACGGGCCCCCTGAACCTCGTGCACCCGAACCGAAACCCCCGGCAGGTTTTCCAGATACTCCAGGGTCTGACGGTAGGCGTCGCTGTCCAGCGCGGTGTTGGGGTGAAGAATGGCTAGCATGATGTCTCCTTGGGGCTGCCTATCCGCTCTGGGCCTCGGCCCGGTGCCGTGCCTGCATGTATTCGCGGTGATTAAGATGCAGCAGGTCCGCGATGCGGCGAATAAGGTGTTCTTCGTACTTGTCGATGCGGCCGTCCGCGAAGGCGACCCGCCAGATGTTTTCCAGCAGTGTCTGCTTTGCGGCCTGGTCCAGGTGGTCGTTGATCTGTCCGGTGAACTGGTACAGAGAGGTGGCGTCGCTGGCATGGGCGAGGGCGTCGCTCAGGATCTCCTCGGCCTCCTCCGGGCCGATTCCGTGGGTCCGGGCCGCGCACTCGACGATGGTGGCAAGTTCGGCCTCGTCTTCGTCGTTGTCCACCCTGGACAGCTGCACCATCAGGGCGGTGGCGGCCACCGCGAGCTGGTGTGCATCGGGTTGAGTCGGCGACTCGCCGTCGCCGGCGAACCACTTTTTCAGGCGTTCGATCATGGCGTGGTGTTGCTCCCGTCGATTCGTATGGGGGTCAGCCGCCGGCCCGGGCCAGTTCCCGGACCTGATGTTCGAGGGTTACCTGGTCCGCGGCAAAGCGGCGAATGCCCTCCGCCAGCTTCTCGGTTGCCATGGCGTCTTCGTTGAACGCCCAGCGGAACGCGCGTTCATCGAGTCCGGCCAGAGTGTCCTCGGTGCGGGCGGCATCCGGGGACAGGCGCCGGGGCAGCTCGCCGTGGTCGTCCCGAAGCGCCTGCAGCAGGGCGGGGCTGATGGTGAGTTTATCGCAGCCGGCCAACATTTCGATTTCACCGGTGTTGCGGAAACTGGCGCCCATCACCACGGTATCGAACCCCCGGGCCTTGTAGTAGTTGTAGATACGGGTGACCGACACCACGCCAGGGTCTTCCTCGGCGGGGATACTGGTGCGGCCGCTGTTGGCCAAGTGCCAGTCCAGAATTCGGCCGACGAAGGGCGAGATCAGGAAGGCGCCGGCCTCGGCACAGGCGACGGCCTGGATGAACGAGAACAGCAGGGTCAGGTTGCAGCGAATGCCTTCCTTTTCCAGTTGCTCGGCGGCACGGATACCTTCCCAGGTCGCGGCCACCTTGATCAGGACCCGGCCGGTATCAACGCCGAGGCGGTCATAGAACCCGACCAGTCGACGGGCCCGGTCGATTGTGGCCCGGGTATCGAATGACAGGCGGGCATCCACTTCGGTGGAGACCAGTCCGGGCACCAGTCCCAGGATTTCCCGGCCGGCCAGTACCGCCAGCAGGTCCGTAGCGATGGCCAACTGCTCGGCATCGGAGCCGCCCATGCGACGAGCTTCCGTTACGGCCTGGTCCAGCATCGGTCGGTAGGCTTCCGAGGCGGCCGCTTTCAGCAGCAGGGAGGGGTTGGTGGTGGCGTCCTCAGGCCGCCACTGGGCAATGGCATCCAGATCGCCGGTGTCGGCGACCACGGTGGTCATGGTCTTGAGTTGTTCCAGTTTGTTGCTCATGCGTCCTGTCTTCCCCTTGCGCGTCTGAATCGGTCGGGCAGGCCCATCTCCCGGGCGGTCGTGCATTCCCTACAATAGCGGGCCGGTCTGACAGGAACAAGACAGCCGTGGGGCCGGTGTCAGGCCGAGACCGGCGCCCTGGTGCCATCCGTGTGGACCTTGGCCAGGGCGGTTTCCAGGGTGGCCAGGCCGGCGCCGGGGCGGTGTGCGTGCTCGCTCAGGTGCCGGCGGAACTGGCGGCCGCCGGGCACTCCGTGGAATAGGCCCAGCAGGTGTCGAGTCATGTGGTTCAGGGGAACGCCCCGGGCAAGCTCCGCCTCAATGAAGGGAAACATGGCCCGAAGGGCGTCCTGGCGGCTGGCCATCGGTGCCGGATCGTCAAACAGCTCCGGATCAACGCTGGCCAGCAACCAAGGGTTCTGGTATGCCTCGCGTCCGACCATGACACCGTCGGTGTGATGCAGGTGCTCGTGGCACTCGGCAAGGCTCCGGATGCCGCCGTTGATGACGATTTCCAGGTGGGGGTAGCGTGCCTTCAGACGATATACCCAGTCGTACTTGAGCGGCGGAATCTCCCGGTTCTCCTTGGGACTCAGACCTTCCAGAATGGCGATGCGGGCATGTACGATGAAGGTCCGGCAACCCGCGGCGGCGACCGTTTCCATGAATTCACACAAGGCGTCCCAAGAGTCCCGGCCGTTGATGCCGATGCGGTGCTTGACGGTGACCGGCAGATCGGTGGACTCGCGCATGGCCGCAACGCATTCCGCTACCCGGCCCGGGTGCGCCATCAGGCAGGCACCGATCAGGTTATTCTGGACCCGGTCGCTGGGGCAGCCCACGTTCAGGTTGACCTCATCATAGCCGTGCTGCTCGGCAAGACGGGCACAGTAGGCCAGTTCTTTCGGATCGCTGCCGCCCAGCTGCAGTGCCAGCGGATGTTCGGATGGGTGATAGCGGAGGAAGCGACCGGCATCGCCGTGAATCAGTGCGCCGGTGGTGACCATTTCCGTATACAGCAGTGCCCGCCGGCTCAGGATCCGGGCGAGGTAGCGGAAGTGGGGCGTGGTCCAGTCCATCATCGGGGCCACGCAGAAGCGGCGGGAGGGCTCCGAGCCAGGTTTTACGCCGCTTCTCGCGGAATTTCCTGTCTTTTCTGCGTCACGGTTGTCGATCATTTATTGCCCGTTTTACCCATTTTTACTATTGGTGCTACAAAAATCCTACAGGAAAGGGCGTGTAGCACCGTGGCCTCAATCATTGCCCGTACCCGAGCAGACCTACGCATCAAACTGAAGGGGAGAATAGTCTATCAGGAAAGCCGAACCTATGACCGTAAGGCTTTGGCGAAAGGTTGGGCAGTCCGTTGCGCGTTGGAGCTCCAGGAACGCGGTGTAGTGGTTCAATGATCCCGGAACGCAACAGAGTTCGACTGCGTAGCCTTGATCTCAACTTCCAAGCCGGTTTCGGTGACAGCGTCATAGCCTTTGTTGGACGCTGTCTTCAGCTCCAGATTGTAGGCGTCGGCCACGAGGCATTCACCCAAACTGCCAACCATATGACCATCCGGGGTGAAGTGCCCCTGCCCGGAAACATATCTTCCAACTCATTGACCGTGGCATAGAGCTGCTTGACCAAGGCCTGGAATTTATCGTGATCGATCATAGACATTTAACGCTTGCAGCATGCGCGCCTGCGAAATGGAGCCGAAGGCGCAATGTAGTGGGTGTCGCCGTGCCTGCACTGGTTAGAAAATGTCAGACTTTTCGGCAGGTACAGTTACTTCCTACCATGCCACAATCAGCACAAACATGGAGCGCAGGTTTCTCAATGCTACTTATGCCCTTAATCTGTCGGAGGATTTTTCGGATCAACTCAATTTCGTCTTGCTCCAGGTCTAGCTCCTCACGCTGGGCCCATAAATCAAACAACTCGTTTTCCGGTAAGGACCTGTAGTGAGAGTCACGCTCCGACAGGTACACGGATCGGGAGTGCTGGAACTCAACCTCGTACTGTAGTGCTTTTTCCCTTAGCCGTGCTTCTCGTTCCTGTCGCTCAATTACCGGATTAGTGTACTGACCATCACCACCTCGACATAAAGGGTAAGCGGATTAAATGGTTGATCTTACCTTTGCATGAGAGTGAGGCAGACCGGCATCTCATCG
>MDTD01132081.1_pt1 | contig 12974 bp, 13 predicted proteins | sample 811221 | NCBI WGS metagenome assembly MDTD01 (sample SAMN05326646, study PRJNA326480) | marine metagenome | isolation source: seawater | place: Pacific Ocean: South West | collected 2011 | reverse complement strand
CTTTAAGTTTACAAAATTTTTTATAAGTTGAAGACCTGAGGGTAAACTTTTCTCTGGATGAAATTGAGTTCCGATCACATTGTCTTTCGCAACTGTTGATGTAAAATTTTTTCCATAATTAAATTCTGCTAAAATATGTTTTTTATCTATTGGATTACATGAGTATGAGTGAACAAAATAGTAATCAATATTTTTGTTAATTTTATCAAATAATTCATGTTCTTTTTTAAATATCAAACTATTCCAACCAACGTGTGGTAATTTTAAATTTTGATCAACTTCCATCTTTGTAACAGAGCCTTCAATGAGATTTAAGCCTTCTGTTTCACCATCCTCAAATCCATTTTTAAACAAAAGCTGCATACCTAAACAAATACCAAATAAATATTTTCCTGATTTTACAAATTTTTCGATTTTATCATTCCATTTTTTTTCAACTAATAAATTCATGCCAGCTTTAAAAGAACCAACACCAGGTAAAACTAACTTTGAATATTTTTTAATTAAATTTGGATCTTCAAAAACCTCCACATCTTGTGATACTTTTTTAAAGGCATTTTTAACAGAAGACAAATTTCCTAAACCATAATTTATGATACCAATCATTTTTTTTTATTATTTTCTCTATACCACTGATCAAAATCCCATGTTTTAGGTGCTATTTCATTTGATTGATAATTTGGTTCATGAGGCGGGATAACAGTTCTATCTACAATTTCATTAAATTCTTTTTCTGATAATCCCACATATTCTAAAAATATATCAAGCGAGGGTGGTTTTCTTCCATCATGCTTTTCATTTATTTCTTTTGCTTCGTCTGGTGAAATTCTTTTATTTCTGACATTTAGTGAATTAATTTGAGAAACTCTACTGTAGCCTCTTTTTAAAAATTTTACATAGTCTCTAGTGCCTTGCATAAAACACTCTATTTTTTCGCCATGCTGGTTGATATTGTCTGGAACACCCTCAAGCTCATCAATTTTCCATCCCAATTCCTTTTTTATAATTTCTGTATTTTTGTGGTGATCCCATGGAATAAAGCTTCCCAAGGCAACTGGCATATATTTTAACTTCTCAAGTTCTTTAATATCAGGAAATGTGTAGGGTATTAAATCTCTCTTATCCACAGGATCTTCTGGAGTATCTATCATGCCATGCATATCTTCTGCTGTAATTCCTAAAGTTCTTATCATATTAAATCTCTCCTCATTTTCTAAGTCGATACCATCTGCATCTGTATTGTAATCATAATAGGTATTAAATTCAGCTTGAGGTTCTCCGTAAAAAATAAGTGGAACTTTATACATAAGCGCTAATCTTATAGGGTAAGAATAAATCCCTGTATGACAGTGCCAACAAAAATCTGTTTTTCTTTTAAAAGACTCTAGCATTACTTTCTTCACAATTTTCCAATTTGGGGTAAAATCTATAAAATCTACACCTAATTTTTTTAAAACTTTATTTACATTTTCTTGAATTGTTTTTCTTATAAAGCCATGATTGAATCTAACTAATAATGGTTTTATTTTATATTCTCTCATCAAGTAATTAACTTGAAAAACACTATCTTTTCCTCCTGAAAAAGGGATAATGCAGTCGTAAGCATATTTTCCTCTATTCTCTTCAATTATTCTATCTAAAAGTAATTTCCTTTTTTCCCAATCAATATTCTCTTTTTTTTTTGACGATTCACAAATATTACAAGTCCCACTCTTATCAAATTCTATGGTTTCATAAGTTTCTGGCAATTGACATTTGACACACTTTTTTAATTTTTGTTTATTATTACTCATAATGTCTCAAAATCCATTTCTTATTCTTTTTATTTAAAGATTATCTATCAAATCTCTCGGTTCAGAAGAAATAAATGTTCGTAAATCTTTACTGTTTTAAATTAATATCATATAATGTTCAATAATTGAACAAATATTATTATGAAAAACGGTCAAGATCAATTTAATATTTTAAGAAAACTGGACAAAAAACTGGACAAAAATATGTCGCAAAGAGAGCTAGCAACAGATCTTGGTTTTAGTTTGGGAAAATTAAATTATCTTATAAATGAATTGAAAAAACAAGGCCTTATAAAAATTAAGAGATTTAAAAGAAATAATAGGAAAATAGGCTATGTTTATATCTTGACGCCAGAGGGAATTTCAAAAAGAACTAAAATGGCATTCAGCTTTATGAAAAGAAAATTAATTGAATACGAAGAACTTAAAAGAGAAATATCAAATTTTAAAAAGGGTGATTAAATAAATAGAATGAAAAAAAATATTTTAGTTACTGGCGGAGGTGGATTTATAGGCTCTCATTTAGTTGAAAAACTAGTCACCCAAGGTCATAATGTTAAAACAATAGTTCCTTATAGTGTAGATAATTCATGGGGCTGGATAGACACTTTTTCTAAAAAAATTAGAGATAGTATCGAAATTGTTTCTGGAGACATATGTGATCCGAATTTTATATCCAAAGAGACAAAGAAAATTGAAATTTATTTTCATTTGGCAGCTTTAATTTCGATTCCATATTCTTATAAATCTCCTCAAAGCTATATAAGTACAAACGTAAATGGAACTTTAAATTTATTAGAGGCTGCAAAAAAAAATAATACAGAGTTATTTGTACAAACGTCAACAAGTGAAGTTTATGGAAGTGCACAATATGTTCCAATTGATGAAAAGCATCCTTTGAACGCACAATCCCCTTATGCTGCTTCAAAAATTGCTGGAGATCAATTAACTTTATCATATCACAGAGCATTTAACGTACCCTCAATGATATTGAGACCATTCAATACCTATGGTCCAAGACAATCTTTGAGAGCATTCATTCCCACAATAACCACTCAGATTTTAGAAAAAAAAAAAATCGTTAAAATTGGAAATTTAAATTCGAAAAGAGATTTTACTTTTGTCTCAGATACAGTTGACGGTTTCACATCAACAATTGGAAATAAAAAATGTATAGGTGAAACAATTCAACTTGGAACTGGGATTGATTTTAGTATGAAACAAACTTTAAATGAAATAAAAAAAATTACAAAGACAAAAATAAAATTTGTACAAGATAAAGAAAGGATGAGACCAAAAAAAAGTGAGGTTAATAGATTAATTTCTCTAAATAAAAAAGCTAAAAAAATATTAAAATGGTCACCTAAATATTCTGGTAAGGATGGTTTTAATAAAGGCTTAAAAGAAACAGTAGAGTGGTTTAGTAATAAAGAGAACTTATCTAAATATAAATCAAATCTCTACAATTTTTAAATTAAGTTATATGAAAAAAAAAGATAAACTTAGAATTTTATTAATTGGATCTGCATTTAGCTCAAAAATTTTATTAAAAAAATGTATTGGTTTAAAATTAAAAATAGTTGGTGTTTGCACTAAAAAATCTAGTAAAAATTTTGATTTTTGTAACCTAAAGTCAGAATTTAAAAATACAAAATTAAAGTTCAAATATGTTAATGATATAAATTCATCAACAAATTTTAATTGGATAAAAGATAAGAGACCTGACTTGATATTTTGTTTTGGGTGGTCTCAAATTTTAAGTAAAAAAATAATTAATATACCAAAATTAGGTACTATTGGTTTTCATCCCACTGAACTGCCAAAAAATAGGGGCAGACACCCAATAATTTGGTCTTTAGCTCTTGGATTAAAACAGACAGCTTCTAGTTTTTTTGTAATTAAAAATGAAATTCCAGACAGTGGAAAGATAATCAGTCAAAGAAAAATTAGAATAAACAATCATGATAATGCTTACTCCTTATATTTAAAAATAATGAAAGCTGCCTCTTTACAATTAAATGAAATTGTAAAAAGAATATCAGGTAAACTCAATTTACCTTATAAGAATAATAAATTCTCTAATCACTGGAGAAAAAGAGATTATTCTGACGGGATGATAGATTGGAGAATGACAGCAGTTTCAATAAATAATTTAGTTAGAGCATTGGACAAACCTTATATGCATCCTCATTTTTATCATAATGATAAAGAGTTTAAAATTTTTAAAAGTAAAATAATTTTAGATAGAGATAACATTAAAATTGAGAACATTGAGCCGGGAAAAATTTTATCAAAGTCTAAGTCATCGTTTGATGTAAAGTGTGGTTCGGGAATTTTAAGAGTTTTGAAAGTAAATAGATCTATAAATTTAAACAGGGTAAATTACCTATGAAAAAAGTTTTAGTTATTGCACCTCATCCAGATGATGAAATTTTAGGATGTGGAGGAACTCTTAGTAGACTTAAAAAAAAAAAATTATATTGGATGATTGTCACAAAAATGACAAATAAAATTGGATATACAAATAATCAAATTTATCTCAGAGAAAAAGAGATCAATAAAATTTCAAAAAGTCTAAATATAGTGAAAAAAATTGAATTGGGATTTCCTGCTTCAAGTTTAAGTAAAATTAATCTTAAAGAGCTTATTTCCAAAATGTCTATTGAAATAAACAAAATAAAACCAGATACAATTTTTGCTCCTTATCAGCATGATGCTCATTCAGATCATTTTTTTACTACATATACACTTAATCATATTCTAAAGGCATTTAGATATCCTTTTTTGAAAAGATGCTATTTATACGAAACACTGTCGGAGACAAATCAAAGTTTTGTGAAGAAAAATGTTTTTAAACCAAATACATATTTTGATATTTCAAAAAATTTAAAAAAAAAACTTAAGATGGCAAGTGTATACAAAAGTGAGATAAAAAAACATCCATTTCCAAGAAGTTTAAAGTCGATAGAGGCACTCGCTATATTAAGAGGTAGTGAGTCTGGTTTTAAATATGCTGAAGCATTTAAATTGATAATACAAAAAAATGACTAATATTCTTGTGATCACTAGTACCAGAGCAGATTTTGGACTTTTGAAAAATTTGATTAAGTCATTAAAAAAAAATAAATTTAACTGCAAAGTTTTAGCTTCAGGCACACATTTTTCTAAATATTATGGCTATACTTCAAATGAGATTAAAAGTGAGAATATAAAAATAGATTTTAAGTTGAAACAAGAAATTATTACAAAAAATTCAATAGGCATATCAAAAATAATTTCTCAATTTATTAACCAAGTGACAATAATATTAAATAAAGTAACTCCTGATTTAGTAGTTTTGTTAGGCGATAGATATGAAATACTAGGGGCGGCAGTGGCCGCTCATATAAGTAGAATTCCAATAGCACACATTCATGGAGGTGAACTTACAAGCGGAATTATTGATGATGCTTTTAGACACTCAATAACAAAGATGTCCCAACTCCATTTTGTGTCTAATAAAATTTATAGAAAAAGAGTTATTCAGCTAGGAGAAAACCCAGATACTGTTTATGTAGTAGGTGGGATGGGAGTTGAGAGTATCAAAAACACTAAATTTATTTCTCAAAAAAAAATTGAAAAAAAATTAAAAATAAAATTTTTAAAAAAGAATTTATTAATTAATTTTCATCCCGAAACCCTTCGTAAAGGGGAAGCTAAATACCAAGTAAAAGAATTAATTAATGCACTTAAAACACTTAAAAACACCTGTCTAATTTTTACAATGCCTGGAGCAGAAGTTGAAAATAAATTAATATTAGGTGAAATTAAAAAATTTGTGAAAAATAATAAAAATAGTTATTACTTTAGATCACTTGGCCAACAAAATTTCTTTTCTATACTAAAAACTGTTGATGCGATGGTCGGCAATTCTTCAAGTGGTCTCTTAGAAATGCCAACTTTTAAAAAAGCAACTTTGAATTTGGGTGATAGACAATTAGGAAGAATGAAGAGTGAGAGCGTCATAGACGCGAATATAAAAAAAAAAGATATAATTAATTCAATTAATAAAATTTACTCAAAAAAATTTCAAATAAAAATCAAAAATTCTTTTAATCCTTACGGAAATGGAGGAGCTTCAGAAAAAATTATTAAAGTTTTAAAAAAAAAAAAGATGAAAAACTTAATGATAAAAAAATTTTATGACATTAAATTCTAAAAATAAAACATTCATAATTGCTGAGATAGGAGTAAATCATAATGGCAGTCTTGCTACAGCAAAAAAACTTATATTAGCAGGGAAAAAAGCTGGGGCAGATGCTGTAAAATTTCAAAATTTCACTGCTGAGAATTTAGTTACTATAAATGCAAAAAAAGCTCCATATCAAATAAAAAATACGAAAAATGATAATTCACAATTTAAAATGTTAAAAAAATTGGAATTAAAAAAGAGTTATTATTTTGATCTTATAAAATTTTGTAAATCAAATAATATAGAATTTTTATCATCAGTTTTTGATAGTGAAAGTGTTGATTTTCTTCAAAATAATTTAAAGATAAATAAGATTAAAATACCATCAGGTGAAATAACAAATTTTATTTTGCTAGATAAAATCAAGTTAAAAAATCATCTTGTAATTTTATCTACTGGCATGAGTAATATGAAAGAAATTGTTAAGGCAATTAATATTATCTCGAAAAGACAAATTTATAAACTTATTGGTAACAAAATTGTGATAAAAGATAATAAGTATTTAAATTATATAAGAAAGAAATTAATTGTGATGCATTGTGTAACAGATTATCCAGTCATTGATCACTATGCTAATTTGCAATGTATAAATACATTACAAAATAAACTTAAACTAAATATAGGTTATTCTGATCATACAAAAGGTATTATTGCACCAATTATTGCAGTTTCAAAAGGTGCAAAAGTGATTGAAAAACATTTTACATTAAATAAAAAAATGAGTGGCCCAGATCATGCTGCCTCATTAGATCCAAAAGAGTTTGAAGAAATGGTGAAGAATATTAGAAAATTTGAATTAATGAATGGTGATGGTAAAAAAACTCTTTTTAAATGTGAAAAAATTAATAAGAAAATTGTCAGAAAAAGTTTAGTTGCAAATAAATACATAAAAAAAGGTGACAAATTTACTATAAAAAATTTAACAACAAAGAGACCTGGAAGTGGAATATGTTCCTCTCATTTTTTTAATTACTTAAATAAAAAATCAAAAAAAAATTATAAACCAGACGACTTAATATAGAAAATGAAAATTTTAGCAATTTATCCTTGGACTCACATTTCATCATCAGCACTTATGGTTAACGGAAAATTAATTGCTGCATCAGCAGAGGAAAGATTTACAAGAGTAAAATGGACTACAAAATTTCCAATTCAATCTGCGAACTGGTGTCTTAAACAGGGCAATGTTAGTTGGAAAGAAATTGACAGAATTGTAGTACCTTGGAATCCAAGTATTAACATAAATTCTGCATCAAATAGATGGGATAGCAATATCTCATGGAGAGGAGAAATGCTTAGCAATATACCATCAAATGTTTTGAAAGCATTAAACTCAGAACCATCAAAAAAAATGACATTAAGTTTTGATAATACTAAAATCGTATATTTGAATCATCATGAATGTCATGCAGCATCAGCAATTTTTATTTCACCTTTTAAGAAATGTGACTTTTTAACAATCGACGGCCATGGAGAAAAACAAACATGTGTCTCAGGATTTTATGATGGAAAAAAAATAGTAACAACAAGCTCAATTAATTATCCTCATTCTGTTGGGTTGCTATATGGAACATTTACTGATTTTTTAGGTTTTACACCTGATAATGATGAATGGAAAACAATGGCCCTTGCTTCTTTTTCCAAATCAAAAAATAAATTCGACAAAAAAATGAAATATATCTATAAACTTACTAAAGATGGATTTGAATTAGACTTATCTTTTTTCGATTACTATTTATTTGATAAACAAAAAAGTTTTTACAATCAAAAACTAATTAATTTATTCGGTCTTCCAAGAAAACGTAATACAATATTAAAGAGTGAACATTATCAAATAGCTGGAGCTTTACAGAGATCATTTACAGAAATAGTGTTTCATTTATTAAATATAACTAAAAAAAAAGGTGGTGGATCTAATAAAATAGTCATTGCTGGAGGAGCTGCGATGAATTGTGTTTTCAATGGATTATTAGACAAGAATAAAATTTATAATCAAAATTTTGTACCACCGTGGCCAGATGACTTAGGAGTATCAATTGGAGCAACATATTTAGAAAATAACAATTTAAACAAAAGGAATAGCAAAGATGTGCAAGTTTATCTTGGACCCAGTTATGATAATAAAGAGATTATATCTTTATTAAATAAATATAAATTGAAATTTAAAAAACCAAAAAAAATATCTAGCTATATTGCAAAGAAAATTTCTGATGGTTGTTTAATTGGTTGGTTTCAAGATAAAATGGAATTTACTCACAGGGCGCTTGGAAATAGGTCGATTTTAGCTGATCCCAGAAAATTTGAGATGCAAAAAAAAGTTAATTCTGCAGTAAAATACAGAGAAAGTTTTAGGCCTTTTGCACCAGCAACTATTGAGGAGAAAGCCTCAGAAATATTTGATATGAACAAGAAAACTAAAATTCCGTTTATGGAAAAAGCTGTTTTAGTAAAAAAAAATTGGAGAAAAAAAATACCAGCAGTTGTTCATGTTGACGGAACAGCAAGAGTTCAAACTATAAATAAAAATTTTAACAAAAAATTTTATAACTTAATTAATGAGTTTTATAAAATCACTAATGTACCAGTATTATTGAATACTTCCTTTAACTTAAATGGAGAACCAATTGTAATGTCACCTTCTGATGCTATAAGAACATTTCATACATGTGGATTAGATATATTAGTTTTACAAGATTATGTTGTTGAAAAATGAGGAAAATAAACAAAAACTATATTTTTAAAGATCAAAATGTTTCAGAAATAGTTAAACTTTTAAATAAATCAGAAGAAAAAATTTGCTTTGTTGTTGATAGAAAAAAAAGAGTCATCGGTATCTACAATGATGGAGATTTAAGACGAGTTTTAACAAAAAAAAATTTTATGCTTATAAATGCTGACAAATATTGTAATAAAAAATTTGTATTTATTTTTAAAGATAAGATTAAAAAAGAGACTGTAGTGTCTCTATTTAAAAAAAATAAAGATATACAGCACTTGCCAGTTTTAGATAAATCAAAAAGATTAATAGGTATTTTTAAAAAGGAAGATTTTTTAGAGAAAGAAATATTCAAAAATGAAATTTTAATTTTAGCGGGGGGATTAGGAGAAAGACTTAAACCTTTAACAAGCTTTTTACCAAAACCAATGTTGAATTTCGGTGGTAAACCTCTCCTAGAAAGCCAATTATATTCATTACATCATTTTGGTTTTAAAAATATCAATATTTCAGTAAATTATTTAGCTGATAAAATAATTAATTATTTTGGAAATGGTCAAAACTACGACCTTAAAATAAATTATTTTAAAGAAAAAACTAAACTAGGGACTGCAGGTCCATTGTTTTTTTTAAAAAAGAAAAAAATTAATCTTCCTATAATTGTATTAAATGGAGATATCTATAGTTCTTTAAATTTTAAGGAATTATTAATGTATCATATGAACAGAAAGCATGATGTAACAATATGCACAAATAATTTTGAGACGCAAATTCCCTATGGAGTGATTAACAAGAAAAATAGAGAAAATAATATGATCATAGAAAAACCAAGGATAAAGTTTGAGATAAACTCAGGCATATATGTTTTTAATCCGAAAATTTTGAAAATAGTTAAAAAAAAGTTTCTAAATATGAATGATTTAATTAATGATTTAAAAAAAAAGCGTTATAGAGTTGGAACATTCAAAATATACGAACCAATAATAGATATAGGTAACTTCGAAACTTATGAAAGCGCAAAGAATATGATTAATAATGATTAAAGGTTATAAAGTCCTATGCGTTGTCCCTGCTAGAAAGAATAGTAAAGGTTTGAAAAATAAGAATATTCAAAAAATTAAAAGTAAAGAAATGATATATTATCCAATTAAAACAGGTCTAAAATCCAGGTTTATTGATGAAGTTATTTTTTCTTCAGACTCAAAAAAATATATTAAAATTGCGAAAAAATATGGTGCAAGTGTTTATTTTCAAAGACCAAAAAAAATCTCAAAAGACACAAGCTCCTCTTTTCAAGTTATCAATCATGCAATTAGTTTTCTTAAAAACAAAAATTTAAACTTTGATATTGTTGTTTTATTAGAGCCCACCTCACCCCTAACAAATCACAAGGATATAGATCAAGCAATTAAAATGATGGTTGAAAAAGAATATTTATCTCTTGTTTCTGTTATGGATGCATCAAAATACAATATAAATTTTCAGTTTAAAGAAATGAATAATATTTTAAAACCGTTCATTAAAAAGGGAGTTTCAAAAAGAAGACAACAAATAAAAAAGACCTATTGCTTGGATGGTAGCTTGTATATATCTTACATTAAAGAATTTTTGAAAAATAAAAATTTTATTTCAAAAAAAACGATGGGCTATAAAATTAAACCTATCTGGAAAAATTTTGAAATAGATAACAAAGATGATCTTAATTTAATTAGATTAATTACAAGGTAAAAATATGTTGAAATTTGAAAATAAATATACAAAAAAACTTCCAAAAGTTATTCCTGAAGGTGCAATAAGAACTTTTCATACATGTGGCTTAAATATTTTAGTATTGGGTGATTATATAATTGAAAAAAATAAAGAATATAAATTATGAATAAAGGGCAAAAACTACTAGATAAAGCAAAAAAAATTATACCAGGCGGTAATCAATTATTATCCAAAAGAAGTGAGTTATTTTTGCCTGGTCATTGGCCAACTTACTATAAAAAAGCAAAAGGTTGTAAGGTTTGGGATTTAAATAATAAAGTTTATTACGATTTTGCTGGAATGGGTGTTACTGCTTGTGTATTAGGATATTCAAATGATCATATCAATAAAGCTTTAATTCACGGTTTAAAATCTGGCTCCATGTGCACACTAAATGCTACAGAAGAGGTTGATTTAGCAAAAGAGCTTCTGAGTATCCACAAATGGTCAGGTATGGCAAAGTTTTGTAAATCTGGAGGAGAAGCATGTATGGTTGCAATAAGAATTGCGAGAGCTTTTACAAATAAAAATAATATTGCATTTTGTGGATATCATGGATGGCATGATTGGTATTTAGCTACAAATATGTCAAATTCAAAAAATTTAGATAAACAATTACTTCCAGGTCTTAAAACAAGAGGTGTTTCAAATTCATTTAAGAATTCTATAAAACCCTTTCTTTACAACGATATAGACTCATTAAAAAAAATTTTTAAAAAAAAGAATAATAATATTGGAATTATTATAATGGAACCAATGAGAGGAGTTAAACCTTCACGTAACTTTTTAAGACAAGTTAAATCTATTGCAAAAAAGAATAATGCTTTACTTATTTTTGATGAGATTACTTCTGGTTTTAAAGATAATTATGGGGGATTACACTTAAAGTTGAAAGTAAATCCTGATCTAGCAATTTTTGGAAAGTCCATCGGGAATGGATATCCAATCTCTGCAATAATAGGTAGAAAAAAAATAATGCAGGTGGCTCAGGAAACATTTATTAGCTCAACTATGTGGACTGATAGATTAGGTTTTATAGCAGCGAATACTACTCTAAAAAAATTAAAACAATTAAAAATAAATAAAAAAATATCTAATTATGGAAGAATTATAAAGAAGGGTTGGATAGAAATTGCAAAAAAAAATAGTATTAAAATAGCTATAAGTGGTCAGGATTGTATTCCATATTTAAGATTCGATTATCCTAATGGTCAGGAAATTATGACTTTTTTCACACAAGAAATGTTAAAGAAAGGTTTTCTTGCTGGCCCACAAGTGGCCACAAGTTATGCTTATAATCATAATATAATTAAAAAGTATTTAAAAACTGCTAATTTTGTTTTTAGAAAAATAAGTGATTGTTTGAAAATTGGAAATTTCCCTTTAAAAGGTGAAATAAAACATTCCACTTTTAAAAGACTTACTGGATAACTGATTTATGTTTTTTGAAAAAATTATAAAAGGTCATGTAATCAAACCAGTCTTCAGAAAGTATAATTAATGGACTATAAAAAAAAATTTGACCTAAATAATAAAACAATCTTTGTTCTAGGTGGAAGTGGGCTGATTGGCAAAGAAGTTTCTAAGGCTTTAAGGGAATTTGGAGCGAAGGTTATTGTTGTTGATCAAAATATAAAAAAAGATAGTAAAAAAATATTTTCTGAAAAAGTGAATTTATCTGATTTACCAAACTTAAAAAAAAATATTAATAAACTTATTAAAAAATATAAAGTGCCTGATATTATGGTAAATTGCACATATCCTAAAACAAAAGACTGGAAAAATAACTCATTCGATAAAATTAATGTTAGTTCTTATAAAAAAAATGTAGATATGCACCTTAACAGTTATGTCTGGTCAGCTAAGATAATTGCAGATCTTATGAAAAAAAATAAGAAAGGGTCAATTATTTTACTAAGTTCAATTTATGGTGTTGTAGGACAAGATCTATCAATTTATGAAGGTACTAAAATGCAAGAAAGCATGACTTATTCAGTAATAAAAGGAGGAATAAACAATTTAACAAAACAAATGGCTTCCTATTACGGAAAATTTCAAATTCGCATAAATGCATTATGTGCAGGTGGAGTTTTTGAAAATCAAAATGAAAGATTTGTTAAAAATTACAAAAAAAAAGTACCACTTAAAAGAATGGCAACTAGTTCAGATATTGCGCTATCAGTAATATTTTTAGCATCAGATGCGTCCTCATATATCACGGGAACAACTTTTATGGTGGATGGTGGATGGACCTCGATATAAATCAAAGAGGAGAGGACATTCTGTGTTTTAGTGAGGTATTCTTGTTTAAAACAGTTAGTTTATTGTAATAAAACAAACCTAATATTTTAATTTAAGCATTATAAAGTTTACCGATTATTTTAAATTTATTGTTATTAACCGTATAACTTAAATTTTGCTTATGTTGAATACTTATCATTTTAAATAATTCATCTTTTTCAAATTTATATTCTCTAAGAAGATT
>MDTD01105708.1_pt1 | contig 12974 bp, 14 predicted proteins | sample 811221 | NCBI WGS metagenome assembly MDTD01 (sample SAMN05326646, study PRJNA326480) | marine metagenome | isolation source: seawater | place: Pacific Ocean: South West | collected 2011 | reverse complement strand
TTATGGCGGGCACAACCATTGGTAATTTACAAAGTTGGCTGGGCACAGATGCCAAAGTGGTGCGCACCATGCCCAATACCCCGGCAGCCATCGGCAAGGGGATGAGTGTGTTGTGCGCGGCCCCCACTGTGAATGATGAGGAAAAAGAACTGGCTGAATCGTTACTGAAAGCTGTGGGTGAGGTGGCCTGGGTGGACGATGAAGACGACATGAACGCTGTCACCGCCTTGTCCGGCTCCGGCCCGGCATGGTTTTTCAGCTTGATGGAAGCCATGGAAGAAGCAGGTGTGGAAATGGGTCTGCCGCAAGACGTCGCCCGCAAATTAACCGTGAACACCGCGTGGGGTGCCGGGGCGCTGGCACGCAAAGTAGCCAAAGATACCCCGCCGGCCCAACTGCGTAAAAACGTAACCAGCCCGGGCGGAACGACGGAAGCGGGGTTAAATGTGTTATCATCATACAAATTCAAAGATAGTGTAAAAGACGCCCTGAAACAGGCGCAGGCGCGCTCGCGTGAACTTTCTAAATAATTGAATTTTTAGGTTTATCATCCCCGCCTTGGCGGGGTATTTTTTGTACGTTATGAATATGGGGAGAGAGGTTGATTTTATTTTTTCTTTACAACCTAGAGTTTTATTATACCATAAATCATAATACAACTATAAATTGAGGTTGTTTTTTCTTATCAACCAAAACTTGGAAGAACAAAAAATAGGACTAGGAGACAGATTTATGAGTTTTGCCGTTAATTTACCGGATGTGGAGCGTCAACCGCGGGTGCGCCGCTCCAGCTATATTGCCAACCAGCTGCGGGAGATGATTTTTGAAGGGACACTTAAACCCGGTGACCGTTTACCCACAGAAGAAAAACTGTGCCAGCACTTTGGTGTGTCCCGCACTACATTGCGGGAATCGGTGCAAATGTTGCGGGTATCGGGCCTGTTGGAAGTTACCCCCGGCCGCGGCAGCTTTGTCTGTTTGCCGGATTTGGGCGGTATTATGCAGGATTTAACCCTGTATGGCCGTTACACAGATTTAGACCAGTCGGAAATTCGTTCTCTGCGTGTGCTTTTGGAGCTGGAAATGCTGAAAAACGCTTTTAAAGCCCCGCTGGAAGAACGGCGGGAACTGTCGGATTATACCATTTCCCGCGATGCTGATACCGACACCAATGAAGCGATTGAGCGCCAATGGCACATGAAAATTGCCAAAGTGGCGGGCAACAAAATGTGCGCGACGTTATTGGAAGCGTTGCTTAGCATGTGCAAAATGGAGCGCTTAAAGCGCTTTAACGACGCGGATGAAGTGATGCGTACCATGAGTGTGCAAATTCGTATTAATTCCTGCTTGTTGGAAGGGGATATGGAGCTGGCGTGTCGGCTGATGAGCACCTATCTGGATGCGCCGGAGGCCAAAAAACTGAACTAAAAAAAAGCCCGGCGTATGCCGGGCTTGCCGATGAAACAGAAGAGGGGGCTAGGCCGCCTCTTTCTGGCTTTTGTCGTACTCGATGCTCAACAGCTTGTCATAGCCGCGGCCGTCCTCATGCTCTCGCCCCAGCGTGACCAGCACATTATGGCACAGCTTGCTGGAGAAGGGGGAGTAGTCGGCGACGATCTCCACATCCTTGGGAGCAAGGCGCTTATCGATCGATTCAGCCAGGACTTCTTCAGCCATCTCGAAGTACAGCTTGCTGAGCGGCTGCAGGCCGTCGCTGCGCCAGCAGCTGTCGTGGTTGCTGGTGTTTTTCCATGCATCCAGCGGCACTTGCTGCCAGTTGTCCCACCGTTCACCGGGGGGCTCAACGGCGACCCACACACTGGTATGGCCGAAGAACATCAAGTAAATGGTGCGATACTGTTCAACGGCGTAGCCGCTGTCAGGGCGGCCGACCCACAGCCACGCGTGGACGCGCAGTTCGATGAGAATACCGCGCTGCACGCGGCCGTTCATGTCATGCGACACCAGCGAATTTTCGCGGTCCAGCAGGTGGTCCACCAGGCGGGGAATGATGTGATCAGCGTCCATTTTCAACATGGTAAAAGTCCTCAAGTGAGAAATGAAAAACGGAAAGAAACATGACGTCGTACAGGTTTATATAAGGTTTAAATATATGTTTACAAGCCTTTGGACATAAAAAAGCCCCGCGCTAGCAGGGCTTTGGTGTTAAAGGTGTATGGTTTGTTTACGCGGCGCTGGCGGCATCCGGGTTGTTTTGCAGATAGTCATCCAGAATGCGGTAAGCCACATTAATACGCTTAATGAAGTCATCAGCCTGTTCATCTCCTTTGTTGACGTCCGGATGGTGCTTTTTCACCAGTTGAATGTAGCGGCGCTTCAAATCGTTTTTAGGCACGGGCCGCTCAATGTTAAAAATTACGCAGGCTTCTTCCACATCCGGCGGCATGGACTTGTTTTCAAAGTGCTTTTTGCGATCATAAGCCCGCTCCTGTGCGGCACGCTGGGCACAGCGCTCGCGGAAGAAGCCGAATAATTCCTCAGCTGATTTAAACTGAAACTGCGCTTTGGACATGGACTCCCCCCGTCCTAATGGCCATGTGGGACGGTTCCATGTGGCGGCGCCATGCTGTAAATTAAAAATCTCAGCTGAGGAAAAACCGTTCAGCCCGTTCCACTGCTTGTTAAATTCTTTAATATGTTCCTGGCAAAAATACTGGCGGTCGCTCAGGTCGCGCGGGTTGCGCGGCGCTGGGAATTCGCCTTCTTTCTGGCAGTCTTTGTACGCGCAGGGTCCACTCATTGTCTTCTATCCCGTAATTTTATCCACACCTAACATTATACCATCTTTTCTTTGTACGCTGATTTTGAACAGGGCAAATAAATCGTAAACGAATACCCTGCACGAAAGTCGCTAAAAATTAAAGAAAAGAAATAAGCGGTATTTTTAAAAGGTAGGGAGTGTGATGGTGTTTAACAAGTGCTGGATGTCATTTTTAAATAAAATTACCACCCACAGCGCCAGCCCAATGCCCGGCCCAAAGGGGATGAACGTGGTATTATGCTTGGGCGTGAAGGCCAAAATTAACGCGAACAAGTTGGCGATAATCAACGCTACAAAAAAGTAAACCGGCCCCAGCCACGCCCCCACGGCACATAACATTTTTATATCTCCGCCGCCCATACCGGCCCGAAGGCCGAACAGTTTTTCCATCGCCAGCACAAAAAACAACGGCAGTAGCAGGCCAACACCGGCGCCGTATAAGCTTTCCACCCAGCTGTGCCAGCCCAAAAGATCGGGCATAAACAGGCCGGTAAAAATCAATGGCACCACATACACGTTGGGCAAAATAAGGTAGGCAAGGTCAAACGCGATGGCCCGCGCCAATATAACCGCCAGCACCGCACCAGCGGCCAGTTCCGCCTGAGCGGTCAAGCCGCTGAACGGCAGGGGCAACAGCATGCAGATGAGTAAAATCAAAAACGCGGCGTTTACCCGTTGGTGGGGCAGGGGGCCGTGTTCAACCTCATGCTCTTCAATTGTGGCGCGTTCAAAAAACAGCATTAGCCCGTCACCTTAAAAACAGTTGGCGCTGTAGCTAAAGCAGATAGAGGCCGTAAACGGCGGTGTGTCACGGTTTTTGACATTGGAATGGTACCACAGCACCCGTCCCCACGGGTCGGTGGCAAATTCGGTGGGCAGGCCAATCAGTTTCATCAATTCGTACATGTCGTTAATGTTCCCGGCGGTGTACACATTGCCCTCCGCGGTAACATCGGTATCAAAATATACAGCGTCGGATTCATCATCATCCAAATCTGACGGCGGGTAGTAATTGTACTGCGGCGGGGTGCGGGTTTCACCAGCGTCAGACATGGTCTCGCAGTAAGGGTCGCTTGGGCAGGTAACGTTATTGCCGCTGATGAATTGCCCGGCGGCGTAATCTTCCAGCTTGTTGATAATAGCCCGGCCTTGCGCGCGGTAACTTTGAACACGCTCGCTTTCAATTTCTATGGTAGAAAATTTAATGCCGATGTCATCGTTTTGCGCTTCCCAGTTGGCAAAGTCTTCACGGGAGAAAATGGTGTTCCCGGAATCGGACACCCCGTCTTTACCGCTGGAATAAATAATGGCGTAGTGGACCACCACATCCACGTTTTCAATTTGTACCGTCGGGTCAGAGAAGGTAATGTAATTCCACGGGTTGCCCCATGGGTCCACCGCCAGGGTGGTTTCCTCAATCAGACCGGAGGAAAACAACAGGCCAATTCCCGTATCCCGCGGCGGCAAAATGTTAATACCAATGGTGCGGTAATAGGTTTCCAGGGCGTTTTTCAAGATAATCACTCCGCGTTCGGCGGCGTCTACCTTGCTGCGCTCCAAACGGGACATAATGGTCACCCCGCCGGTAGCCGCCAGCACACTGGCGACAATCAGCGCAATACGCGCGTCCATTCCAAACATGGCACCGCGTTGGTTCAGTAAAGGCTTGATAACTGTTTTTATTAATTTTTTCATAATACCTTTGTCAGTCTAGCGCACTAATCCAGCGTCAGGGTAATTTTTTCAGCGTGGCCCCACGGGGTAATAAATTCCAGTGTGGCTTCGTCATCACTTAAACGGGTGTAGTTAAACGGGTTGCCCCATACATCGCCCAGGCCGGTGGTGGCGTTAATGTCGTTATATTCATTCTGGAACGGGAAGCGGTGCGGCTTGTTGGAGGCATAAAACATATAAATTTGTGAGGCCTCCTGCTCCATATATTCCTTGGAACGTTCAATCTGCTGCAGGCGTAAACTGGTGCTGTCCACCACGGAAACGGGGTTGTCTTCCACCCCTTCGTATTCCAAAATCGACTCCGCCGTGCCCAGTGTGTCCACCTCCTGGCGCAGCATTTCATCGTCGGATGTGGTGATGATTAAGCGCTCACCTTCCAGGCCAAAGCCTTCATCGGTGGAGCGTTTGGTAATTTGAATTTTGTTGCCGCCGCGGGTTTTATCCGAGGTCGGCAGGAACTCCAGCGCCCGCTCCAAGTCCAAATCTTCGTTATAGGTGGCGGCGGTTTCGGTCAGCACGGCCAGCTCCAGGGCGGTTTTAACACTTTGGGCCTGTTCTTTTTGGCGCTGCAGGCGTTCTTTTTGCAGGCGCAGCAGGTCTTGCTGGGCCCACTGCATAACAACAGCGGAAAAAATAGACACCCCCATCAGCATGCCAAACATAAACGGCGAAAAGGCACCTTTCTGGCTCTTCAGTTTGGCTTTTAAGGCTGTGGTCAGGTTCAACACTGGCTTAATCTTCGTTATAACGAAGCCCGCAGTTTCAATTTATAGTCCTCACCCAGTACAGAGATGGTGACATTTCTATGGCGAATTTTCTTTACCGTTACATTTACTTTATGGACTTTGGCGGAAGCCAGGCCACCCCGTTCGCTTTTTTTGCGGTAACGGTCCAAAGTTTCTTTTTTCACTTCCTGATACTTTTTATAGGTGGCGGCGTCCACCTGACTTTCAGCCGGCATGTAGCGGTCAATCACTTCTTCTAAATCTTTGGCTTTGGACTCCACCACCACCGGCATAAAGAAGCGGTCGCCTTCATTATAACGTTTGTCATTGATAATGGCGTATTTAAGTGGGGAGGTCACAATGGAGCGGATGACCAGGCGGTCCACATCCTGTTCAAAATCATGCCCCTCTAATGACACATCTTCTTTTTGCTGATACTCGCGCTTTACAATTCCTTCTAAAAACAATTTAAACTCTTCCAGATCCACCGCGCTGGATGCCGTCACAACAGACGGCGACACCAACCCGGCCAAATCAGGGTTGTTCAGGGTGTATTCGGGCAGGCCGGTAATTTCCACGTCTTCTTCAATGGTTTTAACGCTGTATTTATTTTTAGGGTTAAACGGGTCAATGGCTTTGGTTTGCAGCAACTCTTCAATGGTACCAACCGACTGCCCATAGCCGTCCTGATCAATTTGCTGCTGAATTTCGCCTACCACTTCTTTACGGTTGAAGTCAAAATCCGGCTGGCCGCCAAAGGTCACCGGCCAGTTGATTTCCTGCTGCTGGGCCTTGGCAGGTGCGGCCCACAGCACCGCCGCCAGCGTTGCCAGCACAAGGGGGTATGTACGCGTTTTACGCGCCGCGGGTTGCATCGTACACATACAAATACCCTTCAATTGAAATTACGTGGTGATCTTCGCTGAACCCTTCCGGCAGTTTGCCGCAACCATAGCATACCTTATACACGGCAAAACCAGGTAGGGTGGACAGTTTCTTAATAAGCTGCATAGCGCCCAAAAAGGTCACGGGCCCCTGAATGCGGAAGTTATGGCGGTAAATCGGCTGTGAGGTCAGGTTACGGCTTTGGCCGACAAAGCTGAACTCCGGCCCCGGGTCGCCAATCCCCAGCATCCGCTCAATGGCGAATTTCTGATCCAGCCCCTGTTCCAGAGCTAAATCTTTAAATTCCTGGAATTTGTTGAAAATATCCTCGCGCTGCTGGGCCTCCATTTTGGCCGCCATCAGGGCGCGTTCTTTGCTTTCAATCAGGCCCATATTGTCAATAAACTGGTACGAGCCAACAATGGCGGTAAACGCCAGAATCGCCAGACCGAGGGTAAACTGCATCATGATGAGTCCCCTCCGTTCGTTTGCGGTTCCACCAGCGGGTTAATATCCCCGGCGCCAAAGTCGAGTGATTTATTCTCACGCTTGGCTTTTTGGCGATAGTCCGCGACCTTCTCTTCCACCTCAAACAAATCAATAAAGCCTTCCAGCTTCAAGCGGTTGCCGCCGGGCGGTTTGCGGATAGCTTTGAGCGTGGAGCTTTTGGTCAGCACCGCTTTGGCAATGGGTTCTTCCTGCAGCCAGCCTTTATAGGCATCTTTTTCCGCCACAATATTGGCAATTAAAGCATCTGGCGGAGTTTGCGGGTTGGGGTTACGGATTTCAAATTCATCAATTTGCATATCGGCGGCCTGAATGGCGTTGGCTACATCACGGAACAGCAGGGGCATCAAGGTTCTAAAGCGCATTTGCCCTTCCTGCTCGGCCAGTATGCGGTCCATTTCGGTGAAGTTGATGCCGCGCGCGGCGCTGTCTTCCACCACGCGGATTTGACGGTTCAGGTTATCAATGGTTTTGCCTTGCTGGTATTGCAGGCCCCAAATGCCAAGGGCCACCAGAATACTGGCCACCAGCATGTGCATGCCGTATTTTTCCTGGAAGGTCGGCATGTTGAGCCATACATCTTCGTCCAGCGGAATATCACGCAGGGAGTATTTTTCAACCTTCAGCTCTTCCAGCTTGTTGGCGCTGTCCCATTCGGTATAGACAATTTTTTTGCTGGTACGGGGGTAACTTTTAATCAGCTGTTGCAGGTCACGCACCCACGTTTGCTGGCCAGTGGGCTGGATGTAGCTGTCATTCCCGTCCCAGTGGAAAATAGCGTCCGCGGCGACCACAAAGCTCACGCTGTTGGCCTCGGCCCGGCCGCCAAAACGGCTGAAGTCCAAAATGGGCATATCACCAAACGACTGCTGGGCCATATAAACATCGTGCTCGTCTTCCATATCATCCTGATCAGATAAGAACACATAGGGGTTGACGGGCTCGCCGTCCAAATCGCGCGGGGCGACAAAACACAGGGCCATACTGCGGCGGCTTTGTTCGTCCGTCACATCCTGCCACGCGTCGGCAAAAATGGAATCCTCACCCTTTTCGGGCAGGTATTCCACCTTATTCAGCCCATAAAAGCAGATACTTTTAAAGGCATCGCCGAGTGTTTGTTCTTTGGCCATTGGTTTCTATTCTACCTTATTTTTATGCCAATGTTTGTTTTGTTTCTTCTTTAACGGCCTATCCTTGTGCCATAACGATGGCCAGCATGTCCAGTAGCATAACCGCGCCACCCATAATCCACAAAATAACCGAAAAGACGGTCACAAAGCGTTTGTGGGTATCGGTCAGCACGCGCTCTAATATATTATATGAGTGGTGCATACCCTCAATCATAACATTATTGGTGCTGGTGTCCTGACCGGCATAGTTTTCTGACACCGCCACAGGGGTAACAATAATGGACGGAAAGCCAGCTTTTTCCATGGCTTCCGACATGTTTCCCCCGCTGGTAATCACCTGGTTAAAGCTGTCAATTTTCTTCTTCAATACCTGGTTGGTGGTCAAAGCCTCCATAATCGGGATCATCTGTTTGGGCTTCACCCCGCTGGAAATCAGGTGCGGAAAATACAATAACATGCTGGAATATATTTTATAGCGCACATAGGTGCCCAAAATCGGCACCTTCAGGGTGTAGCTGTCCAGCATAAATTTCCCCTGGGTGGATTTCAGCATACTGTAGGCGACAATCAGTAAAATCACCAAAGAGGCCGCGAACAGGTACCAGTTACCCGCCAAAAAGTGGGTGAAGTTCATAATCGCTTCGGGGATGGTGTTGAGCGTTTTACCCTGCGCCTTTTGCAGCTGCGCCATCACGGGCAGGGTGTTCAGCCCGGTGTTAAACAGCGAGACGAATGAGAGCACCATCAGCACCACCGGCGTAATAATTTCCGCCATCCCGCTGCGGGATTGCTCAATTTTTTTGTCTTCCAGCATTTGCAGAATTTCAAAGGACTTCTGCATCTGGTTGGAGGCCTCACCGGCGATAATCGCCGCGCGGTGAACATCATCAAACAGGACGTCTTCGGGCTCCATGGCCTTGCTAAGCGGCTTACCCTGCGCCACTTTTTGGGCCATGGCATGCATAGCGCTGGACAGGTCATCCTTCCCTTCTGACTTAAACGCCTTGCCCACCGCGCGTACGGCGGCTTCGGTCGTTTGACCGCATTTGAGCATCATCCCCATCAAAAAGAACAGCCGCTCCCGGTCACGGGCGGCAACTTCCCTTACTTGGGGCCCAAGCGGGTTAGGACTGAACTGTTTCCAAATCTGCACTAAAGAAGCGCTCCAATTCTTCGATACTTGTTATTCCATTCTTCACGTGTTTTAAGCCGTGGGTCAGCATGTCAATCATGGTACTTTGTGCGGCCTGCTTACGGACGATGTCAATCCAATCCGGACGCAGGCGGTTGCCGCTCCACACGTTGCGGGTCACTTCCCGGCGCCACAACTCCAACACCTCCTCAATGGCGATACGCCCCTGAAAGCCGCGGTAACGACAGTGTTCACAGCCGTTTTTGTTCTGGCGATAGATAATATCCCGCCCCTGGAAGCCCATATCGCGCAACTCGTTGAGCTTACCGGCCATATCGTTATCAATTTCCACAGGAATTTTGCACTTGTTGCACAAGCGGCGCACCAAACGCTGGGCGATGATACCACGCACGTTGGAGAAAATTTGTTCGGCAGGCACCCCGCGTTGCAACAGACGGTCCAAGGTCATAAAGCTATCGTTGGCGTGCATGGTGGTAATCACCAGGTGACCCAGGTTACCGGCGTCAATACAGCGGCGGGTGTCTTCCGGGGAGCGCACCTCCCCCACAAACAGCACATCCGGGTCCAGCCCCAAAGCGGCGTACATAAAGCTTTCCAGGTTTAAACCAGCAGAGAGGTCTTCCTCGGTCTGGATGACGTTATCCATCCGTTCCTCAATTTGCTTTTCGTACGAAATAACGTTTTGCCCCGGGCGCTGACCGCGGCGAATCATCAAGCGCGCGGCGGTGGACTTACCCGAACCGGTCGGCCCGGCAAAGATAATACAGCCTTCCTCAAAGCGCATCAGCTGGTCAATTTTCTCGATGGTGTCTTCGCCGTAGCCGAAGGTATCAATGGTGCCTTCAAATGGGCGCAGAAAACGCATGGCGATTTTCGCCGTGCCTTCCAACGAAATAGGCTGAGTGGTGTAACGAATATCAATGGTTTGGCGGTTGGTGAGCTCAAACGTCATACGGCCGTACAGGGGCTTTTTGTAGTTTTCTGCCGTTACCCCGGCCATGTGGCGCAGGCGGCCGACAACCCGCTCGTACACTTCAATGGGCAGGGCAACCAGCTCTTCCAGCTCGTTGTCAATCCGCGCCATGACGGTGGGTTTACGGTTTAAAATTTCAATGTGCAAATCCGACGCGCCGTTTTTGTAGGCGGTACGGATAATTTCATCCACCAAGGAGACCACGGCGTCGTCATTCCCGGCGTTAATCTGCGCATAGGCGTGTTCCACCAAAAACTTTAAGGAATGCCCTTCACGCTTGGACATGCGCTCAATCGCCCCTTCAATGGCGCGCGGCGTGGCCCACACAAACTCATGCTTGGCCTTGCGGTGGCGCAGGACAATTTCGCTTTGCAGGCGCTTGTTGGGCAAATCAGCCGCCGCCCAAATAACCGAGCCGCGGCCCAGCTCAATCGGGCAGGCGGTATGGAACTGCATAAATTCGTTGGTGATGCCTTCAATCTGGTGGGGGGTGGTTTGCAGCATCTCCTCATCGGTGCGGACAGGGTAGTCATAGGCAATGGCACGGTAGCGGGCCTGCTGCATGTTGGAAAGTTTACCGGATTTCCCCAGGGTTTCGATAAGGGCGTCGGGGTCTTTTTGTACGGTTACGGGCAGGTTTTGCAAATCACCAATGGTGATAACCTGGTCCGAGATCATAAGATCCACAATATCCATACACAAAAAACCCTAAACGTTATAACTCAAAATCAGTATAGCCTTTTTGCCACCGCTTAAACCATTCTCACGCCCATATTGGAGGGCCGCACACCTGACTTCCCCCCTAGCAGGGTGGCTTTTTTCACACAATTTACCCTTCAGCAGGTCCTTAGCGGCGCATATATTGGCCAAGCTTGTAATAGATGATGTCATCGGACGGTTGCGGCTCAATACGCAGGTTGCCACTGGCATTGCCGTCGCCGCTGTCGACCTTTTCATCCAGGGCCTGGGCCACTTCATCGGGCACCAGGGTTAAGCGCACCCACGAGGCACATACCTCCCCCGGGCTGCGGTCACACTGGGCGGGGGGAACGGCGGCCTGGCCGTTTTCACGCCCCACAAAAAAGTCATAGGTGCCGCCAAAGCGCACGTTTTTGTCGCTGGACATGGTCATGTACGGCCCCTTCCATGTGAAGGACCCGGTAGGCGAGTACAAGTTTTCAAACTGCTTGGGCTCTGACCCGACATCAAAAATGTAATTGGTGCGGGCTTTGGAGATATTGTCTAACTCCGCCAGCAAGGCCGTGGTGTTGGTGTCGGAAATAACACCGTAAACGGAAATACCGGCCACTACCGACAAACCACCGAAAATCGCCAGGGCAATGCGGGCGTCCAGCCCGAACATCGCACCGCGTTGACAACGCCATACGTTATGCTTCATATCGTAGAGTACCCTATACTTTTGTTCTTTTTTCCCTGTACATAGACTTATGCCGAAATGTGCAAGGGTTCATCCAGTTTAAAACTGACGCGGTTTGTTTGTAAAATATATAATAATCCCGCCTCAAAAAAGGCGCCCTGCAGGGCGCCGTAAAAGTTGTTTAAAATCAATCTATTTCAGGGTGTTTAACCACGCGATCAGGTTGGCGCGGTCTTCCGCTTTACGAATACCGGGGAAGGCCATTTTGGTGCCCGGGATGTACTTGCGCGGGTTTTCAAGATAGGCGTTAAGGGTTTCATCGTTCCAGATGATTTCGCCTTTTTTCTCTTCAAACGCGGCAGAGTAGGAAAAGTCTTCCAAATGGGCAATTCCGGCGCCGAAAATACCCCACAGGTTAGGCCCAACACGGTTGGCGCCGCCCTGGTCAAAGGTGTGGCAGGCTTTACATTTGGCGCTGATGCGTTGCCCCTTCACCGGGTCGGCGACAAAACCTTCCGGCAGGACGTTCGGGTCTTTGGCCGGGGCAGCGGCCAGCTTGGTCGTGGCTTGTGGAATGTCCGCGTGGCTGGCGTGTTCTTCGGCCGCCGGCATTAAGGAACCGTGAATCAAAAGGTTGCCACCAAAAAACACCACGGCGAAAATATCGGCAATAATCACCCCAATACAGAACCAACGACTAAAGCTGCTCATTTTGACTATATCCACACAATGCTTGTTGTTTTTAACCAAAGGCATAATAAGCAACAGTTGCACCAAAGGTCAACAATGATTAACCTTTTATAAAGGAGAAAACGGCTAACCGTATGCATTTATTTAAAATTTTATTTTCTATTATGACGCTGACCCTCACCAGCAGCATCCCGGCCGTGGTGATTGCGTTCTTTATTGGGTTGGCGGTAGACGAATGGGTCACCCACCGCTGGGTTCCGCAGCAGGCTACCGATGACTGGCAGCAGGAATACGCGCTGATGCTTATTCGCCTGTTTGCCAAATTGTGCAAGGCGGATAATGTGGTCACGCGCGCGGAGGTGCGCGCCTTTAAAAATGTGATTGATTATAAAAAGGCTGATGAAGCCGCCATCGCCAAGGTGTTCAACCGCGCCAAGTCCAAAAGCGGCAATGTGGAGCAATTGGCAACCCGCCTGGCTGATTTTGTTGGCTATGATACCCAAACGCTCAAAAGCATTATTATCGCCATGTATTATGTGTCGATGGCCAATGGTTACATGCCCATGCCGCAGCGGATATTCATCAACCGGTGCGCGGCTTTATTCGGGTTGGATGAAAGCTTTGTGGATGAAGTCGCCCGCAACCTTGACCCGCGGGGTTACCAGTCAGAAACGGCTTATAAAGCCAAAACTGACCCCAACTTTAAAAATCGTAACGACAAAACCAACGGCCACGATAGCGGCGGATTTACCCAACAGGTGCCGCCCAGCGTGGAGCATTTTAAACTGCTGGGACTCAAGCAGGATGCCTCGGTGGCCGATATCAAAAAAGCCTACCGCAAAATGCTGTTTAAATATCATCCTGACCGCTTGCGCGGGCAAGGCAAATCCGAAAAAGCCGTTCTGGCGGCGGAGGCGCAAATGGCGCGCATCAACGCCGCCTATACCCAATTGATGCAGCATCATTCTGAATAAATTATTTCCCAATTTTGTCGGTGGTGCTACCATGTGCCCCATG
>MDTD01087830.1_pt1 | contig 12974 bp, 10 predicted proteins | sample 811221 | NCBI WGS metagenome assembly MDTD01 (sample SAMN05326646, study PRJNA326480) | marine metagenome | isolation source: seawater | place: Pacific Ocean: South West | collected 2011 | reverse complement strand
TGCCGAACTACTACCCCACGCGCACCGAAGCCGAGATCGTCGCGACGAACCTGCGGGCGATGTGCGGCGCGCGTGACGTAACGGGCGCTGCGCTGATCGACCTCGGCGCCGCTAGCTGCGCGAAGGCGCCGCCGCTGTTCGACGCTGTGCGCCCTGCGCAATACGTCCCAGTCGACATCTCCGTCGAGTTTCTCCGCGACGCGGTCACAAGGCTCCAGACCGAACACCCTGAGATCGAGATGATCGGCGTCGGCACGGACTTCTCAAAGGAGCTCGTGCTCCCCGCCCAGGTCACAGCGACGCCCCGGCTATTCTTCTACCCGGGCTCTTCGATCGGCAACTACGACCCGCCCGAAGCTCGAGGCTTCCTAAAGCGCGTGCGCGAACAGATGGACGATGACGCGACGCTGTGGATCGGCGTCGATTTGGTGAAAGACACAGAGACGCTTGAGCGCGCGTACGATGACGACTTGGGCGTCACCGCGGCCTTCAACCGGAACATCCTTCGCAACGTCAACAGAGTCGCGGGGACGGACTTCCGCCCCGCGGAGTGGCGACACGTCGCGCTTTACAACGAAGACAGGCACCGCATCGAGATGCACCTGGAAGCTACGCGTGACCTCGTCGTGACCTGGGCAGCCGGACAGCGGCCGTTCGCCGCAGGCGAGCGGATCCACACCGAAAGCTCCTACAAGTTCACGCTGGAGTCTTTCGAGGCGGTGCTGCATGACGCTGGCCTCGATACCGTCGACGCGTGGACAGACCCTCAGCGATGGTTCGCCATGTTCGTCGTCGCGCCTTCGACCTGACCTACCGTGCCGGCTTCTGCGTTCGCTTGCGACGACACGCACGGCCCATCGCATGGGCCGGGGAGGCTTTGCTCGTGGACGCCCTACGCGGCGGCCGATTTATACCATAACGTAAGTCGCTGCAGCCCCGTAGCCTCGCAGCGACGTCCTCGCCGTCCATGACTGATCCGTCCCGCAACATCGTGCGCCATGAAGGCGCTATCTCCCGTAGAGACCGCGAGCGCCTCTTGGGACAGCGAGGTTGCGTCGTGTGGTTCACCGGCCTCTCTGGCTCCGGCAAGTCGACCGTCTCTCGCGTCGTAGAAGAGCAGCTGACCGCAGCTGGCCGGCTCGTCTATGTCCTCGACGGAGACAACGTCCGGCACGGACTGTGCGCGGACCTCGGCTTCTCAGACGCCGACCGCACCGAGAACATTCGCCGCATCGGTCACGTCGCTGGCCTGATGGCAGACACAGGCGCGATCGTGCTCACAGCCTTTATCTCGCCTTTCCGCGCCGACCGACAGCAGGTCCGCGACGTCGTGGGCGACGACGACTTCTTGGAGGTGTACGTCGACGCGCCGCTCGCGGTCTGCGAGTCACGCGACCCCAAAGGCCTCTACAAGAAAGCCCGCGCCGGCGAGATTCCGGAGTTCACCGGCGTCTCCTCGCCCTACGAGCCGCCGGAGTCACCAGCCGTCCACCTCAAGACAGGAGACCTCTCGCTCGACGAGTGCGCCGCAGAAGTGCGGGCGACGCTCGAGCGCGGGGGATTTTTCAGCCCACCTACCTCTGCGTCATGACCAACTACGCGCTCAGTCACCTGCAGCAACTAGAGCAGGAGAGCATCCACATCATCCGCGAGGTCGCTTCAGAGTTTGACCGCCCGGTCATGCTGTATTCGATCGGCAAGGACTCAGGCGTGATGCTGCGGCTCGCTCAAAAAGCGTTCGCCCCGGCCAAGATCCCCTTCAAAGTGCTCCACGTAAACACGACGTGGAAGTTCCGCGAGATGATCACGTTCCGCGACCAGCTGGTGAAAGATCTCGACCTCGACTTCGTCGAGTGGATCAACCAGGAAGGCGTCGACCAAGGGGTCGGACCTTTCAGTCACGGCACGCAACGCCACACCCACGTGATGAAGACTGAGGCCCTTAAGCAGGCGTTGAACGCCGGCGAATACGACGCAGCCTTCGGCGGCGCGCGTCGCGATGAAGAGAAGAGCCGCGCCAAGGAGCGAGTCTTCAGCTTCCGCGACAAGTTCCACCAGTGGGACCCTAAGAACCAGCGTCCTGAGCTGTGGGACCTGTTCAACTGCGAGGTCAAGAAGGGTGAGTCCATCCGCGTGTTCCCTCTGAGCAACTGGACCGAACTCGACGTCTGGTTGTACGTCTACAAAGAGAACTTGCCGATGGTGCCGCTCTACTTCGCCAAGGAGCGACCGGTCGTGCGCCGCAATGGCACCTGGATCATGGTCGACGACGAGCGCATGCCGCTCGAGGACGGCGAGACCCCAGAGATGAAGATGGTCCGGTTCCGAACGCTGGGCTGCTACCCGCTGACGGGCGCCATCGAGTCTGAAGCCGACACGCTGCCTAAAATCATCGAGGAGATGCTGCGCAGCCGTGACTCGGAGCGACAAGGCCGCGTGATCGACTTTGATGAGGGCGGCTCCATGGAAGACAAGAAGCGAGAGGGCTACTTCTAGTGAGCTACTCAAACCAACTGGACGAACTCGGGATCGAGCGTTACCTCGAGAAGTACGGCGAGCGTGAGATGCTCAAGCTGCTGACCTGCGGCAGCGTCGACGACGGCAAATCGACCCTGATCGGGCGACTGCTTTACGACTCTGAGCAAGTACATGACGACGTGCTGGCAGCGACGACCAAGGCGTCCACGAAGTTCGGCACGACGGGCGAAGAGATCGACCTCGCACTGCTCGTGGACGGGCTTCAGGCCGAGCGCGAACAAGGCATCACGATCGACGTCGCGTACCGCTACTTCGCGACGGATCGACGCAAGTTCGTCATCGCTGACTGCCCTGGGCACGTTCAATACACCCGCAACATGGCCACGGGCGCGTCCCACTGCGACCTCGCCATCATCCTGATCGACGCTCGTTACGGCGTGCTCGAACAGACACACAGACACTCGTTCATCTGCGCGCTTCTCGGCATCCAGCACTTCGTGATCGCGGTCAACAAGATGGACCTCGTCGATTACTCACAGGATCGCTTCGACGAGATCCGCGACGCATACAGCGAATTCGCGGCGCGCCTAAACGTAAAAGACATCCACTTCATCCCGATGTCGGCGCTGCGCGGCGAGAACGTCGTCCACCGCGGCGAGAACATGCCGTGGTTCCAGGGCTCACCCCTGCTCGACCACCTAGAGAACGTGCACGTCGCGTCCGACCGAAACCTCGTCGACCTGCGCTTCCCGGTGCAAAACGTGCTCCGGCCCAACCTGGACTTCCGGGGCTACGCCGGCACGCTCGCGTCAGGCGTCGTCCGCGTCGGCGACGAGGTCACAGCGCTCCCGTCGGGGAAGACGTCCAAGGTCAAGACCATCGAGACGTTTGACGGCAAGCTCGACGTCGCGTTCGCGCCCATGGCGGTCGTGTTGACGCTCGAGGACGAGATCGACATCAGCCGTGGCGACATGATCGCGACGCCAAACAACGCACCGTCGCTCGCCAATAACGTCGAGGCGATGGTCGTCTGGTTCGACGAGAAGCCGCTGACCTCTGGGCAAAGCTTCCTGATCAAGCAGGCCTCTGCGCAAACGTCCACGACCGTCGCCGACCTCCGATACCGGACCAACGTCGGCACGCTGCGTCGCGAGTCCGCGCCGCAGCTGAGCATGAACGAGGTCGGGCGCATCCAGCTTGAGTGCGCGCGCCCGCTCGCGGCAGACGCCTACCAGAAGAACCGCGGCACCGGCGCCTTCATCCTGATCGACCGGATGACCAACGCGACGGTCGGCGCCGGCATGATCGTCGAGCGCAAGATCGCCAAGGACGCGCTAGCGCGCCGCAGCGAGAGCCATGACGCCCGCAGCAACGTCCGCTTGCATGACAAGCGGAAGGTCAGCGTCGACCAACGACGACAGCGACTCGGCCAGCTTCCGTTTACGCTCTGGATCACGGGCCTGCCCCGCTCAGGCAAGTCTTCGCTGGCCTATGAGCTCGAACACCGCCTGTTCGGTCAAGACAAGTTCATCCAGGTGCTCGACGGCGAGATCCTGCGGATGGGCCTCAACCGAGACCTCGGCTTTAGCGGCGCTGACCGATGGGAGAACCAGCGCCGCGCAGCAGAGCTCGCTGCGCTGAACCAGTCCATGGGCGTCAGCACGATCGTCGCGCTGGTCTCCCCGCTGGGCTTCGAACGATCCCAAGCGCGAGAGATCGTCGGCGACGGCTTCATCGAGATCTTCTGCGACGCCCCGCTTGAGGTCTGCGAGCAGCGCGACGACGACGGGCTCTACGAACGCGCGCGCGCCGGTGAGATCGCCAACGTCACCGGGATCGACGCGCCGTACGAGGCGCCTGAAGCGGCAGACGTGCAGCTGGACACCCAGCACCAAACGTTGGAACAGAACGTGCAGAAGGTGATCGACCACCTCAAGCAGCGAGGACTACTCGACGAATAATCTGGATGTCGAATGTCATTGAAGCCAGAGGCCTGAGCAAGACCTACCGGCTCTACCGCAACCCCTACGGAAGGCTCCTTGAGAAGCTGCCGTGGAACAAAGGTAAGAGCTACTACAAGCCCGTCCCGGCGCTGCAGGACGTGAGTTTCGATGTCGCGCGCGGCGAGTGCGTCGGCCTCGTCGGCACGAACGGGGCCGGCAAGTCGACGCTCTTGAAGGTGCTCACGGGCACCACCTTCCCCACCGCTGGTCGCTACACCGTCCGAGGCCGAGTGACCAGCCTGCTAGAGCTGGGCGCCGGCTTCCAACAGAGCTTTACAGGCCGCACCAACATCTACATGAACGCGGCGATGATGGGCTTCTCGCGTAAAGAGGCGAAGAAGAAGGTCGACGAGATCATCGAGTTCAGCGAGCTCGGCGACTTCATCGACGCGCCTATCCGCACCTACTCTTCGGGGATGAGCGCGCGCTTGGGCTTCAGCGTCGCGGTCTCGGCAGACCCAGACATGCTGATCCTCGATGAGATCCTCGCCGTCGGCGACATGAACTTCCGCAAGAAGTGCGTCGACAAGATCCTCGACTACAAGAAGCGCGGCAAGTCGCTGTTTTTCTGCTCACACTCGCTCTACGACGTCCGCCAGATCTGCGACCGCGCGGTCTGGCTGCGTAAAGGGCGCGTGCAGATGGTCTCTGACTCGGTGAGCGTCACCAATGAGTATGCGACCCACGAGAACAAGATCGCCGAAGGCAGCGACGAGACGCCCTTTCAGGACGTCGTCGACGCAGAGGGCGACAGCAACCCACGCATCCTCGGCGCGCAGCTGCTCGACGGCGAGACGCGTCAGCCGCGCACCACGTTCTCGCCAGGGGACAGCGCGATCCTGCGCGTCCACGTCCGCAACGCAAAGCGCGAACAGCTGACGCTCGCAGTCGGCGCGATGCGTACAGACGGCACGCTGTGTTTCGCACACACGACGCAGTTCTCCGACATCGTCTTCGACTTCGAAGAAGGCCACGTAAGCCTGAAGCTCGACAACCTCAGGCTGCTATCAGGCGAGTTCACGCTGCCGATCTGGCTGTTCGACGCGCAGGGTGTGCACCGGTTCCACGAGCGCCCGGCGAACGAGACGCTGATCGTCCAGAATCGCACGAAAGATCTGGGCCTATTTCTCCAAGAGCACAGCTGGGAGCTGGAGCCGAAGAGCGGAGATCGCCAGTGACGACCGTACGTAGCTTCGACTCCGACGCGCGCGATGCCGGCCTCATCGTCCGACTCCGCGCGCTCGCAGAATTCCCGCAGCTGATCTGGCAGAACCGCAACATGGTCGCCAACTTCTTCCAGCGCGAGCTGATGGGTCGTTTTCACGGCTCACTCCTCGGCGCTTGGTGGATGCTGGTTCAGCCGCTGTTCATGTTCGCGGTCTACTACGTCATCTTCGGCAAGCTGTATGGCCGCGGCGACGGTGACCCAGTCGAGTTCGCGCTCTACATGTTCTCGGGAGTCGTCTGCTTCCACGCCCTCAACGAGGCGCTGTCAAACTGCTGCACGATCGTCGTTAGCAACGGGAACCTCGTGAAGAAGGTCGCCTTCCCTTCAGAGGTTTTGCCGATCCCGTCGGCGCTCGTCTCGATCGTGCTGTTCGCCGTGGGCGCGGTGGTGGTCGTAGCGGTCGGCGTGACAACCGGAAAGTTCACGCCGGGGATCGAGCTGCTCTGCCTACCAATTGTGATCCTGCTTCAGCTGGCGCTGACGCTAGGGATTGGGCTGCTGTTGGCTAACGCCAACGTATTCATCCGCGACGTTCAGCAGGTCTGGCGCATCTTCTCGATGGCGTGGTTCTTCCTGTCGCCGGTGTTCTGGCACCCGCGCATGATGGCGGAGTTGATCGGCGACCCCGCGCTGACGCAGCTAGCGTTCTACGCGAACCCGGCCTACTCACTGCTCATGGCGCACCGCATCGCCCTCGGCGGCGAGATCCCAGCGCTCGGGATCACGGACATCTGGTGGCACATCAGCGTCTTGGCCGCGTGGGCGTTCACGACGCTAGTGCTCGGCCACCTGACCTTCACGGCGAACAAGCACAAGCACGCAGACCTCGTCTGACGCGTTCGCCGCCTCCTCCACGCGGCTACGCGCCGACTAACCGTAACGTCTCGAGCACGCGCTCCTTGAGGTGCGGACGGCACACCACCAGCTCGTCGTTGCGGGCGTTTTCTTGGTTGTAGCGGTGCAGCGCGCCGTCGAAGCGGCAGACCTCATATCCAGCAGCCCGCGCGATCGCCTCGGGCGCGCACGTGTCCCACTCTTTGAGCCCGACCTTGTGCACGTAGATGTCGGCTTTGCCGAACAACAACATCGAGACCTTAAAGCCGACGCTCCCGCAGGGAACCAGCTCCGCATCACCCAGCTGTGCAGCGAAGCGCTGCATCCACTCCGGCGTATGGCTTCGGCTCGCCACCAACCGCAGCGGCTTCGCCTCGCTCGCTTGGTCGATGTCGACGAGCTGGCTGGGCCACTCACCAGTGTCGCCGTGGACAGTCGCGTCGCCGCAACCATCGACGACGCTCGCCGTCAGCACGCGATTGATGGAAGGCAGCGCTACCACGCCGAGCACCGGCGACTGATCGACAGCGAGTCCGACGTGCACCGCCCAGTCGTGGCGACCGGAAGAGTACTCCTTGGTGCCGTCGAGGGGGTCGACGATCCAAGCCACGCTGTTACCAGTACGCCCTAGGTCATCTTTGGTCTCCTCGGACAAGATCGCGTCATCCGGATACCGACCGAAGATCGCGCCCTGCAGGTAGCCGTCGGCTGCTTGGTCACCGATGTTGCCTAAGATCTTCGGATCCTCCCACCTGCCGCTCTCACGAAGCGCCAGGAGGCGCGCGCCGGCGGCGCGGGCGATAGACGAAGCGAACGCGAGTCTTTGCGAGAGATCGTCAGGGGTAGGCATTTACGGCTCCGGTCAAGGTCAGTTCGCCAGCACATCGACGCGCTCGACTGTCACGTCAGCGCGCATGAGGGACGATAGCAAACCAGCGAGTTCTCCGTCAGCGAAGCTTGCGCGCCGGCGATCGTCTCTGCGCCCGGGGCGCTCACCCGACGACGCGGTGCAGGTGTCGTCGACCGCTCCCCGTGGTCAAGCGCGGCGGCGTCGCTGGCAGCGGCACAGGGACGTCTCGGTCGGCGTCTTCGGACGGTCGAGAGATATCGCCGTCTGCTTCAAAGACGAGCGCGCAGATCGCTGCGGCGGCGTTGTCCCATGAGAAGGCTGCGCGCACCGAGGCGGCCTCTCGCGCCGCCACAGCCCGGGCGAGGTCAAGCTGGGTGAGGACTTGAACCAGTTGGTCGGCGGCGCTGTCGGTGTCGGGCTCCAGGACGCGAGGCTCCCCCGTGAAGGCCCCTGGTAGCGCGACGCGGCGCTGCGCCGAAACGATCGGGAAGGCAGCAGCGCCCGACATCAGCCGCTCCGTCGCGCCACCTGCAGTCGCGACGACCGGTAGACCGCACGCGCGCGCCTCAAGCACGGGCATGCAAAATCCCTCGCCTCGGTACGGTTGCATCAGGACATCACACGCCGAGTAGACGCCAGCGAGTTCGCGCCGCGAGAGGTGCCGGTCGATGCGGAGCACAGGCGGAGCGCCGACAGCCGCTTCGTAACGATCCAGGACGCCTCCGAGGTGCCCCCCGCCATAGTCACGCTCCGCGTCCATTTCCTTGATCACGACGACGAAATCGTGGCCGCGCGCGCGCGCGGCCATGGTCGCCTTGACGAAGACATCGACGCCTTTGCGCAAGACGCCGCCGCCGCAGAACAGCACCGCCGGCTTCGCCGCCTTGAACGCCGTCACATCCGCGTCAGGGACTGCCCCGCGCCACAGCGCGTCGTCGACGCCGTGCGGGACCGTCGAGATCGTGCGCGGCGAGCGACCGGCGCCCACCAGAGCCTGCTGCACGAGTTCGCTGTGAACGATCACGTGATCGGCCTCCTCGGTCACGTGCGGCGCGAGCTCCCGAGGGAGCGCGCCGTAGTCCCAGTCGATTCGCACGACCCAGCGCCGGCAGTCGGGCCGGTCTGCGCGCATCGGCCACCCCGACGACACCCACAAGTCAGCGTGGCCAGGGTTTCGCGACACCCGCGACGCAAGTTCGGGCGCGCGCGTGCGCAGCCACTCCAGGCCGTGGCGCAGCGGCCCGCGCGGCGTAAGCAGCAGCTCGACGTCGCCTCTGGCGAGCAACGCACGCGCAGTCGAGATCGTCGCCTCGGCCGTAGCCGACGTCTCAAAGACCGGCGCCTCGAGGACGACCTTTGGCCGGTCCTCGCTGAGAGCCGAGACAGGCGGCGGTGGCGGCGCGGGTCGCCGATCGAGCAACGCCGTCGTGACGTGGCGCCGCGCGCGAACGCCGGTCGGCGACGGCCGGGCTTCACCGATCGCGCCCAACCAGGCGACGTAGAGGCCCTCTTCGTCAGGGACGAAGCAGCGCTCGTTGCGGCCACCGCACACGAAAGCGACCTCGTCACCGGCGAGCACCCTGGCGGTGTCACGAAACCGGGACGTGACCACGGCGCGTCCTGAGGCCAACGCGAGCACCAAGGCTTCGGGGTCTAGGCAGCGGCGGTAGGGCTGAACGACTGCGACAGCGTCCACAAGATGCTCGGGTGAGAACGGCGCGACGACGACGTCAATCAGTGCTGCCGCTTCTCCGGCGCGAGCCAAAAGGTCTTCGACATCAGCCCGGTTGGGGTCCGGCAACACCAGCCGCAAGCGTGTGCCTTGATCGATAAATCTAGCGGCGAACATGTCGACCACGAGGTCGGTTCCGCACGCGAAGGTGTCCGTCGCCACGTGCACGAAGCAGCCGCGCTCTACACCGGGCAGATCGAGCCAAGGGCGCAGCTGACGCTCCGAGCATCCGTGCGGTTGCCGCTCCAGCCCTGCCCATCGCAGCTCGGCGCGCACGCGGTTAACGAGGTCCGCGAGCGTGTCGGCGTCCGCGGCGGAGACCACGGCGCACGCCTGCGGCCACTCGAGCGAGGCGTCGCGCAGCGCGTCCGCGCGCTCCGCGGCGCGAGCGAAGACAACCAGCGGCGCGGTCGCCGCCGCGTCGGTCCGCGCCGCCTGCAGGATCCGGTCGACCTCAACTCCCTCCAAAGAGGTCGCGACGTCCCAGGCGCGGCGCCCGTCCGTCACCGCGACCGCTCGGCGACCTCTCGACGCCCCACCGGGCGGCGCGATCGGCAGCGACAGCGACACATGTAGCCCGTATTCCTGCAGATAGCGCAACGCGCCTCGCAGCGTGTGCGCGTCGCGCCCCTCGCCGAAGGGGTCACCGTAGATCCGCACGTGGTTCATCGTCCGTTGCTATCGGCAGTTCCGCCCCGTCGCTGAAACGAACAACTGCTTTGTGGCAAGGCAGCCCGGCTCCGGTCAAGATCGCGCGATGGCCCCGGCGCAGTTCCCCCACCCCGATCGTCGCGCCGCCACCCTGCTGCAGGTGCTGCGACCTGACCCCGAGCCGCTGAGTGAGGCGCCTGCGCCGCCTGGTCCTGGCAGCGCGGACTGCAGGATCGACCTCAAACAACGGATCTACCGCGCACGGCTGGCGATGGCCGAAAGCGCCGCAGCGAAGGAACACCTCGCGCCGCTCGCCGAGGACGATCACCCCGACCTGTGGGCGGGCACGGTCCCGGACGGCGTCGCGATGGGCTTCGCCGCCAGACTGGAAGAGGCCTGCTCACTCGCAAAGGAGGCCGTGGTGAATACGCCTCCAGACCGCGACGTCGAGACCCTGCAAGGCGACGAGCTGCGCAGGAAGAGAGACCTATTGGTAGCCAGCGGCGAAGCCCGAATCCGCTTCTCTCGAAAGGGAGGAGTGCTGCTCGTGGGACGTTCCAGCAGCGTGCACAGCGAAGACTGCCTGTGGTTTGAGGCGAGGAGAGATTACGGCTCACTCGATGGCTTCGTCGGCGCGGACGACGAACGACCGCGCCTGTTCTCTGCCCGGTTCCTGAAGCCGATACGCTTTGCGCGCTCTTCGCACACCGCCGAGCTGACGCTCGCAGGCGCGCTCGGGCGCGGTGCGACCGGCTGGGAGTGCCGGGTCACGTTCCGCGGCGACGAACGCGAAGCAGCCCTGCGCATGCAGATCGAGTTGCCGCGAACGGCCGATGGGTGGCGGCTCCGCACCCGCGTGCGCGGCGTTCCGCCGACGTTCTGCGCGCACGAGTGCGAGCCAGTGCGCGAGCTCGTCGACGGACCCCAAGGCGGCTTCTTCGCAGACACCTTGATCCGGTCGTGCGCGCTCCTGCGCGTCGGCGATCGAAGGGTCGCGACCCCGGCAGCGGCGGCGACGCCCTTGCCCCACCAGTTCCGGTTCGGCCCAGCCGAAGGCTGATTCGACGCCCGCGCCCGCGTGAGCCTCGACCCGTTGAGGGGTCCCGGCTATTTTGCGGGGCCGCCCCTACGCGGCCCCTCCCGACGTGTACGAGTCTCTCTGGATTGTGGTCGGAGCCATCCTCGCGCTGGCTGCGACCAAGCTTTGGCGCGCAAACAACGCACAGTCCGCGCTCAGCGCAGCGGCGCGCCCGCGCGAAGACGCGGCCGCGACGACCGCCGTCGAAACCGTCGTCTCCGCGGAGTCGCACGAGCTGGCCCTCTCCATGGCCGAAGAGCTAGCGAGCCTGCTTAGCGCGCTCGAGGCGAGGGCGCACCACCTGATCGAGGCAGCGCCATCACGCAACAAGCTGCCGGCGGCCGCCGAAGCGCTGCTGAGCTCGGTCCACCGGCTGCGCAACCTGCACAACAAGCTCGTAACCTTCGGACGCGCCCGCCCAGTTGAGCGCGGCACCACCGACGTCGTCGAGCTGATCGGCGGCCTCGGCGACGACCTCCAGCAGATGCAGCTGGGACTGGAGCTGAGGTGGGAACCACCGGCAGTGCTGCCCCGCGTCGCAGCGAACCCGGACGCGGTTCGCGACGCGATGCTCTTCGTGTGTGCGGCCTTGCTCCGCGCCGAGCGCGGCGCCACCCGCCTGACCTTTTCGACCGAGCGGTGCTTCGCCAGCGAACGCCCGACCATCCAGATCGAACTCAACCTAGAGTGGACGACGGTGCCTGACCGCTCGATGACGACCGAACCGGTTGACAGGGCCTTCGCGCTGGAATGGGAGGCAGCCAAGCACTTGGTGTCCAGCCACAGCGGCGACCTGACCATGTCGCACCTGCCAGGGACCGCCGTGAGGGCCGTCGTCAGGTTTCCGATCGCCTGCGAGGCCACGCCGACCGGACCCGACGAGGTCTCTCCGATTCAGACAGGTGATGCGCTGGATGCCCCGCCGCCGACGGAGTTGGACAGCGACCACGGCTACGGCGGGGCGCTCGTGCTCGAAGCAGATCCAGCGCTGCGCGCGGTGCTCTCCCGCGAACTCAAGGCCAGCGGACGGGCAGTCTTCGCCTGCGCCGACGGGGAATCGGCGCATACATTCCTGCAGGCGACGCCCGACCGCTTCGAGCTCTTGATCATCGACGACGCGCAGGAGCTCGAGGAGCACACGGCGCTCGCGCGCACCATCCGCTCCCAGGCGCCGGCGCTCAAGATCTGCCTGCTGACCCCTGCTCCGGCGACGGCGCCGGCCGACTGGGAGGTGCTGCACACGCTCCGGAAACCTTTCGGCGTGCACGAATTACGTCGCACGCTCGCCTCGATCCTGACGACGCACTAGCCTAGCGCCCCCTCACTGGCTCCCCTGGAGAACTGCCCTGGCCCGCACCGAAAACCGAGCGCCGGATCAACACCGGCCGATCAAGTTCACTCGTTCGTTCACCGACCTGCCCGGCTCTGTCCTCGCCGAGTGCGGGCGGACCAAGGTGCTCTGCACCGTCGGCATCCAAGACCAGGTCCCGAAGTGGATGTACAACCGCCAAGGCGGCGGCTGGCTGACAGCGGAGTACTCGATGCTCCCCAACGCCGGCAACCCCAGGAAGCCACGCGACGGCCGGACCGGACGGCCAGTTGACGGACGCACGCTTGAGATCCAGCGGCTGATCGGCAGGGCGCTGCGGTGCGCCGTCGACCTGAAGCAGCTGCCTGAGGTGACCATGTGGGTCGACTGCGACGTGCTGCAAGCTGACGGCGGCACCCGCACGACCTCGATCAACGGCGCGATCGTCGCGCTGTATGACGCGCTGCTCTACATGGAGGAGCAGAAGCGGCTGCCTAAGTGGCCGATGCGCGGGCTGGTCTCAGCGATCTCCGTCGGGCTCAAGGACGACGCGCCGCTGGTCGACCTCGATTATCACGAGGACAGCGCCGCCGAAGCCGACCTCAACGTCATCTGCTCCAGCGACGGCAAGCTCATCGAGGTCCAGGGCGCGGCCGAGAAGGCGCCGTTCACCGTAGAGCGCTTCCACGAGATGGTGGCTGCCGGACAACGGTCATGTGAAAGCGTCGACAAGCTGCAGCGTCAAGCGTTGGGAATCTGAGATGCCGACGCTCTGGATCGGCTCCAACAACCAAAAGAAGCTCGTCGAACT
>MDTD01075083.1_pt1 | contig 12974 bp, 14 predicted proteins | sample 811221 | NCBI WGS metagenome assembly MDTD01 (sample SAMN05326646, study PRJNA326480) | marine metagenome | isolation source: seawater | place: Pacific Ocean: South West | collected 2011 | reverse complement strand
TTCCAGGTGCCGGCGACCCCCTTCACGTCGGCCTGGCCGCCCAGCTTGCCCTCGGTACCCACCTCGCGGGCGACCCGGGTCACCTCGGAGGCGAAGGAGGAGAGCTGCCCGACCATGGTGTTGACGATCTTGCCGATGCGCAGGAACTCGCCCCGCAGCGGCCGGCCGTCGATGTTCAGCTCCACCGTCTGCGACAGGTCGCCCTTCGCCACCGCACCGATCACCCGCGCCACCTCGGCGGTCGGATAGGCCATGTCGCTGACCAGGGAGTTGACGGAATCGATGCTGGTCTGCCAGCCGCCGCGCGCATCCGTCAGCTCCGCCCGCTGGCTGGTCTTGCCTTCCTTGCCGACGGAAGTGCTGAGCCGGCTCAGCTCCTTCATCAGCCTCTGGTTCAGCTCCACGACGTCGTTGAAGGTCTCCGCGATCTCGCCGTCGATGCCGTCATAGCCGGTGGGCAGCCGGGCGGAGAAGTCGCCCTTGCGGAAGGCGCGCAGCGCCTTCAGGACCTGCCGATCAGTGAGGGGCTGCTGGGCGACGGCGGCTTCCATGGCGGGTCTCCTGCTGGGATCGGTCTGGCGGGCGGCGGGCGGGTGGTGTCGGGTGCGGCGTTCGGGTCGGAAGGCGGAGGCCGGCTCCCGCTCACCCGGAAGATGGCGGCATGTCGCCGGCGGGCGGCTTGCCGGCGGACGCGGCCAGGGCGGAGGTCACGACCGCCGCGATCTCGGGTTCGGTGCAGGGCTTGCCGAGGAAGCCGTGCGCGCCGGCGGCCCTGGCACGTGCCAGCGTTCCGTCGTCGGTGGCGCCGGTCAGGAACACGACCGTGATGCCCAGGCGGCGGGTCAGTTCCTCGGCCAGGGCGATGCCGTCGCGGTCCCCGCGCAGCCCGATATCGACCAGGGCGGCGCCGGGCCTGTGCCGCTCCGCGAGAACGAGCGCTTCCGCGGCGCAGTCGGCAATGCCGCAGCACGGCAGGCCGAGATCGTCCAGCGTGTCCTCTATGAACAGCGCCACAAGGCTCTCATCTTCCACGACCAGGATGCTGGCGGCGGGTTCCTGCCGGTCTTGATCGGACATGATGCGTTCCCTCGGTTCCGAAGCGACACCACTGGGCAGAGAACGCGGCAGGGGGGAGGGCGGCCGGGCCCTGTGCGGCGGTGGCGCCCGAACCTGCCGGGCGGCGGCAGCCGTTCAGCCGGCCAACCCTGCGGCCGTGCGCCGCCCCACGGCGGCTTCTCAACGCACCTCGCAGGCGTTCCCCATGATCGTTCTGTGATTGTCCCATCCGATGCCTGTGCCTGATGCCGCCCTTCCAGGCAGCCTCCGGCCCGCATGCCCCCGCATGTCCCGCGTCATACCCCGCGGCACCGCTGAGAACCGGGCGAAGCGCAGCGGGCCATTTGCAGGAACAACCTTTGCGCGGAATGGTTCCCGCCGGACCGGTTTCCTGTTGCGTGGCCGATGACCATCGGGGAAGGGCGGTCCCGGCACGCGGCCGGCGACGACTTGCCCCGGACGACCGCTTCGGTCGACAATGGTGCCGTTCTCAGGGCGGGGTGGAAGTCCCCACCGGCGGTATGCGGCCATGGCCGCGAGCCCGCGAGCGCCCTGCCGTCACTCCCGCAAAGGGCGAGCGGCAGGGGTCAGCAGACCAGGTGAGAGGCCTGGGCCGACGGTCACAGTCCGGATGGAAGAGAACGCGCAAAGGCGCCGTGCGCCGGGACTCCGTCCCGCGCCCGCGCGCCTGTGCCCGTGATCGCCTTGGGTGACGTGTCCGTTGCGAAAGGAGAGATCACGATGACACACACCCGCTATGCCTTCGCCAAGGCCAACTGGCATGCCGATATCGTTTCCCGCGCGCTGGATGGCTTCCTGGAGCTGATTCCGCCGGAACAGGTGGACATATTCGACGTGCCCGGTGCCTTCGAACTGCCACTGCTGGCCCGCGACCTGGCCGCCAGCGGCCGCTACGCCGCCGTGGCGGCGGCCGCCTTCGTGGTCGATGGCGGCATCTACCGGCACGACTTCGTGGCGCAGGCCGTTGTCGACGGGCTGATGCGCGCCGGCATGGATACCGGGGTGCCGGTGCTCTCCGTCTCCCTGACCCCGCACCAGTACCAGGAGACGGCGCATCACGACGCGATCTTCAAGGCGCATTTCGTCGAGAAGGGGCGGGAGGCCGCCCGCGCGGCGCTGATGATCGGCCGCACCCGGGCACAGCTCGCCGCCTGACCCCGGTCCCGTCGCCGCCCGGCCGGCCTGTGCCGGCCGGGCGGCGTTCCTTCCCGCGGATTGCAGGCTTAGGATCGATGCCAGCAAGGGGGGAACCGGGGACCGGCCATGCTGCCTGCGGAACTTGTCGAAGCCTGTCGGGACAGGCCGCTGCTGCTCGGCTTCCTGGAGGCGGTCGCGGCCGCCTGCGACCCCGCGACCGGCCTGCCGGTGAAGTCGCGTCTGGATGTCGTCCGGATGGGCCGGCAGGGCATCCTGCCGAACGTCTGGATCCTGGAGCGCTGCGCCGACGGCCGGCTCCGCTATCGCCTGGCTGGCGAAGAGGTGATCTACAGCCTGGGCAGCAGCCCCCGCGGCAAGACCCTGGAAGAGGTGCTGGGCGGGGAGGCCATGGCGCGCTTCGCGCCGGTCTTCTTCAGTATCCTCGACGATCGGACGGTGATGTATCAGCGCGGCCCGGCCCATCGCGGCAGCCGCCTGTTCTATTACGGGTATCGCGTCTTCGTGCCGATGTGCGAGCGCGGCGCGGAGCCGACCCTCGTCCTCTGCTGCCACGACCGGGAAAGGCCGGAGAAGCGGGCCGTGCTGGAGGCGGGATTGACCTTCCGGGACGACCAGGTGCGGTTCTTTCCGCTGCGTCCGGATGGCGGGGCCGGTTCCTGAGCGCCCGGCCGGCGGTCGCGCCCGTGCCGCGAGGCGGTTACAATCGTACGATCTGGAGCCGGGGTCGGAGCCAGGGTCGGAGGATGGGATGCTGCCGAACGGGCTCGACGCTGTCTGCGCGGAACGGCCTTTGCTGCTGGCCTTCCTCGAGGTGATCGACGCGGCCCTGGATCCGGCCACGGGCCTGCCGGTCAGGTCCCGGATCGACATTGTCCGCCTCGGCCGCAAGGGCGTATTGCCGAATGTCTGGATGATCGAGCGCGGCACGGACGGCCAGTTCCGCTATCGCCTGGCCGGCGAGGAGGTGGTGCGCAATTTCGGCCGCAGCCCGCGGGGCAAGACATTGGACGACGCCATCGGCCCCGGCGCGGCCGCCCGCTATGGTCCCACCTACGAGACGGTCCTGGCCGAGCGCGCAATCGTCTTCCACCAGGGCGCGGTGCGGCGTGGCGACCGCAAGTTCTACGACGGCTTCCGGCTTTTCGTCCCCGTCAGCGAGACCGGCGGCGGGGACCCGCCGCGGCTGGTGCTCTGCTGCTTCGACAGGGACAGCGTCGAACTGCGGGCGCTGCTGGAGGCAGGCCTGTCCTACGACAGCGACGTGGTGCGCAGTTTTCCCCTGCGCCCCGCCGGCGCGGGCGAGGCCAGCGGCCTCTGATTCGCGGCCGGCCTCAGAACATGATGCTGGGGTTGCGCAGGCTCTGGTCGCAGTCGATCAGGTTGACCTGCTTCGCCTGGATCCGCAGGCCGTCCGCGCCGTCGACCAGCAGGTGGCCGGCATGGCCGTCCAGGCGGCGCAGATCGCCGTCGCGGAACTCGGCGATCTGGAAGGTGGAGCGGGCGAGCAGGCGGCCACCGTCCTGCATCCCGTCTGCCGGCAGGGCGAAGACGGCGATGTTGGTCACCTGGCGCACCGTGCGGCTGGCCGGCGATTGCGACCAGGCATAGCCGGTGCGGATGCGGAAGATCCGGTCCTCCAGCTGTCGCCGGTCGTGGAACGCCACGGTGATCTCCCGCCGCGGATCGCCGGGTGGCCGGGTGGCCGGCACCCAATAGGCGCATTCGGCGACGAACAGGTCGAGCCAGGCGTCGTAGCGTTCCTGCTCCAGCAGCCGCGCCTCGCGCCCCAGCAGCAGCGCGACCCGGTCGCGCAGGTCGCGGTCCGCCAGCTCGGGCAGGTCGGCCTCCAGATGGCCGAACGCGTCCACCAGGTCCTGGTAGAAGGCGTCGCCGACATAGTAGGAGGCGGTGGCGGGGTTTTCAGCTGCCGGCGTCGTCACGATGCATCCCCCCGCAAAACGGTCAGTTCCGGTTCCACCGACATCAGGTCGCGGTAGTGCGACATGGCGCGACGCATGAAGACCTCGTCGGTCGCCGGGCCGCTGACCGTCTCGCCGTCGGTCTCGAACCGGTCGGGCAGGCCGAGGCCCCGATGCATCCAGACCCATTCGTCCTCCTCCGCGGCGAGGCCGGCCTGGATCTCCTCGAAATTGGTCAGGTCGTCGACCTCGCCGAAGGTCGGGAACTGCTCCTGCGTGCGCATCCGCAGGGCGTTGATCGGCCCCAGCGCCTCGCCCAGGCTGCCTTCCGGGTCGACCACCGCGGTGCCGTACCAGACGCTCGCCGTCTCGACCGCCGAAAGGGGCTCCAGCACCTGGATGTGGTTGCCCAGGATCAGCAGGTTCGGGAAGACGTTGATGTTCACCGGTTCCGAGCATGCCAGGTCCAGATAGCGGTCGGCATCGGCGCCGAAGCGGTCCCGCAGCAGCCGCTCGTAATGCTCCATGCCGGGATGCAGCCCCTCGATCCGCCACAGGCCGCCGGGGCGCCGGTCGATCGCCATCCGCTTGTCCTTGAAATGGTGGCCGTTGGGATAGGCATGGACCCGCACCGGCCCGCTGTCGGGGCGCTGCTTGTAGAACGACATGCCCTTCTGGTCCTCGGCGGCGAAGCGGTTCTCCATCATCAGCAGCGAGCGGTGGGAGAAGATCACGTGATAGCCGTCGGCGGCATTGTCGTAGGCCAGCTTCCAGTTGCCGCGGAATTTCAGGCGGTTGGCCTCCCGCACCTCCAGCGCGGCGCCGGGATGGCGGTCCAGCCATTCGTCGATCGGCTGCCGCACCGGCCCCAGATGGTCCCGCAACGGGGGCGCGGCCATGTTCAGGGTGCCGAAGATGAAGCCGCGATAGCTCTCCAGCCGCGGGATGCGCGCCAGGTCGAAGCGCCCGTCCTGCAGGCTGCCGGCATAGCCGTCCGGCCAGGGCACCCCGGTCAGTGCGCCGGTATTGCGGAAGGTCCAGCCGTGATAGGGGCACTGGAACTGCTTCGCCGTGCCGGACGTCTGGCGGCAGATTGTGGCGCCGCGATGGGTGCATCGGTTGTAGAGCCCGTGCAGCCGGCCGTCGCGGTCGCGGGTGACAATGATCGGCCGCCGCCCCAGGCGGGTGCGGAAGAAGCTGTCGGGCTGCGGCACCTGGCTCTCATGTGCCAGGTAGACCCAGGTGCCGCCGAAGATGCGGCGCATCTCCAGGTCGAAGATCGCCGGGTCGGTGTAGAGGCTGCGGTGGACCCGGTCCTCCTGTACCAGATGGCCGAAGTCGTAGGCACTGGCGGTCATGATGTCCCCCGCAAGGTCAGAACGCATCGAGATATTCGCGGCGCTCCCATTCGGTCACGCCATCCTCCGGCCGGACGCCGCTGCCCGCCAGCCAGTCGTCGTAGCGCGCCAGCTCGGCCCGCTTCAGCTTCAGGAAATAGTCGAGATAGACCTCGCCGAAGCCGTCGCGGAACAGGCTGCTGCGCTGCAGCGCCTCCAGCGCCTCGACCAGGCTGGTCGGCAGGGGCGGCGCCGGATCCTGGTAGGGATTCTCGCTGGGCGGCGGCGGTTCCAACTCCCGCCGCAGGCCGTCCAGCCCGCAGAGGATCTGCGCGGCCACGAACAGGTAGGGGTTGGCCGCCGGCTCGCCGACCCGGTTCTCCAGCCGGGTCGCCGGGTCGCCGGGGCCGCCGAGGACCCGGAGCATGGTGCCGCGATTGTCATGGCCCCAATGCGCCCGGTCCGGCGCCAGCGAATTGGCACGGAAGCGGCGGTAGCCGTTCACCGTCGGGGTGGCGAAGACCAGCGACGGCGCCGCCTGCGCCAGCAGTCCGCCGACGAAAGCGCGGCCCACCGGCGACAGCAGCCGGTCGCATTGGGCCGGGGTGAACAGGTTGACCCCGCCGGCCGCCTGCACCAGCGACAGGTGCAGGTGCCAGCCGCTGGGATACTGGCTCGGCGCGCCGGGGCTGCACATGAAGCTGGCGAGATGGCCGTGCCGGCGGCAGACCTGGCGGGTGGCGCTGCGGAACAGGATGAAGTCGTCGGCGGCCTGCAGCGCATCGCGCGGGCCGAAGGTGCATTCCACCTGGCCCGCGCCCCACTCGTTCTCGATCGAGCGCAGCGGCAGGGCCAGCCCGGCATAGGCATCGGCCAGCGCGCTCAGGACGGGCTGCATCAGGTCCATGTTCGCTTCGGAATGGTAGGAGAAGCCGGGTTCCGGCGCGATGGTGGCCGGCGGCAGGGGCCGCTGGCCGGGCCGCGCCAGGTTCTCCTCGTCGAAGCCGTCCTGCGCCAGGCGCAGCAGGTACCATTCCACCTCCAGCCCGACGATCGCGGCCATGCCCTGCTCGGCCAGGGCCGCCACCTGCCGGCGCAGGATGTGGCGGGCGCCGAAATGAAACGGCCGGCCGTCGCGGAAATAGGGATCGCAGAGCATCCAGCCGATACCTGGCGCCCAGGGCAGGACGCGGAAGCTGGCCGGATCGGGGACGGCGACGATATTGGGCGAGCCGGTCATCTCCGCCAGGCCCATGCCGCCGCCGCTGGTGAAGGAGGCGAAGACCCGGCCGCCGGACGCGTCCAGGGTCCAGGTGGCGACGTTGATGTTGTAGCCGTCGGTCAGCGCACCGCGCAGCGCGTCCGGCGTCACCGCCTTGGCCCGGGTCTGGCCGTGGGTATCGGTCCAGGCCAGGCGGACCAGGCGGATGCCCTCCGCCTCCACGCGGCGCTGCACCTCGGCCGCCAGCGCTTCCTGCGTGTCGCTCCACAGGCCGTGGCGGCGGATGAAATGCTCTGGCTTGTCCGGTGCGGTCATGGCGCCTCGTCGGTCGTGGTCCGCGCGCCGGGCATCGCATCCCGGGCGGACGGCAAATCTGCTGGCGGGCATGCTAGCGGCCGGCCGCCGCCCAGGCTGTGCCGATCGGCTGGCGATTTATCATTGCGTCTGATTTTTGCGCCCGCCGGCCATGGCCGACCGGTTCCGGCGCGCCGCGATCTGCGTTAGCGTCGCCTCGTCCTGGGATCATCGAGGAGCCGGCGCCGGGCGTGTCGCAACCCCTTGCCTATATCGGGGGCCGTTTCGGCCGCATCGGCCTGGTCCGGATGGATACCGGCCTGGCGGTGCATGTGCACCGGCATATCCACCTGATTGCCGGCGTCGGCGGTGCCGACACCCTGTTCCATGTCCGCGGCAGGGCGCTGCCCGTGACAGCGGAGCGCGCCGTGCTGGTGGATGCCTGGGCGCCACATGGCTGGCGGCACCGCCGCGGCGCGCCGCCGACCACCTTCCTGACCTTCTACCTGGAGCCCGGCTGGGTGCGCGACCGGCTGGGCTTCGCGACGGCAGCCGATGCTTCCCTGCTGTCCGACCCGCAGGTGGTGCTGGACAATGCGGCGCGGCGCAGCATCGCGGCGCTGGCGCAGCTGCTGTCTTCTGCCGCCGGGGCGGCGGGGCCGCAGGCGGGAATCGACGACCTGATCGCCACCCTGCTGTCCGCGGTGCTGGCGCCCCGCAGCCACCGCGGCATGCCGCTGCCGGCCGCGGCGCGCCTGCAGGACCACCGGATCCGCCGCGCCTTCGGGCTGCTGCATGACGGCCAGAAGGTGGAGATCGACGCGGTCGCGCGCGAGGTCGGGCTGTCGCGGCCGCGCTTCTTCGAACTGTTCCGCGACTGCACCGGCCTGACGCCGGGCTGCGTGGCCAATGCCGGCCGCATGGAGCGCGCGATCCAGGGGCTGACCCAGTCGCGGCAGCCGCTCGGCGCGCTCGCGCTGGATCTCGGCTATGCCGCGCAGGGCAATTTCACCCGCTTCTTCAAGCAGCAGATCGGCATCAGTCCGGCCAGCTACCGGCGCGCCGCGCTGCCGGCGGGACTGGTCGGCCAGGTGGCGGCAGGCCGGGTCTGGGCATGTGGCGGTCCCGGTTAGCGGCGGCGGCTGCGCTGCTGCTCCTGTCCGGCGCCGCCCTGGCGGAGGGCGGTGACCGCCGGGTGGAGATCTCCGTCACGGCGGTACCGGAGGCGAAGGCGCTTGTGGTCGGGGGCCGCGCCACGGTGCCGGACGGGGCCTGGATCGTGTTTGCCGCGCGGCGGTTGGCGCCGCCGCTGCGGCGGATCCGCGGCGCGGCCCGGGCGGCGGGCGGCCGCTATGCCGGCAGCCTCGACATCTCGGGCTGGCCGGCCGGCACGGTGGCGGTGGACGCGCATTTCCAGGTTCTGCTGCCCGGCGATCTGCGGCAGCCGCCTGATGTCATCGCCCGATACGGCGCCAACGGTGAGCGGATGACCGGGCCGTCGGTGGTGGAAGGCGGCGGCGGCTTCCGTGCCGCCATCGCCTCCACCAGCGCGGAGCTGCCCTGAGGCCGGTCAGTCCTCCACGGCCTCTTCCATCTTGCGGTCGACCAGATTGACTTCCTGCGCCTTGCGGCTGCGGAAGGCATGGCCGATCCGGCCGTCCGCATCGGCGCCGATCTGCTCCCGGGCGGAGGCGAACAGCTCCTCCTCCTCCTCGTCGATATGGTGCTGGTACTGCTCGCGCAGGGTCTTGAAGCGCAGCAGCCAGCCGGGGCTCGACATGTCCATGTCGTTCAGGTCGTCCAGCACCTCGTCCAGGCTCTGATGCTCGTGGACGGAATGGCGGGCGTCGGGCTGGCCGTGCGTGGTCGCCATCAGCCTGGCGTAGAAGCATTCCTCCTCCGCCGCGGCATGGGCCTTCACGTCATAGAAGAATGTCGACCAGGCGGCGCGGCGTTCGTCGCTGTCGCCCGAGGTGCCGGCCAGGGCGTCGAGCAGCTGGCGGTGATGGTCATGGTCCCGCTTGATCGCGTCGTAGATCTTCATGGGATGCTCCCCTGAAAAATGCGCCCCGGGGAATGCGCCCCGGGCAATGCGCCGCGGGCCGGCGGGCCCGTGCAGATGAGTGTCTGCAATAAAAGGCGCCGGCCGGCCGGGGGTTCCACATTCAGTCGTCGGTCCGCATGATCTGCGCGCCCGCCGCGCTGCGGTCGCGGGGCGGCCAGTGACCGGTCTCGACTGCGGCGATGAACTCGCGCAGCAGGTGGTTGAACAGTTCGGGCTCCTCCAGGTTCAGGACATGGCCGGTCCGGGGCAGGACCGCGAGGCCGGCAGCCGGCAGGGTGCGTTTCAGGAACAGGCCCGGCTGCAGGCAATGGTCGTCCTCGTCGCCGACCACGACCAGGGTCGGCACCTGCAGCTGCGCGATCTCCGCCTCCAGGTCGTAGAGCGAGGGTCGGCCGCCCTGCACGCCCCGCATCGTGTGGGCGGCACCGCTGTCGGAATGGCGTGCCAGGCGCGCCGCCATCTCCTGCCAGCCGCGCGGATCCTTCGTGCGGAACGGCAGCCGCGAGGCAGCCAGGGCATAGGTCTCGGCGAAGGCGGCGGCGCCGATTGTCTCGAAGCGCCGGGCAACCTCCTGCGCGGTGGCGCGGAACTCCGCCTCGAAGGCCTTCTCGGCGCCATAGCCGGCCCCGGCGACGGTCAGCGAATGCGCCCGCTGCGGCGCGGTGAGGCCCAGATGCAAGGTCGCGAAGCCGCCCATCGACAGGCCCACGACATGGGCGCGGTCGATCTCCAGCCCGTCCAGCACGGCCAGGATGTCGGTCACCGCGATCGCCTGGCTGTAGCCGGCCGGGTCCTGCGGCACGTCGGACGGCGGATAGCCGCGTGCGGCAAAGGTCACGCAGCGATGCCGCCGGGAGAAATACCGCATCTGCGGCTCCCAGGCGTCATGATTGCCGGCGAATTCGTGGACGAAAAGAATGGCGGAGCCGGTGCCGGCCTCCTCCACATGGAGGCGGGTGCCGTCCGCGGCGATCGCATGTGTCATGGCCGGGCCCTTCGCCTGGTCGATGCCGGGCCGCGGGGCCCGGCGCGGCCGGCCCTTCAGCCCGGGCCCGCGGGCTCTTCCGCGGGCTCCGTCTCGGTTCCTGTCTGCTCTTCCGCCTCCTCGAAGCGGAAGATGTTCAGTTCCACCACGCCGAAGCAGAGGATCCAGAGGATCGCATCATAGGTGTCGAGCAGGTCGCCCCTGATGCCCCAGGCGACCGCACAGGCGACAAGGATGCCATAAAGCAGTGCCTTCACGGCATTCCGGACACGCCATTCGCCGGAGCCGTATTCGCCGGGGACATAGACATCGTATTCCAGGACCGCACAGACCAGCAGCCAGGTCACGGCATTGGTCAGGTCCAGCCACCGTGCGCCCAGATAATATTCGACGGCGGCATCCAGGATCATCGCATAGGCGATCAGGCGGAGGGCGTGGATGCCCCATTTCTGCCAGCGGCTGGCATAGGCCTCGCCCAGGGTGGAGGTCTCGTATTCGAAGGTCGCGATCAGCAGCAGCCAGCCGAGCTGGTCGATGACGGCCGCGGTGCCGCCGTAGATCCAGAACAGGACGACGTCCACGCCGAGCAGGGCGTAGACGCTCCACTTGAAGATCCTGAACAGGCGGGCCCTGTCGATCCCGGACAGCAGGCTCATGTCGCCCTGTCCGCTTCCGCCGCTGCGCCGTCACGCCATGCCAATGCGCCGTTCCCAGACCCGATGGACCATCGGAAAGGGATATGACTTCAGGATGTCGGCCTGATGACAGACGCCAGCCCGGTGGCGGAAGCGCCTCTGCCGACGGGGTCCGCCCCGGGCGCCCTCACTTCGACGGCAGCGCGACGGCGCGTCGTTCGGCCCGCAGGCGCAGGCTGTCCCAGTTTCCGCCGCTGCCCATCGGGGCGTCGCAATAGGCCCATTCGCCGGCCATCCGCGTGCCGAGGTCCTGCACCGTGAAGGCGATGCGGCCCCAGTGATGGCCGTCGCCCGGCATGCCGCCCAGGGACAGGGCTTCCTGCTGCGCGCCGGTCAGGCCCGGCGCCGGCCCGGCGCAGCGCTGGTTGGACTTCGGCTGGATCCAGACCAGGTCGGCCCGCGCCCCGTCGCCCGAGAGCTGCCCCACGATGACACCGTCGAATTCGGGATAGCGGCCGACCACGGTGCGCTCGAAGACCGCCAGTTCCATGGGCCCGTAGGGACTCTGCCAGTGGGAATGATCCACCGCGAGTTCCGTCGCGCCGGCCTGGAAGGCCGCCGCCAGCGCAGGCAGAAGCGCGGCGAAGCCGGTGCAGATCCAGGCCAGGGTCTCCATGCATTCCATCTGCCGCCTCCATTGCCGCAAGCCGTGTCGTCGCCGGCGATGATAGCCGGCCTGTGGCCGCGCCGGGAACCGTCCCCGGCTGCGCCTTCATGCCGCGTTGCTTGTCGTATAGATATGTGAAACATCAGTTTACATGTTTAGTAGTCTAATAATGATATAAGGTCGTTCGATATGATCAGCGGTGGCCAGATGCGGGCGGCACGTGCCCTGTTGGGCATCGACCAGAGACAGCTGGCCGGTCTGGCCGGCCTGTCGGTGCCCACGATCCAGCGCATGGAGGCCAGTCCGGGCACGGTGCGCGGCGTGGTGGAGTCGCTGACCCGGGTGGTGGCGGCCCTGGACGCGGCAGGGATCGAGCTGATCGGCGAGCACGCGCCCAGCACTGCCAGCGGGCGCGGCGTCCGGCTGAAAGCGGCGGCCGCCACGCCCGATGCCGGACCACGGCCATGAGCGGCCGCCCGGCGGCGGTGCTGCCGCCGCCCGAACCGGGGTTCCTGGAGCTCTATACGCCGAAGCTCGTGACCATCCTGCGCGAAGGCTACGGCCTGCGGCGGCTGCGCGCCGATGCGGTGGCCGGGCTCACGGTGGCGATCGTCGCCCTGCCGTTGTCGATGGCCATCGCCATCGCGTCGGGGGCCAGTCCCGCGCAGGGGCTGTACACCGCGATCGTCGGCGGCTTCCTGGTATCGGCGCTGGGCGGCAGCCGGTTCCAGATCGGCGGGCCGGCCGGCGCCTTCATCGTGCTGGTCGCCGCCACCGTGCAGGCGCACGGCATGGACGGGCTGATCCTGGCCGTCATCCTGTCGGGGCTGATGCTGGTCGCTGCCGGCCTGCTGCGGCTGGGCAGCTATGTGAAGCTGATCCCCTATCCGGTGACGGTCGGCTTCACCGCCGGCATCGCGGTGATCATCTTCGCCAGCCAGGTCAAGCCGCTGCTCGGCCTGACCCTGCCCGAGGCGGAGCCCGGCCCGCTGCTGCAAAAGCTGCCCGTGCTCTGGGACGCGCTGCCTGGCCTGCAACCGGCTGCCCTGGTCCTCTCTGCCGGCACGGTGGTGCTGATCGTGGGCCTGAAGCGCCTGCGCCCGGGCTGGCCCGGCATGCTGCTGGCGGTCGCCGCCGGCGCTGCCGCCACCGCGCTGCTGGACCTGCCGGTGGCGACGATCGGCAGCGCTTTCGGCGGCATTCCCGACAGCCTGCCCCTGCCGTCCTGGCCGCAGCTCGACCTGGAGAAGCTGCGCGACGTGCTGCCCAATGCCGTGGCGTTCTGCCTGTTGGGGGCGATCGAATCGCTGTTGTCGGCGGTCGTCGCCGACGGCATGACCGGTCGGCGGCACCGCTCGAACTGCGAACTGGTGGCGCAAGGGGTGGCCAATATCGGTTCCGGCCTGTTCGGCGGCATCTGCGTCACCGGCACGATCGCGCGGACGGCCACCAATGTCCGCGCCGGCGCCCATGGCCCCGTCGCCGGCATGTTGCATGCGCTTTTCCTGCTGGCCTTCATTCTGGTCGCCGCGCCGCTGGCCAGCTTCATCCCGCTGGCCGGGTTGGCCGGGGTGCTGGCGGTGGTCGCCTGGAACATGGTGGAACGCCATGCCAT
>MDTD01000569.1_pt1 | contig 12974 bp, 11 predicted proteins | sample 811221 | NCBI WGS metagenome assembly MDTD01 (sample SAMN05326646, study PRJNA326480) | marine metagenome | isolation source: seawater | place: Pacific Ocean: South West | collected 2011 | reverse complement strand
GTTGTCGCGCTACCTCCCCTGATCTACGGGGCTCGCTGATAGAGGCCGCGCCGGGCAGCGGCCTTTACGTGCTTTGGCGTGATGCGGGGATCTGCGCGCTGGTGGACGTCCGCGCTCCGGCCTTGCTCTAGGTGGCCTGTGCGGTCTGGTTTGGCCGCGCCCGTCGATAGGCGCCGTCGGCCCCGGTCGAGCGTCTGCTGGTAGGTGTCTGGGCGCTCACGCTGCCGGTGCTCGGGCGGTGATGCTGGCGCGCGGCCCGCGGCCTGCTACCTTCGGGGCGCGATGAGTGATCCGGAGAACCAGGACGTCGAGCACACCCGTTGGTCGCCGGGTCTGATCGGGTTCTATCTGAGCTGCGCGGGCGTCGCGATGGGCGCGACCATCGCCGGCGGCAGCCACTTCTTCTTCGAGGCGACGGGTGGGACGATCTTCGGCTGCGTGATGTCAGGCGTCAGCTGCGTCACCTGCTACATCTCGCTGCGGGCCGCGCGCCGACCGCCGAAGGTTTCGGGCGAAGACTGACGCGGCGGGCGATCAGGTGAGCAGCCAGTCGACGGCTGCGGCGAGGTCGTTGCACTCGTGGTCCGGATGACAGCCGGCAGCGTCGAGCAGCTGCCGCTGCTCTTCGATGGGCTTGCCGCTGCGGACCAGCACCTTCTGCACCGGCAGCCCTTGGCCCATCAGCAGGTCGCGGGCGCTGTCGCCGATCACGACCCCGCCCTCCAAGGTGACGCCGAACGGGGCGAGCAGATCGCAGGCTTGGTGGAGCAGACCTGGCGCAGGTTTGCGGCAGGCGCAGATTCGACAGTAGCCGGGGTCTCCGGCGACTTGTTCGGGGTGGTGCGGACAGTGCAAGTAGGCGATCGGGACGCCGCCGAGCTGCTGGTGCAGCGCTGCGTGGATGCGCGCGAGCCCGTCCTCGGTGAGGAAGCCGCGCGCCACGCCGCTTTGGTTCGTGACGATCACGCATTGGAAGTTCGCCGCCGCGAGGCGGCTGATCGCGTCGGCGGCGCCTGGCAGCAGCTCCAGCTGCTCTGGAGAGCGGCAGTAGTCGACGTCGCGATTGACGGTCCCGTCGCGGTCGAGGAACGCTGTGCGTCTCACCGCTGCTGACCCGGCTCCTCGGACTTCGCCGAGGCGCGCTGCTCGAGCAGGTCGAACCCGAGCAACGGGGTGTCGCTCGGTCGTAGGCGAGCGTGGAGTTCGCGGGGCAGGAGCGCGCCGCGGACGCCAAGGGGCGCGAAGACGTCTCCGGTCGTCCAGAACAGCGGCATCGGCGGCATCACGAGGTCGAAGGCCCCGTCGATCCACTTCGATGAGTAGCCCTCTCTTTGCTGGTAGAGAGTCCGGGTCGCCGGATGGAAGCCGACCTTCTCCAGCCGCACGGTTTGGTCGGTGCTGAAGAGGCCGCCGATGGCGAGCACACGCGGTGTGGTGTAGCCCGTGTCCACGTCGTTGACCACAATGCGGGCCCCTGCGGGCTCGCTGGTGATCCGCACGTTGTGCTCCTCGTGCCACGAGACGCACGAAGACAGGCAGCCCAGAGCGACGGCGAGCGGACAGAAGAGGCGGGTAGCGGGCATGTCTGGGGATGGTATCGGCTGGGAGCGGCGCGGAAACCCACTCCGGTGCCAGGAGCTAGGCTTCGTTCTTCGCGGTTGATCCGGTAACATCGTGGCATCGCTGCGTTTGGTCACGCGGCACATCGCTGGAAATCCGGTCAATATCCGAGGTCAGGTCAAACCTATGGTCACCCGTCGATTTGTGGGCGCGCTCGCGCCCTCCTCGTCGTTGGTCGCTGTGCTCGCGTTGAGCGTCGCTGCGTCCGCCCAGTCGCCGAAGCCCGCGCTCCCTGCTCAGAGCCCGCCGGCATCATCCGAGCCTGCGCCGGTCACGCCGGTCGAGGTCGCTCCGGTTGAGGCCGCGACGTCGTCTGCGGAGCAAGACCCGCAGCAGAGCGATCTACAAGACGCGACGCCAATCTACGGCAAAGTGTTGGCCGACGGCGCGCGCCTGCGCTGTTGGCCTGGCGACGTCGCCTCGCCGCCGGTCTTCGAAGACGTCTTGCCGAAGGGCCAGGTGATCATGCTCGGGGAGCGGGAAAATGGCTTCCGATGCGTGCTGCTGCCGCTCGGCCCGATCGGTTACGTCAGCAAGCGCTTCACGGCGCTCGCCGACGACGGCTCCGTCGAGACGACCGGTACGAAGGTGGCGTTCCGCTACCGTCCGCGTACGAGTGAGGCGCCGGTTGATCAGCTCCCCAAAGGCACAACCGTCTACGTGCTCGGGGAACAAGAAGGATGGTTCCAGGCCCGCGCTGCAGGCGTGAAGGCATGGATCGCCGACCAGGACGTCGAGGATATCTCTAGCGATCCGGAGAACGTCGCGGCCTACGAGGCCTTCGTGGCCGAGACCAAAAAGGCGCCGCAAGCCCGGCTCGACGCGATCGCTGCCGAGGCCAAGCGACGCGAGCAGGACCGCATCGATATGGACGCGGTGCAAGTCGTCGAAGCGGCCTTCTTGTCGGAGATGAAGAAGCCGGCTGACGAGCAGCGTCTCCAAGGCCTGATGGCGGCTCTGACCAAGGTGGAGGCCGGTCTGCAAAAGGAAGGATCGGCGCGAACCGCCGCCAGCGCGCTGCGTAAGCGCATCGAGACCCAGCAGTGGGTTAACGACGCGCAAGTGGTCGTCCAAGAGAAGCAGCCGGAGACGAAGCAGGCGCCTCGCGTCATGCCCAAGGATCGCCTCGAACGCTTCGAGGCGATCGGCTGGCTGCGATACCAGAGCAGGATCGCGCAGCCAGGCCGCTACTACCTTGAGAAGGGTGGGCGTCGCCAATACCTGCTGTCTTGCAACACCGGTCGGTTCGACCTCTCGCTGTTCGTCGACCGGGAGGTCGGCGTGATCGGTCCTCGGCGCACGCCGCTTGGTGAGACGGTCAGCACGCTCGACGTGGAGCGCATCGAGGTTCTCGGCAGCAGCCGCTGACCCGCCGGTCGAGTCGCCGCGCGGCGCAGCGCCAGCGCGGCTGACACCGGCTGGGTCGCGAGCGCGCCGTGCTGACCATGAGATCGGGTCTTTGTCGTCGCGATCTCATCTCTGATTGGAGAGGCACAGCAGCGCAGGGTCGGTTGCCGAAGAGAGGGGTGACCCGCTCATGCCGACCTTCGCCCGAATCGCTGCGCTGCTCGTTGTCGCTACGTGGGGCATCAGCGGCGTTCGAGCGCAGCTGCGCCCGCAGGCGATGGAGCGTCCGCCGGCGATGGAACCCCGCGCGGGCATGGCCTCGCCGGCGTGGTTGGATCGTGGCGCCCGGCTGTTGCTGCGCGAAGATCCGTTGGCGGCGTGGCGGGTCTTCCGGGACGCACGCCCTGTCGGCGCGCAGTTTCTTGAGCGCAGCCTAGGCCTCGGGCGGGCCCACTTGATGCTCGGCAACGCCGATTCGGCGGTCGCGTACGGGGAGTCCTCGCTGACGGCTGCGCCGGACCGTCAAGATGCCATGGCCCTGATGGTCCGGTCGCTGATTCGTTCTCGTCGGTTCGAGGATGCGGTCGAGATGTCGACCGCATACCTGGAGCGCGCGGCGTCGCCGTCGGCGCGCCTGCTGGCTGCCCGTGGCTCGTCGCTGTTCCGTGTGCAGCAGACGAGCGCTGCCGCGGAGGTCTATCGCCGAGTCGTCGCCGCGGACCGGGACCACGCCGAAGCACACTTACGGCTGGGCTCTGGGCTGACGGATCCCGTCGTCGTCGCCATCCCTCCCAAGCTGCGCGCTGCCGTCGGCGCAGTCGCCGCCGGGCGCCACCAGCAAGCGATCGAGACGCTCCATGCCGTGCTCGACGACCACCCTGGGCACCCGGTGGCTCACCGCCTTCTTGGCGAGGCCTTGTTCGCCGACCGCACTGCCGCGTGCATGGCGATGCAGGACGACGCCTTCAAAGCGCTGGCCGCGCAGATCGGCGGCCCGGGCACGCGCCGATTGCCGATCTCTGACTTCGTGCCTGGATACCGCGACGTCTCCGCGCCCCGCCGACGCGTAATCGAGCGGACCGCGGCCGTCTTCGCGACGAGGCTCGCCAAGCTGATCAGGGTCGGAGGTCGCCACGATCTCCTCGCTGAATTAGAGCGCACGACCGACGCCGAGGCGCGCCAGGAGCTCCGCGGTCGCCGGACTTTCGACGGGCGCGTCTGGGACGATGTCCGCGGTATCGGCGGTCTGCGGGCCGCGACAGGGATCGAGGCGTTGGATGAGGCCGCTCATTTCGGCTTTGACACGTTCGCTCATGAGGTCGCGCACCAAGTGCACTTCTTCACGTTCTCCCCGCTTGAGCGTGCGCGGATCCGCGCCCTCTATAAGCAAGCGGTCCGAGAAAAGCGTTGCCTGGACTATTACGCAGCGAGCAACGAAGCTGAATACTTCGGGCAAGGCGTGGAGGCGTTCGTCAGCTTCGCGAAGCGGCCGGGAAGCGAGGTCACGCACGGTCACACGCGCTGGGAGTTAAAGCGCGTCGACCCAAAGCTCTACTCGTTCATCGAAGGCCTCGTCGACTTCGATCCGTTGCTGGATCAGGAAGCCCGCCCCGCGATCTTGCGGGCCTCGGTCGCGGCGGCGCTGCGCTGCGGCCGGCCTGAAGACGCGCAGATCGCGCTGTCGATGTTGGATCCTGGTCGCGACAGGGAGATGCTGGTGATTGAGACCGCCAAGGTGCTGCGGGAGTTGCGGGCGCGCTGATCTGCGCTGCAGTCAGCGTGTCGCGCGCACCTTTTCGTGGCGCTCTTGGACGCGCGCTGCGAAGCTATGAACTCGCGTGCGCGCCTCTGACAACGTAGGCTGCCGTCCGCGTCGGTGGCGCTGCGCTGCCGGTTGGGGTCTTGTCGTTCTCGATGTCTCGCGCAGTCTCATCCAAACTTGAACCGTTCGCGCCGTTCGAGCGCCAACACTGGACCTGGATCCTGGTCGCGACCGCTCTAGCCGCGGCGCTTCGCCTGTATGGGCTCGGGGAGTGGTCGTTCTGGGTCGACGAGGGGCACACATGGCGAGACGCGACCATGCCGTTGACTGGCGAGAGCGGCTTCCTGGCGACCGATCGCGTGCGATATGGCGTCCCGTTTCTCATGCTGCGGTTGCTGCTGGGGCTCGGCGTGACGGGCTATGACGAGGCATCGATTCGTCTTCCGTTCGCGGTGATCGGGGTGCTCACCGTGCCTGTGATGGCGCTCTGCGGTCGTCGGTTGGTCGGTGCGTGGCCCGCCGTCGTCTCGGCGATGCTGCTCGCGATTGACCCCTGGCACATCTTCTGGAGCCAGAACGCGCGGGGCTACGGACTCGCGCTCTTGATGTGCGTGATCGCGATCCACCGCGCCTACCGTTGGCGTGAGACAGCGCGGCTCTTCGACCTGTTTGTGCTCATGCTCTCGGCAGGCCTCGCAGCGACGAGTCATCCCACAGCGCTGATGCTGACCGGCGCGTTCCTCGGTTATCTCGGCGTTCGTTCGGTCTTATTTCGCACCAGTGCGCCTGGGCCGAGGGCCGTCTTGTTCGTCGCGTCGGTCATCCTGCTCGCGCTGGTGGGCTTGCCGTATCTGATCGGCGTACTCGCCGAGCGAGATCTGTTGCCGTTCGGCGACTTTATGCGGGCGAAGGCTAACCCGTCCCTGCGTCACTTCGTCGAGACTACGCTCTTTTACTTCCGGCCGACGTGCTTGCTTGCGTTCGTGTTGGCGATGGTGCTCGCGTCCCGCATCGTCGGACGAGACCGCGGTCTGTATCTCACCTGTATGGCGGTCGTGCCCTTGCTCGTGCTCGCCGGCGTGAGCGCTAGCTTGGTCAAGGTCACTGCTCGTTACGGGCTCTGCGCCCTGCCTGTCGTCACGTGGCTGATCGCCGCGCTCGTTGTTTTTCTAGGGAAACGATTCCGAGGCGTGAGCATGCCGTTGGCGCTGCTGTTGCCGCTGGTGATCGGCGCAGACTCTCTACGTGTCGACGTGGACTACTTCACGACGCAACACGGCCAGCGCGCGCGGTGGCGTGAAGCGTCCATGTTCGTTCGAGAGGAGGCCGCACGCCGTGGCCTCGACGGGGTGTTCGCAGTGACCGTCAATGAGCCCGCGATGGAATATTACCTGCGACCCAAGAACTGGTTCTTGATGGACCACGACCCGCACCCTGGCTACCGAGTTCGCGTCCTACTGGGGCTGACGATCAACAGCGGGACAACAACAGAAGGCGAGAAGCTGCACGACCCTGGCGCCTCGCCGCACCTCGATTGGCTGCGTAAGCAGTGCGGCCCCCAGAAGCTGCTGGCGGTGCTGGTGACCTTGCCCGAGCTTAGGGAGCAAGATCCTAGCGGCGAATTTGAAGCGTTGCTGAAGAGCCAGTTTGAGCTCGCGCTGCACCTCCCTTGCTGGGTGGGGCCCAAGGACGAGAGCGTCTACGTCTATCTCCCGAAGTGATCGCGGCGGCGTGGCGCCATCGCCGCGCGGACTTGTCGCGCTTGCCTCGCGTGGATGGTCGGCTGATCATGGCGTTATGCGCATGGTCTCGATTACGTGTTCGCTGCTGTCGCTCCTCGCTCCGACCACGGGGCGCTGTCAGGAGGGCTCCCAGAAAAAAACTCCGCAGACATTCGACGGCCAGACGGAGACGCCGAGCGACTTCGCGCGGTTCGTTGAGGTCGGTGACGGCGGTCGCTTTGACACTGCGGTCACGACCTATGAGCGAGACGGCGTCGAGGTGGTCCTGTATGCGGCCGTGCACATCGCCGACCGTGCTTGTTACGAGAAGCTGAACGGGCGCTTCCGCTCTTGTGACGTCCTGCTCTACGAACTCGTCGGCCCAGCGGACGCCCGCCCGGTCAAAGGTCGTAAGAGCGAGGGCTTCAACCCGCTCGGTGTGATGCAACAGGCGCTTAAGAACGGCCTGCAGCTCAGCTTTCAACTCGACGAGATCGACTACATGCCCAAGAACTTTGTGCACGCCGATATGACGCCGCAAGAGTTTCAGTCGAGCATGGCAGAGCGGGGCGAGAGCTTGCTGTCGATCATGTACAGCATGATGACCGACGGCGCGAAGATGCAGCGCGAAAGCCCGGAAGCGTCGAAAGGCGCCGAGGAGGTCGATCTCGTCGCGGCGTTCCGTAGTGGAGACGGTCGTCACCGTATGCGGGTGTCTTTCGCGCGGCAGCTAGAGGCGATGGAGATGATGGCTGCTGGCGGCGACGGCTCAACCTTGCTGGAAGGGCGCAACGAGAAGTGCCTCAAGGTGCTGCGGCGTGAGCTCGACAACGGCCACCGTCGTCTGGGCATCTACTACGGCGCTGCTCACTTGCCGCACATGGAGCGACGGCTCGTCGAAGATATGGGGTTCCGCAAGATCCGGCACGAGTGGCTGGAGGCGTGGGACTGCACCAAGCGCGCGGACGGCGACGTCGCCATCGACGACGTCGCGAGCCGTCGTGCGTCGAAGCTCCAACTGTTGCGGTTGGCCAAGGCTGGCAAGGCGTGGCGCAGCGCGCACGGAAAAGACGCCGCCCCGCCGAAGGACCTCCGCCAGCTCAGCGCCCTCACCGCGGCCGGCAAGGATTTGGTCTTCGTCGACCCGTGGGGGACCGCGTATCGCGTAGAGCGACGGCCGGGCAAGAGCCTTTGGCAGGCGCGCAGCGCCGGCCCCGACAAGAAGTGGGGGACCAAGGACGACCTGAGGATGCGCGAGCCTTCTTGGTAGGCCGCGCTGGCAGCGCGGCCCGTCAGCTCCCGGTCTGCGCGCGCGGCGATCCCGACCGTGGCTCGCGGGTCACCAGTCGGACTGCGTCCCGAGCTCTTTGATCGCCCCTTTGGCGTCGGCGACCTTCCACGTGGTCCAGTAAGCGAGCCGGGTGATCGCCTCCATCGCGGGGTAGTCCAGTTTGTCGGCGTGGTCGGTCACCTGGTGGTAATCGGGATGTTCGCCGTCGCAGAAGAACACCACCGGAATGCCTAATTTGGCGAAGTTGTAGTGATCGCTGCGCTGGTAGTAGGTGTCGCCGCTAGAGAACGTGACGTCGAACTTTGCGCCGAGCGCGACGGCGTCGCGGACGAGCGATGAGTATTTCGGGTGTGCGTGGCTCGGCGTGATCTGCATCTGTAAGGCGTCTTCGTCACGCCCGGCGCGGCCGATCATGTCGATGTTCACGTTGGCGATGATGCGATCTTTCGGCCACGTCGGGTGGTCCGCGTAATACGCCGACCCCCAGAGCCCCAGCTCTTCGCCGCTCACGGAGAGGAACACGATCGAGCGTGCGGGGCGTTTCTCTGCGTTCACGAATGCCTCTGCCAGCTCCAGCAGCCCCGCGGTGCCCGACGCGTTGTCGTCTGCGCCGTTGAAGCGGTCTCCGTCGATCCTCGTGCCGACGTGGTCGTGGTGCGCCGAGATGACGACAGCCTGAGACTTCTTGCTGCTCCCCTCGAGCACGGCGCACACGTTGGTCGCCCTCGCCTTACGTTGCTTTTGCACCTGCAGCTTCAGCGAGCCAGTCGCCTTTTCGTCCTGCATGTGCGCCAGTAGGGCCGCGCTGTTGGCCTTGTTCAGGATAAACATCGGCACGCGGACCGACGGTCGGGCGGGGCGATTGAAGCTCATCACGCCGTGATCTGGCAAAATGCCGCGGTAGTTGAGCGTGTTGGCTAGCGACGCGCCGTCGTCCATCAAGCAGACCACCGCCGCCTTGACGCTTGCCTGCTTCAGTTTGCGTGAGAGCTGCGCGTAGCGCTGGACCGCTTGAAGGTCGCCGCCTACGCCGCCGCGCGTCACGCCGGGTTCCCACACGATCACGGGGATGCGTCCTTTGAGGCCGCTTGGCATCGTGGCGCCGTTGCCGCAGTTGATGAATCGGCCCCGCAGGCTGACCTTGTCCTTTTCGCTGCTGTGGAGCACGGCGAAGCCGTCGCTACGTACGTGCTGCTTGCCGAACTTGAGGCCCGTCGCCTTGTGGAGCACGAGGCGCTCTATGGGGTAATCCTGTAGATACTTGCGCTTGCCCCCGAGCGGCTTGAGCCCCAACTGCTTGAAGTGTTGTGCGACGTAGGCAGCGGTGTCCTGCTGACCTTTGCTGGCGGTGTGTCGACCGCCGCGTTCGTCGCTGGCGAGCCAGTAGGCGTGGTCCCGCAGACCCTCGCGCTCGATCGCCTCGATGCCCGGCGGGGCGCCTGCGGGAGCCGGCGCGGGGGCGCCGAGGTCCGGTCGCGCCGGTGCAGCGGTTTGCCCTTGCGCGGTACCGCACAGCAGCGCGGTCGCCGACGTCAGGAGGAGGCCTTTCATAGTCTGATCTTAGCGCTCCTCAGTCGCGATGGCTCGCCGAGTCCAAGAGTCGTCGCAGCCGCAGCTCCTCTGTCGCGACGGTCACAGTTTTCGTGTGCGAGGGGACGACAGCGCCTGGCGGCAGGCCTTTGGGCTTGCGGACGTTTTTGCGCAAGGTGTAGATGACGTCGATCCGCGGCTCGCCGCGGGCCTTGCTGAAGTGCACTGCGAGCGTTCCGGCATCGAGGAGCGTCTCCAGGCTGGCGGTCTTGTGCTTGGGGAGTCGGACCACGACATGAGATCCGGGGCGCCCGCCGCCGACGTGCAGCCAGAGGTCGTTGCCGTTAGCGAAGCGCATCGTGAGTTCGTCGTTCTGGTTGTTGTTGCGTCCGACGAAGATCGGGTAGCCCTCGGCTGACGTGAAGCGCCGGTAGGGAGTTGAGGTGTCCCGTGAGCGCTGCCCGGGTTTGGGCATCGCCTGGGGCTTTGGCAGCGAGCCCAATGCGACCAGCGTTTGCCTCGCGGTGTCGAGGTCTGTCTCCGCGGGTGCTTCGAGCAGCGCGAGCGTCTCCTCGAGCCGTCGTAGTTCCTCCGTCGCTGCGGCGAGGCGACGAGCTGTGACCTCGCGCCCGCCTTCCAGCCGCCGCGCCTTGTCGTAGAGGTCATTGGCCTGCTCGGGCACGGACTTCTTCGGGTCGAGGGGTAGCGTCACCTCACCCTGCCCGTCAGCTGCGGTGCATACCATGCTGGTAGCGCCGCGCGCTACGTTATGCGCGTAGGCCAGCATCATGTCGGCGCGCTCCCGCAGCTCACCGGCGCGCCCGACGTCTTCGAGCTGCCGCTGCAGGCCGTCGACCTTGTTCTTGGCCTTCTTTTTCGCACGCGCGGCCGCGAGTTGGAGGGTCGCTTCGTCCCTTTGTCGCTCTTTATCGAGGTCGAGGCAGGTGAAGTGCTCGTCGATCGACGCGAGCGCCGGCGACGCGAAGCGCGGCGGCGCTTGGGCGCGGTCGCCTCGGGGCGGGGTCGGCGGCGGTGCCGCGTAGACGTCGCCGCGTCGCAACGTTCGGACCGAGGTCTCGACGACGCGCGACATCGCGACGCACGCGCCTCGCTCGTCACACAGGACCCATAGGCCGCGCGCGCCGAATAACTCCACGACGACTCTGCGGATCCCAGCGGGCGCCTCGAAAGTGAGCGAGAAGCGCCGCTCGTCGAACTTGGGTTGTTCGATCGCTTGTAGTCGGGCGTCTTGGAGGTCGCGCTGAAGCAGGTCAGGCCCAGGACCTCGGGTGCGCTGCTCGCGGCCCCATCGGCGCGCCGTGGTGCATACGCGCGCGCGCGCGCCGCCTAGCGCGACGTGTAAGAACGTCTTTTCGCCTTCCCTCGCGCGCGGCTCCAAGACCACCAGCAGGTCGTCGTGGCCGTCCGTGCCGGTGAGCGCGACCGCGTCGATAACGCGGGCGCCTTCGAGCGCCTTGAGCTCGGCGATCGCGACCGAGAGCTCGGCGGCGGTGAGCCCGCGCGCTCCGGAGTCAGCTGGCGCGGGCATCGTGCGGCGTTACTTCTTGAGCTCCTCGACCGGATCGTAGATCCAGTTGAAGGCGGCGTATTCGTATTCGACGGTGCCCTCTGGGAAGAACAGCTCGAGCTCGCGCGCTGCGGCTTCGGGCGAGTCGCTGCCGTGCACCAGGTTGTAGCTGCGGCTGACGCCGAAGTCGCCGCGGATGGTGCCGGCTTCGGCGTCCGAGCCGAACGTCGCGCCCATGATCTTGCGACATACGGCGATCGCGCCGATGCCCTCTAGCGCCAGCGCGACCACGGGCGAGCTGGTCATGAAGTTGACCAGCCCTTGGTAGAACGGCCGCTCCTTGTGCTGTTCATAGTGCTTAGCTGCGAGCTCGGGGGTGATCTGCATCAGCTTCATGCCGGCGATTTTGAGGCCCTTCTTTTCGAAGCGGCTGAGGACTTCGCCGACGAGGCCGCGCTGAACGGCGTCGGGCTTGAGCAGAATGAGTGTGCGTTCCATGGTGATCGGGTCTGGTATTCGGACGTGCGATTTATGCTTGAATGAGGGCGAACATGATAGCGACCTCGCGCCAGAGACGAACACAACTTTCACCCCGTTGCCGCTGGCTGGCGGCTGCGATCGCGTTTGCGTCCTTTGCGGCGTGTGCCGCTGACCGTGAAACGACGTTGATGCGCTCTAGCAGGGCTCGACGCGTCGGCGCGTTGCGGGCTGAGCGCGCCCAGCAAGAGCGGGAGTTGGCGGTCTGGCAAGCCACCCGCGCACAGGCCGTCCGGGAGGCCGAGGCCGCGCGCAGCGGCGCCGCGCGAGCGAGCTCGGCGTTGAGGTCTGCGCGCGCGGACCTCGTGCGCGAGCGCGCCGCGCTGGAGCGCAGCGAGGCCGCGCTGGCCGCCGCCGAGCGGCGCGCCGTGGAGATCGAACAGCGGCTCGCGCCGCTCCGCGCGTTGGAGCGCGAACTCAAGGCGCAGGACGCTCGCATCGTCGCAGCTGAGGAGCGGATCAAGCAGCTCGCGGGCGAGGTCGCCAAAGCGACCGAGGCCGCGGCTCAGCAAGAAGCCCAGCTGAAGCCGCGGCTGGCGGCGTTGCAGCAAAAGCTCGGGGCGCTCAAGGCTGCCGGAGCGTCGATCGCGCAGGCCGAGGCGCTGGTCGCCGCGGCGGCAAAGGTGTTGGCGCCGTCGACCCCGGCTGCGCCGAAGAAGAAGGATTAGGACCGCCATGATGATGCCCTTGACGCTCGCCTTGATCGCTGCCGCCCATAGCCCGGCGCAGCAAGAGCCGGTCGCTCCCTCGCTGCAAGTGACTCCAATCCCTGGGGGGCGCTACGAGGTCTTCCGGCGCGACTTCACGCAACACGTTGACGTATTCGGGGTCAAAGTCTTCGGGACTGACCAGGTGCCTGTCGACAAGCTCAAGCACGTGGCCACTGTGCTCGCGGAGTACCTCGACAACGACGAGGACGGCGAGGTCGACGCCCCGCGCGTGGTTCGCGAGCTGGTGACACGCGATGCATTTATGGCGCTCGCGAACAGCGAACGCGAGATGGAGAGCATCGAGTGGGGCAGGCTGGCGTCGGCGGGCTTCGGCGACGGCCAGGGCCAATTCGTCGATGAGACGGCGCCGGGCAACGGGCGGTTCGACGCGACGCTCGAAGAGGTGCTGCACCTGATCACCCACGTCGGCTACGCCAACGTCTACCCCAAGGTGTTCGGCGAGCGCTCCGGCAGTGAGCTCGGCGCGTGCTTGGATCGGGCGCGCGGCGGTCGTTTCCGCGCAGTCCCCGACGGCTACCCCGAGGGCGCCTGGTTCACCTATGACGACGAAACCTGCGACTACGCCTGCCAGTGCACTGAGTATCTCTACTGGGCGATCACCTCGGTGCTGGGCGCACAGCAAGCGCCGCAGCGGCGCCGAGAGATCGCGCATGAGTGGCGTCTGTACAGCGCAGCGCTGGTCGCGTCGCGGGACCCGGGCATCTACCAGCTGATCACGGACCCGCGCTACCGCCTTCCCAAGCGTCTGCCGGACGGCAGCTACCGCGTTGGGGGCGAGGGCGTCGTGGAGGAGGTCGAGACCGCCGCTGGTAAAAGCAGCGGTGAGCCTGACCTTTGCCTGAGCCCTAAGGGCACCGCCTACCTGAGTTGGGTCGAGGCGGTGGACGGCGGGCACGCGCTCCGCTTC
>MDTD01023164.1_pt1 | contig 12976 bp, 13 predicted proteins | sample 811221 | NCBI WGS metagenome assembly MDTD01 (sample SAMN05326646, study PRJNA326480) | marine metagenome | isolation source: seawater | place: Pacific Ocean: South West | collected 2011 | reverse complement strand
ATTCCTTTTTAAAAAATCTTGTGAATAAACAACATTGAGCATTCTTCTTATTTCTTTATTAGAAGTGCTATTTTTATGCGCTCTATCGATTATTAAAATTTTACCATTATTTTTTGTAATTCTTTTTGCCTCCTTAAGAGTCTTTGTTACATTATTTGAGTGATGTAGAGACTCCCACGCAAAACAAAAGTCAACACTTGATGTAGGTAGATTAATGTTATCAAAATCTCCAATCACCGAAACAACTTTATTTGATTTTTTTTTTAGCAAGCCTTTTTTAACAATTGGTTGACATTTCATAACAGCGTTTTTAACAACCTCTACACAATAAACTTTTTTATTTTCAGGACTCTGTGCTACTACACTTGAAACACAACCAACTCCTCCACCTAAATCAACACCTTCACCCTTGAAGCTGTCCCAAAATCTTTTATTTTTTTTTAAAATTTTTTTTATATTTTGAGGTGTAATATCGGTGTAATGTTTTATAATCTTCTTAAAGCCTTTTTTTGAAATTTTTGAAGCAATATGATTATTTAATTTATAATCGCCTGATCGAAGAATTTTTTTATCAACTTTCCATTTCAAAATTTTCATATTTCACTTTCTTGTATTGGAGTTAATTCCATTTTTTGTGAGCTCGTATAATTTTTCACAGTTTTTAAGTACATTTGGATTATGAGAGATCATAAAAATAGTTTTTTTTGTTTTTAAAATATTTAATTCATCAATAATTTTTTTTTCAGTAATTGGATCTAAAGAACTTGTGAATTCATCTAAAACTAAAAGTTCTGGATCTTTGTAAAAAGCTCTTGCAATTCCGATTCTTTGTTTTTGTCCGCCGGAAAATCTATCTCCAAACTCTCCAGTTTTTGTATTAATTCCATCTTTTAGTCCCTCTACAAATTCATGTAAATTAGCATGCTTTAAACATTGACTTACTTTTTCATTGTCTATTTTATCGTCATCAACACCTAGAGCAATATTTTTTCTAAGTTCATCATCTAATAAAAAAATACTTTGTGGAACATAGCCAATTTTGTTTTGCCAATTTTTAAGGTTTGTTTTTATATCTATTTTGTCGACTAGTACTTGGCCTTTGTCTGGATTTAATAAACCTAGCATAATATTTAATATTGTACTTTTTCCAATACCACTAGGTCCTAGCAATCCTACAAATGAACCTTTCTTTATATCGAAAGATAAATTTTCAAATACTTTTTTTGAGGTATTTGGATATTTGAAGTTCACATTGCAAAATTTTATTTCAGAATTAAAGGATATTTCTTCTTTCTTTAATTTTTCTGTACCTAAAATATCACTTGTTTCATTTACTTCTAATTCAGAAATAAAAGGTATTATTGCAGGGTAAGAATATCTAATATTTTGAACGCTATTCATAATTCTTGTAAGAGATGGAATAATTCTATAGGCAGCTACTGTAAATAATCCTAATAAAGGTATAATGCTGTTAATACTTTTTCCAAAATTTAGCATGACAAAAAGTATTGAAACGATAATTATAAATGTTAACCACTCAAACCATATTCTAGGTAAACTCATCACAAAATCATGTTTTTTCTCAAGAGAATTAACAAAGCTGTTGGTAAAGCCAAAATTTTTATTGAAAAAATTTTCTCTTCCAAAAACTTTGATTTCTTTAATTGATGCAAAGCTTTGTTGCATATTCTTAATTTTTTTTCCCTCAAAAAATTTTCTTTTTTCTCCCCATGCAGATGCTTTTGTTTGAACTTGACTGTGAAATAAAAAACCTATTAATCCAAAAAAAAATGCGATCGATAAAGTAAAAGGTTCGAGTATAATTATTAAAAAAACTACACCTATAACTACAAGTATTTCTGTGATTAATGTTAAAAAAGATTTAAAAATTATCATAATATGTCTAGAGTCATTTAAGTTTCTTATCAAAAAGGCTGAGTTATTGTTTAAATGAAAAATAAATGGTTTAAATAAATACATATTAAATAATTTGTTCGAAATTTTAGTTTTTAGGTTATATAAAAATTTTGTTTCTACTAAAGATACGAATGTTAAAAAAAGGGCCTTTAATGTGTAAATTAAAAATAGAAAAACTATTGAGTAGACGATTAATTGACTTTTTGAATCAACAAAAATATTAAAGTTTGCTAATTTATTTTTGTACAATTCATACGAATTGTTGTTCAACAATAATTCTAAGAATGGTAGGACCAGACCTATTCCCATCAGCTCTATTAACATCCCTAAAAAAAAAGATTAAAAAAAACAAAACAAAATCAATTTTTTGTTGTTTGGTTAATAATGTATTAAATAAACTTATCGATTTCATTTTAAATTAAGTAAGCTTCTTAATTATTTCATTAAATTTTTTATTACCGTCATCATGTTCGATTAAATCAGCAGTATTATTCTTTAGAATTTTTAAGTAGTCATCGACTTTGATGGTCTCAAGATAATTTATAAGTTTTTTAAAAGTAAAAATATCTGTTGAATTCACCCAAAAAGGTCCGCTATCTTTTTTGTTAGCTGGCCAACCAAATTTTGCAGTATTGTCAGGATATGAATTTTTTCTAATTGAAAAATAGGCAACCTTGTTTCCTCTTGCTAACGCTTCATATCCTAGGGTAGACTCAACTGTAAGTATGATATTACTTTGGTCAATAATATCATATGTTGGTCTTTTTTTTTCTCTAGGTATAAAAATATAATTAGTGTCTTGCAGATATGCATCGTAAAATAATTTTTCCTCTTTTGAGTTTATGCCAGAACTACCTAGTACATATAGCTTTTCTTTTTTTGATGAAAAAAAACTATTCATTGTTTTAAGTAAATCAAAATGAGCATTCAACATAGTGTTAGGATGTCTAAAAATTGAAATAAATAGAAAATCATATTTTTTCTTTAAATTTTTTTTCAAATTTAAATTTGATCGAAAAGAACCAATTGGAATTATTTCACCATGTAAAAAAGTTTTAAATTTCTCTCCCACATGCTTATTAAATGAAAGAATAAAATCACATTTAAATTTACTTTTAATAAGCTGATCGAAATTTTTAAAAATATCGTTAAAATCTGCAGTTCGCCAAGCATTTTGTATTAACATTGTTTTTGCCTCTGGATACATTTCTTTCAATTTGTAAAATGTTTTATTATTATCTATTAACGTTAAGATTACTTTTGGCGATACATAGTTTAAGTAAATTTTAAAATATTCATAAGAACTTAATTTTAGATTAAACATCATTTTGATCAGTATAAATATGTTAATCTTCTGCCCCTTTTGTTGTTTGTATCGATTGTCTAAAACATGAACTTTGCTAACATCAAGGTAATGTAAAATTAAATCTGATAAATCAGAGTCAAAAATTAAAATATCTTTTTTTTTTGGCTTAAAATAAATTTTTTTACTAAATATTATAATATTAAGAATTTCCTTAATTCTTCTTTTGAGACTCATAAAAACTATCTTTTATTTCCAAATATACCGAAGCGAGATCTTGTAGTCTTAGAATTGTTTAAATATTTAATTGGAGTAAAAAATCTGTCGCCAGACTTAATTTCACTAATAATATTCTTGTTTTTTCCATCAAGGACCTTTTCAATTAAAAGTGTGTAATTTTTTTCTCCTATTGATACTACCAACCAATCTCTATCATTTCTTATTACAACTCCGTTCATGATTGAGTGACGTGAAATTTCCCCTTCATGAAGATGTACAGATTTAATTTTAATTTTTTTGTTTTTAAATCTTGTTATAAAAGTTTGAGATCCAGTATATGGATCATCAAATGCATTTATAAATTTGTAAATTTCGTCGGGACTTGAGTCCCAATTTATCCAACTATCTTTACTGCTGTCTAATCGGGGAAAATAGTTGCCAATGTTTTTCGATTGGTTTTTTAAAGTAAAATTTTTTCCTTTTATAACTTGTGTGATAAATACTCTATAAGTTTTCACTAGTTGATTAAGATCATACTCCTGATAATCTTTTGGAACTTTACAATGATTAGGAAATATTGATTTTTCAGAAAAAATTATTGGTCCACTATCTACTTTTGTATCCACTAAGTGTATGGAATTGCAATGAATTCTATCTCCACATAGTATTTGCCAAGAAAATGTTGCCCCACCTTTATAATAAGGTAATCTAGATGAATGAAAATTAACCAATTTACCTTTAAAAAACTTAATTTGTTTTTTTTTAAAAATCCATCTTGATGAAATTGAAACAAATAAAGTGTTATCTTTATTAAACCTGCTTTCAATAAATTTTTCAAATTTCCTATCTAATTTTTTAAATATCTTAAAGTCTATCTTTCCTTTTATATTTTTTGATTGATCGGGTGATGTTATTAAAAAAGAATTTATTTTATTTTTCTTATTTATCTTGTTGAGACTTTCTATAATTGGGCTAAAACCAATGAAAACTACATTATTTAATTTTTTATTTGTTAGTTTCATTTTTAAATTAGATTAATCTTTTAAAAGTAGTATGTCTTATTGGTCCTTTTAATGGTAATTTGGAGTTTTTAGATAAATATTTTTCTATATCTCTGAAAACTTCATGAACATTTTCTATGTATAAATCTATTATTTTATCTTTGTAAGCAAATGTTGTGCCTAAACGAGTATTAGCCAAGAATCCTCTATCGAGCATTTCCTGAATGAAATAGGTCGATATTTCATTAAAGTTTGTATAGTTGAATTTAAGTTCTGGTATTGGGTGAATACCGGCCGTGCTAATTTTTAGGTTCGTATCTTTTGCAGCTTTCATCCATCCATTTTTAATTTTTTTTCCAGTTGAAACTAATTTTTTAATTACTTGTTTTTTTTCAATTTTATTTATTGTGGCTAGGGCAGCGGCAAATCCAATTCTTTCCGTCCACATACAAGAGCTAACAAAGGTATCTTGAGCTTGGTCCATTACGCTTTTGATACCGATTATTGCTGATGAAGGATAGCCATTAGACATTGCTTTTGATAGAATTGCTACATCAGGATTAATTTTGTATTTAAGATGATATCCACCAATTGTTTCTCTAAAACCAGAGGTTATTTCATCGAAAATAAAAACTGCTCCAATTTGTTTAGTTTTTTTTCTTACCTTTTTAAGGAAATCTAAGTCAGTTTTAGCAGATCTAACTGGTTCCATTATTACCGCACCTATTTTATTATCAAACTTTTTTAAAGCACTCTCAAAAGACTCATAATTATTTACGCCGAAAGGATAGACGCTATCTCTTAAATTTGAAGGTACACCTTTACTTTCTAGCCCAGGAAGTAATTGATCATCAAGATTTTTTTGTTTTAGATTAGCTGATAGATACCAGTCATGCCAGCCATGATAGCCACAAAATAATATTTTATCTTTCCCAGTGGCAGCTCGAGCTAATCTGATAGCAATTGAGCAAGCTTCACCCCCAGTTCTAGCAAATCTTACTTGCTCTGCCCATTTGTGAAGATCTAAAAGCTTTTCTGCTAATTCTACCTCTTCGTAAGTATTTAAAGTTGTCATGGTAGAATTCTTTACTGCTTTATTTACTGCAGAATTTACATCTTTATCAGCGTAACCTAGGATACATGTAGTTACTCCCATTCCTGCAAAGTCATAAAAGCGATTTTTTTCTAAATCCCAGAGCTCACACCCTTTAGCTTTAGTGTAGTAATTAGGCCATAGATCTGGTAAAAAAATCTCACTTCTTTTAGACAAAAGTTGATTGCCGCCGGGTATAATTTTTTTTGCAATTTTTAAGAGTTTTTGTCCCTTGTTATTTCTGAAGTCTTTTTTCATTTTTTTTAAGTGCTTCTACACATACTAAATCATTTATACAATCGATTTCGATCGACTTCCATTTTTCTAATTGAATAGATAATGTTTTATTGTGATTAAAAGTTTTTTTTTTTAAATAATATTTGGTGTCTGAAAGATACAATGATCCATCAAAATAAAATACTTTTTTAAGATCCTGTCTTCTAACAAATCTAAATTTTTTGTAATAAAGTGGCGAAATCAAACCATTCTTACCTATTTTGGATAAAAAAACAGGATTAGATGTTTCTGCTTTACTTACACTAACAATTGATTTTGCTTTTTTGCTCTTAAAAAGTTTCGAAAATGCCTTATCAATATCAGACTTGCTTGTTAATGGCGATGTGGGCTCCAAAAGTAAAAAATATTTATAAAAAATATTTTTTTTTTTTAAAAAATCAAAACAATGTTTAATGGCATCAAACGAAGTTGATTTATCTTGTGCAAACTTTTTTGGTCTTAAAAATGGAACATTTGCTCCAAATTTTCTAGAAAATTTAGCGATTTTATTACAATCTGTAGACACAATTACATCATCTATATATTTTGAATTTCTTGCTGCACTAATTGGCCAATAAATTAAAGGTTTGTCATTAAGAATTTTAATGTTTTTATTTTTAAGACCTTTACTCCCCTTTCTTGCTAAAATTATTGCTAATATTCTGCTCATAAAATTTTATCTTTAAAATATTTTTGATTATCAATGCTCCAAAAAGATTTCTTTGATATAATGCTTACAAATTTTTTATCTGCTTTTCCAATTCCAAATTCTTTTTTTTTTTTTAATATAATTTTTTTTTTTTTAAATCTATTTATTAATTTTTTAATAATTTCTTTGTTAAAATCTATATTTATAATACTTTTTGATGATGATCTTTTATTTTGTCTATTTCCAATATTTATTGTTGGGGTTCCATAATATGGAGCCTCACGCACTCCAGAGCTAGAATTGCCTATTATAAAATTTGATGCTTTTAATAAAGATAAATAATATTCAAATCTTAGTGAAGGAAAAATTTTTATATTTTTGTTTTTTTTCAAAGATTTATACTCATTTAATATAATTTTTGAACCAGCATCATTATTTGGAAAGATGACAATAAAGTTAAATTTTGAGAATTTAATTGCATCTAATAAAATTTTTGTTTTCTTTTTTAGCTTATCTTTTTCTTTTTCAGACACCACTGGATGAAATAGTAAGATAGCAAAATTATCAAATTTAATTTTATATCTTTTTTTTGCACTGTTTAAACTAGGTATATATTTTGAAGACATTAAATCCACATCGGGAGACCCAATTATAAAGATGTTGTTTGGTATTTCTCCCATTTGCACTAACCTTTGTTTTGCTTTTTTGTTCGACACAAAATGCACATGTGATAGTTTTGATATTGAGTGTCTTAATATTTCATCTACAGTTCCCGATACTTCTCCTCCCTCAATATGAGCAACTAAGATATTGTTTAAACTTCCTACTATTGCGCAAGCTAATGGTTCTACCCTATCACCATGTATTACTATTAAGTCAGGTTTTATTTTTTTTATAAATTTTGAAAAAACACTTATAGTTTTGGAAACTATTATGTCCATGCTGTCATTTTTAATTTGATTTTTTAATTTGAAAAGATTTTTTATCTTATCTTTGTTTAGTTCTGTATGTGTATTTCCATAGGATGAAAGGTTATGCATGCCAGTTACAAATACCACTGGTTCAAATTTGTTATTTTTTTGGACAATTTTAATTATGCTTTTAAGTTTCCCGTAATCAGCTCGGGTACCAGTCACGAATACAATTCTTTTTTTTAATTTTCTAGCCATACGCCTTTTTTTAACAACCATTCGTCATTTTTCTTAACCCAAAGGTGTGGAGATCTAAACTTATCTACTGTCTGAAAAAATTCTTTTTCAGTAATATTTATATATTCTAAAAAGTCTTTAAAATATTTTTTTGGAAATTCATGATCAAATTTTTTGACAAGCGCTACGGCTTCCTCTCTAGTAATTTTTTTATTCCGAATTTCTTGAGCAGCATCGTAGGTTGCTCTTCCAATTCCAAATTTAATTAGAGTTGTATAATAGTGAAAATTATCGATTTTATCATCAATGCTAGAATATTTCGAATAACTTCCCTCGGTTCTTTCGCTATTTGGCTTAAAACCAGTGTGCTTACTTGCATAATAAAAACATTCTTGAGGATCCCACTTTAGATAATAACCTAAATATTGATAATTTAAATCTAACCCTTTAAATTCATTTTTATCAAGGGGAAGATAACAATTGAAATCATTAAATTTAAACTCAGTGGTATTTATGATTTCGTCAATTTTTTTTCCACCAAACAATAATTCATCTCTATTTTCATAGGTAAAAAACTTTTTATCCATTTTTGTTTTATAATTTTCATCTATCTTGTTTCCATACTCTGCTTGATTTTCTCCGTAAAATATGAGGTCGATACCAAACCTGCTCGCTATACGAGGACCAATCATTCTTTGACCAATTATAAAAGGTTGGAATGGGTGTAATAAATTTAAAAAAGCAATTTTTGTAAGATATCTATGTAGCTTACCATTTGGAGTAAAAAGAATATTATCAAACCCTCCGATGTGAGACCAATTTTGAAAATTTTGCCAACCAATATTTGTGTAGGCATGAGGGGCCCATGTTACAGTAATAGGATTCATTCCATATTTATATTTCAAAACGTGAGCTGTGTACGCGCTGTCTTTCCCGCCGCTGCCTGGAACTACACAATCGTAGTTTCCTTTTTTACTTTTATAACTTTTACATAAATCAATTAGCTCTTTCTCTCTCTCTTCCCAATTAATTTTTTCTTTCTCACTATTGTAATTACATGCGCTACAAATTTCATTATCATCAAAATCTATTGTCGGTTTTGCCCCTTCCTGTTTGTTTTTAAACTCAATTACAGAAGAAGGCCTTTGATTAGATATTACACATTTTTTACAAAATATAACTTCTTCAGGCAAACCCAAGAAATTTGTTTTTTTTATTTGACTCATGTCTAAGCGATATGATTTTTTTTGATTTGCATATTAGGTGCAATTTTTTTTGAAGATTTTTTTCCATAAAGAAATTTAAGATCAGTTTGTCTAAAATCTCCAGTTCCAGGTCTCCTTACCCAAAGATTTTCTTTTGTAAATTTTTCTCCTTTTTTTATTTCTCTATCTGACACGACTGAAACAAAAGCAAATTTTCTTGTTACCTCTTCTTGTTTCAAGTAATTCTTACTTCCTTTTAATTGATTGAATATTTTTTTTGATTTTATGATCAATTCTTTTAAATCTTTGGGATCCATTGAGCATATAATATCAGGTCCGTTTCTTTTTTTTGTGTCTGTAAAATGTTTTTCTATTATTGATGCTCCCATTGATATTGCGGTTGTACATGCATTAAGACACAATGTGTGATCAGAATAGCCAAGGATCAAATTTGAAAATTCTTTCCTCATTTCATTAAGAGCGTTTAATCTAACTAAATTATCAGGAGTTGGATAAAGCGAGGTAGTGTGTAAAAAAGCAAATTTGACTTTTCTTTTTTTTAAAAATTTATAAATCTCTTTAGTTTTATTCAAATCATTCATACCTGTGCTAAGAATTAAAGGTTTTTTAAATTTTGAAATATAGTCTAGTAATGGAATATTATTAAATTCCCCTGATCCAATTTTAAAAGCGTTTACTCCAAATTTAATTAACCTGTCAACAGCTTTTTTGCCAAATGGCGTACTGATAAAAACCATTTTTTTTGATTTCACATATCTAAATAATTTAAATTCATCTTCCTCAGACAATGAACAATTTTTTATAATTGAAAAAATATTTTTATTTGAGTTTCCTGGCTTGACTTTTTTTGCTTCTAGGGACATTTCATCCTCTGGAATGTGAGTCTGATGTTTAATAATTTTAGCCCCTGATTTTTTTGCAGCATCAACCATTTTAATTGCTACTTCTATACTTCCATTATGATTAATACCGATTTCAGGGACAATCAAAGGTGGTTGACCTTCTCCAACTTTTAAATTTTCTATTTTGAATATATTATTTACCATGAGCTGAAGCCGCCATCGACATGTATATTTTGACCGGTCATATAATTCGAATTATTGCTGAGTAAATATTCCAAGGCGCCAAAAATATCACTCGGATCTGCCATTTTGCCAATAGGTATTAGCTCCAAATATTTTTTTTGCCATTTTTTATTTTGTTTATTTTTAACTCCTGCAGCAGATATCATATTGCAATATGTTTTTTCTTTTGCATATTTGGTAGCTAACCATTTTGTCATTCCAATTAAACCAGATTTGCTTGTGGTGTAAGCTAGTGACGAAAAAAAACTCTCATTTTTGTAAATATCATGATGGGGGCTATTTGATCCATAAATACTACCAATGTTTATTATTTTTTGCACATTTTTTTTATTATGATGATACTTTAAAAAATATTTTGTGCTTAAAAAGCTCCCTCTAAGATTAATATTTATTGTTTTATCCCATATAAAAGTATCATAATTTTCTTTATTAACTTTTTTATTATTAATTTTTTTTATTCCTTCAGTTGTAAGAGCAGCGTTATTTATTAGTACATCAAACGATCCAAATTTTTTTTTTAATATTATAAAGAGATTTTCAATTTCACTTTCTTGCTCTAAGTCAAGATTGAATTTAAGGCTTTTTTTTGAATTCTTTTTGCCAGATTTTTTGATATCTGCTGAAACTAAAAAATTATTTTTAGTGCTAAGCTTTTTTTGATAAAACTTGCCTAAAACGCCTTCAGATCCGATAAGTATAATTTTTTTCATTTAACTAATCTGAAGACTTTAATATCCAAATTTCACCGTGATCTTCCATCGCTAAAGCAAAAGAATTAATTTTTTCAATATAAGTAATATCTCTAATTCTATCTAATAAAGTTATTTTCTCTGAAAAAATTACTTTATCAAAATTTTTATCAAATTTAATTCTGTATAAACTTCCTCCATTAAGAGACCCTACAAAAAAATTGTTTTTCCAATATTTAGAAAAATTATTTGGTATTTTTATAATTTCAGAAATTCCAATAGAAGGAACAAAAGTAAATACCGGCTCAGTAAATCCACTATCTCGGTGGCTTTTTTTAAAGCTATAGTCTTGATTGCCAATATCAAAATCGTAATTGTCACCGTAGGATGCAATAGGCCAACCATAATTATTACCAATAGAAATTTTGTTAATTTCATCGCCTCCGTAAGGACCATGTTCAGTCGATAGTATTAAAGTGTCCTCTACGAATAAGCCTTGAGGATTTCTATGACCTTTAGAAATGATTTCCGGCTGAAAATTATTTTCTTCAAAAAATAAAATTTTACCCAAGTGTGAATTGTTATCTTGAGCTTTTATCGCATCTTCTTCAGTGGCTCCAGTTGTTAAAATTATTCCAGATTTGTTATTTACATCTCCAAACGAAATTCTTCCACCATAATTATTTTTTATACATTTATTTGGATCAAAAAGTTTTTCAAATTTTAAATTTTCATCATTAATTCTTGCGCGGTACAGAGAAAAATATTTACAATCTTTCTCTTGTTTAGAAACATCTAAACTTACATATAAAAAATCATTAATAATTTTAATATCAAATACCTGTATATTGTTTAAATTTTTTAAATTTGAGTCAATATTTTTTATTGAAGAAAATTCATTATCTTTAAATATTTTTACACTCCCCGCCACAGTAACAATTATTAAATCATTTTTATATGTATCAAGGAAAAATCTATATTTATTGGATTTCTTTTTTTTAAGTTTACCGTAATGAGTCTGATCTAATACTTCTATATTTGAAAGTTTTATTTTTTTAAATTCAAGTTTCTCGTATTGGGTAATGGGAAAAACCTTTTGGTTATAATTCAGTTTTCTATAATATTCGACTTCTCCTAAATATTGTTTGCCCAGCACTAATTCTTTAAATTTAATTTTAATGACTGGCGGTAAATTAGCTCTAAGAAAAGTTCTAATATTATCGATATTCAAAAAGAAAACAAATAAGAGTAAAACAAGAGAAAAAAAAGTAATTGTTAATTTTTTGTTCATTTAAGATTTTACCACGGCTCCGCACTTTGCAAAAAAGGCATTTTTACACATCAAGTTTTCCATAGCTTTTAAACTGGGTTAAATAAAAATCTCTTCCTTTTAATAGTCGTTTTTATATTACCCATCAAAATATCAATTTTATCTTTTTGTAAATTTATAATTTTGAAAATCGTATCGGCAAAAGGGCCAGTTGAAAATTTATATTTAGAATTAATATTTAATTTGTAAAAATTATGACTTATAAAACCCTTGTCATTTTCAGAGTTTTTACATTTATGAATAAAGTCATTTATTTCATTTTGTGACTGTTTAAAACCATTTAAAAAATATTCAAGACCTCTAGAAAATTTTAGTTTTTGCAGTGTTTTAGGGTCTTTGAAATCTTCATGAAAACATAGCAAGTAATTTCCAAGTAAAGAAATTTCTTTATTAATAAGTTTATTATTTTTGTACTTTTGAATTAATAATTTTGGTATATAAAATTTAAACTTATTATCTAGCTTTTCAGAAAAATCTTTTTTTAAAGAATTAAGTTGTTGTTTATTGTATTTTATAATAGTCCACATACTATTTTTTATTGTTTTCAAGCTCTTTTTTTAATTCATCGTATTCTTTCAGTTTTCTTTTCATGAAATTGACGGTGAGCTTAGTTCTTTCAGCTATTCCTTTTGGAGTGATGACGTATTGTAAATATGCGATTTTATTTTTTTTTTTTCTAAAATTTTCAAGCTTTACCAGGCCTTTTTTTTGTAAAGCTTTAAGGCAATAGTTTAGTTTTCCTAAACTAAAACCAAGTTCCTCAGCCAATTCTCTTTGGGAAGAGTTTGGATTTTTTTGAACTCTTCTTAAAACTTCAAAATGATCTTGTTGGTTTTTCATAATGTTCAAAAATTGAACAAACTTATCGTTCAAACATTGAACAGTAAAGCATAAAATGGTTATATATCTATATATTGTGTATTTAATTTGAAAGATCCTAAATATTGAAATCTTTTTCAGTGCATAAATCAAGCCAATTGAGCTATTAGTACTGGTCAGCTACACGCGTTACCGCGCTTCCACATCCAGCCTATCAACGT
>MDTD01117690.1_pt1 | contig 12977 bp, 9 predicted proteins | sample 811221 | NCBI WGS metagenome assembly MDTD01 (sample SAMN05326646, study PRJNA326480) | marine metagenome | isolation source: seawater | place: Pacific Ocean: South West | collected 2011 | reverse complement strand
TTACGCAATTTCATGGCACGAGCGTCCGCCAATGTCTCAATTCATTCATCAGCCTAGCCGATGTCAAGGCGCTTCGCCATGGAATCATTTGACATCCACAATTTACTCTTACGATAACACTGGATAAATATCCAGTTGCCGGGGAGGCCCCATGGACGGGACGTCGCTTCGCCTGTGGGAGCCGGTGCGCACTACCATTCGTTTCAACCACTGGGTGCTATCTGTATTGCCCCGGCTACTGCGGACACTGCTAATAAGAGGCGGGGCAAACCTCCACTTCGGCCTGGTAGACGCCATCCCGCAGCGCATGATGATAGCGCCAGCCGAGACGTTGGCTGAGCTGTTCGGTCAGTTCCAGGCCCAGGCCGTAGCCGGTCTGTTGCTGGAGGTCGGAGTCGTCCGGATTTTCCAGGCCCACCGGGTTACGGATGACGATGCGGGCGCCGTGCTGTTCGATGCGCACGCTGTCATGCCAGCAGTGTTGATAGGCGTTGCGTATGAGGTTACCGAGAACAATGCGGGCCGGGATCAGGGGAAGGGCGCAGGTGAACGGGCTGGTGACGATTCGGGTGCGGACCGGCTTGCCGGTCAGCAGATAGGCCATTTCGTCGGCCAGTTCGCGCACCAGCCGGGCCAGATCGACATCCTGAGCTTGCAGAGGTTCGTCCGGCTGATGGTTCAGCCACAGCAGGGTTTCGGTGAGATGCTGCATGGTCAGGCTGGCACGGTCGATGCGATCCAGAATGGCTTGCTGTGCCTCGTCGGTGGCCTGGCGCGCGGTCAGTTTGCGTTGCAGCTCGACGTTGGAGCGGATGGTGCTGATGGGGGTGCGCAGCTCGTGGCTGGCATGACGCAGGAACCGGCGCTCTCGTTCCAGCGCGGCCTGCACGGAGGACAGGCTGGTGCGAATCAGTTCTGCCAGCTCGTTCAGCTCCGGGTAGGCGAAGTCCGGTACCGGCTGGGCCAGCTTGTCGCGGTCCAGGGCATGGGTCCAGGCGCGCAGGGCCGCCATGGGGCGGGACACGTGGCGCAACAGCAGCCAGCTGATCAGGGCGATAAACCCCAGCACCACCAGGCTGACGGTAAGCATGAACTGCCGGTTCTGCCGTACCGTGGCGTGGACGACGGTGGACTTCACCGGTGGCGTCAGTTCCCGGGCGATGTACAAAGGCCCTTCCTGGGTGTCGTAACGCATCAGGAACACCATGCGCTCGGGGCGGCGGAACCCGCCGCCGTCCGAGGCCTTGTACAGGAGGGCGGGCTCCGTTGGTGGCTGCGCGAAGGACTGGCGCACGTACTCCGGCATGCGCTGCCAGTCCTTCGCCAGATAGAAGCCGCTGAACTCCTGGCCCTGACGCTGTTGTTCGGGACCGACCAAGCGCAGGAAGGTGCGCGCGGTTTTTTCCATGTTGGCGGCCATGGAGGCGTCCAGTCCGCGGATGAAGTAGTCCTTGGAGATCATGGAGTAGGCTGCCATCAGCACCAGTCCGAGGGAGAGGAAGGACGCGACCAGCAAGCCTTTCAGGCTGATCCTAGGCATCGTGACCGTCTCCGTCGTCGGGCCTTTCCCGCAGTGCGAAGCCGGCGCCGTTGATGGTGTGCAGTAAGGGCGCCGGGAAGGGGCCGTCGATGGCCTTGCGCAGGTTGAAGATATGCACCTTGAGGCTGTTGCTGTCCGGGTGCTCGTCCCCCCAGACCGCGTCCATCAGGGCCTCCCGGGCGACCGGTGCGGGCGAGGCGCGCAGCAGCTGCTCCAGTAGCTGCCAGCCGGTGGGGGAGAGTCGGATTGGTTGGCCGGCGCGGGTCACGGTATGGTCGCTCAGGTTCATTTCCAGATCGCCGCAGCAGAGTCTGCGGACCTGGCCGCTGCGGCGGCGCGACAATGCCTGAACCCGCGCCACCAGCTCCTGCAGTTCAAACGGTTTGACCAGGTAGTCGTCGCTGCCGGCCTGGAAGCCTTCCAGTTTGTCGTTAAGCTGATCCCGGGCGGTCAGCATCAGCACCGGCGTGTCGTCGCCCTGTTCGCGCAGTTTCTGGCACAGGGTCAGGCCGTCCATGCGCGGCAGGTTGATGTCCAGCAACAGCACGTCGTAGTGATGGTTCCGGCTCAGGTTGAGTCCGGCCACGCCGTTGCTGGCGTGGTCGCAGAGCATGCCTTCCAGCTCCAGGTACTGGATCAGCGTGTGCGCCAGGTCGAGGTCGTCCTCAACGAGCAGCAGTTTCAGCATGGGTCGGTGTCGCCTTGTTGGCTCCCTGACAGGAGGCGTTGTTTCAGCTTTCCTATACCTTCGGTGACATCGTGCTGGATGGCAACCAGGACCGGGATCAGGATCAGGGTGATGAGGGTGGCGAACATGATGCCGTAGCCCAGGGCCACCGCCGCCGGGATCAGGAACTGCGCCTGGGTCGAGGTTTCCGACAGCAGCGGCGCCAGGCCCGCGAAGGTGGTCAGGGAGGTCAGCAGGACGGCACGCAGGCGGCTGCGGCAGGCCTGGCTGATCGCTTCCAGTTGGTGGTCGGCATCCGGTTTCAGGTCGTTGTAGCGGGACACCAGCAACAGGCTGTCGTTCACCACCACGCCGCTGAGCGCGATGATGCCGTTGAACGACAGGATGCTCATGGGCAGATCGTTGAGCCAGTGGCCGAGGATGGCGCCGACCACACCGAACGGAATGGCGGTCATGATTAGCACCGGCTGGATGTAGGACTTCAGGGGCACCGCCAGCAGCAGGTAGATCACCAGCATGGCGGAGATGAACACGGAGACCATCGAGGACTGGGTTTCCTCCTGTTGTTCGGCTTCGCCGCTGAAGCGGATATCCAGCCCCGGGTACTGGCGCTTGAGCCGGGGGACCAGTGTCTGGCGAAGGCTGGCCACCAGCTCGGTGGAGGAGAGCATCTCTTTGTCTACGTCCGCCGACAGGTAGAGGGCGCGTTTGCCGTCGATTCGGGTGATGGTGTCGCGGGCGAATCCATACTCGACGGTGGCGACGGAAGACAGCGGCAGCACCGTCCCGTCGTCGGTGCGGATGCGGGCCCTCAGGACGTCGACGGGATTCTGACGCGCCTGTTCCGGGTAGCGGACCTTCACCTCGATTTCGTCATTGTTGCGCTGGAAGCGTTGCACCACTTGTCCCTGGAACGCCTGTAGCACCTGTTCCGCCAGCATGTCCGTGGTCAGCCCCAGGGCCTTGCCCTGGGCATTCAGTTTCAGGAACAGCTGGGGCTGGCTGGCCTGGAGGTTGTCCTCGATGCCGCTGACCGCCGGAATCCGTTGCAGTTCCGCTTTCAGTTCGGCACCGGCGGCGGCCAGCAGTTCGTCGTCGTTGGCACGCAGTTCCACCCGCAGGGCGTCGACCATGTCGGGGCGGCTGGCGATGCTCAGAGTTTTCACGCCCGCAGGCAGGCCGGCCCGTTCCTTCCAGAGGCGGGTGAAGGTGGCCAGGTCGTAGGGGGCGTCCGGGGTGAGTTCGACGGTGATTTTACCGGACTGGTCGGCCTCCGACAGCACCTGAAGGTTGCCGATGCCGGTGTCCGCCCCGGTGGCCCCGGACCGGGCTACCAGCTCCCGGTCGATGTCCCGGGCGGTGGCCTCCAGCGCCCGCAGCGCCGCATGGGTCTGGCCGTAGCTGGCATCGGTGTGCATGGTGACCTGCGCCCGCACATTGTCACCGGGAATGTCCGGAAAGAAGCTCAGGCGCACCGCTCCGGTGAACGGCATGGCCAGAACCAGCACCAGCAGGGCGACAAAGGCGATGGCCACGGCATAGCGGTAGGCCAGGGCCAGCTCGATGGCCGGTTTGTAAAGACGATCGTTGAACCACTGCAGGCCGGCATCGGCGCCGTGCTGGACCCGCTGCCACAGGCGCAGCAGCGGGTGGCCGCCGGTCCGCTTGCGGGTGTTCAGGTGCGCCAAGTGAGCGGGCAGGATCAGTTTGGATTCCACCACCGACAGCAGCAGGCAGATGGTCACGATGGCGGCGAACTGAGCGTACAGTTGGCCCAGCCGGCCGCTGATGTTGGACAGGGCAAAGAACGCCACCACCGTGGTGAACACACCGAACAGGGTCGGTACCGCCACCCGCAGGGTTCCCTTGATGGTGTTACGCAGGGTGTCGCCTTCTTCGCTGCGCACTGTGTACACGCTTTCGCCGATCACCACGGCGTCGTCCACCACGATACCCAGTGCCATGATAAAACCGAACGTGGTGAACTCGTTCAGAGACAACCCGGCGAAGTCATCGCCCATGAAATAAAGGGTTCCGAAGAAAATGAACGGCAGCCCCATGGCTACCCAGAAGGCGACGGTGAGATTCAGAAACAGCGCCAGCAGCACGAACACCATCAGGATGCCGGCGATGGCGTTGCTGACCAGCAGTTGCAGGCGTTCGTTGATGAACTGGCTGCGGTCGTACCAGCTGGTCAGCTCCACGCCCCGGGGCAGGCGGCCATCGGCGTGCCACTCGGCCACCACCGCTTTGGCGGCTTCCACGGTGCGGGTGATGTCGTCCTGGCCGGTGGTGATGACTTGCAGGGCAACGCTGTTGTCGCCATTGAAGCGGGACAGCACGGCGGTATCGTCGGCGTACGTGTCCCGGATGCTGGCCACGTCGCCGAGGGTCAGCGATACACCGTCGGCGGTGGTCAGCAACGGGAGAGCGGCGAATTCCTCTTTCAGGTACGCCTGCTGGGAGGCCTTCAGCTGAAGGTAGACCTGCCGGTTTTTGAGCACCGCGGTCATGGTATTGGACGAACCCTGATTGATGGCGTTTTCCACGTCTGTCAGAGACAGGCCGTAGGCCTGTAGCCGCCCTTCGTCGACTTCGATGGCCATCATCGGATCAATCCAGCCGGATTCACTGACCCGGCTGATGTCCGGATCCGCGAGCAGGTCCGACTTGAGCTCCTCGGCCAGCATCTGCAGGGTGTGGCGGTCGGCGTCGCCGTGCAGCTGCAGCCACAGCGAGTGCTCCTCGCGTTCCGCTTTTTCGATCACCGGTTTCTTGGCGTCCGCCGGAAAGGTGGAGATGGCGTCCACCTTGGCCTTGACGTCCCGCAGCAGCACGTCGAGGTCGTAGTCGCTCTGCTTCTCCACGGTGACGGTGACGCCGCTGGCGGTGGAGGCGCTGGTGATGCTCTTGATGCCGGTGACGTTCTCCAGCTGTTCCTCGATCTTGATGGCCAGGCCTTCCTCCGATTGCCGGGCGGAACCGCTGGTGTACGACACCGAGATGGTCAGGCTGTCCGGTTCCATGCTTGGGAAGGCTTCCTTGCGCAGACTGCCGGCCTGAAACACGCCCAGGGCAATCACCAGAAGCATCAGCAGGTTGGCGGCGACCGGGTTGCGGGCGAACCAGGGAATGATGCCCCGGTTCCAGTCCTGTTCATTCATCCTGGGCCTCCACCGGATGTACGGCCATGCCCGGGACGTAGCTGCTGAGCGGGTGGGTCAGCACCTGGACCGTCTGCTGCCGGAGCGATTCGGGCGGCTGGATATAGAGGGCCTGGGCATCACTGGCCACGGGTTCCGCGGCGAAGGTGGCCAGGGCTCCGTCCGCCACGTACCAGATTTCCCCCCGCTGGCTCAGGGCGGACGGTGGCAGGCGCCAGAGATCGGTCAGCTCGCGCCCGGGGATCTCGGCCCGGACGAAAGTCCCCGGCGCCAGGGGCGGGGTGTGGGCCAGCGGCTGATCGACGGCGGCCGCCAAGGCGCGCTGGCGGTTGCTGTCGTCCAGGTGCCGTTCCGCGCGGCGGACGTACCCCTGCCAGCGTTCACCGGTTTCCACCGAGATCAGGGTGACCGGCCAGTCGCCGGCTTCCAGAGTTGGCAGGTCCGGCAGCTTGGCCCAGTCACGCTGGGACAACGGCAGGGCGATCTCCACCCGGTCCGTGCTGTACAGTTGCGCCACCTCGCCACCGGCTTGCAGGTAGCTGCCGGGCGATACGTTTCGCTCCACGACCAGGGCATCGAAGGGGGCCTGGATCCGGGTTCGGTCCAGGTCCTGGCGGGCGGCGGTCACCGCCGCTTCCGCTTCCGCCACGGCGGCCCGGGCCAGGGCCAGTTGCGGTTCGTGCAGCACCAGCGGCGAGTCCGGCTCGCCCTCCATGCCGGAGGTTCGCCATTCCGCCTGGGCCTGGGCGGCTTCCCGCTCGGCTTCCAGCAGATCCAGCCGGGCACTGGCCAATTCCTTTTCCGCACTGGCCAGGGTTGCCCGGTAGTCGGTGTCCTCGAGCTGAACCAGCACGCTGCCCCGGCGTACCTGTTGGCCGGCTTCGAGGCTGTCCGCCAGACGGGCGACCCGTCCGGCGACCTGGGTGGTGAGGCTGAGCCGATAGTGGGCGTCGGCGCTGCCGAATGCCTCCAGGGTCGGGGCGTAGCGGCCGGTCGTCACCTGCACGACGGCGACATCGGCGGCGAGGGTGGTTTCCTGTCGGGCCGGCATCGGACGGTTGGCCTGTTCGGCAATTTTCCGGCCGTTGTACAGCAAAACCAGCAACAGCAGGGCGATCGCCGCCAGTACGGCGAGCCACTTGGCATGGCGTTTCATCATAGCGGGCCGTTCTCCTTGGTGCCGAGGCCCAGGGCAAGCCCCAGGCCGATGCGGTTGTCCAGGCGTTGGTAGGTGAGGTCGTCCAGTTGTGCTTGCAGATCATAGAGCTGCTGTTGCACCTCCAGCAGGTCCAGTAGGCTGACCAGGCCGGTGCGGTATTTCTGGCGATACTGATCCAGCGTGCGCCGGGCGCTGGCCAGGGCCTCCTGAAGGTGGTCCTGTTGCCGGGCCAGGCTGGTCTCCTGGTCGATGGCGTCTTCCACTTCCTGTACCGCCGTCAACAGCGTTTCCCGGAAGGCCTGGTAACGTTGGGCGGTGGTGAGCTCGGCGGCCTGGGCGGCGGCTCTCAGTTCACCGCCCCGGAACAGGGGGGCGCTCAGCTGCCCGAGCAGTGACCAGACCGGATCCCGGAGCAGGGCATCGGACAGGGACGGCCCACCGTCGGTCAGGGCCGCTTCGAGCCGGAGCGTGGGCAGCATGTCCTTGTAGGCCACCTGGGTACGGAAACCGGCGGCTTCGATGGCGAGATAGGCCGCTTTCAGGTCGGGGCGCCGTTGCAGGGTCTGTTCTGGCAGATCGGTCAGGGGCAACAGCACGTCGGGGTAATCCGAGGCAACCAGGGTGCGGCCCTCGGGGCGACCCAGTAACACGTTCATCGCGCGCTGCTGCTGGCGCAGGGCGGCGCGGGCCGAGGCCAGGGTGGCACGGGCCTTGGCGGCGGAGGTCCGGGCGGTGTCCAGGTCTTCCAGGGTGCCGAGTCCGGCCCGGTAACGTTGGAGGATCAGCTGTTCGTTCCGGTCCAGTACCGCCACCCGCTCTGTTTCGATGGCCAGGGTATGCTGCAGGTTAATCAGCTTTAGCCAGCCCTGCATCACCTCGGCCACCAGAGTATCCCGGGCGGCCTGATAAAGAGCGAGCTGTTCGGCCACATCCCGGGCTTCGGCGCGGGTATCGTCCGCCAGCCTGGCCCACAGGTCCAGTTCCCAGCTGACGGATACCGAGCCGGTGTAGTCGGTCCCGCTGTCGTCCTCGCGGCTGGCGCTCAGGCCGGCGTCCGCTTCGGGCCATTGTGCGGCCCGAGTCTGACGGTATTCGGCCTGCAGGATTTTCAGGGACAGCAAGGTCTGTTGCAGATCGGGGTTGGCCGCCCGCGCTTCCCGGATCAGCGTGTCCAGCTCCGGGGCCTGGACCAGGTCGTCCAGGTAACCGGCGGGGCGGGCGCCATCCAGTGCCGACCAATGGTCGAGGCTGTGCCGGTCGGCATCGGCGCGGGCGGTATAGTCGGCGCCGTCCGGTATCGTGCTGCAGGCGGCCAGGGCCAGGCTGCACAGGAGCATGGGCAGGATCAGTCGCTTGGATGCTTGGGGCATGCAGTTATGGTTCCGTAACGGGGCGTGAGCCGGCGAAGCTCGGGCGTTTCCGTCATGCTAGCGCCGGGGTGGTTAACGGGGGGTTAAGGTCCGGCGAGGCCAGACGTGCACAAACACGGTGGCTCGGCGGGGCTCTGGTATAGAATGAAGAGACAACAACAAGGCAGAGGAGAGGCCGCCGTGTCCAACAACATCTTCATCACCGGCGCCGGTGCCGGTATCGGCCGGGAAACAGCCCGCCTGTTCGCGGCCCGGGGCTGGTCGGTGGGTGCCGCCGACCGGGACGAAGCCGCTCTGGCTGGGTTGCGGTCGGAGCTGCCGGACGGCGCCTGCCAGACCTATCCGCTGGATGTGACGGACGGACCTTCGGTGGCGGCGGCCTTGGCTGATTTCGCCGGCCAGTTCGAGGGCCGGCTCCAGGTTCTGCACAACAACGCCGGCATTCTGCACGTGGGGCCGTTTGAGACCCTGGATCTGGCCGCGCACCGGGCGACGGTGGAAGTCAACGTCATCGGTGCCATGACGGTCCTGCACGCGGCCTTTGCCTACCTGAAAGACACCCCGGGTGCGGTGGTGGTCAACATGAGCTCCGCCTCGGCCATCTATGGCATTCCCGATTTCGCGTCCTATTCCGCCAGTAAGCATGCGGTGCGAGCCCTGACCGAAGCCGTGGACATCGAATGGGAACCGTACGACATCCGTGTCTGTGATCTGATGCCGCCGTTCGTCAACACCAGCATGGTCCAGGCCAATACCGGCGGTTCCCCGCTGTTCGAGCGGCTGGGTATCCGCTTGGGTCCGGAACAGGTGGCGGAACAAGTCTGGGCGCAGGTGCAGGAACCCAGGCTGCACCGCCCCATCACCGGCCAGTTTCGGGCCCTCTGGTCGGTGGCACGTTCGGCGCCCAGCAGTGTGACCCGGTCGGTTATCAAGCGTCTGCGCTCCGTCTGAACGCTCGGGCAGACGCCCGGCCGGGCCTCTGCTATCCTCGGGGGCTTGCGATTGGCGCGTTGCGGGGGCGTCCTGTCCCTGTGGCCCTGTCAGGAGTTGAGTCCATGCCGGTGATGGTTCAGGCGCTGGTGCCTGTGTTTGTACTGATTATGCTGGGGCATGTGCTGAGGCGCTGGGATTTTCCCGGAGGGGATTTCTGGCCCCAGGCCGAGCGTTTTACCTATTACGTCCTGTTCCCCGCGATGCTGGTGTTCAAGTTGGGACAGGCCCGCTTGCCGCCGTCCGCCTATGGCGATATTGCCCTGCTGATTGTCGCCATGCTGCTGGCCATGACGTTGCTGCTGGCGGCGGTGCAATGGTTCTGGCGCTGGCGCGGGCCGGTGTTTTCGTCGGTGTATCAGGGCGCGATCCGCTTCAATTCCTACGTTGGCCTGGCCGCCGGAGGCATGCTGCTGGGGGACGACGGCCTGTCCCTGACCGCCATCGCGGTGGCGGTGATGGTGCCGCTGCTGAACCTGCTGTGCATCCTGATGTTTTCGTTGGTGGTGAGCCAGGATGGGGTGCGGCTGGCTCCGGTGCTCAGGGCCATCGTCACCAACCCGCTGATCGTCGGATCGGTGATCGGCGTGCTCTGGAGCTATTTCCAGGTTGGATTCCATCCGCTGCTGGCGGGGATTCTCTCGCCGTTGAGCAATCTCGCTCTGCCCATGGGGTTGATGACGGTGGGCGCTGGCTTGCAGCTGAAGGCGCTGCGTGGCGCGTCGGCACCGTTTCTGGTGGCCACGGGCCTGAAGCTGCTGGTGTTTCCCGTGCTGGTGGTGGCGCTGGCCGGGGGGTTGGGGCTGGAGGGGTTGCTGGTCAAGGTGGCGGTGCTGTTGGCGGCTTTGCCCACCGCCACCTCGGCCTATATTCTGGCGCGCCAACTGGGGGGCGACGCCCCCCTGATGGCTGGCATCATCAGTGGCCAGACCCTGCTGGCCATGGTTTCCATTCCGTTAATGCTGAGCCTGCTCTGGTAGGCACTGCATCACCGCGTCGGCAATCGACTGCTGGAACGCCAGATAGCCGTCGGGCGTGGCGGGGATGTCGATGGCCAGCGGGTCCCAGGTGCTGAAGGTGAGGTCCAGCCCTTCGGTAATGCTCAGCCACCACTGCCGGTTGAACTGGGGCTCGGTCAGCAGGCAGGGGTGGTTGGCCTTGGCCAGTTTTTCCTGAACCTCCTGTACGTGCCGGGCGCCGGGCGACAATTCCGGATTCAGCGTCAGGATGCCCGCCAGATGCAGTCCGTAGTGTTCCGCGAACCGGGTGAGGGCGCTGTGATAGGCAAACAGGCTGATGTCCTTTGCCGGTTCCAGCTGTTCACGAATGGCCTGTTCCTTGGCGGTCAGGGCCGCCTCGAACGCGTCGAGGTTACGGTCCAGCTCGGCTTTGTCCATCTTGTCCAGTCCGGCCAGAACGTCGCGGATCTGGTGGGCCATTTTCAGGGCCTGGGCCGGGTCTACCCAAAGGTGGGGATCGGGACCGTCGCCATGGTCGTGATGGTGGCCATGGTCATGGTCGTGCTCCGATGCGTGTGCATCCTCGTCATGGTCATGGTCATGATCGTGGTCGTGGTCATGACCGTGGTCGTCGTCCGCGTGTGCGTCCTCGTCATGGTCGGCGTGGTCGTGGTGAGGATGCCCGGCGCCAGGCTCGGTGTTCAGGGCGTGGCTGCGGTCCCGGAAGTCGCTGCCCGCGAGCAGCCGTTCCAGGAAGGTTTCCATGTCCGGGCCGATCCAAAAGATGGCGTCGGCCTCGGACAGCGCGCGCCGCTGGGAGGGACGCAGGGTGTATGTGTGGGGACTGGCTCCGGGCGGCACCAGCGTGGTGACCTGAACGTCCTCCGGGGCGACGGCGCGTACCAGCAGTTCCAGCGGTTTGATGGAGGTGACCACCTGAACCTCGGCCTGGCTGGCCTGGCTGGCCAGCAGGAACGGTGCCGCCAGGGCCAGTGCCAGGTGGCGGCGAATATGGGATAGGGACATCGGCGAGTTCCTGAAAGAATCATGAATGGAACGTTATAATATAACTAATTTTGAGCGGTCGCCAAGTTGCCCGGATCATGCGAAACGGTGGGGGCGCCGCTATAATGGCGGCCGTATCAAAGGCCACCGACATTTCAGGAAGGTTTCATGACAGTACGAACCCGAATTGCCCCTTCGCCCACCGGCGATCCCCATGTGGGGACTGCCTATGTGGCCCTGTTTAACCTCTGTTTCGCCCGTCAGCACGGCGGTCAGTTCATCCTGCGGATCGAGGATACCGATCAGGCACGCAGTACCGCCGAATCGGAGCGGGACATTCTCAAGGCGTTGCGTTGGCTGGGGCTGAACTGGGACGAGGGCCCCGATGTGGGTGGGCCCCACGGTCCTTATCGCCAGTCCGAGCGTAAGCACATCTACCGACAGTACGCCGAGGACTTGGTCACCGCGGGGCATGCCTTCTATTGTTTCCGCACTCCGGAGGAATTGGAGGCGATTCGGGAGGAGCGCCGTGCCAAGGGCCTGAATCCGGGAATCAAGGGGGACCTGGAGCTACCCGAGGCGGAGGTCAAGCGCCGTCTCGATGCGGGCGAGCCCTATGTCATCCGGATGAAGGTGCCGGATGAGGGCGTCTGCGTCATCGAGGACATGCTCCGGGGCACCATCGAGATCGACTGGGCCCAGGTGGATTGCCAGATCCTGCTCAAGTCCGACGGCATGCCGACCTATCACCTGGCCAACGTGGTGGATGACCATCTGATGGGCATCACCCATGTGCTGCGGGGCGAGGAGTGGATCAACTCGGCGCCCAAGCACAAGCTGCTTTACCAGTATTTCGGCTGGGACATGCCCAAGCTGTGTCACCTGCCGCTGCTGCGCAACCCGGACAAGAGCAAGCTGTCCAAGCGTAAGAACCCCACCAGCATCAACTTCTACGAGCGGATGGGCTTTCTGCCGGAGGCCGTGACCAACTATCTCGGTCGTATGGGCTGGTCCATGCCGGATGAGCGGGAGAAATTCTCCCTGGACGAGATGATCGAGAACTTCGACATTCAGCGAGTGTCGTTGGGCGGGCCGGTATTCGATGTCGAGAAGCTGCGTTGGCTCAATGGCCAGTGGCTGCGCGAGGAGCTGTCCGATCAGCAGTTCATGGAGCGCATGCGCCAGTGGTGGTTCAACGAAGACCGGCTCCAGGCCCTGGTGCCGCACGTCAAGGGCCGGGCGGAAGTGTTTACGGACGTGGCGCCCATGGCCCAGTTCATGTTTTCCGGCATGTTGGACCTGAAGCCCGAGGATTTTCAGCACAACAAACTGGATGAAGGCCAGATCAAGCGGGTGCTCCAGTTCACCCTCTGGAAGCTGGAAGCACAGCGGCACTGGAGCCGGGAAACCCTCTTCGCGGATATCCGGAGCCTGGCCAAGGCCATGGACCTGAAGATGGGGGATTTCATGTTCGCCATTTTCGTGGCCATTGCCGGCACCCCGAATTCCTGGTCGGTCATGGATTCCATGGCGCTGCTGGGGCCGGACATGACCCGCTCTCGGTTGCGTCATGCGCTTGGCGTGCTGGGCGGGTTTTCCAAGAAAGAAACCAAGAAAGTGGAGAAAGAGTACGCCGCTTTGTCCGTTTAATCATCAACTTGGCGATGCAGTGACCATTTTGGACAGGGACGTCCAAAAAACTGAAAAAAAGTGAAAATAAAGTGTTGACGCCCCGGGGTCGGATCCTTAATATACGCAGCCGTTGACGGGGCCATAGCTCAGCTGGGAGAGCGCAACACTGGCAGTGTTGAGGTCAGCGGTTCGATCCCGCTTGGCTCCACCAATTTCTAGTCCCCTTCGTCTAGTGGCCTAGGACTCCGCCCTTTCACGGCGGCAACAGGGGTTCGAACCCCCTAGGGGACGCCAATTTGGCGTGTCGGCTCAAGCACCGGCACGCCAGCAAAAAAACCGCCTTCGGGCGGTTTTTTTGTGCCTGTTGTCTGGGTAATCGGGATAGGGGGGAACCAATAGGTTCCGCCCCTCCCACACCACCCGGCATGCGGGTCCGCACCGGGCGGTTCGAGAAGTTGAGGTTTCACGAG
>MDTD01046080.1_pt1 | contig 12978 bp, 13 predicted proteins | sample 811221 | NCBI WGS metagenome assembly MDTD01 (sample SAMN05326646, study PRJNA326480) | marine metagenome | isolation source: seawater | place: Pacific Ocean: South West | collected 2011 | reverse complement strand
CCACTTATCAGTTACATCCATTTCAAAATCATTTCTGAAATCATCAAACATGCTAGTCCAAATAACTTTGTCTTTGAACTTTGATTCATTGGAAAGAACATAGTTCTCTATCCAATCAACTACCCCATCATTAACTCCATCACCTTCAATTTGTGATACGAATTGTTTTCTTTGGTAATTAGATTTCTCAGTTTGAAGTACACCTTTTTGTAAAAACTCTCTGATACATCTGAATCCGAAGTTGTAAAATTGAATCCAATCATTTTCAGTAAAAGCATTATCAATTAATCTCTTACCTAAGTATTGTTCAACTGAAACACCTTCTTTTGATTTTTGATTCCAATAATCACTAAACTCAATGAAGATCAGGAGCACGCCATGAATCAGTCCAAGTTGTTTACCCTCGTTGCCGCGACCTCTTTGAGCCTCAGCATCGGCTGCTCGTCCAAAAAGCCCGAAGCGCCGGCAAAAGAACCCGCGGCCGAAGCAAAGCCGGCGGCGCCTGCAACCGCCGTTAAAGCCGAAACCTTGGCCTTGTTTCAACCGGCACTCGAAGCCAAGGGCGGGGCGGGGCTGACCGACGCCCAGAAAGCCGTCACCGATTTGGGCCGTCACCTTTATTACGAAGAGCGCCTGTCGGGGAACGACAAAATCTCGTGCAACACCTGCCACCTCCTCGACAACTTCGGCGTGGACGGCGTGGATTTCTCCAAAGGGGTGCCCGGAGAAAAAGTGCCGCGCAACTCGCCCACTGTGTACAACGCTTTCATGCACGTGGCGCAGTTTTGGGACGGGCGTGCCGCAGACGTGGAAGAGCAAGCCAAGGGCCCCATCTTGGCGGGGAAAGAGATGGGCATGCCCAGCGCCGAGGCGGTGGTCAAAAAGCTCAAAGGCATCAAAGAATACCGGCCGTTGTTCGCCAAAGCGTTCCCGGCCGACAAAGACCCCCTCACTTACGACAACGTGGGCAAAGCCATTGGGGCGTTCGAACGCGAACTGACCACGCCCTCGAAGTTTGATGCATTCCTAAACGGCGATGCGGCCGCACTCAGCGATGCGGAAAAAGACGGCCTGAACAAGTTTGCTGAAGTGGGTTGCACCACGTGCCACATGGGCACGCTGCTCGGCGGGTCCATCTACCAAAAAGCAGGTTTGGTGAAGCCGTGGCCCAACCAGAAAGACCAAGGTCGCTTCGGGGTGACGCAAAAAGAGGAAGACAAAATGATGTTTAAAGTGCCCAGCCTGCGCAACATCGCCAAGACGGGGCCGTACTTTCACGATTCATCCGCCACGTCGCTCGAGCAGGCGATTCAGATAATGGGCAGCCACCAGCTGGGTAAAGATCTCAAGCCAGATGAAGTGAAGTCCATTGCCACCTTCCTGAACGCCCTTACGGGCGAGGTACCGACGGCTTACATCAAACGTCAGCCCCTTTAAGAAAAGACGGGGAACCTTTCCGCTTGGCCCAACTGAAACTTCCCTTACTGTATGTAAGCGCCCTCTTTTACGTGGCAGTGGGCGTTTACCACTTCGTCAACCCCGATTTCTTTTTGGCCATTATGCCGCCGTATTTGCCGCTGCATTTAGAGCTGGTGTACCTCAGCGGCTTTTTCGAAATCGTCTTAGGGCTTTTATTGGTCTACTCCAAAACACGGGTGTTAGCGGCTTGGGGCCTCATTCTTTTACTGATCGCTGTCTTTCCCGCCAACATCCATCTGGCCATGTCTGCCGAAGCCCAAGCGGCCTTAAAAACCACGGAAGCCGTAGCCATTGGCAGGCTGCCATTCCAATTACTTTTTATTGGATTGGCCTATTGGTTTACGCGGGATTGAGGAGCGTCAGGGCGGGGTGCGTCCCAAAAAAACAGCAGCCTGATTTTAATTCTTTGGCACGAATGGGCTATAGTGAGTGCCAAGACATCCGATGGGGTCATTCGTGGATTATAAAACGCTCTTTTGTACTGCTATTTTGTTGTTGCCTGCCTGCGCCCCAGAACTTGGCGATTGGGAAGAAGAGGCGTGCGTCCCCTTTTCCGAATGCGGGCCCGGATACCACTGCGAAAACGACGTTTGTGTGAAAGATGCCAGTGATGAAAGCAATACCAGTGGGGCTGATGGGGGTGTCAGCAACGGTGAGGGAGGTGGTAACAATACACCACCCAGTGAGAATTGCGGCAACAACACCATCGAAGATGACGAAGTGTGTGATGATGGCAATCAGGTGACCGAGACCGAGTGCGCTTATGGCACATCCACGTGCACCGCTTGTAATGCCAATTGCAGTGCCGAACTTAGTTTGGTGGGTCGCTACTGTGGCGACGGGGTAAAAGACCCCGAAGAAGAATGTGATGAGGGCAGCGAAAATGGTGGCACTGGGTGTTCCAACACTTGTGAGCTGGCAAGTGGGCTGGTCTTTTCTGGAGTGTCGGGTGAGTATGTCTTTATCGACGATACTTCAGGGGTACGTCTCATGTGGCAGGGGTGTCCGGCTGGTCAAACGGGCTACGAGTGTGAGGATAATTCAGTGAATGAAATAAGTTATTTAGAAGCGACAACTTTCTGCAGCACCTCGGATTGGGGAGGTTACACCGATTGGGAAATCCCCAATGTGACTCAGCTGCGCAGTTTGGTGCGAGGATGTCAGCCTTTAGAGCTGACGGGAAGTACATGCCCGATACTTCACAGTTGCGGCGCCAGCGATGAGCAAGAAGAACACACGTGCGGGGTAGATTCTTGCTCTGAAAACTGTCCTGGTGAACCCCCTGACGGCGAATGTCATTGGCCAGAAGATTTATGGGGTTCCTGTGATACCTATGAGCCTTACTGGTCCAGCACATTTTACTCGAAGGGTGCCAGTGAGTATTATTTTGTTATGGGATTTCACCACCCCGTGACAATAAAGCAAGACATTATGGGCGAGAATCAAGTCCGCTGTGTCCGCACGGCCCAATAAACCTTAGCCATTCGATTCTTTCACTTTTCCAAAAACCCGTAACACCCCATAAGCAGCCCCAGCGGCCAGCAAAATAGAAACCCACGGACTCAAACCCAAACCGGCGGGCAGGGTACCAAGCACAATGGACAAGCCACCCACGGTGAGGGCGTAGGGCAACTGGGTTTTCACGTGCTCCAAATGGTCACAGCCCGCCGACATGGAGGACAGCACCGTGGTGTCCGAAATGGGTGAGCAATGGTCACCAAAGCAGGCACCGGCCAACACACTGGCGGCCGAGGCCAACAGCAAATGGGCTTCACCCGGGGCAATACCGACCACCAAAGGAAAAACGATGGGCATCAAAATCCCCATGGTGCCAAAAGACGTGCCGGTGGCAAAAGCAATGGCCGCGGCCACCACAAAAACAGCCGTGGGACACAACCAGTTCGGCAAGCCTTGGCCCAATACACTGACGAGGTAATCAGCCGCCTTGAGTTCACCCAAAGCCGCGCCCAGCGCCCAGGCTAAAATGAGAACCACCATGGCACCAAAAATATACTTCATGCCATCGATGGTGTGCTCGGTGACTTCTTGAACTTTGGTACCACCCGCAAGCACGGCGCCCAACACGGCCAAGAGCCAACCCAAAATCCCACCGCGCATCATGGCGTTGTAACCGTCGGCAGCGCCGATGAGTTCAAAAAGCGGTGTGTCGGCTGGGTTTTTCGATGCTTGGTAACCCTGAATGTACAGGTCGATCAAAGTGGCCAGCACCAAGGCCACCACAGGAACGATGGCACCCCAAAAAGCCCGCTTGCGATGGGGCTCTTTCATTTCGTCGTCGGCGACGCCCGTATCTTCTTGGGGCTTTTGCGCATTTTCCGCCGCGCGCATGGCGCCATAATCACGGCCGGTGGCTGCCACCATAAAAACGAAGAACAACAGAATGATGGGATAAAAACGGTAAGCCCAACCTTCCATAAAAAAGCCGTAGGCGTTTTGGGTCATGCCCACCGCTTTGAGGCCGTCTGCCATGAGACCCACTTCAAATCCGATCCAAGTGCTCACCAAAGCCAAGGTGGCCGCCGGTGCCGCCGTGGCATCCACCAAAAAGGCCAATTTGGCCCGGGAAATACCAAAACGATCCGTGAGGGGGCGCATGGTTTGGCCCACCAACAGGCAGTTGGCGTAATCGTCAAAGAAGACCACCAATCCCGAAGCGGCGGTGACGGTTTGGGCTTTTTGCCGACCGTTCACCCGGTGGGACAACCAATCCAGCAAGTCTTGGGCCGCACCGCACCGCCGCATCACTTCCACCATGGCTGCAATGAGCAGGGAAAAAACGATGATTTTGGCATGGTCGCGGTCGGCCAGGGCACCCACCAAAAAGCCATCGATCACTTTCCACAGGCCTTCCAAAACGCCCACATCTAGTAAAAAGCCGGCCGAGAGCAGGCCACCCAGCAGGGCCAAGTAGACATTTTTGCCAATCAAAGCGAACAAAATCGCCAAAATGGCCGGGACCAAACTCAAAAAGGTGGGTTGAATGCTTTCCATGGGTCGAATTTCCGCCTTAGACCCCTTGTAAAGTCAAGGAAAAAGGGGAAGAAACCTCTTCTATTCTATTAATGATGATCCATCGAAAACGCGGCTGCAACAGCCACTACTTGGGAGTTATTGGGTCCTATGGTTCGTAAAATCAAAACGAAAAAAGTTCTTACCGAAGAAGAAAAAGAAGCGCTCGAACGCGAAAAGGCCATGGAGGCCGCTGGTCTGCAAGATGAATTCCAGGCCAAGGGCTTCGAAATGGTCGACTGGATGCAAGAGCACGCCAAATTGGTGATGATTGGCATCGGTGCGGTCGTGGTGTGCGGCGTGGTGGTCGCGGGGGTGACCTTTGCGGGTTCACAAGCCAACTTAGATGCTTCGTCTTCTTATGAAAACGCGTCGGCCATCCTCGATAAATCCGTCGACACTGACGCCGAAGAGTCCACCGGCAGTGATGTTTATGCCTCAGAGGCCGATCGCGATGCGGCGGCCATGGCGGCTTTAGAAAAGGTGGCCAGTGACCACAGCGGCTCCAAAGTGGCGCTCTTGGCCACGTTGCGCGCCGGTCAGTTGGCAGCATCCACAGGTCAAAAAGACAAGGCTTTGGCGCTGTACCAAACCCTCGAATCCAAAACCAACGACAAAGATGCGCTGCGTCCCGTGGTGTTGAGTGGTTTGGCGTTTGCACTCGAAGCCTCCGGCGATAACCAGAAAGCCGCTAGCACATTTGAGCGTTTGGTTTCGTTGCCTGGCGACGTACAAAAAGACCTGGGTTTATGGCAAGCAGCGCGTTTGTTTCACGGATTGGGTAAAACCGATGTGGCACGACAAAATGCAGAAAAGCTAATCAATCAATATCCCACCTCAGCCCTCAAGAAAGATGCCGAAGGGTTGTTGGCCCAGTTGCCCAAAGCCGCTGAAGCCAAGAAGTAAAAAACCGCTTGGCCCAAGCGGTTCCGTGTGCGTTTGATTGTTTCCCTCTAAGTGGATGACGCCGTGAAATCAGTTCGAATCCCATTCGTCTCAAATGGTTTGAAAGCCCGCTGGCCCGTTGGTATGGCGCTGGTCCTTGGGGTATTGTTCTCCAGCAGCGCCGGCTTGGCTTGGCAGGGATACCAGATGTTGTGGCAGCAGAGTGTGCGCAGCCAAGCCCCTTGCGCCGCGTCTCTCATTCAACCCCCCAGCGATAAGGAACGTTGCATTCGCTGGTCACCGCGCTTTGCCGGTGGTCCGGTGTTTCACGAAGATTTGCGTTTGATTTTGGTGGGATCCGACGACAACAACCTCACGGCTTTTTCAGTGCGCAATGGCGAAAAGGTGTACCAAACGGAGCTTCCCGGTAATTTGGCCAGTCAACCGGCGCTCACCGAAGATCAACACGTGGTTATGGGCACCGAAGACGGTTTTGTGGTAAAAATGGACGCCACCAACGGCCAAATCGCATGGTCGGTGAAGGTCGATGCCGAAATCCTCGAACCGCCGGTGGTCGACGGCAAAAACGTTTTCGTGGTGACTGGCTTGGATTCGCTCTACGCATTGAGTTTGGCGTCTGGGCAGGCCATTTGGCAGTACAAACAAGCCTTGCCAGCGGGAATGACCTTGCGTGGCCAATCTCGGCCGGTGTTACATCGGCCTTTGCCAGGCGCGCCGGCAGAGCGTGTGATTTTGGGCCATGCAGACGGCCACATTTCCTTCTTAGATGCCACCAACGGTAAAGCCATCAAACAAGTCAATCTTGGCAATGACGAGAATTTCGCGGACGTGGATACCGACCCGGTGATTCACGGAAAAATGGTGTTCGCAGCTTCTTACGGCAAAGGGGTTTACGCCTTGGACATTCGAAGCGGGGAAATCAAATGGACCCTCAGCGAAAAATCCATCACCCAGCTGGCCACTGACGGCGATGTTCTGGTGGCCGCCGGGCCCCAAAAAGCCTTGGCCATCGACCTTCAAACCCGAAAGGTTCGCTGGCGAACTTCATTCACCAAGGGTGCGCCGGGTCGCATCCATTTACAGGGGGGCCGCGTCCACATTCCCGTAGACCTGGGCCGCGTAGAAATTTTGTCGCTCAGCAACGGTCAGCCGCTTCAGGCACTGGGGTCTGGTTTGGGCGTTTCCGCTGACATTCATCTGAACCGAGATTTACTCATTTACTTATCTAATTCTGGCTATTTAATAGCTACCACCAATGCGCTTTTGGGCGGGTCGCGAGCTGTCCCAAGAACCAAGAGCGTGAAACATCCATTTCTTGAACATTGAAGGTAGAACATCCATGAACCAACTGGAAAACAACAAACCAAAAACCCTTCGCGTGGTTGCCGCTCTTATTCGAGACGAAGGCAAAGTCCTCTTGACCCAACGTTGGCCCGGCGGTCACTTGGGCCTCACTTGGGAATTCCCTGGTGGTAAGGTTGAAATGGGCGAAACCGATGAGCAAGCCTTGCGCCGTGAACTTGAAGAAGAACTGGGTGTGGTGGCTGAAATTGGGACCATGTGCTTTGAAACCAAACACGGGTATCCGGGCCGAGAAATCCACCTGAGGGTCTACCGGGCAAAGTTGATCAGTGGTGAACCCAAGGCCATCGATGTGAATGACATGCAGTGGGCAGAAGTGACCGGTTTGCTCGATCGTCGTTTTCCACCCGCTGACATGCCTTTGGTGCGCGGCCTGGTCGAAGGCTTGGTGCCTGAATTCGAGGAATCTGAAGAAGATGAGGGTGACAGCTTTGTTCCCGCCAAAGTAGTCGGCTTTGTGCCGCAAACCAGCAGTTAAAACAGCGACTTAGATCCGCTACCTAAAGTGAACCATTGAAGCCCTGAGAAGCCTCAATAGTTTCTTTAATTAAAGCGGCTTCAGTGTTGTTTTTACACCTTCTTTGCCTTCCGGCTGCCATTCTAGGCGCAAGGAGGCATTTTTTTGGCTTTTTGCCGTGCTGAACCGAAAAAGAATCAACAGCTCCTGCCTTTGGGCGTCCTGGTGAAGCCAAATCTGAGCTGGGACCGCTTTGCCGTCTTCGCTCTGAATAAAGGCTTTGAGCTGGGCTTGGGCGGGCAAATGTGCCGTTTTTTGGTGCCAAACCACCACATGGCCTTGGGTAATGTCACCACTCCAAGGGGTCAGCTGCGCAGTGTGATCGGCATTCCAGACCAATTCTTGGCCTGCAGGCCCAGCTTTTTGGGGCTTTTCGCATTTGAGCTGCAATTGGGTTTTGGGGAGCTCAATGGCAGCAGGACCCGCATCTGAGCGGTGGGCATTGGATGTTGAGGCAGCTCGTTTGGAGCCGGCCATCTGTGGGTCGCAATTGGGCGTCTGGGCCAGGGCGCTCAACAGCTGGGGGACCAGGGAATCGAGCTGAGTGGGCGCATGGCCGGGAAGCGCCACACTGAAAAATTGGGGGGTGTAAAAAACCGGTTTGGACCGCGCTTGGGTCCGCGGGCCCGCATCATTTTGGGCAGCGGCTTGGGGCGCATTTGGTTTTTCATCTTTGGTGCAGCCAGCGAGCAAGAAGCAACCAATGGCAGCGGTCATGGGCAGGTTCAAAATGGCAGATGGTTTGTGATTCATGGTGGCCTAAAAGGGTTGGCTGTGGGCGCCAACCGAACGGGTGAAACAATCCCATGGGACATGCCATAAATGCAAAGGGGCCCACAAGTCCCAATCTGGAATTGCTTTGGAATGCTGTATTTGTCCGATAATGTATGTTATGTAAACTTTTTATATCAAATCAGAGAGGGCCTGTAATACCCGTATTCTCAGGGTTCACCAATCCATGGTCATCCAACTTCCCTAACTTGGGCGTTTTGGGCTTCTTAATAAAAAAAGACCCGGTTGAACCGGGCCTCTTTGATTGATGCTTGTTGGATGTTGTTGATCAGTCTTCTGGAATGTTGGCCGTGGCTGCTTCGTGCAAGGCCCGCTGCGCCGCTTGCTCTTTCTCCCAGACGCCTCGCGCAATCTCTCCAGCCAACTCCCGGCATCCCAGACCGAAAGCCAAAGACAGCGCCAAACACACTGCGCCGAACAGAATCAAAAAGGCGTTACGAAGGATTTCGGTCCCTATTTCAAGCTGGTTCAGGGCCATCATGGCCACAAAGATAATGATGGCATATCGGGCCACCTGAGAAAGCATACGGGCCTGGCGTATCTGGGCATTGGCACTGGCGGTTTGAACCACTTCAGCCATAAAGGACGCAAAACTCAAGCCCAATATGAGGATGACCACGGCCAGTACCACTTTGGGAATTACGGCAAATACGCTCTTAAACACCACCTCTGCTTCCGTGATGCCCACCAAATTCATGGCAATGAGCAAAGTGAGTAAAAGAAACAACCAATAAATGGTGACGGAAACGGCCCCCAGCGTACCGCCTGAAATGTTACCTCTGGCCAGGAAATCGTCCACCCCTGTCTTTTGGGAAATGGTATCCAACTTGATGATTTTCATGACCTTGACGCTGCCCGAGCGGACCACTTTGGCGACGAGCCAGCCAACGACCAAAACCAGGACGGCCGCCAAAAGTTTGGGACCGGAATAATACAGCCAATGGTGCATTTGGTTGATGGTTTCGCTTAAAATACCCTGTAAAACACTCATGAGGACCCCCTAGGTGGAAGAGTTTGGGTTTGTTTTTTTCTGCTTTAGGAAAGATCATGGAGGTTCAGATCGTTTTAGGCAAAAAAACGTCCTAACCCCCTAAAAGAACGAAGAAAATCGCTGTGCGGTGAAACCCCCTCGAGGGCGTCTTGGATCGGTTTAAAAAACAGCCTTTTACGGTGGTTTTCAAAAGTGATACTTCCGGTTCTTGTGTGGTGATTTTCCGACCCCTTGACTGAACGCCTCCCGATGGAAGTTAGGCCGCCGGCCCCCCGGCCTTGGTCCCCTGGCCCTCTATCTCTAACCCCTTGTTTATTAGTTAGAAAAAGTGTTTTTTTGTGCACGCACTCATTTTTTTTGGCTCAGGTTCTTGCACCCAATTCCGTATTGTTGCATGCGAAAAAGACGGTGAGAATTTAACGATCTCTTTTTGGGGACTTGTTGAGGGATAATAGTATGGATGAAGATTACCAATTGTTGGCGACCTTTGATTCCGAGGAAACGGCCGAAGCCGTGGGCCGCGCGGTGAACCAATGGTTTACCTGGATCATGGAAGGTGATCATGCCGATATTCCCGAGCTGTTTGAAGATTTCGGCCTAGCCACCGATGAATATGTTCTCGATCGGGACAGTGAGGTGGACTGGAATGATACCCCGATGGCCGAAGTAAATGGCGGTCGTATTTTGGTTTCATTGGAGTCCAATGCCACTTTTGATACCCTCCAGGAGCTTTTCGAGGCCTTGGGTGCTTTCGATGTACGGATTTTAGGGGAAGATGAAGTCGACGATGATGGCGATTTTATGGGTTAAATGACGGCCTTATTAGAACTTTCTCTTTCAAACCGATGGTAAAAGGTGTATCCCGAGGCCCAAGTTTTGGTTCGATAAGTGTTCGTTATTGGCCATTTATTTTATTTAGGAGCGTTCATGAAAAGCGTTGAATTGAGAGCGATATGGGTTTTGACCTTGGCTTTGGCCTTGGGGTCCGCCTGTGAAAAAGAAAAGGCAGCAGCCCCTGCGGCTCCCAAACCCGTGGCTCAAAAGGCCCCGGCCGTCCAGAAGGCCAAAGTGCCCACTGCCCCCGCCTCTGGTCCCAAAAAGTCAGATGATGCCTGTGTTGGGCCGGTGGCCGATAGCCCCACGGCAACCATCAAGTTTGGCGAAGCTTCCATGGAGCGAAAAGGTTCCACCATCACTTTGCAGGGCACCGACCCGGACGATCAGTTTAGCATTGGACAGCTCAGCGATGTGAAAGACCATACGCCCAAAAATATTGCTAACATCAAGGTGTTCCTAGAGTGGTTTAAGGCACAAAATGTAGACGCCATCGTATTGAACGGTGACTTGGGCGAAACCCAAAAAGGTGTCGAGCACATCCTCAACACTGTGGCTGAAGGCTCTTCGGTACCGGTACTGGCATTCGTGGGCAACCGTGAATGCAAGGGCGATTTCAATAAAGCCATCGCTGCGGTGCAGAAAAAGTACCCACAAGTGGTCAACATGAACACGGTACGGGTCTTTAACGCTGATGACGCGTCCATTGTGTCTCTGCCTGGTTATTACAATCCCACATACCTGCACTGTGCAGAGGGCTGCCAATACTTCCCCGAAGATGTGGCGGATCTAGAAAAGCACGCGGCAAAAACCACCGCCCCAGCACGGGTTTTGGCGGCGCACGGTCCTCCTCGCATGAAGTCCCCTATGGGCCTCGATCGTATTCATGACGGTGTGAATGTGGGCGATCAAGATTTGGCGAATTTCTTGGCAGCGAAAAAGCTATTCCCCTTCGGTCTTTTTGGCAATATTCAAGAAGCGGGTGGACACGCCACGAACCTCGATGGAACCAAGAAAATTAAAGAAGGTGTTTACGCCGACGCCCTTTACTTGAACCCTGGCCCTTCCGACCCTGTGCCATGGACCATGCTCGACGGCACCAGCTCCATCGGTATGGCCGGTGTGCTTCAAATCAAGGGCAAGCAAGCGAGCTACAAAGTGCGTCGTCTTAAAGAAGGCGAAGCCAAAGTACAGTAAATGTTGAATGCATTCACTTTGTTTTCAAAGCCGGTGACCTCACGTCATCGGCTTTTGTCGTTGGGCTTGATGGCTGCCGTTTGGTTTGCCCTGCCTCACCCATTGATGGCCATTGAACTCGATGCCATGGAGAAGCGCGCCGTCAAAATCAGGGCGGCCATGCGCAGCAAACTGATTCAGTTGGAAACGGGCGAAGAAAAGCCAAAAGCGGTTGAGGCGTATTGTACCGCTTGGCAGCCCGATGAGCTTTACCGTCGTTTCCCGCTGCTGAAGGCACAGTTGCGAATTTGTGCGGGAAGAGCGGCCATGAAAATGGATCAGTTAACACTGGCCAAAAAGCGGTTCCAAGAAGCACAATACATCGCAAAAAGCGCCCATCCCGACCTTTTTGAAAGCCGGGCAGTACAAATGGAAAGCGCTTACCGACAGGCCGAGGTGACCCAAAAGAAATTACTGTCTCAGACTTCGTGTATCGGCACTTTGGGGCTGACCAAGCTCCGCCGTTTTCAAAGTGAGCGGTTACTGCGTCAGCAAAAAGAAAGCGAAATGCAGTTCATCCAAGTGGTGAAAGCCAAAATAGAACCCTGGTCGGCGTTGGCCGCCATTCGAATCGCCAGTTTGCATCAGACGTTCCTGAGTCAGTTTTTTTTGTCGCCGCAAGGCTCCTTTCGAGGCGTCGATTTGCCAGAGCCCTTCGAAATTTTAACGGCAGCCCGTTTTCGCTTGGGGGAAGAGCTTTATCCGCAATACCCCCTTATTTTGGGTGAAGTGGACCGCTTAATCTCCGAGCTGGAGAGTCGTTCTGAGCTTCAAGAGCACCGTGATGCGGTTCGCAATCTTAAAGCCAGACAGCAAGAGCTCAAGGCTGGCATGCACAAGGTGGTGACGAAAGTTAAAAACCCCTATTACAAGGACGAAGAGCTGCGTGAAGGCACCATCTCTTGGCATAAAGGAAGGATGGTCCGCAAAACTCTCACCGGTTCTTGGCGGCCCATGGAACCCAAAGAGCAGCAGCAATTCATGAAAGCCATTTTCGCCAAAGGGCCCTTGCCCACCACGGAATTTTTGTTGGCTTGGAGTGCCTCTGTTGCCAGTGGGAGTAAGTTTGTGAACGAAGCTTGGCTCGATTGGGCGCTCGGGCACGAAGACCCGTTTACCGTCTTTACCGGTTTGTATGTGCTTCAGATGCGCCCCAATGCCCGGTATTTACCCCAACTCTTGCGGGTCTGGAAAACGGTGAACCCGTCGGGGGATCCCGGATTTAATGACGTTTTTCGAACGATGAGTGGCGCTTTATTTGGTTTGCCTGAGCGCACCCTTCTCGCCTTGCGGGCCCTCGTGAAGTACCAGCGGCAGACAGCCATTACGCTGTTTTACAATAATAAAGACTTGCCGCCCGCTGAGCGGGCATGGGTTTTGGGCGATTTGGGTGACCCCAATCTGATTTACCGTTACCACGAGATGGCAGCACACGCCCAAAAAGAGGTGGCTGCCATCGGTTTGTATGCCAGCTATTTTACTTCGGGCGGCAAAGCCACTTGGCTTTTAACCACCCAATCCAGGAACAAAGAGCCGTTGGTTCGGTGTATGGCCAAAGCACTGCTCGCCTTTGATGAAGAAAAAAACACCGCGGGACAAAAAAAAGATTAGCGACGGTAACCCAGCTTGTTGAGAGATTTGGCGTTGGTGGTCCAATCTTTCTCTACCCTGACGAATAATTTTAGCATCACTTGGCAGCCCAGCAGACGTTCAAGCTCTTGACGGGCTCGCGCGCCAATGGCTTTGACTCTTTGTCCGCCTTTGCCCACCACGATGCCCTTTTGAGAGTCGCGCTCCACGTGAAGGACGGCCTCAATGGTGACCAGGGGTT
>MDTD01132597.1_pt1 | contig 12979 bp, 10 predicted proteins | sample 811221 | NCBI WGS metagenome assembly MDTD01 (sample SAMN05326646, study PRJNA326480) | marine metagenome | isolation source: seawater | place: Pacific Ocean: South West | collected 2011 | reverse complement strand
TGCATGTTGAGGGAGGAATTAGATCATTTGATTTATCTATGCCTGAAGAAATTAACAGAATGGTAACTGATAGTATTTCAGATTACTTTTACACTACTTCTGAATTTGCTAATGATAATCTCATCAAAAATGGAATAGATCATAATCGTATAGTTTTTGTTGGAAATACAATGATTGATACTCTGATAAAACACAAGAATAATTTTATGAAGCCATCAATATGGAGTGAGAGCAAGTTAAATAAAAGTAGTTATTTTGTCATGACGTTGCATCGCCCATCAAATGTTGATGAGCTTCAAAATCTTATTGATGTAATTCAACTTATTGAAAAAAAATCAAAAAATACTCCAATAATATTTCCCGCACACCCTAGAACAGCTAATCAGATAAAATCTTGCAAATTTGAATTTAATAACCTCATTATCACAGAACCTCTAGGCTATCTTGAATTCAATTATTTGGTTAAGTATTCACTTGCTGTAATTACAGATTCCGGAGGTATAACAGAAGAAGCAACTGTTATGAATATTCCCTGCATAACGTTAAGAGAAAATACAGAGCGACCTGAAACCGTGTCTCTGGGAACAAATGTGCTGGTAGGATCAAATCCTCATCTAATATCGAAATCTATTAAAAAAATTTTTTCATCTGCTTGGAAAAAAGGCAAGATTCCTCCTCTGTGGGACGGAAAAGCTGCAAAGCGTATCATAAAGCATATAATTAAAATTTCTGAATTATGAAAAGACTGCACTATTGGAGAAGAATTTTTAATGCATACATTCTAAACAGAACTAGCCAATTAAGCTTTTGGCATGAGGATCCTAAAATTTCTAAAAAATTAAGTATAGAAACAATAGGACCGTATTACATGTCGTTTGATAGAAAGGCCACATACAATGAATATTGCGATAAAGATGGTATACCTCGACTCAATTACCAAGGCGTAATTGGCGTTCAGTATAACCCCATCGCTATATCACAATGGGGTTTAGGTAATTACAATAAGTGGTATGAAACAAAATCTGAAATAAACTACCTAAACTTTATTAAATCTTCGGATTGGTTAATTAACAATCTACAACAAAACCGTTATGGTTTAAAAGTTTGGATGCACCATTTCAATTTTGAATATAGAGATACTCTTATAGCGCCATGGTATTCAGGACTAGCTCAAGGGCAAGGAATTTCAGTTTTGATTAGAGCTTATAAGGAAACCGGAGATCAAAAGTACGCAAAGGCCATCAAATACGCCTTTGCTTCACTAGATAAAAACATAGATATGGGTGGAGTAAAATATACAGATATCAATGGACTTGATTGGATAGAGGAGTATATTGTAACGCCACCTACACACATTTTGAACGGATTTATTTGGGCTCTTTGGGGAATTTTTGATCATTATTTATATTTTAAAGATAATAAATCAAAACAATTATTTAATAAGTATTCTAATACAATTATAAAAAATCTTCATTTATACGATATTGGTTATTGGTCAAAATATGAATTGTCAAATACAAAAATTCCGATGATTGCGAGTTCATTCTACCATAAGCTTCATATTACACAACTTGAAATAATGTATATATTAACAAAAAAAAATGCTTACAAAGAATTTTCATCGAAATGGCAAAAATATTTTAACAATAGAATTTTTAAGTCATTTGCGTTAACTCACAAATCTATATTTAAGGTTTTTTACTATTAAAATACTAATTCTATCTTTTTATTATTTTCCAGACTATTGCGCTGGATCTTTCAGGGCAAAAGCATTAGTAGATTCATTAAATAATTCCGACAAATTTAAAAAAATATATGTTTATACTGGAATTCCTCATAGATATGGAAAGATGGATGGCGTAATCAAAAATGAAATAAATGGTAAGTTATATATTAAGCGATTATTTGTGCCTAGTCATCGAAATAAGTTCTATTTACAGATTTTTTCTCACATAATATATTCTCTTCAAGTAATTTATTTTTTTGTAAAAGAGAGAAAATCAATTGACGTTGTTTTTGCAACATCATCGAGACTTGGAACCGGATTTTTAGGTTATATCATTTCATCGCTTTTTAAAAAAAAGTATGCTTTAGACATAAGGGATATTTTCTCTGATAGTATAAAATCATTAAACATATCTAATTTATTTTTTGGAAAAATAATAGTAAAAATTTTAGAATTTTTAGAAAAAAAAATTACAACTAGATCTAACTGGTTAAATTTTGTTTCTCCAGGATTTTTGAATTATCATCATATAAACCCTCAAGAAAAAAAAATTAATATCTTCTTCAATGGCATTGACAGTATTTTTATAAAAAATAGAAATGAAAAAAATAAAATCGTAAAGAATAAATCAAAAAAACTTGTTATAACGTACGCTGGAAATATTGGTTATGGGCAAGGACTTGAAAATACAATCCCTAAAATAGCATATAATTTCAAAGATGAAATAGATTTTAAGCTTATTGGTGATGGGAATTCTGTTGATTTAATTAAGAGTGAGATTGTCAAGAAGAATCTATCAAATGTTAAAATTTTACGACCAGTTAACAGAAATGTATTAATTCAACATTATAATTATTCTGACGCTTTGTATTTACAGCTCAATAATCATCCAGCATTTAAAAATGTCCTACCTTCGAAAATATTTGATTATGGTTCATTTGATAAACCCATATTAGCAGGTGTTTCAGGTGTGTCAAAAAAATTTATTGAAGAAAATATTTCCCACCCTTTTATTTTTGACTCAAACGATTACAAGTCTGCCATTAAGCAAATTGAAAATATTTTAACATTTAATTATTCAAAAATTGATAATAATAATTTTATCACAAAGTATAATAGAAAAAAAATTATGCAACTCATGACAAATAGCATCTACGACAATCTTCAGGAATAATCAATGCCATCTATTTTATTAGCAGGATCAAGTGGAAATATTGGTAAATATTTATTTAAAAATTTGAAAGATAAACATGCACTTACGACAATTTCCAGGTCTGGTTTAAATGCTTCAGATATAAGAGTTGAATTAGATGATTTAGCTGAAATTAAAAATCAGTTAAAAAATATAGAAAGACCAGATTGTTTAATATTTCTTGTTGGGAGAGCTCATAAAAAAGGAAAAAAAAGCGAAAATCTTAAATACCGCAAAGACAATTATCAATCTTTAATTAATTTGCTTTCAGCTCTGAATGATCTTAAAAAAAATCCAGATAAAATTATATTCACAAGCACAATATCTGTTTACGGAGAAAATTACAATAACAGTATATATGATGAAAATTATTTACCAAATCCAGCTAGTCCTTATGCTTTAACAAAACATGAATCTGAAAAATATCTTCAAGAAAATTTTATTAAAAAATCATGGATATTGAGATTAGCTCCAGTTTATTCTAAGGATTTTATGCGAAATATTGATAGACGTACAAAGCTCTTAACAAAATTTCATTTTAAAGTTGGTTCAGGCAATAAGAATTTTTCATTGTGCGATATTGAAAATATTCAAATTGTGATTGATGGCATATTGAATAATAGTATTCCAGCGGGCATATACAATGTTTCCGATCAGCCAAAATATTCGTATAAATTTCTATTAAACTACCTGAATTCTAAATTTGTTATTAAAATTCCCACATTAATTATTAAAATAATATACAATTTTAGTAAATTTTTTGGCATGATATATTTAACAGAAAATACTATTAAGCTTTTAACAGACAATCTTTATCCTTCACAAAAAATAAATAATTATGTTACATTGACAAAGTCTTTAAAAAAGTAAATGTCTAAATTTCTCAATACTTTATTGGCAGTAATATTATTGGTGATTTTTTCTCCTATTTTTTTAATCACGTCTCTTTTAATTATTATAGACAATGGGTTTTCAATATTTTATTATCAAAAACGTGTAGGAATAAACAATCAATTATTCACCTTATACAAATTTAGAACAATGAAAAAATCAACTCCCGAGGTTGCTACTCATTTATTAAAAAATCCAAATGAATACTTAACAATTTCAGGCGCGCTATTGAGAAAGTTTAGCTTAGATGAGCTTCCCCAATTAATTAATATCATTAAGGGTCAAATGAAGTTCGTTGGCCCCAGACCAGCGCTTTATAACCAAAAGAATTTAATCTTAGAAAGGTCTAAGCTGGGTATTGATAAATTATATCCTGGAATAACTGGATGGGCACAAATTAATGGTAGGGATAATATTTCTACATCTGAAAAGGTTAAGTTAGATAAGTTTTATTTGGATAATAAATCACTACACTTTGATATTAAAATTATTATTCTAACAATAATAAACGTTTTTATATCTAGAAATGTTAGTCATTAGCAAGTCAAGATTATTTAATTATATATTAGCTATTAGTAGTCAAATATTCTGTTTTACCCTAAACGGCCAATTATATTCTATATCCAATGAATTAAACATTCCAAAGTATAGGCTTTTACATGAATTTTCAAATTTCCATTTAGGTGAAAATTCTCAAAAAAAATCTTTCAATTTAGAGTTTAGATTGCACTTTATATCTAATAATGGTCACGCTAACATTGATAATTTTGCAGAATTTTATAGTCCTTCAAACAGCTCAAGAATGCTCTCTTCCCGGATTAGTTTGGTTCGTAAATGGTTTAATATTGAAATTGAACCCTATATGATTTCACATTCCAAATTATTTCAAAAAGAATCAATAGACGGTTCTTTGGGTTTTAATAATAATCATGTTATTAATGTGCTTGACAGTAGAAAAATTTATGGTTTAAAGCAGTCAAGAATTGTAATTCATTATAATGGGTTGGGCTTTGGTTACGGTAATATGAGTCATTGGTGGGGCCCGGGCTTCCACTCAACTCTTGCTCTTTCATCTAATGCACCAAGTCAAAAAACTCTTTCTTTTGGAACTTTTAGAGAATTTAGCTACAAAGATATATCTTTCGGTTCAAAAATAATTATTATGCCATATAAAAGTAGCCGTGAAACTCAATTATATTTTTCTGGTTTTAAATCAGAAATTTCATATAACTCTGATAGTTCCATTATCACCTTTGGAGTCAATAGAACTTTTCTCTCTGGAAACATAGAAGATCTTCAATCGTCAACAAATTTTTCATCTGAATGGTTAATTGGTGACGCAGCACGTCTTCTACTAGACCCATTATTTGGTAATAATAAAAAAAATTCTAGCTATACTATAGTTGGCACTCCTGGATTTAATGCGTGGGATGAATTATTATCAGGATACTTTAACATTAATATAATTGATCACAACCTAGATTTTTATATTGAAATTGCAAGCGATGATAGTAGGGCTAATTTTGTGGACTTAAGAGCACATTGGGATCATACTATTGCTTATGTTATAGGTTTTAAAAAACTTTCAAAAAATAAACGTTTAAGCTTTTTTTATGGAGCTGAATATTTGTCAACAAAAATTTCAAATACGTTTAATCCATTGTTTTACAGAGGTGGCCCTAATTCAATAAATTATTATACTCGAGGAGTATATGATTATTTTTCATATAAAGGAAGGCGAATGGGTGCTCATTCAGGGTCATCTTCTGATGATCTTATATTTTTATATGGATTTAGAAATGAAACAAACACGTTTTTTATAACTTTCAATAGAGAACGGCACGGTATTAAAAGCATGAATTACCCAGAATTGAAAAGTGAGGTAATTTTAAGCTATCAAAAAAAAATTAGTAAAAACATAAATACAAGTATTTCATTTGAAAATGAAATAATCCAAAATTTTGGCTTTACTAAAGACAATAAATCTACAAGCAATCTTGTCTGGCTTTCACTTAATTATTCTATGATGTAATTAAAATGTTATTTAACAAAATAGTTTATAATGGATTATTTTTGACTCTAATTGGAATGGAAGCTATGATGTCACAAAACAGTAACATTACAAATTATCGCAAAATGACGCAAACCTCACATAGCAGTCTTTCAAGACAGCTAATACATTATGGTCAGGATCAAAATAAAAAGAAGACAATTTCATTATCTTATAAACAGTCTTTTTACATAAACACTAATCTACCAAATTTAGAAAATAATAACGGTATTTATTTACCTAAAGGGTATGGCTCTTATTCTTTGATTAAATTTGAATATTTTTCTAAATATATATACATATCTACATCACCTATCATTAAGCGTAATATGGTTTTTAAATCAAAGCAAAATCCAAAAAAAGGGCAGTTTTCAGTTCTAAATGATGTTGTGAATAATTTCAATACATCTTTATTTAAAAATAATGGTATTCAATTTCACTATAAAGGTCTTTCCGTGGGTTATGGTAATTGGAATATGTGGTGGGGGCCAGGTATCCACAATAGTATTGTAATGACAAATAATTCAGAAGGATTTTATCACAATTTTATTGGAACTACAGATTTTGTCAATTTGACAAAAAATCTGTCTGTAAATTTTAAATATATAACGAGTGATGCAATTTTAAATAATTTGAGCCAAAAATTTTATTTATCTTCGTTATTTATTAATATTAAATACAAATTTTTAGATTTTGGTTATAGCAGAAACATTTTAAGTGGTGGCTATCCTGACATAAAATGGAGCAAGAAAGATGCTTTTTCGTCAATAATAAATAATAAAAATTTAATATACTGGGATACAATTGATGATTATTACATTCTTGCTAATATTCAAGAAGAAATGGAAATTTTTTTAGAAATAGGTTTGCCAAATAGATCATTTGGTGTACACAATCCAGCCTTTTTTCAAGATCACTCAAGAGGAATAAATTTAGGTTTTAGAAAAAAAGATATATTTAACAATGAAAACATTATAATTGGCGCTGAGTATCTAAAATTAATTCAAAGCTTATATTACAATATCCTACCTTCAAGTAATTGGTATGATAACAAAAAATATAATTATTCATCTTATAAAAATCGAAGATGGGCAGCACACTCTGGTTCAGATAGTGACGATTTGCTTTTATATTTAGGCTACTTAAAAAAATCTTCAAGTATTTTATATGGAATTAATATAGAAAGGCATGGTATTACCTATAAATTCCCTCCAGAGGTTAAAATTGAGTCAAGAATATCAATTAATTACAAATTTGAAAATTTTAATATCTCCCTCTACTTGGAAAGTGAATATTTTGAGCATTATGGATTTGTTGATAACAGTCAAAATGTTTGGAACCAATCATTTGAAAATGGGTCTATTCAACGGACAAACAGCATCTTATTTACTATTTTTAAGCAGATTTTATAAAATACTACATTATGTAAAATAAAATTTTCATTAGAACATATTTAAATTTACATTGTATATAAATCTTTTGACATTTAGTCAATAATACTTAATATTACTTTATGAGATTTATTAATATATCAATTATTCCACTTTTGATCATAAATACATGTCTTGTTGCTCAAAACTACCAAGAGTTACAAAAACTCCAAAGTGAGTATAAAAAAGCTCTCGAGAGACAGTCATTGCAAAAACCCTCTGACATTACAGACGCTGAAAAAACTATAAAAAGTACTGCTTTGCCAGATAAACTAATTTATTCTAGAAAAGATATAGAATCATTATTAGTCAATACTGAAAAATTGTTACAAAAATTGAAGTTTTTAGAGGATTCAACTAAGAAAATGCCTTACGTAGGTTATGAATTCTTCACTTCTAGAGATACTATACCTTTTTGGCAGAATTTACCGATATCAAGGAATTACATACTCGGGCCTGGTGATGAAATAATCATTGCACTGTGGGGAGAGTCAAATTCTTATTTGTCTGAAACGATTAACAGAGATGGTCAGATATTCATTGAAAATATTGGAATATTAAATCTAGGAGGAAAATCTGTTCAGGATGCAAAAAACTATGTAATATCAAAGTATTCTCGTGTTTATTCTACTTTATTGGGTCAAAATCCTAAATCTTTTATTGATTTAACATTAGGTGAATTAAAATCTTTAAATGTGCACTTTGTTGGTTATGTAAATATTCCAGGTGTACATATGGTTCATCCTTTTTCTAGTGTTATTAATGGTTTAATTCAGGCTGGAGGTGTTGATATTGATGGGACTCTTAGGGATATTAAAATAATTAGAAATAATGAAGTGATAAGTACTGTCGATATTTATGATTATTTAATTGAAGGAAAATCTATACCCGATATCAGATTGATGGATCAAGACATAATTTATGTTGCTTCTAGAAAATCTACCATTCCTATCAATGGTAGAATTCTAAGACCTGGTTATTATGAGTTGATTGAAAAAGAAAAATTAAGCGATTTAATTCTTTATGCAGGGGGTAGAGATAGAAGATCTTCCGAATATATTTTTCTTTACAAAGATGAAATATCAAATAAACAAGGATATATATTAAATTTTAACCAAATATCAAATTACACTATGTCACAAGGAGATAGTGTATATGTGCCGCTTGAACCTCCTGTTGAAAGCTATGTAAGCATTGAAGGGCAAGTAAAAAACCCAGGGAAATATCCTTACAATCGACAAGTTAAATTAGGAGATATTGTTAACGCAACAATGTCAACCAGAGATGGAGATTTCCTTAAGACTATGGATTTGTCAAAAATTAATATCTACAGAAAAAATCCATCAAATTTAAACCCGCTTTCAATTATTACATCCATAGAACAAAATATTAATCTAAAAAATGGTGACCATATTACTATTCCTCGAAAAAACGTATTCGAACCCATAGAGTCGATTGTTATTAGCGGTGAAATAAAAATACCAGGGATTTACCCAGTAAATAACATGACCACATTATCTGATATCTTAATTTTATCTGGAGGATATACTGAATTTGCTCTTTTGGAAGGTATAGAAATTTTTAGAGATTCTTTAAAAATTGGATGGGACAAGGAATCTTTTCTTTTAAAAGATGGTGACAGTCTAAATGTAATGAAAAAATCTGGATTGGTCCTTGTTGATGGCGAGGTAAATGTTCCCGGATATATTAGTTTTAAAAAGAATGATTCAGTTAAAAAATATATTAAAAGAGCAGGAGGTTTTTCATCATTTGCAGAAAGAACAAACATTTATATCATTTACCCTAATGGAATTTCAATACCAATTTCAACATGGTCATCTCCAAAAGTTAAAGAAGGGTCAACGATTATAGTTAATCAGAGAACAATTGGAGATAAGCAGAGTATGTCAGGCTGGGAAGCTTTTTCAATTGTTTCCAGCCAAGCTAGCAATATTGCAACAACTCTTTTATCATTATCATTAATAATTAATCAGAGTAGCAGTGGAAACTAGATCGGTTTCATTAGGTCAAAAAATAAAACGATACCGTCTGGTAAACGACATTCGTCAAGAGGATATGGCTGACAAATTAGAAGTGTCAAGAGCGACATTGATAAATTATGAAAAAGGTCATACCACAATTAATCTAGATGTACTCAATCGTTTGAAAATACATTACCCTGACTTTGAAAAAGAAAAAGATGGCATAGAAAAACCAAAAATAATTCTAGATAACACAATAGACTTCAGAGTCATTTATAACGTTTTAAGAAACAAAAAAAAATATATCTTTTTCATTACCTTTTTGTTTTCGCTTATAGGAACTGGATCATCGTTTTTAATAAAAAAACAGTATAGCGCTGAAATAACACTATATCCTGCCAAAAAAGATATTAGTAAAGGTTTAGCTCAATTTCAGTCTTTGGCGGTTAACTTAGGTATGAATGCACCGAATAACGATCAAAATTTCAATATATCTGATGTAGTTAAATCCCGATTAATTGCCAACAAAATGGTAAACAACCAATGGAAAACATCGAATGGGCAATTTATAAATTTAATTGAATTATGGAATTTAAATAAAAGCAGATGGTATGAAATAAAATCAAAAAATGAAACTAATTCACTATTCATTATCGAGAAAGCAATAAAAAAATTTAATAAGCATGTTCAAGTAACTGAGGATAGAATTTCTGGATTAATAAAAATTACCACGACTTTACAGGATCCATTGGTAGCCGCAAATGTAGCAAATTTCATTGGTAGTGAGGTTGAGCTCTACATTCAGAAAGAAAACTCTGCTCAGTCAACAAGAGAAAAGCTTTTTATCTCCGATCGATTATCAATAGTAAAAAAAGAGCTAGAGTCATCGGAATTGCGACTAAAAGATTTTAAAGAAAGAAATCGAGGTTTTGAGGATTCTCCAGAGTTATTCATGACTTACTCCCAGCTATTTCGTGAGGTAGAAGCAAAAAAAGAAGTTTATTTAACCTTGCAACAGCAATTAGAGCTTGCGAGGATTGAAGAGGTAAAGCAGACCCCAATTCTCCACATCCTTGATCATGCAGTTTCCCCAGTAAGCAAAAGCTATCCTAATCGTATGATGATTTTAATTACCTCTTTTTTGATTGGATTAGTTTATTCATCTTTAACAGTAATTTTTAGGTATTGATAAAATATGGAAAAAATCAAAATCTGCGTTGTTGGGGCAGGAATGTGGGGCACAAATCATATTAGGACACTTTTACTTTTAGATGTCAATGTTGGTTGTGTAGATACAGATTTAAAACAATTGCAAAAAGTTAAATCACAATTTCATCAAATAAATTGCTTTTCAAGTGTTGAAGAGAGTCTTGAGCAAAATTTTGATGGATATATAATTTCAACCCCTCCCTTTACACATGCCAAATTAGCTAAGCTAATAATTTCCTACAATAAACCGTTGTTAGTAGAAAAACCGCTGTGTATTTCAGTTTTGGAGGCAAAAGAAATAAAATCTGATTTAGAAAAGTATGATGGTATGCTAATCGTTGGTCATTTACTATTATTTCATCCAGCTATACAAAAAATTAAATCAATGATTGACGAGGGAAAAATTGGAGAAATTCAATATATTTATAGTAACCGACTCAATTACGGCAAAGTTAGAACAAATGAAAATGTTTTTTGGAGTTTTGCTCCGCATGATATTTCATTATTCCAGTTTTTTTCTAATTCATTTCCCTCTAAAGTGCTTAGCGTTGGAGGTGATTTTTTGCAAAAAGGTATTCATGATACAACCATAACATATTTAAAATATCCAAATGGCATTGAAGGTCATATCTATGTTAGTTGGCTCCATCCATTTAAAGAGCACAGATTAGTTGTAATAGGATCTAAAGGAAGTCTTCATTTTGAGGATTCAGCTGAAAATAAGCCATTATTATTTTACGAAAAGGATGGTTCAAAAGATACTCTTTCACTTAAAAGCAAGGTATCACAAAAAATTGAATATGAATCTGTTTTGCCCCTTCAAAATGAACTAAATTATTTTATTGAAGCAATAAAAGGAAATTCTGCTGATCTTACAAATATAGATGAAGGAATAAATGTTATAAAAATTTTAGAAATGGCCTCTAATTCATTAAACCATTAAACCACTAAAATATTAATTTTACAAAGAAAATTATGGAAGAAAAAAATTATTTTGTTCATCAATCATCAATAATTGATAAGGATGTATCAATTGGTAAAAATTCAAAAGTGTGGCATTTCTCTCATATTCAATCTAATTCTAAAATTGGAAAAAATTGCTCTTTAGGTCAAAATGTAAATATCGCAAATAATGTAGTTGTTGGAAATAACGTTAAAATACAGAATAATGTTTCAGTATATGAAGGTGTCGAGCTTGAAGATTATGTTTTTTGTGGTCCGTCAATGGTATTTACAAATATATTAAATCCAAGGTCTGAATTTCCTCAAAATAGATCCGAAAATTTTAAAAAAACACTTGTTAAAAAATCTGCCTCTATCGGTGCCAACGCAACAATTTTGTGCGGAATTACAATAGGGAGCTATTCATTTATAGGAGCAGGATCTGTTGTATTAAAAGATGTCCCAGATTTTGCCCTGATTGTTGGTAACCCCGGAAAACTTATTGGATGGGTGAATGAAAAGGGTGAACGACTTGATTTTAGAAAAAACGGCAAAAGTCATTGTGGTAAATTTATTTTAGATGGAATGAAAATAATTAAAACGGAAAATCATTGAAGATTGCAACGATTATTGGTGCTAGACCTCAATTTATCAAAACTGCATTAATATCTGAAAAATTAAACACCTCAAGCTCATTATCTGAAATAATAATACACACTGGTCAACATTTTGATCAAAAAATGTCAGACATTTTTTTTGATGAAATGAAAATACCTAATCCAAATTATAATCTAAATATTAACCAAGTTGATTATGGAAAAATGATAGAAAGAATGGTTAAAAAAATTAAACCCATTCTTCTTGAGGAAAGTATTAAAGGAGTATTGGTTTTTGGAGATACTAATTCTACTCTAGGGGGGAGTATTTCAGCTAAGCAGCTTAATCTCCCAATTTTTCATGTTGAAGCAGGTCTCAGAAGTTTTAATAGATTAATGCCTGAAGAAAACAACAGAATAATAACTGATCATTTGTCATCTTTACTGTTTTGCCCTTCAAAAAATGCTGTTTCAAACTTAATGGAAGAAAACTTAAATGATGGAGTAATTCTATCGGGTGATGTGATGCTCGATGTTTATTTAAAATTTAGTTCATACAAAGATAATTTAAAGGATGATTTAAAAACTTCAAAATTTATACTAGCTACTATCCATAGAAAAGAAAATATCGATTCTGCTGAAAAATTATCTGCTATATTTAAAAATTTAAATAAGATCAATGAGCATAGACAAATAATTATGCCCTTACACCCACACACTAAGCAGAAAGTTGAAAAATATAAAATAAAAAGTAATATTAAATTCATTGATCCACTAGGATACATATCTATGTTATCACTTTTGAATAACTGTGAAATGGTTATCACTGATAGTGGAGGATTGCAAAAAGAATCATTTTTTGCAAAAAAGAAATGTCTTATTGTGCGTAATGAAACAGAGTGGATTGAGTTAATTAACCAAGGAACAAGCTTTTTATGTAAACCTCAAAATCTCAACACTA
>MDTD01195121.1_pt1 | contig 12983 bp, 14 predicted proteins | sample 811221 | NCBI WGS metagenome assembly MDTD01 (sample SAMN05326646, study PRJNA326480) | marine metagenome | isolation source: seawater | place: Pacific Ocean: South West | collected 2011 | reverse complement strand
CTTCTCAGACCTCGACCAGGGCCATGTCCCAGGGCGTCCCGTGGCTCCATGCCGCGATCGCGCCGGACCAGTCCTCGACCAGCATCTCGAGCTCCGGCCGATAGCGCACCCAGACGGGACCGCCGGCATGGGCGGCCAGCGTCACGGTCGCCCCCGAGACGTCGGTCACCGCGTGGCTGCTGCCGTCGTCCGCGACCGCCGCCACCGACCCGGCGACCGGCGTCCGTTCCAGGACGACGCTGTTCGTCCCCGCCGCCACGGCGACGGTGATCGCCTGCGGCAGCCCGACCGTCACCGCCTGCCCTCGCCACAGTGCGGCGAAGGCCGGCGGTGCGACCATGCCGCCCGACAGCGTCAGCCGGTATTTCCGATGGCCGAGGATGCCGGAGAACCGCGCCGTCCCGTTCACGTCGCGCCACAGGGTCCCGCGATCGATGGGCGTCAGTCGACAATCGACGCCGAGCGCCGCGTACGGCGCCAGCAGCAGCGGGCCGGTTATCGTGAGCGGCGAGGCATAGGCCGCCACCGCCTCGTAGCGCTGCACGAGACCGAGGAGCGATAGCCGGTCGTCGCGCAGGCGGCCGGTCCCCACCAGCCGCAGCACCGCCTCGGCACCGTCGTCCAGCGCGACGACGCGCCCGTCGAGCACCGCGGCGATCGAGGCACCGACAGCATTGGCTTCCTTGTCGCCCGCCTCACCGGACCAGACGGTCGCCTCGACGCGGTAGGTCCGGCCCCCATGCCCGGTCCGCTCTAGCGTCGTGGCGAGCGTCACATAGGGTTCCGCCGTCCCCTCGGGCACGGCTTCGAAGACGCCGGTAACGACAGCGCCGAGCGCGGAATCGCCCGCGAGAAGGGCGTAGACCGCCTCCCTCAATCCGAGATCGGACATGGCTCAACTCCAGAAGAGAATCGATGCTGCCTAGAGCGCCTGGCACACCAGGGTGATCCAGCGGCGGTCCTCGTCCGCGGTCGGCCCGTCGACGATGCGGTAGGCCGTCCCCTCATGGACGAGACGCATGCCGCAATCGACAGTGGCACCATGGCGCAGCGTCACTCTGATCGTCGCCGGATGACGCGGCTGTGCGCCCGAAACCTCCAGCGGCGCGGCGACGGGGCGGACCCGCGCCCACAACGTCGCCGCATCACTCCAGCTCTCCGAGAAGCCGCCTTCGCCGTCGGCGGTCCGCTCCACGGTCTGGAGGGTGACCCGCGCATCGAGGCGGCCGATCACAGCCGCACCAGCCGGTAGGGGCGGTAGAGCGCCTGCGCCGCCGCCGGCATGCGGTCGTCGCCGCGATGCTCGTAGAGGGCAGCGACATGGGCGAGCACCGCCTGGCGCAGCGCCGCCGGCACGTCCGAGGCCTCGTCGCCATAGCCGGCGACATAGGTGACGGAGAGGCCCGCAACGGTGCGAACCAGCGTCGGCCATGCCGACCCGTCGCACAGCACGAGCCGTCCGCCATCGCCGTCGACGAAATAGTTGGCGGCAGCCCACTCGGTCGTCGCCCCGTCCTCGCCGAACAGCGTGACGGCGCTCACCGACTGGAGCGGCGGTCGCGGCAGCGAAATCGCGTTCGGGCAGCCGTCGACGGCCGCACCTTCACGCCATCCATCCCACCAGGAGAGCGAAGTGCCGGGCACCCGGTCGAGCGTCAGCCGCCAGGCCTGGGTGACGAAGGACCGGCCGGTGAAGTCCTCGCCTCCCTGTCGGGCCGCGGTGATCAGCCGGCCGATCAGGGCGTCGTCGTCGTCGAGGTCGACGCGCAGATGTGCCTTCGCCTCGGCGACCGTCACCGGCTCCGCCGCCGGCGCCGTCACGAGCGTCAGTGCCATGTCTGGTCCTCGGGGAATTGGGAGATGGAGAGGCGACGAAGGGGCCTCTTCCTCCACCCGTCATGGCACGGCTCGGCCGTGCCATCCACGACTTGGGGTAGGGGCCGCAAGTGAAGTCGTGGATCACCCGGACGAGCCGGGTGATGACGGGCGGGAGGAAGGAGTGCCGCTCAGCTCACCGGCTGCTGCGCGCCGTGGCCGAGCAGCGCCACCGCCGCGATTAGCGCCGCCGAGGCGTTCCCGGACGGGGTGATCGTCAGCCGCACATAGCGCTTGGCGCCGCGGTAGCCGATCTTCCGGACCTCGTTGTCGTCGTCGAACTGGAACGACGCCTCGGCCTCGGTCCCCAGAAGCTGGGCGTCGGCGACCGCCGCATTGTCCGACAGGTTGGCGGCGTCGCCGTCCTCGACCAGGACGGCGAAGGTCGCGTCCGAATCGGCCAGCGAGCCGGCGGCGATCGCGAACTCCAGGCTGTCGAAGCCCTGCCGGTCGATGATCTGGCTGACGAGGGCGGTGTTGTCGCCGACGCTCTGCGGGCTGATCGCCCGCCGCACCGCGACGCCGTGATGCAGGTCACGCATGGTGATGGTCCTTTCCTTCATTGAGGTCTCCTTCCCCGTCATCCCCGCGAAGGCGGGGATCCAGGACCTCGGCAGCCGGCCCTGGGGCAAGTGCCGTTCATGGATGCCCGCCTCCGCGGGCATGACGGGAAGGAGGAAGCGTGGGCGAGACGCCGTCAGCTGTTGGCGAACTTCATCAGCTTGATCGCCTCGAAGTTCACCACGTCGCCGCCCACCCGCTTCGTCGTGTAGAACTTGACGTAAGGCTTGGCGGTGAAGGGATCGCGGAGCACCCGCACCCCCATCCGGTCGACGATCAGATAGCCCGCCCGGAAATTGCCGAAGGCGATCGACAGGCTGTTGGCCTCGATGTCCGGCATGTCCTCGGCTTCGGCGATGGGATAGCCCAGCAGCGTCGCCGGCTCACCGGCCTTGAGGCCCGGCTGCCACAGATAGTGGCCGTCGCTCGCCTTGAGCTTGCGGACCTCGGCGACCGTCGCGCGGTTCATCACCCACGAGGCGTCGGCGCGGTAAGCCGCCTTCAGCGCATAGGCCAGGGCGATCAGCTTGTCGGCCGGGTTGCTGGAGGCGAAGGCGCCGCTGCCGCCGGACGCGACATAGCCGATGCTGCCCCAGCTCCACGAGGCGTCCGCCACGGCCGTGTAGCCGAGGAATCCCCGCGGCTGCCCGACGCCGGTCCCCGACACGAACGCCGCGTTCTCGGTCCGCGTCATCTTGTCGGCGACCTTGTCGGCGAGCCACGACTCGACGTCGAACAGCCCGTCGTCCAGCAGCTTCTGGGTCGCCCGCGGCTCGGCATAGAGCTCGTGCACCGGCACCCTCAGCTTGGCGAGGTCGGGGGTGTCGGTCTCGGCCCGGCTGCCGGTCTCGGCGACCCAGCCGGCCCCGGCCTCGTCCTTGTCGACCAGCATCTCGACCGCGTCGGTGCCGATCGTCACGTTGGCGGCGATGGCGCGGATCGGCGAAGTCTCGAACACCGTCCGAACGATCCGTTCCGACATCGTGGCGGGAACCAGATAGCCACCCTCCGGATCGCTGCCGACCGAAAGCGCCTTCTGCTCCAGCGCGCCGAGCTCGCCATCGGCTCCCTTCCTGAGATAACCGGCGAAGGCCGCTCGGTGCTCGACCTGCTCCGCGCTCGCCGCCGCCGCCTCGATGGGCCCCGGCCGCGGCGTCCGGCGGAACGCCGCGTCGAGCGTGCCGACGCGCTCCTGCAACGCCGAGACCTCGCCGTTGAGCCGCCCGACCTTCTCGTCGAGTAGCGGGTCGGCGGCACCCCGCGCCTTGATCTCCTTGAGGCGCGCGTCGTTCGCCGCCTTGAACTCGTTGAAGCGGTGGAACAGCGTATCCACCGCCTCGCGGACGTCGTCGATCGCTTCCGCGTTCATGCGCAGACTCCTGAATTCTGAATTCCGATGTGTTGTAGGCCCGGTTGATGCCGGGCGCCGATCGCAGTCAGAGGCCGACCGAAACTCTCGAAGCGATCCCAGTTGTTATCGTCGTTCCCGCGCAGGCGGGAACCCAGCGGATGTGCCGCTCGCATGGACCCCCGCCTTCGCGGGAATGACGATAAATGGCTGAAAACGCTTCGATTAACCTCGAACCAGACTCTCAGTAGTCGAGGGCACCGGCCGCGCGCTCCAGCGCCGCCCGCAACCCTTCGATCCCCGGCACCGCCGCGTCCCGCGGCGGCAGGGCTTTGAAGCCGCCGGACGCCAGTCGCCTGGCGTCACGGCGCGAGAAGCCGAGCGCGTCCCGCAGCACGGCCTCGAAATCACGAATGGTGCGGATCTCCGCCGCCTTGACCGCGGCGACGGTAGCAAGCTGGTTCATCGGGAAGGTGACCAGCGACACCTCCCACAGCTTGATCTCGTTCAGCGTGCGGGTGCCGGACGCTTCATCGCGCACCGCCTCAACGGTCTCGTAACCGACCGAGAGCCCGTCGAGCGCCCCGGCGCGAAGCAGCGCATGCGCCTCGCTCGCCCGCTGCACGTCGAGCAGCAGCCGCCCCTCGACCTCCAGCCCGCGCCCGTCCTCGCGCATCGACTCCCACACCCCGATCGGCTCGCGCGCGTCGTGCTGCCACAGCATCTTGGGCCAGGTCCCGCGCCGCCGCCATTCGGCCAGCGAACGCCGGAACGCCCCCGGCGCCACCCGGTCCCGCCCCAGATCCTCGACCTCGAACACCGAGGCATAGCCCCGGAACCTACCCTCGGCCTGGACGTGCTCGACCGCCATCGGCGCGGCCATCCGCTCGATCTTCATGAGAGGTCCTTTCGATGATGGGTACAGGCGGCACATCGAACGGCGGGGGCCCACCGTCCCCGCTCGTCATCCTCGTGCGCGACACGAGGGTCGACGCCGCCCGTCAGACCAACGCTCGCCCGGAGATGCTCGCGTCAAGCGCAGGCATGACAATCAATTTTCAGAAGAACTCCGTCGTCCTCGTGTTCGACACGAGGATCTGCCGACGCCTACATCGCCGCCCCGAACGCCACCGCCCAAGGAAACGCAGGAACCAGCCTCACTCTTCTTCCTGCAGCTTGGCCGATATGTCGGCCATTTCCTCATCGCGACGTCGATTGAACTCTTCGATGTTGAGGCCGAGTGGCGTCTCGTCGGGATTGTTCAACCCCCTTTCCTCGCGCCAACGCCAAAGCACACCCGATGCGAAAACATTGAAATGCAGGAGATCGCTGAGCGGTTTCCCGCGGGAGTCGCGGTGGTTCATCGTCTTGAGGGCCTCCAGGACCGGAAGGGCCCGTTCCGGCGCAAAGTCCAGCACCCGCGCCGCCGCAAGCATGCGAACCGTCTCTTCCTCATGATCCAGCATCGCGATAAGAGCCGCGCGCCCATCCTCGCCGCGGGATTGCAACTCCCGCGTGATTTCCATCATTCGCCAAGCGGTGCGGTTCTCGGTGCGGTGTTTGCGCTCGTTGACCGCCTTCCGGTTCCTATTTGCGAGATCCACGAACCGGCTTACCAGCTTCGGCAAAGCAAGCTTCTCCAAGCTAGTCATTTTATTTTTCCTCTACGCATTTCTTTAGTAGAGAAATGCCATAGTTGTACTGAGCTTCGAAATCCTGATCTTCCAGCCAACGTCGTACGGTCTGCCCAGTGCATCCTCGTAAGATTCGCTCATCGCTGCGCTCACACAGAGATGAATATCTTCCGGCACCATGACAGTATTGTCCGTGTTGTAGATCTGGCGTGGCGAAAACCGACCCATCCAGACGAGGCGCTGCTCGACGATATGATGCCAATGATAGCCGGGGTCGGCCGGACCGAACACGCGCTTGAACTCGTACCAGTTGTCAAACTCCATGTACTCGTGGCCGGGGCGCTGAGCGCTCGGCAGGCGCATTCTTTCGAGCGGCATCAGTGGCGGCAGGAACCGGACGCCTCGCGCGACCAGCCTCGGTAAGCGTCGGAGATAGGGCTTGATCCGCGGCACCAACGCCGCGAGACGATCGTACATGCTGGGCGGAAAGGCGACTGGGACCACCTCGGCATCACCTTCGCGCGTCCATTGGCCGCCGTCGGGGTGGCCGCGGGGGAGCCGCGGTTGCAGGTGCCAGTTGGGGTTGGCACGGGCTTCTGCCGTCGCGATCACGGCACGGACTTCGTGCAGAGCGCGCTCGAAGGCATGGGCCTTGACCTGCCACGCCACGGCCGCACTGAGGATGGACGTCGTCATGCCCCGTCTCCCCTCCTGCGGACGCCGCCGAGGTCGTCGCCACCCGGCACCGGCGCATACCCCACCGCCGCGCGCTTCTCGTTCACGGTGAGGAAGTCGGCGCGGCGGACGCGGTCCCACACCCGTTCGCGGCGGAGAGCCAGCGCGCTGATCGCGTCGACGTCGTAGTCGAGGGTGAGCCCGTCTCCGAAGCGGGGCCCGAGCCAGCCATTGAGGGCGTCGCGGAGCTGGTCGAGCAGCGGCAGGATCGTCTGCTCCCACAGCGCCAGCCGCGCCTCGCGCTGGTTGGCATAGGTGTTGTCGCCGGGGATGCCGAGCAGGAACGGCGGAAACCCGAAGGCCAGCGCCACGTCGCGGGCGCTGGTGTTCCGCGCGTTGACGAAGTCCATGTCGCGTGGCGAAAGCGCCATCTCCCGCCACTCGAAATCGCCCTCCAGCACCAGCGTCCGCCCGGCGCCGCGGGGCCCCGTATGGGTCTCGGCGATCTGGTCGCGGATCATGCGGCGCTGCTCGTCGGAGAGCGGCACCCCATGCTCGCCGGGCTTGAACACCAGCGCCCCCGTCGGCCGCGCCCCGTTCTGCAGCAGCGCCTGGTTATGGGCACCGGCCGCGTTGTGCTGGTCGATCGAGAACGCCGCCGCCTCGATCGGGCTCATCCCGTACCAGTCGTCGAGCGGGTGGAAGCGCTTGAGATGGAGGATCGGCCCGCCGCCGGTCAGCGGGTCGGCCGTCCACCGCTGCGTCTGCCCGCCGACCGTGTAGGCCCAGCCGGAGGGGAGGCCGTAGGGCCCCGGCACCACCGCCATGCGGTCGGGGCGGAGGACGTGCAGCTCGCGCGGCGGCCCGCCCTCCTCGCCCACCGCCTCCAGATAGGCGTTGCCGGCGATCAGCAGATAGGCGGCGAGCGATTCTTTCAGCGCCGCACCGCCCTGGGCCGGGTTCGGCCGGTCGAGCAGCGTGAGCAGCGGATGGGTTTCGAGCTCCACCCGCCGGCCGCCCCGGGTTTGGTAGAGCAGCCACGGCACCCCGGCGGCCCCTTGTGCGATCTCGGTGATGGCGCGGTAGGCGACGACGTTCTTCACATAGCCTTCGTCGGCCAGGCGGTCATAGCGCCGCGGCGTCCAGCGCGGCTGACCGACACCGTTCACGGACAGGAGCGCCCCGGCCGCGGAGGCCTTGCGCGCGCGGGTGCCGAACAGGCTTTCGAGAATGCTCATATCGTCCACACCTTGGGCTCGGTGGCAGGGTCCAGCATCAGGTCGGAGAGCGCCCAGACCAGCGCGTCGACGCGGTCGGGGCTCGCGCCCGTTCCCGGAACGAAGGCGCACATCTGGTCCTCCAGCGCGGCGAGGCCCGGGGCATGGCGCACCCGCCCCTGCTCGTAGAGGGCGGCGACCGGCTCGGCCCTTGCCTGCTTGCCGCGCGCGGCGTGGACGGCGCGAAACGGCGCCGCCGGGTCGACGGTGGCGATCACGTGCCGGACCATGTCGCCCCCCTGGTTGACCTCGGCGACGATGCGGTCGGCCCGCCAGCCGCGATAGGCCTCGACCGCCCGCCGCCCCCAGGCGGCAGGCGAGCCGCGGAGGCTGAGATCCGCCAGCACCACGGCGATGCCGTCGATGGTGCGGCCGGCGACGACGATGCCGGTCTCGTCGGCGTCGGGTCCGGCGGTCGCCGCCGGGTCCACCGCGACGACGATGCGGGCGAGCGCCGGCAGGGCCTCGATGCGGGCAGCCTCGATCATCGCCCAGCTCCACAGGGCGCCGGGCACGTCCTCCAGAAGCTCGGCCTGCAGCTCCTGCCGCCCGAGCCGCGTGCCCTCGTAGCGCTTGAGGATGCGAGTGAGGAAGGCCGGGGCCAGATTGCCGGCATTGTCATAAGTGCTGCCGCGGGTGACGACGCTGTCGGGGTCTTCGATGATCGCCTTCAGCCGCTTCAGCGGCTTCGGCGTCGTCGTGATCACCGCGCGCGGGTCGCCGCCCGCCCGCAAGGTGAGTTCCAGCATGTCCCAGGTCTCCTCGAGCCGCGACCAGGCGGCGAGCTCGTCGGCCCAGGCCGCGTCGTGGTTGGGGCCGCGCAGCCGCTCGGGCTCCTCGGCCGAATAAACATGCGCACTCGCCCCGCCCGGCCAGTCGATGCGCCGGAGCGAGGGCTTGTAGACCGGCCGGTTCCACGGCGGCGCCACCGCCAGCAGCCCCGCCTCGCCCTCGACCATCACGTCGCGGACGGCGGCCATCGTCGGCCCGACCAGCGCGATCGTCCGCCGGCCGTGAAGCTCGACCTGCGCCCGCACCCACTCGGCCCCGGTCCGGGTCTTGCCGAAGCCGCGCCCCGCCAGCACCAGCCAGATGCGCCAGGGCCCGTCGGGAGGAAGCTGCTCGGGCCGCGCCCAGAACCGCCAGTCGTAGAAAAGGGCCGCGACCTCGCGATCGCTGAGCCCGCCCAGCAGCCGTTGCCGCACACCGGGGGCCAGAGCCGCCAGCCCGCGCGCGGTCAACCCGCCCGCGACCGCCGGCCCCTCCGTTCCCGCCACCCGCCACCTCGCCTAAAGCCCATGCGCCAACGCAAAAAGCCCGGCGCAGATCCTGCCCGGGCTTCTCGAAACCGACCGCCGCGTCACCGCGCCCAGCCGCAATTGTTCACTATATGTTCTCTTATAGCGTCGACCCGCGGGAGGAGTCAACGGCTTTCTTTCCTGCCTCCCCCCTTTTCGTCATCCCCGGGCCAAGACCCGAGGATCTCCGACCCTCTCCACCGTCATGGCACGGCGCGACAATGCCACCCACGACTTCCCGCCGCTCCGCCTCGGCAGAAAGTCGTGGATCATCGGGCCAAGCCCGATGATGACGGTCTGAAAGGACGGAAATCCGTAGCCCGGATGAAGCGGAGCGCAATCCGGGATTGTCCGCGGCGGGCACCGTTTGCCCCGGATTACTCTTCCGCTTCATCCGGGCTACCCGCTGGCGTGCGGGAAAGTTGGAGTTTGCCTCTGGGTTCTCCGGCTGATCCTCGGATCAAGTCCGAGGAGGAGAACGACGAACGACGAGGGAGCAAAAAGCTAAACCTCGTCGCCCTCCGGCTTGTTCGGAGGGCCCATGGTGCCGTTCGGGCAGTTACCCTCCAACCTACGCTGCGCCCTCGCCGCCTTCCCCCGCCAATCGCGCGAGCTTCCGTTCCAGTGCCGCCCGCAGGCCGGCCAGGTCCTCGCCGTCCCAGCGATCCTTCGCGCCGGTAACGGACCGGCCACCGAAGCGCTCCGGTCGGTGCGCTTTCAGCAACGCCAGCAGCAGGCGGTCGGAGACCTCGCGCACCGTTCCCACCTGCTCGCCGCGATACCAGACCGGCTTCTCGACGCCCTCTACCGCGCGGCGCCGGGCTTCCTGTTCCAAGGCGTCGACCGCCGCCTCCAGCGCCTCGTCCCAGGCACGGGCGAAGGCGGAGTCTCGTTCGCGGGCACGCTGCATCTGCACCCGGCCATAGCCCGAGGCGGCGAGGGCGGCGGCGAGGCTGCCGGTCTCGACGAGGGCGTCGAGGAACAGAGCGTCCCGCCGCGCGCTCCGCTTGACGCTCACTGCGCGTCCTCGGCCCCGGGCCGGCCGATCCCGGCCTGGGCCTCGTCGAGCCCCAGCAGCCCGAAATGGACCGCGAGCGTGCCCAGCGCCAGCCTCAGGACCAGCATCCCCGAATCCCGTCGCCAGCCGTGGCGGCGCTCGAAATCGCCGACGCTTTCCCCATAGCAGCAGACGGATTCGGCGAAGGGGGCGAGGATGCCGGCGGCGCGCATCGCCTTGCCGTATTCGTGATGGGCCTCGGCCGCGCTTTCGCTCATGGCCGGCAGGCTTCGCCCGCTCTGGACCCGCGGCGCCCAGGACGAGGTCACCCCCTGGACGATGCCCGCCCGCCGGAACAACTGCCGCAGGCGGTCGCCGGCAAGGTACTGGCCCCGGGTCAGCCGGCCGCGGGTCCGGTAGAGGTCGAGCGGTTCGACGCCGACCACGCGGGCGCCCTCGGTCCGGCGGCCGGTTTCGGGATCGACCCGCGTGTCGACCACCACCTCGCCCTGCCGCGCCCGCTCGGGCGTGCCGGTATCGATCGCCTGCCGCGCGCTCGGCCTCCACTTCGCCGCCATCGGACTCTCCCCTCTTTTCGATCGGTGCGACGGTTCCGGCGGCCCGATTCATCCGGCATCTCCGGCCCGCTCGGTGCAGCGGGAGACCTCGTCAATATCAGGGCCCAAGGGAGCGGTGGCCCCCGTTTCCATCCCGGTCGTTTGCACGTCGGAACCGTCAGTCCTTATGTACCCGTTTTGTTCTCATGGAGCAAGAACAAAATGTGCATAGTCCTTCAGCCCGTTTTGTTCGAATATGCACCCGAGATGGCAGCGATCGGAACGAAGCTGCGCGACCGGGCGCAGGAGCTGGGCTTGAGCGACGCCGAGGTGGCGCGCCGGGCGGGGCTGCATCCGCGCCGCTACAGCAATTATGTGAACGACGAGCGCGAGCCCGATTTCGAGACCCTGCTCCGCATCTGCATGGTTCTCGAAACCACGCCCAACGCCCTGTTCGAGATCGCCGGCGCCGCGACCGCCGCGACCGCCCAGCCCGCGACACGGCGGCCGGCCGCCCCCGGCATGGCGGTACTCAGGGAGATCGACGTCCGCGCCTCGGCCGGTGCCGGCGCGATCGTCGAATCGGAATCCCCGATCGCCCAATGGGGCTTCCCGGAGATGTGGCTCCGCGCCAGTTTCGGCGCCAATCCGGGCGAGCTGCACCTGATCACGGTCGAGGGCGACAGCATGGAGCCGGTGCTCGCCCCCGGCGACAAGGTGATGGTCGACACCGGCCGGCAGGTCCCCTCGCCGCCCGGCATCTTCGTCCTCTATGACGGGTTCGCGACCGTGGTGAAGCGGCTGGAGCACATCCCCAACTCCGACCCGCCGACGATCCACATCAAGTCCGCCAACCCCGCCTACGACAGCTACGACCGCACCGCCGACGAAATCAACGTCGTCGGCCGCGTCATCGGCGTCTGGCGACGGCTGTAGGCCGGGCCTCCGCCGATCCCTGCGCTCCCTCCCCCTCTCGGGAGAGGGAGATTTCTATGACGGCGGAGACAGTGCCCCCTCTCCCTTCAGGGGGAGGGCTGGGGAGGGGGAAAAGGACCTCACCGTTTCACCGAATTCCGCAGCTTTCCGCTCGGACTTCCGCTGCCACCTCCGGCCGGTGCAGACGGGCGGGACAACGGATGGTATAGGTCGGTCATGGCCAATCTAACCCCACCGCGGCGCTCATGAGCGTCATCACGACGACCGAAGATCTCGCCGATCTCTGCGCGCGCCTCCATGGCGAGCCGTTCATCGCCATCGACACCGAGTTCATGCGCGAAAGCACCTTCTGGCCGCGCCTCTGCCTCGTACAAGTGAACGCACCCGGCATCGAAGCCGTGGCGATCGACCCGCTGGCCGAAGGGATCGATCTCTCGCCCCTCTTCGCGGTGATGACGAACGAGGCGGTGCTGAAGGTCTTCCACGCCGGCCGCCAGGACATCGAGATTTTCTACCACCTCACGGGGCGCATCCCGGCACCGATCTTCGATACCCAGATCGCCGCCATGGTGTGCGGCTTCGGCGAGGCGGCGAGCTACGAGACCCTCGCCCGCAAGCTCGCCCGCGTCCAGGTCGACAAGGCATCGCGTTTCACCGACTGGTCCAAGCGGCCGCTGACCGACCGCCAGATCCGCTATGCGCTCGGTGACGTCGAAGCGCTGGAGGTGATCTACGAAAAGCTGTCGCGACGGCTGGGCCGCACCGGCCGCGGCGAGTGGGTCGACGAAGAGCTGGCGATTCTCACCGACCCCGCGACCTACGATCTCCACCCGGAGGAATCCTGGCGGCGCATCCGTACCCGCAGCGCCAAGCCGCGTTTCCTCGCCGTCCTCCGCGAGGTCGCCGCGGTCCGCGAGAGGGTGGCACAGGACCGGGACATTCCCAGGAGCCGCGTGCTCCGCGACGAAGCCCTGCTGGAGATCGCCGCCCAGGAACCCCAGGACGTCGAGGCCCTGGCCCGCACCCGCGGCCTCGGCCGTGGCCAGGCGGAAGGAAGCCTCGGCCGCGCCCTGCTCGAAGCGGTGGCGAAGGGAATGGCCCTGCCGGAGGATCAGCGGCCACAGCGCGAGGCCGAGGTCGACCTGCCGCGCGGCATCGGCCCTCTGGTCGAGCTTCTGAAGGTCCTGCTCAAATTCAAGTCCGAGCAGCACGACGTCGCCCAACGTCTGGTCGCCAGCGCCGCCGACCTCGAACTGCTGGCGGCGGGCGAGAACGTCCGGGCGCTCCATGGCTGGCGGCACGACATCTTCGGCGCCGACGCGATCGCTCTCCGCGAAGGCCGTCTCGCCCTCGCGGCTGAGGGGAATCGGATCCGCCTCGTCGCGCTCGATTCCGCCGACTGAAGCAGCCCGGCCTACTGGCGGATCGACACCCGCGGGCTTCGCCCGACCACCTGCGCGAGCGTCGACAGACGACGGGTCACCACTTCCCCCACCATCTCGCCCTGCTTCGCAGGCGCTTCAAGGGTGAGGTAAGTCTCGTCGAGACGGAGCGCGAACGCCTTGAGAAGATGCGGCTGTCCGCCCGACAGTGTCAGCCCGAGCCGCGCCGCCTGGCCCAGCACCTTCATGCGCAGCACCGTCTCGGGGCTGACCAGTGCAGCCGCGACAGACGTCCGCTTCGGATTGTCCTTGCCGGTGTAGCGATAGAACAGGGCGAGGGCGATCGCCGCCCGCGTCTCGTGGCCGGCCCCCAGCAGCGGCAGGCGAAGAACCTCGTTATAGGCTTGGTCGGCGCGATAGTCCGGATGCTCCTGCCAGGCGAT
>MDTD01019001.1_pt1 | contig 12983 bp, 13 predicted proteins | sample 811221 | NCBI WGS metagenome assembly MDTD01 (sample SAMN05326646, study PRJNA326480) | marine metagenome | isolation source: seawater | place: Pacific Ocean: South West | collected 2011 | reverse complement strand
TTAGGTTTAATATTATACTCTCGAAGTATAATTTTGGAAACATAACCTTTTGCCAAGCTGTATTGTCAAAATTTATTTTAGCATTTAGTTGCTTAATATTTCCATCTAAAATCTTCTTAGTCAAGTCTATTACCTCACCCACATCAATATCTTCTTGTGGTACTTGTGTATCGTTAATAATTTTAACAGCGTCAACAAGGTCGTTTAATAAGGTATTTAGTGATAGGTTTACTTCTTTAATATTTTTAATTATTTCGTTACGCTCTGCTTGTTCTTCTGTTTTTTCTAAAAAGTGTATAAGTGCTGATAGACTTGATACTGGACTGCGAAGGTTGTGCGATACTATTTGATTAAACTCTACTAATTGTTTTTTTTGTTTTGATAATTGCTCTATCAGTGCTTTTTGCTCGTTTTCAGACTCAACTTGTTGGGTAATATCTTGAAAGGTGCCAAATAGCTTTACTGTTTTTCCATTACGTGTTTGTGCTCTGCCAATGGCTCGTACCCATACTCTATTGTTTTTTGCTGTAATAAGCTGGTACCTGTTGTCCCAGCCTTCGCCCATTGTTAGCGCAGTGTTAACAGCAGCATCTATCGAGTCTCTATCTTGAGGCGAATAAAAATTTATTGCCTTTTCTAAATTTACAGGTGTATCAAAATCTAGCTCGTGTATATCATAAGTTACTTTGCTCCAAATGAGGTTCATTGTTTCTAAATCGATTTCCCAAGCCCCAATTCTGGCCATCTTTCCGGCCTCTTCAAGCAATAGTTCTTCTTTGTGAATAATATCTAATTTTCGTTTATCCTCATCAACATCGGCTGATATAGTAAAAATGTAGTCTACTTGATTGTTTTTGTTTTTAAAAGCCCGTGCATTAGATCTTAACCAAACAAACTGACCATTTTTTTTTCTAAATCTATATTCGGTAGTCGTTACGTCTTCTTTTGATTCTAATATTGGTATATGACCTTCTTTTTCAATTATTTCTTTATCGTCTTCATGAAAAAAGTCGTAAGGATTTTTGCCAACAAGCTCATCAGCTGTATATCCTGTTATTCTTTGGCAAGCGGCACTTAGTTTAAGATATGTTCCGTTAGGTTCGTGTAAACAAAACAGGGCTATTCCGTGTTCTAAGCAAAGGGATTTAAATTCATCATCGGTCATAAAAGCGAAGTTTTTTTGATAAAAAAGTATCTAAACAGCACATTAACGAATATACTAAAAACGCACAAATAGTTTTTTTGTTTAGTTTAGAAGTATTTGTCCTATAGTAAAATACACACCTAGCCCTAATAAATCGTTAGTGGTTGTAATAAAAGGGCCTGTGGCAAGGGCGGGGTCAATTTTAGCTTTATCAAGTAAAAGAGGAACAACCATACCCAGTATTGATGCAAATATAATAACTGATAAAAGGGCTGTGCCAACAGTAATACTTAGGCTTTGTGGGCTGCCAATAAATAAATTATAACCAAATATTACTAGTGAGCAGATAAGGCCGTTTATCAGGGCTACTAAAAATTCTTTACCTAGTTTTGGCATTATATCTTTTGTGCCCATAGTGTTGTTTGCCAAGCCTTGCACTACTATTGCCGATGACTGAACACCTGCATTGCCGCCCATAGCAGCTACAAGAGGCATAAAAAATGCCATTTGCGGGTGCAATATCAATTCGCCCTCATATAAGCCTACAACACGGCTACTGGCTATGCCGCCCAGCAAACCAATAAGCAACCACGGTAATCGTGCTCTACTTAGTATCCATACTTTGTCCGTTAGCTCTACATCCTCGCTAATACCCGATAGTAGTTGATAATCTCTATCTGCTTCGTCTTTTATAAACTCCACCACGTCATCAATGGTAATACGTCCCATTAGCCTACCCAAAGCGTCAACAACAGGCAAGGCTACCAAGCCATATTTATTCATCATTTGTGCTACCTCTTCACCCGGGGTGTAGGTGGTTACTTCTTGTATGTCGGGGTTATAAATTGCCTCAACTTTTGTAGTAGCAGGAGAAAGGATAATGCTTTTTAGTGCTACTATGCCCTTTAGTCGGTTTTTATTATCAACCACATATACCGAGTATACACGGTCAACATTCTCAGCTTGTTCTCGTATTTCTTCAACACATTCGGCCAGTGTCCAGTTTAGGTTCACTTTCACCAACTCTTTTGCCATTAAACCACCCGCAGTATCATCTTTATAGCGCAGTAGCGAGGTTACGTTATGAGCCTGTTCTTCGTCGGTTAACAACGCAATTACCTCTTCGGCAAAATCCGCAGGTAATTCATTCAGCATATCCGCCGCATCATCAGAGTCCATGTAGTCAACAAACTCTTTGGCAATATGGTCTGGCGTATATAGTTTTAGTAGTTTTAGGCGTAGGTCTTCATCAAGTGCCGTTAGTGTTTTTACTGCTTCATCTTTTTCAAGAATATCCAGCACCTCTTGCATTTCATCAACGCTAAGGCTAAAAAAAAGTTCAGCAATATCTTCGGGGTAAAGCTCGCCAAGCAGTGCGCGCACCTGTGTCATTTCCCCGGCGGCAAGTGATTGTTTTATTTCTTCCGTAAGGTTTTTTGTCAACAGGTCTGACATAGTTCGTCTTGTTTACGTAGGTTTATTTTGCTGTACCCATTGGGTAAGAGCAATAAATTGATCTACACCCAGTTCCTCAGGTCGCAATTTAGCAAATTCATGCTCGCCAACTAAGTCATCAGGTATGTTAAATTTTTTTAAACTATTGCGCATCATTTTCCTGCGCTGGTTAAAGGTAGTTTTTATAACGTCTTTGTACAACGCCTCGTCACAGTCTATTGTTTGTCTTTCGTTGCGAATTATGCGTACCACTCCCGATTTTACTTTTGGCGGAGGGGTAAATACGTGCTCGTGAACCGTAAAAAGATACTCGGTAGTGTAATAGGTTTGCAACAATACCGACAATATACCGTAGGCTTTGGTACGTGGTTTAGCATTAAAACGCTCAGCAACTTCTTTCTGAAACATTCCCACCAACTCAGGCACTTTATATTTAAAATCAAGCATTTTAAATATTATCTGGCTGCTTATGTTGTAGGGAAAATTGCCCACTATGGCAAAAGGTTCGGCAAACATTTCATCAAGATTTAGCTTTAAAAAGTCTGAATCAAACAGCCTGTTTTCTAGCTGGGGATAATGTTGTTTTAAGTAGGCTACAGAGTCTCTATCAATCTCAATACACCAAGTAGTAAAGCGGGGGTCTTGCAGTAAAAATTGGGTAAGTACGCCCATACCTGGGCCTATTTCCAATGCCGTATTGTAGCCTTGCCCAGTAAGGCTTTCGGCTATGTCTTTAGCTATACTTTCGTCGTTTAAAAAATGCTGTCCGAGGTGTTTTTTTGGGGCTACCTTCATGTTATATGCTTACCCTATGTGCCTAAGGGAGTTTTTTCCTGCTTCAAAATAAAGTCAAGGGAGTTATTTTTCGTTATAAATTACTTTTAGCAGGGTTTCGCCAACCGCTTGCAGGGTATTTTTGCTAATCACCTCCATATTATCGTTATGGGTGTGCCAAAAACTGCCAAAACCGCCATTAGGCTCAATATGTATTATATCAACACAGGGTATGCCTGTGGCTTTGTATACATAGTAGTGGTCGTCAGTTATACCGCCATAGTCAGTATACAAAAAGTAGTTGTAATAACCTAATTGATGCGCGGTTTGCCAAACGTTTTGCAATACCTGCGGTGCTGTTTGCTTTGATATGCCCTCCATTAAAAAAGTGGCATTGGTTGCCCCTGCCATATCTAACAATATACCGTAATTGGCTTTGTAGTTGGGCTTGTGTGGGGTTTTACCCCAAAATTGTGAGCCCAAGCAATACGAGTTTTCAACCTGTGGGCTACCCCAATCTTCGGCATCAAAAAATATAATGTCAACGCCCCAAGTAGGTTTGTTTATGCTTAGTTGGCGGGCTACCTCAAGCAAAATGCCTACACCACTGCCGCCATCGTTTGCACCTAAAATGGGTTTGTCTTTATCCTTTGTGTCTTCATCAGCAAAAGGGCGGGTATCCCAGTGGGCAAATAATAACACCCTGTTTTTAGCTTCGGGGTTAAACTCGCCAATAATGTTTTTTATGGTAATTTTAGTTTTATCAAACGTAGTGGCTTCGCCTTGCTGCATCAAAACCTTATCAGCATACTTGCCTAATTCTGTATACAGGTATTGGGCACATTTTGCATGCTGTACTGTGCCGGGCACACGGGGCCCAAAATCAACCTGTTTTTGCACGTACATATAAGCCGTGTCAGCACTAAATGCGGGACGTGTAACAGGTGCAGGCTTTTTAACCTCAGTAGTAGTGTCGTTAGTTTTTGTATCTGTACGAGGTTTATCAGGTTTGCAACTTGCAAGGGCAATTGCTGCAAACGCTGCTATGCGTGTATATTTTAGCAAAGAAGACATTGCTACAAATAACGTAATATTAGCGTAGTTATTGGGCGATTTTTTTGTGCAAGAGTTACCTTGTAGTTTTTTGTTCAATGGGTTTGTTTTTAATAGGCACATTATGACAAAATATATTGCACAGTTTTTTTTCGACTAAAAGCTGCTTGCTATTAAAGCAATTTCTATTCTTTTCTTTATATTTACAATTATGCTAGGTGGTGGCGCAGGTTCGATATTTGAAATGATTAACAGGCTAAAAAACAACAATAGCCTGCTTAAAAAACCGCGCTATTTTGATGATGCTAAAAAAGACCTGCGCATACACGCAAAAATTGCACATTTAGATACCAAAGCTACTCCCCAACAGTTAAAAAAAATAAGAGAAAAACTTGAAGAACAGCGCCAGCAGGCACATACACTTATGGTAGTTGCCGTAATAGTTGGTGTGCTTGTAACGTGTGTTATTGCTTGGTTTTTTGTAAGTTTATTACACTAAAGATGGGTTTTGGATATAATGGTGGTCATGGTGCCGAAAACAAAAAACGGCTGGATAGTTTAGGCAAACCAAAGTATTTTGATAAAGCATTTGCTAAAAACAACCATAAACGCTCAAAAATTCCACACCTTGACACCCAAGCCACACCCGAACAAATGGATAAATTGAGGGAGAAGCTGAAACGGCAAAAAATAAAATCTATAATAATCTCGCTAATATCATTGAGTTTATGCGTTGTTGTACTGTATTTTTTAGCTCCTTGGATATTCTAATTCGTCCACTCGTATAGCCGTTCATCATCACAGTTCTCAAAAACAAACAACAAATCCCCTTGTTTGTATTATTTTTGAGCGCGAAACACAAAAAAGAGTAACAGATAACAATGGCTGAAGTAATAAGAATGCCCAAAATGAGCGACACCATGGAAGAAGGTGTTATTGTGGAATGGCTTAAGAAAGAGGGAGATACCGTTAAATCAGGCGATATATTAGCAGAAGTAGAGACCGACAAAGCCACAATGGAGTTGGAAAACTACGTTAAAGGTACACTACTGCATATTGGTGTACAAAAAGGCGATGCTGTACCTGTAGATGGTATTATTGCCATTGTAGGTGAACCCGGTGAGGATATAAAAGCCTTATTGGCCGAAGCATCTACCAAAAAAGAAGCTCCAAAAGAAGAAGTTGCCGAAAGTAGTTCTCCTGCACCCCAAGCAACTCCTGCTGCACCGTCAGCACCCGCAGCCACAAACAATACCGCAACCACTACTGATGATGGCCGTATAAAAGCCTCTCCTCTTGCCCGTAAAATGGCTGAGGAAAAAGGTTTAAACATTGCCAGTATACACGGTACTGGCGAGAATGGCCGTATAGTACGTCGCGATATTGAAAACTATAAAGAAAGTGCAGCTTCAATACCTGCCGCACCGGTATATACTGGGCAAGAAAGCTTTACAGAAGTGCCTGTAAGCCAAATGCGCAAAACTATTGCCCGCCGATTGGCCGATAGTAAGTTTACAGCCCCTCACTTCTACCTTACCATGGAAATAAACATGGATAAAGCTGTAGAAGCACGTGGAGCTATGAACGAGTATTCGCCGGTAAAACTATCGTATAACGATATGGTGATAAAGGCAGCAGCCATAGCCTTGCGCCAGCATCCACAAGTAAACTCATCGTGGATGGGCGATAAAATACGCACCAACCAACACATACACGTAGGTGTTGCCGTGGCGGTAGAAGATGGGCTTTTAGTGCCCGTTGTTCGCTTTGCCGATAACAAAACACTATCACAAATTAGTGCAGAGGTAAAAGAACTTGCGGAAAAAGCAAAAACCAAAAAACTACAACCTGCCGAATGGGAAGGAAATACTTTCTCGATAAGCAATTTGGGTATGTATGGTATTGATGAATTTACAGCTATTATTAACCCTCCCAATGCTTGTATACTTGCTATTGGCGGTATGAAAGAAACCGTAATAGTGAAAAACGGCGAGATGCGCCCGGGTCATATAATGAAAGTTACCCTAAGCTGCGACCATAGAGTAGTGGATGGCGTTGTAGGTTCAAAATTCTTACAAACCTTTAAAAACTTGCTTGAAGAACCCGTACGTTTATTAGTATAAGCTAATTAAACCCGAAAATTATACAGACCCCAAAAAGTTGCTTTTTGGGGTTTTTTATTTTAAAAAAGTATGCTGATGCCTCTTTTTCAAAGGAATAAAAGCATTTTTTGCAAAAAAACAGCTTGCACAATACGTGTTAAGCCTGTATTATTGCACAAGGATAATCTATCCTACTTTGTCGTTTATCAATTTTTATAAACCCAAACTTTTACAACTTTTTTTTGAGAGACGAACTGAACCTATAGCGTTCTAAATAATACTTTGTAAACACACCACATGTACGACATCCTGACGTTGAACGATTTGCTCTTATCTGAGCTAAGAGAGATAGCCCGTAAATTTAATATCAAAGGCTACGAACAATTAAAGAAACAAGACTTAATATATAAAGTGCTTGAGCACCAAGCTGTGAGCACACCTGCGCAAGAAGATGACGACGATAAACCCCGTAGAGGTCGTAAAAAACCAGAAAAAAGGGAAGAGAAGATAGAGACCAAAGCAGAAGTAAAAACACCACCAAAGGCAGAAGTAAAAAATCAACCCAAAGTTGAAGCGAAAACCGAAGCTAAACAAGAAGTGGTTGCCGAAAAGAAACTTGATCTTAAAAAGCGCGGACGTAAGAAAAAAGAAGACGAGGACGATGATAATACCAACGAAACTCCTGTACAAGAAACTCGTCAAAAACAAGAACCAAAGGCACGAACAGAAAATAGCCGCAAAGAACCTGAAGATACCGCGCTTACAGATATACTAAACGACCCCGCTCTTACATCTGAAGAAGAGGTAGCCCCTGCACCTGAAAAACCCATCCATCAACACAAACAACGCAACCAACGTAACGACGACAGAAACCGCCACAGCCCTGCTGTTGATGCTTTTATAAACTATGCCGAAGTTGAAGGTGTAGTTAGCTCGCAAGGTGTGCTTGAAATAGTGCAAGATGGAGGTTACGGTTTTCTTCGCTCAAGCGATTACAACTATATGCCATCACCCGATGATGTATATGTATCACCATCACAAGTAAAATCATTAGGGTTAAAAACCGGCGACACCATAAAAGGTACAGTGCGCCCACCCAAAGAAGGCGAAAAATATTTTGCCCTTATAAAAGTAGAAAAAATTAACGGTAAAGAACCTGCCGATGTTCGCGACCGTGTGGGTTTTGAACACCTTACCCCGCTTTTCCCTGATGAAAAGCTAAACTTGGTGTACGATGCAAAAAACTACAGCACACGTATTATAGATTTAATCTCGCCTATTGGTAAAGGTCAACGTGGTTTGATAGTGGCACAACCTAAAACAGGTAAAACCACTTTATTAAAAGATATAGCTAACGCCATAGCTGCCAATCACCCAGAGGTATACCTTATTGTGCTTTTGATTGACGAACGCCCTGAGGAGGTTACCGATATGGCACGTAGCGTACGTGGCGAAGTTATCAGCAGTACTTTTGATGAGCCTGCTGAAAAACACGTAAAACTGGCCAACATAGTGCTTGAAAAAGCAAAACGTATGGTTGAGTGTGGCCACGATGTTGTAATAGTGTTAGACTCTATTACTCGTTTAGCGCGTGCTTACAATACCGTACAACCAGCTTCGGGTAAAATACTTTCGGGTGGTGTTGATGCTAATGCACTGCACAAACCCAAACGTTTTTTTGGTGCAGCCCGTAAAATTGAAAACGGCGGTTCGCTTACCATTATAGCGACTGCGCTTATTGACACAGGTAGTAAAATGGATGAGGTGATTTTTGAAGAGTTTAAAGGTACGGGTAACATGGAGTTACAACTTGACCGTAAACTATCAAACAAACGTATTTACCCTGCAATTGATATCCTTTCATCAAGCACTCGTCGCGAAGACCTGTTGCTGGATAAAGCTGTATTGCAAAAAATATGGGTACTGCGCAACCACCTTGCCGATATGAACCCCGAAGAGGCTATGAATACCTTGCTTAAATATATGCACGGTACACGTACCCACGAAGAATTCCTGATTTCGATGAACGGATAATTATTTATCTGTTTGATAATCAAAAAACTATAATAAGGGGGCTGAATAGCCCCTTTTTTGTTGCTTGCAATTAGCGTAGTTTCAACCCAAAATTGATTATTGTTGATGTCGAAAGCATTTGTCTTAGTTTGGATTGTTTTTTTGATACAAGGTTGTTGTCAGCCCGATGAAAAAATAGAAGACCCTTGTGGGCAGGCCTGTTTACTTGATGAAAAATGCGATAATGGCAGGTGTGTTTGTGCTAACGACGGGATTAAAATGGGGGATTATTGTATTGCAATAACTGATAAACACTATTATGCAAAAACAGACAGCTGTAATTGTATTGATGAAATTCTTTTAAATGTATTTAAGCAAAATCAATCAGAACAATTTACTTATGTGGGTGTAAATATCTATTTCCAAAAAGATTATTCTTATATCCCTACTTGGGGGCATTATTACAATGATTTTAATGGAGGTGGATATGACAGTTTTGTTTTATTTGATATTAATAGACCTCGTTGTGAAATTAATGGCAAAGCATATTCTGCTTTATTAGCAGGTAGGTTTGTTGGGCAAGACAGCATTGATGCTTGGATAAAATGGTATAAACCCGTTACTTTCCCAACCCCTCCATTACCTATAGTTGATAGCTGCCATGTTTTTTTAGTAAAGCCAAAACGTTAAAACAGAATGAGAAAAATACTTATAGTTCTCTTTTTATTTATTTGCTGCTTAACGATTAACGGTCAAGTGCTCCTTAATTTTCAAGCAGGAAAAAGCATTTCGTTTTCGCAACGTACAGGTGGAGTTAATGATGGCGGTATCATCAAAATTGCTCCGTTTTATGATAATACATTTGGCATAGGGCTAGGCTATAGACTGAATAAAAAAACCATGCTAATGTATAACCTAACACTTAATAGTCACGGTTGGGAAGTAAAGATGCGTGAAGCAGGCACAACATCATACAAAAGCAGTAAAAACCAGTTTAGTTATGAGTACAATAAAACTAGGTGGCTGTACGAGAACAAACTAGGCATATTGTATACCGCTTGGCAAAAAGGAAACTATAAAGTAAATGTTTCAGGCGGTGTAGGTATATATTGCACCCGATGTTCATCAAGAGGATGGACGGGCGAACGAAGGATATACACCACATCAACAATAGATACCACAAATGCCGATAGCTATATTTTGGTAAATAAAAGAGATACTAAAATGTATACCTTTTTAAATACTTTGGTGTATGCAGGTGGCGAATTTTCTTATCAACTTAAAAAATCAGAACTAGGCTTGTTTTGTGAGGTTGAAACCGCTTTTGGCAAAAACTTTGAGCATACCGTTATTTTTAAAAGAGGGCAAGAAACGGGTAATATTTCTATTAAAAACAGTGGGCTTTCGCTTAGGCTAGGTTTATTTTTCCGTCCCAAAATAACCCTACCGGTAATTACAATTAAAAGGAGAGTTGAAACACCCGCTCAAACACCTGCCCCTCAGGAAGAGCAATAACACCTTCTTTGTCTTTAAATTCTCCTTTAAAATTAGTGTTGTCGGCTAGGCCACACCAAGGCTCAAGGCAAATAAACTGCTCGCAATTGGGTTTAGTCCAAATACCAAAATAAGGAAACCCCTCAAAATCCATTTTTACAGTATAATTGCCTGTTTTGCTTTTTAGTGCCATCCAACCCGACTGCATATTTTTAAAAACAATAGCATCTTTTTCAAATAGCTGGGTTTGCAACTCCAGTCTGCTGCTGTTTTTCAAAACTTCCTCTGTTTCACCTGAAAATAAGTTATCAGCTAATAAGTGTCTGTGCAGAGTTTCGGGTCGTTCAAACTCAATATAGTAATCGGTAATATTACCCGTAGGCAAATTAAAGGCAGGGTGCGCCCCTACTGAAAAGTATAGGGTTTCTGTTCCCATATTTTCAGCAATAAAAAAAGTATGTAATTTTTTTCCTTCCAAAGTATACCGCACCGAAAATTTAAAATCAAAAGGAAATACTTTTTTAGTTTCAGCAGTACTCTCCAATGTAAAAGTTGCACTGGTTTCAGTCTGTTGGCTAACCGCAAACATACTATCACGAGCAAAACCGTGTCGGTTTAGGGCATATTGTTCGCCACCAACAATAATGGTGTTGTTTTTTACTTCGCCCACTATCGGGAAAAGCACAGGAGCACTGCGATTCCAATAGGCAGGGTCGGCTTGCCAAATATATTCTGTATTATTTTCTTTATTAATAAGGCTTTTCAATTCAGCCCCGTACGGGTTTATACTTGCTGATACAAATTGATTTTGTAGGGTAATCATAACCCCAATATCACATTATTTTTTGTTAACCCGTAATAATATTTAGCGGTACAGGGTGTTTTTTAATCTCAAAGCGGCTATCGTAAAACAACTCTCCATCAATATGTCCCGCTACTATTTGCTGGGTGTTTATAGTTATTTTATCGGCGGTAAAATAGTTTACCATTGGCAAATGCAAATGGCTACCATGTTCTACCTTTTTTAGGTATAAAGGTCGTTTCAATACGGTAACGGCACTAATAGCGCAAACATCCAACAGTCCATCGTTTATTTTGGCTTTAGGGGTAATTTTAAACCCTCCGCCAAAGGTGGTGCTATTGCCTATGGTTATCATAAAGCAGTTAAAGGCGGTTTTTTGGTTGTTAGCTTCAAGCACAAACTCTTTTTCGCGATAGCGCAACAGTTGGCCTATCACATGATAATAGTATCCTAAAAAGCCCTTAAAAAGCGTTTTACGTTTTGTCATGCTTTCTACCACTTGCCCGTCAAAGCCAATACCCAAACCGTGTATAAACAATAGATTATTGCATTGCCATACATCGCAAGGCATGGTTATTCCACTAAGAGCAGCTTGCAAAGCGTTATTAAGCGAGTGATTAGTAAGGTAGTTTTTTATAAAATCGTTGCCGCTGCCTGTGGGCAAAACAGCTACGGGCAAATGCCACATACTATGGGGCAGCGAGTTGAGCAAAAGGTATAGTGTTCCATCGCCGCCGCTTACCCAAATTTCGGTGGGGTTAAACTCATCAAAAGCTTTTTGTAGTGCAATGCGGTTATCATCAGCATTTGCAAGGGTTTCTAGCACATAGCTTTGTAGCTTTTCCATGTGCAGTAACACCTTTATTTTGGACAAACCTACGCGGCTTTTCCCCTTATTGGCAAAGGCATTGTGAAATATAAGTATGCGGCGGGTCAAGGGGTAATGGTGTTTTGTTTTAATCTCTCTAAAATCAAATCGAAAACATCTTGCCTAAAAGGAATATTAGTAGTTTGGTGGTTTTTATAGATAAAATTATAATCTACTTTTTGAGGGATTATCTTACTTAAATATATTTTTGGAAGCCCTTTTTTACTTCCATGTACATCTTCAATTTCAGTTACTACGCCAAACTGGTTTATAGCAAGCCCTGCCGTTTTTATTTCATCCCAACTAAAATGTTTCTCTTTATGAAATAATCCGTAGGTTTTTATACCTGAATCAGAAATTTCGACAACATTTAACGATAAATAAATAAACACTAAAACATAGCCAAGTGTAAAGAGGCCAAAATTGAGATAGTTTTTCACCTGTATGGTATCAAAAAAATATTGGTATACAGTAATCAGTGCAAAGAAAATTGCTAAGGCAATTATAAGTTTACCTAGTCTGTTTTTCCATAGTAATCCAAAGTGTGTGTATACTTTCTTTTCCATCACTTAAAAATAGTTAATTGAGTTTCTTTCAGTTTAAAACTTTTGCGGTGGTAGGGCGTTGCGCCTTCGGCAATTAATAACTCGCGGTGGGCTTTTGTCCCGTAACCTTTATTCTTCTGCCAGTTGAATTGAGGATATTCGTCAGCAATTTTTTTCATGTATTCATCGCGGTGGGTTTTAGCCAGTATTGATGCCGCTGCAATATTCATATACGTACCATCGCCTTTTATTATTGTTTGGTGTGGTATGGTTTTGTAAGGCTTAAACCTATTACCGTCTACTGCTATATATTCGGCTTGCGGTTGCAATTGTTCTAATGCCCTGTGCATTGCTTTTATCGAGGCATTTAAAATATTTATGGTGTCAATTTCTTCTACCGTGCAAATGCCCACAGCCCATGCAAGAGCTTCTTTTTCTATAATTAAACGTAGTTGGTCGCGGTGGGTTTCGCTCAGTTGTTTCGAGTCGTTTAGTAATGCGTTTTTAAATTTTGGCGGCAAAATAACTGCGGCAGCGTATACATCGCCCACCAAACAGCCTCGCCCTGCTTCGTCGCAGCCTGCTTCTAGTAGTTTTTTCTGTATGCTAAGTTTAAGCGTCATGCACCGTTTTTTCTATACTATCCCACAGCAAATTAGCAGTTTTTTGCCAAGTAAACACATCGCTACGCTCAATAGCCTTTTGGGTGAGGTTTTGTCGTAATACATCATCA
>MDTD01202938.1_pt1 | contig 12984 bp, 12 predicted proteins | sample 811221 | NCBI WGS metagenome assembly MDTD01 (sample SAMN05326646, study PRJNA326480) | marine metagenome | isolation source: seawater | place: Pacific Ocean: South West | collected 2011 | reverse complement strand
ATTTATTTAAAGGAGACAAAATTTTTGAATTTAAAATACCTAAAATTAAAAATACAAATGAAATTATAATTGACCAAATTCGAACATCGTTTCCATTTAACAACGGATATAAGCCAATTAAAACAAAAACTATGAAAAAAACTATCCCAAAACTTTTATTAGAGCTTATTTTGATTTCATTTTTCATTATAAAAAAACCTATATTTAAATATAGCGCACAAAGCTTTTATGCCATCTATTAATTTTATTTTTTTGCCTTCTTTATATGATCTTCCAAAATATTCAATTGGAACTTCCTTTATTTTTATTTTTTTTAAGGCAATTTTAGTAGTAATTTCTGGGCAAAAACTAAAGTCATCTTCTTGTAATTTTACTGAATAAAAAACCTCCTTAGTGAAAGCCTTATAACAAGTGTGAGCATCTGTAAGATTTTGAGAATTTAATAAATTAGAAATTGAAGTTAAAAAGTGGTTAAAAAAAATTCTATAAACCGATGAAAAATTTTGTAAAGAGTATCTTTTTTTTCCTAACACTCTTGACCCATAAACCACTTTAGAACTCCCATTTTCTATTGGTTCGATTATTTTTTTATAATCCTTAGGACTGTACTCCAAATCGGCATCTTGAATTATAACAATATCTCCCGTTACATATAGTTTTCCTGTTTTTATTGCCCCACCCTTTCCTTTGTTTTTTTCATGAAATAAAATTTTATAATTAAATTTATTTAAATTTTTTAATATCTCTTTTGTTCCATCATTTGAAGCGTCATCAACTATGATAACTTCTTTTTTTATATCATTAAGATCTTCTATTTTATCTAACAATTTTAAGATAGTATTTCTCTCGTTATAAACTGGGATTATAATTGATAAGAGCATTTATAATTTTTTATTTTTTAATGGTTTTCTTAATTTTAATATATTAATACAATTTATTATGTCCAACTTATTAAAGTTATTTAAAAAATATTATATAAAAATATCAAAAAAAATTGGCTTCATCATACTACTTAAAGATCAAAGAAAAAGTATACATTCAAGTGAATTGAAGAGGTTTAACACTGATACCGGTGTATATTATCTTCCTAAATATGCATATCAAGATGTGATTAGAAATGAGATAATAAAAAATAAAATTTTTGATGTAAGGGTTTTTGAACTAGCAAAAAAATTTATCAAACCCGAGTCGGCTGTAATTGATGCAGGTGCAAATTATGGACAAATGAGTATTTTATTTTCAAAAATTTATTCAAGTTCTATTGTATATGCGTTTGAATCGTCAAATTATGTTTTTAATATATTAACAAAAAATATAAGTTCTAATTCAAAAAATATAATTGGAGTTAATTGTGTACTATCTGATATTAATACCGAGAGTTATATAGCGGAACCTGATCTATCAAAATCAGGTACATATGGAGCATTAAAGATTGAAACAAAAAATCATATTAATGATCAAAAACAAGAAAAAACTATTTTTAAAAAAATTGATGATTTTAATTTTGAAAAAAAAGTAACATTTATGAAAATAGACGTCCAAGGGTGGGATCTAAAAGTTTTAAAGGGCTCTTTACGAACTATTGAAAAAAATAGAATGCCAATTATTTTTGAGTATGAACATATTTTTGAAAAAGATATGAATTATTGTTTTCAAGATTTTGTCTCTTTTTTTAACAAAATTGAATATGAGTTTGTCACTGCAATTGATAATAATTTTTTAGTTTTACCAAAGGAATTTAGAGAAAACTGATGTTATTTTTTACAAAAATTTTATTCACAAATTTTCTCTTTTTTTTATGTGGTAAAATTTTTTGTCAATTTGTTATTAAATCAGAAAAACTTACTAAACCTGAGTTAGGTATTTATGGTTCAATTTTAATTTCTTTTTTTGCAATATTAATTAATTTTTTTTTTCCTTTGAATCAAATAGTAAATACAATATTTCTATGTATCCCATTTTTGTTTCTCTTAAAATTTAGATTTATATCTAAGTCTGATTTAAAATTTATATTCTTTTTTACAATTTTTGTTTGTCTAATCATTGCTTATAGCAATATAAATACTCCTGATGCAGGACTATATCATCTTCCCTACACACAAATATTAAACGAAACTAAGTTAATATTGGGTTTAAACAACATACACTTTAGATTTGGGCATATATCGGTTGTTCAATATTTGTCTGCAATAAACTACAACTTTATCACTGGAATTAACGGTATATTAATACCGCTTGCAAGTTTGGTATCTTACATTATTTTTTATTTTTTTCAGGAAATTTATAAATTTTCAAAAAATAATCATGATCTTTCAATAAATAATTTATTTTGCCTCTACATTACATGCTACATTGCATATAAAATAAATAGATATAGTGGGTTTGGAAATGATGCTGTAGGTCATCTCCTATTATTTTATCTATTGTCAATCTTTTTAAAAACAAATTTTAGTTATCCTGATCTGAAAAAAACTTCAGTTATATCAGTATTTATTTTCTTAAACAAAGTTACATTGTTAGTTGCTTTTTTAATTCCAATAATTATTTTTTTTAAATCTAAAAAAAAAGAATTTAAAATTTTTATTTCATTTTCGACGTTATTTTTTTTAATGTGGTTAGCTAAAAATATATTAGTTTCCGGTTGTTTAATTTATCCATTTGAAAAAACTTGCCTCAATAAAATATTGTGGTCAAATCCAATAGATTTAGAGAAACAAAAAATTTCTGGTGAAGCATGGGCGAAAGGTTGGCCTGATAGAAGTAATAAAAATATTGATCAAAAATCTTTTATAAAAAATTTTAATTGGATAGATGCATGGTACTCTGTGCATTTTAAGTATATAATAAATATTTTAATTCCTTATGTAATTTTTATATTTCTTATTTCCACAATTTTAAATTTAAAATTAAAAAATTCTGAATCGTTAAATTTTTTTTTTAAAAATGAAGACTTCTTCAAAATTTTTTCCATGATATTTATGTTAATATTAGGTAATGTAATTTTTTTTCTAAAGTTTCCACTTTATAGATATGGATACTCATATACAATATCTCTGATATCTATTCTTTTTTCATTAGCAATATTTTCTTATAATTTGAAAATAGTAAAGAAGATATTTTATTATATTTTAATCCTTAGTTTTATTGCTTTAACATTAAAACAATTTATTCGAATTAAAAATAATTTCGATAAAAGAAATATATGGCCAAATTTAAAATCTTTTTTATACGATAGTCAAGAAATCAAATTAGAGAATAAAATTATTGGAAATAATTTTAAAATTTATATTAATAATAATGAATGTATGTATATTAAATCACCATGTACAAATAATTTTAATCAAAATCTTTCTCATAAAAAGTATTTAAATTACGATTTAGTTTTTATTGAAAAATAATTTTTTTTAGTTGAGATAATCCCTTACAAAATCCCTGTAGTAGTATTGAAACCTAAAACCGGTTTTTAGTATTTTTGAACAATTCATATAATATCCTAAATATGGAATTTTGTGCTTAGTTTTGATCAACTTGATATTTTTCTTTATTTTTTTACAATGTTCAGCAATTCCCTTAACTGTAATGTGTTCAGAAACAAAATGATATAACTGTCTTTTAAATCTATTTTTTGTCAAAAAAATCATTACATTTGCAACATCTTTTACAGATACGATACTTTTTATTTGTATGCCGCTTGAATAGAGTTTTAAATTTAAATTTTTTTTTGCTCTAAGAACAAATAAATTAGGTAGGTTAAACATTCTTTTTTTTTCAGTGGTACCATAAACTGAACCAAGTCTTAATATCCTATAATTGATTTTATTTTTTTTTAAAATTTTTTCACATTCAAGTTTGCCTTTAGAATAAGCCAATTTTGTAAGTGTTTTTGAGTTTTCATGAAATTTTTGTCTATTTTTTTTACAATTTTCATAAACTAAATGTGTTGAAGGAAAAATTACTACAGTTTTTTTTGATATGTTTCTTACTAAATTGTTCATTATTTTAACCGAATTATTATAAATAATTTTTTCTTTTCTTTGATTTAAATTTATATCAGTATTTGGAACCTTTGTAATGCCTGCTAAATGGTAAACTAATTTTGTATTTTTATATATTTTTTTTGCAAATTTTTCATCATTCAAATTACCAGCGACATATTTTATTCTCAAATCTTTAAATTTATTAAGTACTTTTTTATTTTTTTTAATATCTACTACGATTAAATTCTTTTTATTATTAATAAGTTGAATTAATTCGGTTCCAATAAATCCGGCACCTCCAGTTACTAAAATTTTATTTTTCATTTACTGTTGCTGAAATTATATATAGTAAAGAGAATACAATTATAATTAAAATTAAACCATTATTTAACAAAATCATCAATATATTTGATAGAATTGAGAATGCGATTAAATAAAATATTGTTTTTTGAAATCCAAATTTTTTTATTAATATGTGATGTATATGATTTATATCTGATGAAAAAGGATGTTTTTTTTTTCTCAATCTAATAATAAATAACCTAATTAAATCTAAACCAGGTAACATCATTAAAATAAATATTTTATCGGCTGATAAAATTAAATAATCATCATATTTTGCAGTTAGAATTATTAAATATGAAATTATAAAACCAAGAAGATAAGTTCCATTGTCTCCCAAAAATAATTTAGATTTATAATTTAAGTAAAGGAATGTTACTAAAGAAATAATTAAAATTATTAAAAATAAAGATAAATTTGAAAAATATAAGAGTGTTAATATTACAATCAAAGAATAACTTCCTGCTTGTAAATTTATTCCGTCGTACATATTTAATGCGTTGATAAATATAGTTATACACAAAACTGTAAAGATATATGAATAATTCCCCAAATTAATTGTAAAATCAAATGATTGGAAATAAATTTTTTCTATAAGTAAATTTCTGTCCATAATAACTAATAAAGCAATGATAAGGACCTCGATAATAAATTTTAAATTTGCGTTTATATCTTTTTTATCATCTACAAGTCCCAAGACGTAAAATAAAACTGAGCCTAAAAAAAAGTAAGGAAAAAAGGTGTCAAAAATTCTGTGATAATTAATGATTAATTCAAAAATTATATAAAGGATTAAATTTATTAATATAATTGTCCCGCCAAACAAAGATGTTTTATACTTGTGAAACTTTCTTTTTTGATCTGGAACATCAAAAATATTAAATAATTTGATTAGGTTCGAGTGAAAAAAAATAATTAGGCTATTGAGAAGTAAAAATACTGATATAATAGTTATATTATCACCAATCATCTAAATTTTTTTTTATAACCTAGGTGTAATCCTACTAAAATATATAATATTATAGAAAAATAATTATTAAAAAAGTAACCTGATGGTAACAAAGGAAATAAATAAATAAAAATAGATATCAACAAAAAATTATTAATATTTTTATTATTTTTCATTTTTAAAATTTTATTTATTAAATAGTAATAAACTATAAATAAGAAAAAAAGACCTATTAACCCTAACTCCGATATGAATGATAGAACAATACCATGAGAGTGTGTTGTGCATGATCTTTCATCAATGTAATATTTTGCATCCGAACATTTATATCGGAACATCTTAACACCATGACCAAAAAATATATTATCTTTAAACATTTTGACAGAAATAATGGCATGATTAGTGTGTTCTTTGCTGAAATATGTGAATTTTATATTTCCTTCATTTAGTTCCTTTTTCAAATTTTTATATATAGATAAATTTCTATCAATTTTGTCGTCAAATTTTTTTTGAAGTAAAAGATCTACTGTATGAAAAATTAACCTTTCATATAATTTAGGCTGAGATGTAATTGTAATAACAACAATAATTAATATAGAAAATAAAATAATTATTTTTTTTCTTAAAGTCTTAATTAATGCTGTAAAAAAAATTATTAAGAAAATTAGAAGTAATAATTTGACCAATGAAGATCTTTCTCCTGAAATAAGCACTGTTAAAGTAAATAAGATAAGAAGTGTAGAAATGATTAATAATATGAATTTTTTATGTTTATTTTGACTATAGAATATTATTAATAATGAGGGATATAAAGATAAAATAAATCCACCTAATATATATTCCTCATCAAACAACCCACTTATTCTATTATTGTGATGTTCGGGGTATGAGGTTTTATCAAATAACCAATGTGAGCCTCTGAAATATTCAATTAATGCATCTATGGATACTACTGTCATCACAATTATTAAAATATTAATAAATAAATATTTAAAATTTGAATTTTCTCTAATTAAAAATTTTAAAAGTAGGGCAAAAATTAAAAATCTAAAATAAAATAGAGTATTTTTTAAACTAAAAAAAATTTCTTCTGAAAAAATAGATCTTAATACTAAAAATACATAAAATATTAAAAATATTTTTGATAAATCATTAAATAAATATTTAAAATTTTTATTAACCAATAAAAATAAGATAAAATATATAGATACAAATGATAAGATTGCGTCTGGCAAAAATGGACCAGAAACTAAAGCTAACGGTAAGACAAAAAGAGGATAGGTAAGTAATTTTATTTCTGAAAATATTCTCATTTATTATAAATTTTTAGTTTTAAGATTAATAGTAATTATTTTTTTTAAGACCTATATTAAAATATTTATCAACTTTTTTATTATCATTGTAGTAAAAATTTTTAATCAATTTAGCTTCATCTTCTGTTAAATATATTTTTTTTTCAGGTTTAAAGTAATATAAAACTTTATAATAAAGCTTATCAATATAGACAAATAAATCTTTAAAGAAATCCTTTATTTTACGTGGAATTTGTTTGTTAAAATTTATATAAAATCTATTGTTGGTAAGAATAAAATTTATCTGTGTTTTTTTTCTGATAAAAATTTTTTTATTCAAGTTAGTAGATTTATTTAAATTTGTTTTTTTTATTAATTTATAAGTTTCATTAAAATTAAGTTCAAAATTCTTTGCAATTTTATTTGCAAATTTTTTTTTGTTATTTTTTAAATCTTCATACATGAGAATATTTACATTGCGTTTTTTAAATGAATTAAACAAATTTTTACAAATTACAAAATATTTAAAATTTTCAAAAAAAATTTTTTCTTTATTATTTAATTTTTTATTTTTGAAATTTTTTTTAAAATTATTAAAATTTTTCCAATCATAATTATAATTCTCAAAAAATTGATTGCTTTCTACGTACCGTGAAATAAAAAAATCACTTTGTTTTCTAAGTACAAACGTAATTTTTATTTTTACATTTTTATCTAATATTTTTTTTAAATATCTTAATCTTTTGATAAAATTTTTTTTAGTGTTAATTATAAAAAAAACATCTGTTATCCCCTCTATTAAAAGAACATTTTGCTTTTTTTTTGATAAAGATTTAATGATTTCATTTTTTATTAATAACGTTTTTTTTTTATATATTTTATCTTTATCAAATATCATGCTCTGCCAAAGCCGATCAAAAATTGGGTTTAAAGGTCTGCCTAAAAAGTTAATATTTGTAGATTTCTCAAATATATAACTCAGTAATGTTACGCCTGTTTTTGGCAATCCAATATGAATATGTAGTTTCACCTAATACTAAGTTTTATAATTTGTTTAATTATATTTCATTTAAAAATTTTTTAATTTGAAAATCTATATTTGCAAATGATTTAATACCAATTTTTTTAATTAACTGTGTATCATATTTAAAATTTCTAATTTTTACGTTTTTTTTTTCTTTCATTATCTTAATTGGAATTTTTTTTTTAAAATAAGAATTTTTTGATATTTTAGTTGCAATTTGTTTTATAGAAAAGGTTTTTCCAGAGCACACATTTAATATAGGGGCAGGAAAGTTTTTTAGGATCAGTTTATCAACTATTTTTAATATATCGTCCAGTGCTATAAAATCTCTTAATGCAGTACCATCTGATTTAATTATAATTTTTCCATCTTTTTTTGCAGACCTACATAAGTCATTTAGTACTAACCACCAACAATTTATATTTTTTAAAACCGGCATACCATATGAATTTGACAGTCTTAAAGAATGGGATTTTAATTTACCACTCAATTTTAAAAGTAAGTCCTCACACATACTATGTGTTAATGAATAAATATTATTTATTTTTTTTTTATATTTTTCGTCAATTATTTTTTTTTTATATTTTCTTCCGTACACTTGCATTGTTGAAAAATAAATAATTTTTGGATAAATTTTTTTTTTTATTAATAAATTTGTTAAATTTTTCAAAGGGTTATAATTATTCCTAATAGAAATATTTAAATTTTTTTCAGACACAAAGTGATTTAAAGAAATCGTAAAAATTATACAATCTGACTTTAATTTTAAAATTTTTTCTAAGGTTGATCTATTTCTTATGTCTCCATAGATTTTTTTGTATATACCTTTGTTAAAATCTTTGTTTACAATTTTTTTTCTTGAATGAGCTATTACCTTATATTTATTTTTTAATCCATTTACTAAAAAACTTCCAATATATCCAGAGGACCCAAGTATTAAAACTTTTTTCACTTTTTAATCATTTGTTCCAATCATATGGAACTTTATCTCCCTTATAATCATAATTAATCATTTCATTTGGATCATGTGGGAGTGTTGAGCAATTAGCTAATATTGAATTTTTTTTACTTATACACTTATATGCTGTTATTATTCCTGTTGGTATTGTAACTAATGAGTAGTTTTCCTCTCCAAGAAAAATTTCATCAATTTCTTTGTACGTCCTTGAGTTTGATCTATTATCAAATAAAACTAATTTTATTTTTCCATCTATGACAGCATAATTCTGTATTTGCTTAGTATGTTCGTGCCAACCTTTTATTATTCCTGGAAAGGCAATTGAAAAATAAATTTCACCAAACTCTATGAAATGATCGTTATCCCTTCTAAGCATATGATAGATTGCCCCTCTTTCATCTGGTATCTGCTTGAGTTTGTTAATTAGGACTCCTTCGATCATGATTATTTAATCCAGTATAATTTTTTATTTAATTTATTATTTTTGATTAGATAATTTAAACGAGATAATCTAGACCATTTAGGAGATTTTCTAAAGTTTTTTAATTTAGATTTTTCTTTTTTTAAAAAATTCTCAAGGTCTTTTACGGCAATTTTAAAATTCATTGATGGCTGATGTTTAGGGGCAATTTTTTTAAATAACTTAAAATTTACTCTATAAGATCTTTTATCAATATTTTTATTAATTATTTTAATTTGAGTTCCCTTTATAAGTTTTGAAATCTTTTTTGCTAAGTCAATTATTTTAAAATTCCAATTTTCTGACCCAATATTTACAGCTAAAAAGGTTTTTTTATTATCATGCTCCATTGCCCAGTGAAAAGCTTTTGCCATGTCATTTACATGTATTAATGGCCTCCAAGAAGAACCGGAACTTAATAGTTCAATTTCATTTTTAAGTATTGCATTTGCAATAAAATCATTAAACACTAAATCTAATCTTAAATTACTACTTAAACCAGCTGCAGTAGCAAATCTCAAAGAAATAATTTTAAAATTTTTTGATGAAATTTTTTTTAATTTTTTTTCGGCATTTACCTTTGATTTTGCATAGTCAGTTAAAGGATCTAATTTGTCATTTTCTTTTTTCATAACACTGCCTGATGAACCATACATGCTACAACTTGATGCAAATATAAATTTATTAACATTATATTTTTTCGCTTGTTTTGCTAATTTTATACAATTTAAATAATTTATATCTTTAGTTGCTTCTTTAAAGTTTTTTCCCATTGGATCATTTGAAACTGCTGCTAGATAGATAATTGTGTCTGGAATTGGATGAAAGTTTTTTAAATTAATTTCTCTACAATCTTTTGTGAAATTTATAATAGAAATTTTTTTAGAGTTTTGAATATTGTTTAATGAGAATAAATTTGTATCTATGCCATATATATTATCTTTATATTTTTTTATATTATTTAAGTATTCTAACAATACCGAACCAACATAACCTTTATGACCAATTATTAATATGCGTTTTTTCATTTATTATTTGTTAATTAAAAATTATTTAAAATCCCAAATTGTTTTATGCTTTTTAAATATTTTCTCTAATTGATTTTTTTCTTTTAAGTTGTCCATACATCGCCAGTACTTGTCGTGACGAAAAGCAATAAGTTCTTTATTTTTTGATAAATTAATTAAAGGTTCTCTTTCAAAAATAGTCTGATAATCCTTGATAAATTTAAATATTTCATTTTTAAGTATAAAAAATCCACCATTTATCCATCCTATATTTAAATTCGGTTTTTCCTTAAAAGAAGTGACAATATTATTTCCTCTCAATTCCATTTCTCCAAATTTTACTGGTGGTCTTACTGCGGTAACTGTAGCTATTTTATTATTTTGTTTATGATACTTTAAAAGTTTTTTTAAATTTAAATTAGTTATTCCGTCACCATATGTCATAAAAAAATTATCTTGATTTTTTAAAATTTTTTTCAACTTTAAAATTCTACCACCGGTTTGAGAATTTACTCCTGTATTTAGTATTTTTATATTTTTAAACTCTTTTGAATCTTTATAGTATTTATCAATAACTGATTTTTTGTATCCTGCGGCAATAATAAATTCATTAAAACCATAATGTTTAAAATATCTCATGATATGAGTTAACATTGGAAATCCACCAATTTTAATCATAGGTTTTGGAATTTTTTCTGTATAATATGATATTCTTGAACCCTTCCCACCTGCTAAAATAACTACTTTCATTTAAATAATCTATTAAGAATTTCTAATTGTTTTGTTAAAGTTCTCTCTTTAAATATTTTTATATATTGATTTTTTAATTTATTTTTAAAAAAATTTCTATTTTTTAATCTGTTTATTTTTTTTGAAAGCTCATGATGATCATTTTTTGTAAATAATAAATCTTTATCATTAATAATTTCTGGAATTGCCCCAACTCTAGATCCAATTACAAGAGAACCACAAGCTACAGATTCTTGTATTACCCTGCCATACTGCTCTTCATATAGTGATGGCAGAACTACTAAATCAGATTTACGCATATAGTTTGCGATTTTGATGTGATCACAATTTATATATTCTATTTTTGAAGAGTGAATAGTTTTTTTTAATTCTTTAACAATCAAGTTAAAATATTTCATATTATCAATGTGACTTACATCAAGATAAAATTTGTATTTAAAATCGATTTTTTTTAATGACTTAATAAGAACATGAATCCCTTTTTCCTCAGAAATTCTCCCAAAATAAGAAATAATAAATTTTTTATTTTTTTTCCTTTTCTTTTTATTAAAAATATTTTCATCAAAACCCAGTGGCAATAATACTGTTTTTTTTTTATATCCTAGAAAATCATAATTATTTTTAATTTGCCTCGAAATACACAAAACATTTTCAATTTTAAACTTTATAAAAAAATTACTGAAAATTAGTAAAATTGATCTGAAAATTTTTAAGACAGTATAATTTTCATGAAAATTTAAAATTCTATTTTCATTTGATATACAACAAATTGAAAATTTTTTTAAAAAAGAATAAAAAATTAGTAGTATAACTTGCAATGATACTGGATCGTTATGAATAATTACTTTGGAAGGATTAAATTTTTTTATTATCCTATACAAGTTTTTAAAATACAAAAATCTAAGATTGTTAAAAAAAACAGTCGTTTCAATAATTTTAACTTTAGAATTTTTAATTTTATAATCAGTAGTTACTTTTTTTTTGTTTAAATATAATTTTTGGGGCTTAACACACAATAATTTTACATTTTTTTTTTGGTTTAATTCCTCATAAACACGAATGTTTACTTTTTTTACAAAGTCATGACTAATTACTAATATTTTTTTCATAACTTAGTATAAAAAGAAAAAACTTTATGATTACAAACATAAAAATAAATTGAAAAAAGACAGGTGAAAGCATTAATGAAAAATTATAATCTGGAAATGACATAGGTGATAACACCGCTATACCAATAAAATAATTTAAATTATTTAAATTCTTACTTGTAAATAAAATTAAAAGTACAGAAAGTAATAAACCTGCTAAGAAGGGGATAAGTACTGACCCTAAGTATTTATTATTTAAGTAAAAATCAGTAGGCCAAAAAATATTAAATGTTACACTAGATTTTGAACTTGGATCCACGTGATAAACATTAAAAAAATAATTTGTATACCAAGTTGAATAATTTTGAATTGGCTTATTTTTGTATAAAATTCTTGGCACAAAAGAATATTTTAAAATACTTAATGTATTTTTTTTAATTTCTTTTTTTTTTACTTTCTCATACTCAAGGACTCTTATTAAAGAAACCAGTGGTTCACTCAATCTTAAGATAACTGGTCTATTATCGTATTTTCTAATATCACTCTTAAACTTATCAAGATTAGTTTTATCGTCTTCAGAAATAGAAATTTTAATATCATCATCATGAATTTTTTCAAATTCTAAAATATATGTTCTGGCCTTAACTTTATAACTTTGTCCCAAAAATATCCACGTTAGCATCACTATAATAAGTAAAAGTGAAATCTTATTTTTTAAATTGTACAAAAGAGCAAAACATACAGTAAGAATAATTATATTTTTGTACAATCCTGCAGTTAGAAGAAAATTTTCAGAAAAAATTAAACATATAATTAAAAGAAATAAAAAACGGTTATTTTTAAAAAAAACTATAGAATAAAAACTAACTAATACAATCAGCATATTTAATGTATTATGAATTTCTTGAAAACTTCTATCTAAAATAAAATTCGATAAAAGAATAATTAATTTAATAATCAATAAATAAAAATTCAATCTTACCAATTGAAGTTCATTTAAATTTGGAAAATAATTTACTTTTTTTTTTAAAAAATTAATTGTTAAAAAAAAAGCCAAATTAAAGGAGAAAACAAATAATATAAATATTATAACAGCATCATTAAATAAATCTTGAAAAATTGCTGACTCCAATTTAT
>MDTD01134643.1_pt1 | contig 12985 bp, 10 predicted proteins | sample 811221 | NCBI WGS metagenome assembly MDTD01 (sample SAMN05326646, study PRJNA326480) | marine metagenome | isolation source: seawater | place: Pacific Ocean: South West | collected 2011 | reverse complement strand
TTTTTGCCTCTGCTTCCTCCCCGAGAGTTAAAGCTAAATTAGCTACCGCCTGACGTTTTCCCTCCTTGGTAAAAACCAAATTATGCGCCATTTGGTCATCATTATAAACGTCTAAAACCACTTTCTGACCGGGTTTTGCCTCAAATCTCACCTTGTTAAATTGCAGTCCGGCCTTAGCTCTTACTTCAATCTCTAAAGGTTGCCCCCAAACGATAAAAGTGCTGAGGAAAAACGATGCGAGCAAAGTTTCCAATGAGTTTAATAATCGATGCTTTTTCAAAATATTATATTCTAAAGTTAACTTATTTTTCAAATTTTGACCAACCGTCCGGTAAATAACTGTATAATGTTACAGGTACCCTTTGGACATTCCATGCTAGAATCAAGTGTTACTAGCAAGAAAACGTTCCAAGTTATCAACAGTTTATTCGAATAAGCCTATTGAGCTTCATCAAGAGGTGGTTCTTCAACCTGATTTTCCGTTTGATCAACTGCCGAAGTTTCCGGGTATTTCTTTAACCACAACCACCTGACCAACCAAAACGGAATCAGAGGCACCAACAAAACCAAGGCCATGGTCAGCAAAACCACCGAAATAATCGGATACGTAACAGAGTTAACTGATTCGTCCACCGCCTTGTAAACCCCGGACATGATTTTTTTTCGGACCGCTATCACGGCAGCCTCTGCACCACCGGATTTCTCCGCTTGTAAGGCGTCACTCAAAAATTCAGCAGCTTCATTACTTGTAATTTCCGATTTAATTTGCTGATCCCAAATGAATGAAAGTATCTCGCGATATACCGTTTTTCGCATTTTACCGCCACCAACTTTATTCTCCATTTCCTTAATAGCCTTTTCCCGGGTTTGCTCTTCAAATTTAGTAAACTTCCCGGCTGCATCCTTTAGTTTGGCTAATCCGCTGGCCAAATCCTTCTCCATCAGAGCTGTCCCATTGACATCCGATCCTTTGGGATCCAAACGCCACACCATCACCATGGCGTAGGTATTAAATACGGCTTTTTCAATTACCTCTCCTTCACGGGAAGCTTTTTTAAACGCACGACCAGAACCCCAGGTAGCAAGAGTAGATCCCAGCCCCAGAGACAGCGTAGCTACGATCAAAACTGGCCACATCCAACGAACATACTTGTACCAACCCCAAGGCACATCCATCCACCCGCGATCACGCAGAATACGCCATAGAAAAATTCCAGCCACTACCCCCATTATTAGACCAAAAATACCCCATAAAACCATGTGAAGTAATGCTTTGGTAATAATCTCCCCAAACCCCTTAAGGCCGTCCCAACCCAAACCAAACATTTGTTGAGCCGTTGAGCTTTCCGCCGCTGCATTCCCGCCATTAATCAGCGCCAAAATGGAAATTATAGTCAAAAAGCGAACCACGGTAGTCATAATTAAATCGAAACCCGAATCTAATAAAAAAAAAAGCGTAATTTATAATTTCATCTGGTATTAACATTATTAAATAAATCGAATTAAAAATATTAATATTGCGCATTAATGACATAGATAGTTGCTTGAGGTTGCTTGACAATCATTTCTAGATGTATAGATTCCGCTGTCTTTCTGATTGCAAAATCAGGAATTTAACCCCAACGCGCTATAGTTATATTAATGGCTTCAAATTTGAACCTCAAGGAGTGGTCTAAAAATTCATTGTCAAAAGATGACTGGAATTTTCTGCCATTTAAACAATTACCAAAATCTGCTCTTACCAAAGTTTTTCTGTGGGAGTTGGACCGTGAACTTGGAAGTGGCAAAGGCCCCTTCAACCATGATGCGGAAAACAAAAAATGGATGACAGAGGTAGCCAGAGGCCATTATTCGGATTTACCGGTTGCGCCTGTAACATCCAAAAAAGGGCAAAGTGTTAAAACCGACCGGGTCGGATCCAACCTGTCATTCGGCGGAAACTGCACCCTGCACCTATTCCAAATAAACTGGCACTGCAGCCAGCAGGAACTAATAGAAGCCTTCACCGAGTGGCTCGAGGAAAATCACGATACCCCTTACACTCCATTCCCTGCCAACACACGAGGGCGACCCCGCCATCAGTTCACTTTACTAGAGAAAGTTTCCATCCACCGATTCCACAAGATAGGTTATTCTGGTGGCCCTAAATTTTTTAGAGAAAACGCCAAAGACAAATACAAGGCGGGCTTGAGACGCATCAACTGGACATTAGCCCAAAGGGAAATGAACCACCATTTGAAACAAAGATCAAAGGAACTTGATCGGATGTCCAAGACAGCAGGCAAGAGCTGGAAAAAACTGCTTTATGGGTGATACACTCAAAGAAGAAAACCCCTCAGAATAACAAAGTGTGATTGATTAGCCCCCTGCAGACTAATTCGTTTTTATACCAGCTTTGTAAATAGATTCCCGACGCTTTTCCCCATCGGCATGGAAGAGAACAATTCTACCAGTTCCATCAATTACCGTTGAAGCAACAGCTCCGGACATGGTCCACGTTTTGGAGCTAAGTAGCTTTCCGTTTTGAAAAGTTGCTTCCATCATTAACCTACCGTTGGGATACCAAGTTCTTTGTAAACCATGCCTCTGATTTCTAATCAGATTCCACTCACTCTTTAACTGTTTACTGGAAGGATACCATCTTTGCCAAAGGCCTGTTGGCCACCCACCTTTAATCTCCATCTTTAATCGCTCCCCGTTTTCCACGACATCATACACTCCATCGAAAGGTTGTTTCGTAGCAGGGTGGATATACATTCCATTTTCCGTAGGCTCTGGTCTAACGGGATTTGATAAATCCCGGACTGAACCACAGCCAATCCACAAGATTGGAATGAAATAGAGAATAAAAGAATAAATTTTCATAAAGTGTCTAGTCTCCTTTTCTGATAACGAATAACTGGGGTACAAGCTCATTATTACTCCATTGCCCAATAATCTTTCGAGCTTCACTAAGTTCTTCCTCCTCCATCTGATCGACCAAAGTCGGCAAATATTTGATAGCTTGCTCATGATCTTGCAAAGCAGCCCGCCCCCACCACACAAAGGTATCTTTCCGATCAACCCTCAGCCCACCCAACCCACGTAGGATCATGAGACCCAGATTAAACTGCGCATTTGCATGGCCCTGATTTGCTGCACTGCGGTACCAGCGGACGGCCTCTTCCAACTCTTCTTCATTCTTGGCATCTGCCTGCAATAAAGCTGCCAAATTGTTTTGTGCCCCAGCGTGCCCCCCCTTGGCCGCACTTAAATATCTAGCTTTCAGCTCCTTTTTTGTTTCAGCGGTAGCTTTATCAGTGTCGTTCAATCTCGCCCAGTTATATAAGCCGTGGATATTTTCGGCCACAGCAGCTTTTTGGTAGTACTTAAGAAGAACGTCCAGAGGTTCACCCGCATCCTCTGCCATTGCTCCCAGATTATTAGCAGCACCTCCGTGCCCTTTTTCAGCTGCTTTGATATAAAGTTCTTTCGCTTTGGACCTATTACTCTCAACTCCACGTCCTTCCTCATTACAAATACCCATGTAATACAAAGCACCCGGATGCTCCTGTTCAGCAGCTTTGGCGGCCCATTCCAATGCTAAATTTGAATTCTTGGGAGCACCCCCAATACCTAAAACATGCAGAGCTGCGACCTCATATTGGGCCTGAGCATTACCTTCCTTGGCTGCATCAATAATCTCACGCAGATTGCGAGGCGATTCAGGCCAACCTTCTTCAAAATATTTCTTTATAGGCCGGTACTCATCAATGGCCTTTTTGGCAATGGCCGTTTCGTGAGCGTGAAATGAATTCACCTTTGATGACTTTTCATACTCGGTGGTACGCGCCATCCAGTACATTGCCTCATTGAGATCACGTTGGATTCCTCGACCCTCAACATAGATTCGAGCCAAACGCATTTGAGCTCCATAAACATAATCGCGTTTACTACTTTCATATTCCGCCCGATGATCATTTTCAGCAGCTCGCTTGAACCAATAAACAGCCTTATCCAAATCCGGCTCAGTTCCTTCACCGGTATCATATCGCAAAGCCAAGAAATATTGCCCTCTACCATTATCATTTTCCGCTGATCTCTTATGCCAGTAAAAAGCTTTCTCTTTATCCTGTGCCACTCCCTGACCATCAAACAAACGCATAGCAATATTGTTTTGAGAAACATCATTGCCTCGATGAGCAGCCTTTAAATACATTTCAGATGCTTTCTCCCCATTTTCATCTCCACCGGCGCGACCATTGCCGTTCATCCAACCCACGTTATTAATGGCTCCCGGATGGCCCTGCGCTGCTGCCTTCTGATACCATTCCATGGCCAGGACATCATTCTTTGGAAGTCCGTTACCTTTTTGATTACGTGCACCCATAAGGAACTCCATAGCTGAATAACCCGCACTTGCACCTGGTAGGTGCCACTTGATGGATTCTTTGAAATCACGAGGTCCCAACCGTGTGCTGGCAAGAAGATTCCCAATCAACAATTGTGCGTGACGGTCACCCGATTCAGCCAAGTCCATTAGCTTTGGCAATGCACTACGATACTGGCGGGTGGCCTTTGTCCGTTGACGATGAGTTCCTTTGCCATCCCACAACTGATCAGCCTCTTCTATGGCCGCAACAGGATCTCCCAACTTGGCTCCCTGATGATTTAAATCCAGTGCTTTTGCGCGATCCTGTTTTAAACCACCCCAGCCACGATAAAAAAGGACTGCTAAGGCCCGCATAGCTTCTGTGTTTTTAGCAGCCACCAGTTTGGGCAATGATTTTGCGGCGAGCGCAAAAGCTTCATCACTTTTCTCTACATCCGGATCAGTACCAGTACCATATCGATACATTTCGCCCATATGAAATTGCCCCAACCCATATCCGCCTTCCGCGGACTTTTTGGCGTTGGCAAATGCAGCCTTAAGATCAACCTGAACTCCCACCCCAAAAACCAATAGTCGGCTTAGTTGATGTAGAGCTTGCACATCACCGCCCTCTGCTCTCTCTCTTAGGTTGGAAAATTGCACCTCCAGATCAGGCTTTGCTTTCGCTAGTTTAGCAGCCAGCTCATCCCCGCGTGTCGGCTTTTGCTCCGCAGGCTGAGCAGATGTATGTAAAACCAAACTAAATAAAAGCACACCTAAGACCGATTGAATCGTTGCCAAACGCATAAGCGAATAATGGGACAAGCCTCGGAGTTTGTCGTGTGAAAATATCACTGAATTATTCGCTTCATATGGTGATGCTTAGTCATGAGTACTTCAGCCTGCATAGACTAAACCTTTAGCATGCAAATGTTAACCACAGCCAAAAAAGAAGCCGCCAACGGGAAGGAGTGGGGGGATCCCGCTGGCGGTTTAAATGCGGACATATAGGGGGACATCCGCGGAGGGTTATTAACAATAAAATGCACTAAATGTCAATAACCTGCTCCGGCAAGTTTAGCTAAATTAGCGCCAGATAGGCGAAAAATTCGCCATTCTGTTAGTTGTTTAGCACCCCATTTCTCGTATAAATCGATGGCATTCTTGTTCCAATCCAGGGCTACCCACTCGAAACGTGGACACCCCCTTTGCACAGCAATCTTCGCCAGATGCGCCAAAAGGGCCTTACCAATGCCTTTCCGCCGATATTCAGGTTTCACATATAAGTCCTCCAAATATAGCCCAGAGCGTCCCATGAAGGTGGAAAAATTTTCAAAGAAAACTGCGAAACCCGCAGGTTTCCCCCCCCATTCAACAATGAGTGCCTCCGCACTCGGACGACTACCAAAAAAAGATTCTCGCAAAATAGTCTCGTCGGCCACTACCTGATCCAACAGCTTTTCATATTCAGCAATACCACGTATAAACTCAGCAAGTAAACTTACATCGGCTTCCTGAGCCGGTCTTATTACCAAAGAATCATGCTTCTCATCTTTCATTGTTTTCACCTCTTGACTATAGCCAAAGCTAATATTGTGAGCTAGATTGAATCGTTCTTGTTCAAATTATTTATATAAATGATAAGCCCAGAAAGGCCGATATTATTTAGGATAACTTAGCCTGTTGCAATAAAATGAAGGATCAAAAAAATAGCAGAGCATTCACCTTGATAGAGCTATTGGTAACTATTTGCATTATTGGGATATTAACCTCTCTTCTGCTGCCTGTTCTCTCTCAATCCAAGGTCAAAAGCCAGAGAATCCAATGCCTTTCAAATCTTACCCAAATTGGACGGGCCCTAGTCATGTACGGACAAGACCATAACGGCCGCCTACCATGGCAAATTCTCCCTAGTGACCAGAAAGTGGAATTAGGATCAGGCTGGCATGACTTCACCATGGAACCCGGAGCGGTGTTTTCACTCCCACCGCTAAAAGCTGAAATCGGAAAAGCAAGCGTCCTCCTTTCGCCGCTGGATCCGGAAAGAGCAGCAACAAATGAAAAAATAGCGGCACAATGGAATACATTTGATCCAATCAAGCGAAATATTATCCCGATGGATGCCATTAGTTATCTTTTGGCCGAAGGGGGAGATCTAGGACGTTCGGGTACCGTTCTGGCGACAACACGCAACCTAAGCAAGTGCGATCTAGCCGAAGCGAGATGGGTCGGAGCTGATGAAAACCCAATCCCACGCGATGCCATGGCTGGCCTAATGAAAGGAAAAGGTAATGTAGTGTTGGCTGATGGTAGTTCTCACTTTTCAAATGATTCTGATTTGGGCCAAACAGGCAACTTTACACGAGAACATCAAATATCAAGCGGAGGCAAAACCAAGGGTGCTGCTTCCACTGTTATGCTGGGTTGCTGCGGAGGTTTTGAACAAGTAGATATTACCAACGTATTTACGACTACAAATGGGAATCACCACGCCTTCATCATTGATAAATCAGGAAGCATGAGACAGGACAACCGATTAGGCCTTGCCCAAAAAGCCTTAATCGATTCGCTACACAAAATGTCTCCTCGAAAAAAATTTCACATACATTTCTTTGACGGAGTGAGCGAGGCCATGCCCGGCGGTCGATCAAGATACGCTTTGCCGTGGGAAATTGATGAGATTAAGCCTTGGGTACTGGAAAAAAAACCCGGTAAAACAACTAATCCCCTTGAAGCGATTAAAGAAACATTTGAGGGCATCAACCCGGATACGGTCTGGATACTAACCGATGGTAGATTCAACTGCCCCGGTGGCGGACGTGCTGTAAGAGAATTGATATCAAATTTAAATACAGATCAATCGGCTAGAGTCAATACGGTGGGATTCCATAGAAGACCTGAAAGTGTGGATTCTGTGCTGGGACAAATTGCCCATGACAATAACGGCACCTTCTATTTCTCACGTTCAGGCAACAGGCCACCACCGGAACAATAAAAAACAGCCGCCGAAGCAACTAACTCCGGCGGCTGTACCCAACGCGCTATATGTTAAAAGCCAGAGAGGCTAACGCGGCACACTCCAGCCGAGTTGAATCTATCCCTCTTTGACCCCTCTTGCATACTGTAATAATACACTTTTTTTATAATGGGCAAATATCACCTATTATTTGTACCAATTGAGCAAACGCACCTCTGCTACGCCTCCCACCAAAGCTTTGAATTTAGCCGTATCCTGACCACGGGAATGATAGGGGAATACCACTTTCGGCTTAAATACTTTCACTGCCTTTGCTGCCGCTGTCACATCCATCGTGTAAGGAAGATTCATACAAAGAAAAGCGATATCGATATTTTTCAGGGCTAGCATTTCAGGCGTACCTTCGGTATCTCCACTAATATAGATGCGCTTCCCACCTAGGTTAAGCACATAGCCGTTACCCTGACCTTTTGGGTGGAAACGCTTGCGAGGTGGCGTGGTATTATAGCTAGCCACCGCTTCAAGCTTGAAGCCCACTTTTTCGGTGCTCGCACCATTTGCTAGGGAAATTGTCCTGTTTTTTAAACCACCACTCAACGCTCCAGTCAAAGCGGGTGGAGCAACCAGTTGGGTTTTTGATCCCACTACTTCCTTTAAGATAGCCTCTTTATAGTGATCCCCGTGAACATGAGTCAGTAATACTACATCTGGCTTAGGAAAAGCCTTATACCAATCTAACTGCCCAACAGGATCAACGTAGATAATTTTTGAATCCCACTCCACAACCATTGTCGCATGATTAACCGGGGTAAAAACTACCTTACCTTTGGTAGTTTTAAATTCCTCAGCTGCTTGAGATAAATTTAGACAAAGAATTAATCCCATCACTCTTATTAACCGCAAAGAATTCATGAACTAAACCTACCGCCCTCTACGACACAAAACAATAGTCTTGTTTGTTGAGATTAATCTCTGAAAATATTTGGGTATCAAAATTGTATCTATTTTAGCGATACTATCAGGCCTGCTCGGCTTAGCCTGTGGCTTATTGAATTGGGCGTTATATTTTTCCACCCGCAGCGAAGAGAGTTATGGCGGTGGATTTTCAAACACTCTAATGGATCTTACCTGGCTAGGTGATTCGGCTTTCACTGGTCTGGCCGTCGTGCTCCTAGGCATTGGCTTTTCTATCCAAGCCTTCAAAAAAACAGCTCCCACAAATGCGGAAGTTTGAATTCCGGATCAATTGTGAACTTACTCTTTTTGTTTTGACTGAATAGCAACAGAAGCACGAATAGTGCGCAGCGTGTTCCATAGGGGTTTATCAGGTTTTTGCGGGCTGGCACATACAAAAAGATATTGGTAGGGAGATCCCTTGTACTGCCAGCTCTGCAATTCAAAATATAGTGTCTGCATCTTTTTAGTAGCGAAAGGCTCCAGCCACAAAATCTCGGCCAGGTAATTTTTCACATTGACCGCCCCTTTTGGTGAAACATTCTTACCCTCAACGGTAGTTACTTTGACACCAAACCCGCTGGTATCCAAATTAGGATTTTCCATACGCGCCTTGGAAAGCCCGGAGTAGTAAATGAAGAGCTCCTTCTTTAACACTTTTACATCCAACACCGGCTCAGCTTCCAAGGCAAAGAGAAAGACATAAGAGAAAAAGTCCGGTTGATCAGCCTTAAACATTCCCGGTGCAAAAAGAATTTCCTCTATACCCTTTAATCCCAAATCAGCAGCAAAACCTTTAGGAGGTAGGGCAATGCGTTCTCCAAACCATTTTGGTGTAGGTTTTTTGAGGATAAACTGCTGTTTTTCAAGTGGTAGGGCTGCAGTGACTGAAAAACCGGAAACTAAAAAAACTAAAAAAAGAATAAAGCGCATAGGAAAGATCTAACAGTATTTAGTGAACCCGTAAAGAGTAGCAAGGCTGTGTATTGCCAAGAACTACAAGAGAGTGTAGCAAAGGGAATGATCCTACGATTACTGGTAGCAACTTTCACCCTCTTGCATTGTTTTTACCTTTTGGCAAAAGACAAGCTACCTGAAACAGGTGAGATTTTTCCTGACCTAGTGAGCTTCGATGAATTAATGCGGTCGTTTATCCAGCAGAATGAAATACCCGGTGGAGCCCTAGCTGTGGCAAAGGATGGGCAATTGGTTTACGCCCGCGGTTTTGGCTACGCAAACCAGATGAAAAAAGAGCCTGTCAACCCGGAATCCCTCTTTCGGATCGCGAGCATCTCAAAACCACTTACGGCCGTTGCAACGCTTCAACTGATTGAACAAGGAAAACTGAAACTAGATGACTCTGTTTTTACCCTCTTGCCCCACAAAGCACACTTACCGAAAGAGAGGAAAATAGATTCAAAATTAAAAAACATAACTGTGGCTCATTTAATGCGTCATCAAGGAGGCTGGCACCGAGATAAATCTATCGACCCTCTATTTCACTCCATAGAAATTGCAACCTCTTTGGGCAAAAAACCTCCTGCCTCTCAAGATGATATCATCAGGTTCATGAAAGGTTGGCCGTTGGATTTTGAACCCGGCACAGGTTACGCGTACTCAAATCTGGGATATTGCCTACTTGGTCGTGTTATAGAACAAACTACTGGCCAAAATTACGAAACGTATATGAAAAACTCCTTTCTCAAACCACTGGGTATCACCCGTATGCGCTCTGGCAAAACACTACAACGAGCTGAAGGTGAAGTTACCTATTACCCAAAAGGACAATTGGTTGGTATTGCAGTCACTGGACCACATATTGGGGCAAAAGTACCCCGACCTTACGGAGCCTGGCACCTTGAGGCCATGGATTCACTGGGTGGGTGGATTGCATCTGCCCCTGATCTGGTTCGCTTTGGCTCTGCGGTCGACAGGTTTGAACATTCTAAAATCCTCAAATCCCAAACCATAGAAACAATGCTCGAGCGACCGAAGGGGCACTTTGGTAATGATAAAAAAGGTGAGCCAGACAAGGTATACTACGGATGTGGTTGGTCTGTTCGGCAAGTTCCCAATAGTAAAAAAACAAACCGATGGCACACCGGGGCCCTTTCAGGTACTTCGACCATTCTAGTGATCCGCCATGATGGGCTCTGCTGGGCAGCACTGTTCAACACCAATCAAACTTCAGACAAGCAACGCCCCTCTAGAAAAATTGACCCACTCATCCACGAAGCCGCCAATGCTGTTAAGCGATGGCCCAAACATAATCTTTTTGAAACCGTAGAGTGACTATTTGTGGCCGATCGCATAGAGAAATTTAAAACCCCGCAAATAAAGCCGGCCGTTGGAGATGGCCGGCGAAGCAGTAAGTTGATCGTTTAGCTTATTTTTAGATAGCACCTCAAACTTAGAACCCGCTTTAATCACAGAAACCATACCATCGCGAGCAGTAACATATATCTTCCCCCCAGAGGCAACCGGTGAAGCCCTGTAAGTCTGCGCATGAGCGCGTTCTGAATAATGCTCTTCTCCCGTCTTTGCGTTTAGGCAGGCAATGGATCCATTTTCGCGATTTAGATATACCTCTTCACCGTATATAAGGGGCGAAACCACATCCGGAGTACCTCGGGCAAGGCGCCATTGTTCAGATTTATGTCCGGGCAAAATCATCCCATTCGCCCCGGGTTTTAATCCCACCACTCCTCGCCCTTTAGCTGAGGGTATAACAATCAACCCCGAAGAAGCCACCGGAGAAGAGACAAACCGAAGCGTTCGATTGTAACGATCCTTGGGATTCAGCTCAGCCACCCGCCACAGTTCTTTACCATCAGAAAGTCGGTGACCAATTGCATAATCATTACCATGAGTAATAAGCTGCTGAGTAGATCCTTTCTGCCAAATACAAGGCGAGGTATAAGCATGCTCACATTCGGCAACTCCGTCACTCTTACGTTCAGCTTTCCAGACCTCTTTTCCAGTCGCTGCATCAATAGACACCACCCACGCGCCTCCAGAGTGAATCAACTGAAGATAAAGTCTTGAGCGATGTAAAACAGGTGTCGTATGAAAACCAAACCCGAGACGAAACCGCCCATAACGATCCTGCGCATTAAACCTCCAAACTTCTTTTCCTGTGTAATCAAAGGAAACAACCTCCCCATTGCCCGTCATTGTGTAAACTTGTTTCCCGTCTGTACTAGGGGAAGGAGAAGCCATTGTTCTTTCACCATTCGCCTTGCCATTGGCATTGTCAACCTTAGCAGTCCATAAAACCTTCCCTTCAGTATTTATGCAAAGCAGAGAAACCTGCTCTAACTCCTGAGCCAAAAGAAAAATTTTATCTTCCCAGATTACAGGCGTGGCTGAACTGGCCCCTGGTAACTCCTGTTTCCATATAATATTTTTTTGCTCACTCCAATCAACGGGCAAGTCTTTTTCCTCGCTAATCCCATTGTAGGTTGGCCCACGCCAATGTGGCCAATTATCCGAAAAAGCCACATTTATCATTGTAAGTGTAATAACAAATAAGTGGACTAGGCTTTTTTTCATAATCTAAATGTTTGCTGAGAGAATTATCGGTTAAAAAGCAAACGAAAAAATTTCACTAGGAGGAAACATTCATAGCCTGTGGAGGCATTTCTTCGTAATCCTCTGGCTTCAGCTGATACTCCAAATCCTCCTTATTCTGAGCAGAACCTTCGGCTTGGGTATACGTGTATTTTGCAAAGTCTTTACACCATTGTTCATTTTTATTGAGACATTCAATGGGATGTATTTTTCCGCCCCATTCCTCAGCTTCGAGGACTAACTCATGCCCTAGCTCATCGGTAGTCTCAAGGCAGTCGGCAACAAAACTGGGGGAATATATGGCAATTTCCTTGTTTCCCTCCTCAATTAACCTTTGAGCAACATCATCAGTGTAAGGAGTAATCCATTCCTCGGAACCAAATCGACTTTGAAAAGTCATAATAGCTTGGTCGGGTTTAATATGCTCAAGACGGTCGACTATTAAACGAAAAGTCTCATAACAATGCCGATAATAATCATCCCCTTTATACACAACTCGCCTTTTTTGCATCCCATGGAAAGAAATAATCAATCGATCGATACTAACTCCATCGGCAAGAAGTTCTTTAAGTCTTCCGTCAATTTGGGCAACAGAATTATCAATAAACGCATGGGTTTTGTGAAAGTTTGTGATGACTTCAAAGGTCGGTATTTTAACCCTCTTGGATAATTCCTTAGCGAGCGCGTCCACGCCAGAAGCAACAGTACTTTCTGAATACTGTGGAAACATGGGGATTACCATCAACTTAGTGGCACCCGTCCCGTTTTTCACATCCTTCTCCCAATCATCGTAAACTTCGTTGACATAAGGCGGTGACAGAAGAAATGCGTGATTAACTTCAACATATCCATCAGGATCAATTTTACACAGTTCGTCTCGGACCTTTTGAGTAAAATCAGCCGTATTCGTAATCAGAGGAAAACTACTGCCATCCCAAATCCGCTCGTACAACTTGGCAGACTTGCGAGGCCTAAAAGGAAGGACAAAGCAATATAAAATAATCTTCCAAACCCAAGGATTAATATCGACGACTCTTGGATCCCCCAAGAACTTGCGCAGGAATTTTCTTAACGCTTTTGGAGTCGGCTTTTCCGGTGAGCCAAGCTGTACAAAAACAACCTTCGTTTTCCGT